>OGCN01001853.1_pt1 | contig 25421 bp, 20 predicted proteins | sample 1570181 | NCBI WGS metagenome assembly OGCN01 (sample SAMEA4370584, study PRJEB24528) | human gut metagenome | reverse complement strand
ATACTTGTTACTACTCACCACTTGCAGAAGTGGGAGTCTCAACTCAGGCTGAGATGAAGCATCTACTTCACAGGTCCCATAGTTTTTAGCAGACCTGCTGAAATACTTCGCCGATCGGTGCCTGAATGACCAGATCCGCCCGACTGTCTAACGGTGTCGCTGATTTATTGATCAGAACCAGCTTGTTTCCTTTGTAAAAATCGATCAGTCCCGCTGCCGGATAGACCGCAAGACTTGTTCCACCAATGATCAGGATCTCTGCCTGACTGATAAAATGGATTGCTGACTGCATGGTAACATCGTCCAGACCTTCCTCATACAACACAACATCCGGCTTGATCTGACCACCGCAGGCACATTTTGGAACTCCCGTTGATTCCTTAATATAAGAAGCGTCGTACAGTCTTCCACATTTTCTGCAATAGTTTCGATGTACGCTTCCGTGCAGTTCCAGTACATTTTTGCTGCCTGCCGCCTGATGCAGACCATCAATATTCTGTGTCACCACCGCTTTTAACTTGCCCTTTGCTTCCAGTTCTGCCAGTTTCAGATGTGCTGCATTCGGTTTTGCATCCAAAGCCAGCATTTTATCCCGGTAAAATTTATAAAATTCTTCTGTCTTTTCCATATAGAAGGTGTGACTGAGAATCGTCTCCGGCGGATAATCATATTTCTGATGATATAACCCGTCCACACTTCGAAAATCCGGAATTCCGCTTTCCGTTGACACACCGGCTCCGCCAAAAAACACAATATTGTCCGATGCTTCGATCCACTGTTTTAACTGTTCTGTCCCTGTCATAATTCTGCGCTCCCTTTCCTGATATTTTATTTTCCATCTTTTTTATTAATACTATACTCCACATACGGAAATGGCAACTCCTTTTCACCGCTTATTCTCAGCGCACATTCCCATATTAATGCAATCTTCACCATTTCTTCATATTTTTTGATGTTGACAGATTTTGCAGTCTGATATTTAATATATGTTAGTGATTTTTTACCGAAAATAACTTTTTATATAGTAACTTATCAACTTGTACTTACGGAAATGAGAGAGAAAAAATGCATATTTCATTCGCAGGAAAAAAAGTCCGCCTTCTGGCACTGGCGGTCTGTATTTTTATGATTATTTTTGTATCGGCTAACTGGAAGCTGTACTTAGATCCGGATCTGAATCTGCAAGGCGGAACCCTTTTGTTTGTTCTGTCGCTTCTTGCCGGTCCGACTGCCGGATTTCTGATCATTTTTAAGCCATCGGTAGATCAGAAATATCAGGCATTTGCCAATACGGCATTATTTTTTATCATGCCGATCCTGACCATTCAGATGGTAGAGGCATTTAATGAAAACTTCATCTGGTGGTTTTCTGTACCTACGTTTCTGGCAAACTACATGATCTACCTTGTATTTTATCTGGTTTTTTACCTGATCACAGGGCGCTATCATATGGTGGGACTGATCGTAAATATTTCCCTTTACGTCTGGTCGCTGCTAAACTATTTTATTGAACTGTTTCGTGGATCACCATTTGTTCCGCTGGATATACTGACTTTCAAAACCGGTCTTACGGTATCCGACGGCTACACTTACGAACTGAGCTGGCAGCTTATCTGCGGCTCCATCATGTTTTTCCTGATTTATCTGGTAAACAAAAAAAGTGTCAATATCAAACCGAAAAAATTAAAATTTAAACTGCTGGCAAAACTTGCTCCGGCAGCTTATATCGCTGTGGTTGCGATCTCCTTATTTTTCACCGACCATGCCGCAAACCTTGGATATAAACCGGATTTCTGGGATCAGGCAAGAGGTTATCACCGCACTGGTTCTTTCTTTAACTTCTGTCTGAACACAAAGTATCTGATCGTGCGTAAACCGTCCGATTATGCTCCGGATAATGTCAGCACCTATGTTGCTGATACCCTGAAGGATTCAGGTGTTGATCCGGACAGCGATACAAGTACCAACCTGTTGACCGGTCAGAATGACTACACACCGTCTACCGACGGCACGATGCCAAATATTATCTGCATCATGAATGAATCCCTGTCGGATCTGGGTGCCCTTGGTAATCTGGAGACAAACGAAGATTATATGCCATTTATTCATAGTCTGACAGAAAATACCATCAAAGGTTATCTGTCTATGCCGGTATTCGGCGCAGGAACAAGTAACAGCGAATTTGAATTCCTGTCCGGAGATTCTATCTCCTTCCTGCCAACAGGCTGTAACGTATATCAGTCCTACGTCAAAGATTCGATTCCGTCCCTGGTATCCACCCTTGGCTCTCTTGGGTATTCCAAGACGGCGTTCCATCCGTATTACGGGGATGGCTGGAACCGACGCAACGTATATCCGCTGCTTGGTTTTGACAACTATATCAGCATCGAAGATTTTGTTGATCAGGATATTTTGGATACCTATAAACAGAACAACGATGTAACCCAGTATGAGACACTGTTAAAGGAACGTTATCCGGACCGCGACATGCTGCTGCGCCGTTTTGTCAGCGACAGTTATGATTATTCCATGGTGGAAAATATGTTTGAAAACCGGGATACATCCAAACCGTTCTTTCTGTTCAACGTCACCATGCAGAACCATGGCGGATACGCAATGTCCTACACAAACTTTGCACAGGAAATTTATGTAACCAACATGTCAACGGTTTACCCCAAAGCCAACCGTTATCTGTCTCTGGTAAAACGCTCTGATGACGCTTTCCGCGAACTGACCGAGTATTTCAGTCAGGTAACAGAGCCGACGATCATCTGCATGTTTGGTGATCATCTGCCATCCATTGAAGATGAATTTTATGAGGAATTATTCGGCACCAGTCTGGATAATCTGACCACTGAACAGCAACAGCTTCGTTATATGACACCATTTGTCATCTGGGCAAATTACGATATTCCAGAAGCCACTTTGGATCAGATCAGTGCAAACTATCTGTCCACACTGGTATTGCAGACGGCAAAACTGCCGCTCACCCAGTATAATAAATATCTGGCTTCTCTGTATCAGAAACTGCCGATCATCAACACGGTAGGATATGTAGATTCAGATAATAACTACTATACACATTCTGAGAGCAGTAAATATGACGATTTACTCTACCAGTATCATTGTCTGGTATATAATTCCCTGATTGACCGGAACAACCGTGATTCGTCGGTATTTTTCCTGAATCAGAATCAGTAATTCTTGTTTGGTGGATATATGGCTATACTTTAAGATTATGAAAGCGGACTCAGACAAATTTATCCTGACAGCTACCAATCGCTCACCAGGATAAATTTGCTCTGAGCCCGCTATTTACGTATATATTACCTAGATTTTTATGCATATCTTTTCTCATGTATTTAGCAAATTTCTTTATCCTATTTATACACCTCCATATATTTTGCACCACAACGGCACTGCGTACCGCATTGCCCTATTCCACTATGTATTCCGGCCTGTAAATCATGTCAATAAATCTGTAATTCACAGGTCTTCCTTATTTCTATTTTTCTATTTTTATCAGTATCCATTTGGTTAGTTACGGGTGTTTTACACAAAACAAAATGCGCTTTGTTTCTTTTTTTGTACACTTTGTATGTTTTTATTGACATGGTCTTACCAGTTATATATAATGCAAATATGAAGTTTATATTTTCTTTATAATTTTCATATTTGCTTAACTTTTTATATTTAGGAGGGTTTTTTATGGCTTTAGGTATTATTGGTATCGTAGTCGCGCTGGCAATTTTCCTGTACGGCGCCTACAAAAACGTATCCGTACTCTACCTGGCTCCGCTCTGCGGCGTTATCGTAGCAGTGACAAACGGATTGAATGCAAACGACGCCTTCACATCTCTGTATGTTGGTGCCGTTGAACAAAATGCAGCAACCGGCGCATGGGAAATCGGCGGTGTCTGCGGAATGATCACAGCAATTTTCCCAACCGTATTCTTAGGCGGTTTATTTGGAAAAGTTCTGGCAGACAGTGGTGCTGCTCAGTCTATTTCTTCCACACTGGTAAACAAATTCGTTATGCCGGTAAACAACAAAGAAAAACAGGCAAAACGTGCCGTTTTAATTATGTTACTTATTGAATGTATCCTTACATACGGTGGTGTAGACGGATTCGTAGCAATCTTCGCTACATTCCCGATCGCAATGTACATGGCAAGCCGCATCGGTATTCCAAGACGTATGGTTCCGGCAATGCTGGCATTAAGCTGTGGTGCAAACTCTGCTCCATTCGTATTAAGTATCAATAACATCATCTGTATGAGCATCCTGCAGACAAGTCCGGGTGCTGCTCCGATCCCGGGATTCATTTCCTTCATCGTAATTGAGATCGGTGTATACTTCATCTGCTCTACATTCATCGTAAGAGAGATGAGAAAAGGTGAGACTTTCGATTATGGTAACTGCGAACCGATCCCGGCAGATGATGCGAAAAAACTTCCGCATTTCGCAATTGCTATCATCCCGTTAATCGTTGTATTCCTGCTTTTCGCTATCGTACAGATTGCTTCTCTGGCTCTGGTTTGCGGTATCGCAGCAGTAATCATCCTGATGGCTCCGCACTTCAAAGACAATGAGAAAAAAGGCTTCCCGGCATGGGCAGGCAACGTTCTCAACTCTTTAAATATCGGTGCAGCAAATGGTGCAAGCGCTATCATGACTCTGACAGCTGCAGCTGGTTTCGCAGCAGTTGTACAGCATACAGCAGCATTCAACGGTTTCGTTGGTATTCTGTTTGGCATGAAAGCTTCTCCGTTAGTAATTGGTATCGTACTTGCGATCATCGTTGTAGCATTTACATCTTCACCGCCAGCAGCTTTAGGTATTGCACTTCCAATGGTTGCTGCAGCTTATATCTGGACTGCTAACCCGGCTCTGAATCCGAACGCATTGGCTCGTTGTGCTGCTATCGCAGTTTCCACATTTGAGACACTGCCGGTTAACGGACTGATCCTGATCACAACTGGTCTGGCTCAGGTTAAGATCAAAGATGCATACTTACCGATGTTCTTACAGACCGTTATTATGACATTAGTTGGAACCATTCTGTGTGCAGTCATCCTTACCGTTGCACCACAGTTGGCATAATCCCAGAAGTTACTTTCGACAATTTGGGAATCGAAAAAGTTAAGCCATATGAAGAAAAGCGCTGCTTCTAAGGGAGCAGCGTTTTTCTTTACCGGTATCTCATGCAAATGCAGACTTTTTCTATTATTTTTCTGTTATGGGATTGTTATGTTATAATGAGTGCAAACGATTTTGCGTACTTACAGAATCGGATAGAAACACATTAGAAAGGTTGAAATTTATGAAGAAAAAACCATTTAACTGGGGAACTTATATCACTTTGATCGGCGTCGTTGTCATCTTTTTTATTATTTTTACGGATACCATAGACACGATTTATATCCTGCCGGTTCTCGGCGCGATCTGTCTTGTATACGGCATCTTCGGATTGGTGCAGTCCCGTGGCAGTAACGAAGCCGGTCTGTCGCAGCGGTCTATGCTGCAATTGATTCTGGGCGCTTTCGTTATTTTCATCGGTATGGTGGAAGCACTTCATCTGAATCTGACACAGCGGTTCTGGGATATTTTTCTGATTATTATTGTGATCGTGATTGCGATCTGGATGTTTTTGCGGAAACGAAAGTAAGTCTTGTTTTGGGTGGCTTAAAAATTTATCACGTTAGTTTTTAATAAGAACTCCTGTATTTTGTCTCAGTCGCTAGCAATCGCTCCTTGAGAAAAAATACAGGAGTTCTTTATTTACACAGTGAAATTAGTAAATTTTTGCGCCACCCGGCACTGCGTGCCACGTGCACATCTACACTTACGATAAAAGCAATGTTATACTGTGCACGCTGATTTACACAAAGAAACTATAACATCAAAATGTAAATTGTACCCCCAATTTATTTTTTCTTGATGAGCGATTGTTAGCCAGAAAGACAAAATCAATTGGGGTACATTCATAAAACTATCGTTTTTTTGTCTCTTCCAAGTTCAGTTTTCGTAATGATTTTCTAAACTGCACCAAAAACAGAAGTAACGTACAGCTTACCGCAATGACATCCGCTACCGGTTCTGCCATATATACCGCATTGGTCTTGTTTTCCATAAAATGTGGCAATATATAGATCAGTGGAATCAGCAATATAAATTTCCGCAAAATTGCCACAATAATAGAACAAGGCGCATTTCCAATGGACACAAATGTCATCTGGCAGGCAATCTGGATTCCAAACACAAATAACACGCGGCAATAGATTCGAAGTGCCTTTGCCGTAAAAGCAATCAGCTCCGCATCTGTGGTAAACAGTTTCGCAAATACCTGTGGAAAAGCCATAATGATCGCCCACAGAATAACGGAATAGATCACGCAGACGCTAAGCAGAATCTTGTAACTCTGCTTTACGCGCGTTGCATTTTTCGCTCCATAATTGTAACTGGTGATCGGCTGCGCTCCCTGCGCGATTCCCTGCAGCGGAAGCATGGCAAACTGCATGACACTGGTCAAAATCGTCATAGCGCCTACCGCAATATCCCCACCATATTTCAATAATGATGAATTAAAGCAGACAGAGATTACGCTCTCGCTTGCCTGCATTACAAACATGGATGCTCCCAGCGCCACACAGGGCGGAACCAGACGCAATCCCGGAAGAATGTTCACTTTTTTAATCCGAAGCAATGTCTTTTTTCCGGATAAAAACGTCAGCACCCAGACGCAGGAAAGCCCCTGTGAAATAACCGTTGCAAGGGCAGCACCACGCACACCCATATGCATGCCGAAGATAAAAATCGGATCCAGAATAATATTGGCAACGGCTCCGATCAGAACGGTCATCATTCCAGTGGTTGCCTTTCCCTGCGCCGTAATAAACGTATTCATACCAAGTGTGATCTGTACAAAAATCGTACCGATTGCGTAAATATTCATGTATGCGGTCGCATAAGTGATCGTATTTTCACTGGCACCAAACATCAATAACAGATCTTTATTCCAGATAAGCAAAATTACGGTCAAAATAATGGAAACAATGATCTGAAGGCTCAGACATCCGGTCAGAATTTTTTCCGCGGTATCGTGATCACCTTTTCCCATATAAATAGATGCCCGCGGGGAACCGCCGGAGCCAACCAATGCCGCAAATGCCGCAATGATCAAGATCAGTGGCATACAGACACCAACTCCGGTCAGTGCCATGCTGCCCTCCCCCGGAATATGCCCGATGTACACACGGTCTATGATGTTATACAACATATTTACCAGCTGTGCGATAACCGTCGGAACCGCCAGTTTTAGCAATAATTTTCCAATCGGTTCTGTTCCCAGAAACGTCTTATCCCGCTCCATATTTTCAAACACCCTCTCTTTTTCATACATTTGCCTTCCATTTTTCCACGATCATACAGCGGTAGATTTTTTCTTTCCCTGCCTGTAGTAAAATCGTTATCCCTAAATTTCTGTGACATATTTTTATTTCCTATAAATCTGTATGATATCGTATACCATTTTGCAGAAAATAGCAAGCATATACATACGTGGTATCAAATACTACTTATACTCGTTTTTCACACTTTTTATATTGACTTGCTTATTTTTGTGGTGTAATATTATTTTGATTTTCAAACATTTTAATATTCAAATTATATAACATTGGAAAATCGCCCTCAAAAAATTGAACGCAGAATAAGCCTTCCCCCGCTTCAAGTGCGTAGAGCACTAAGCGGGGGGTAAGGAGGATGCTTATGTCAGTGGGAGTTAAAAGCTCCCACTGGCAGGTCGCAAAGCGACTGCGTTCATGAGCAAGTAGCGAAAGCGGATTGCGAATGTCCGCTTTACTCAGCACATATCGATTTTTTAATAAAACTACATATGGAAAGTGAGAAATCTAATATGAAATTAATGAAATCATTACATTTAAAAGATAAGTTTTTGAAGCTTCCGATCATTCAGGGAGGCATGGGCATCGGTGTCAGCCGCTGTCGTCTGGCAGGAGCTGTTGCAAAAGAAGGCGGTATGGGTGTCCTTTCCACCGCACAGATTGGCTACGATGATCCGGATTTTGCAAAAAATCCGGAAGAAACGAATTTAAGGGTGCTTCCAGAACAGATTAAAAAGGCGAAAGAAATCGCCGGTGGAAACGGCATGGTCGCCGTCAACATCATGGCAGTCACTCAATTGTACGAAACCTATGTCAAAACCGCCTGTGCTGCCGGTGTGGACGCGATTATTTCCGGTGCAGGTCTGCCGACGGAACTGCCAAAATTTGCCGAAGGTTATGATGTGGCACTGGCTCCTATCGTATCCAGCACCAAATCTGCCAATGTCATTTTGAAATTCTGGGACAAAAAATATCATCGCACCGCTGATTTTCTGGTGATCGAAGGACCACTGGCAGGTGGACATCTCGGTTTTTCCAAAGAACAGTTAGAGGATATTCCTTCTCTGGATTATGATACAGAAATTCAAAATATCATTGCATTGAAACAGACCTACGAAGAAAAATATCAGACCACGATCCCGGTATTCGTAGCCGGTGGTATGTTTACCGCCAAAGATGCCGCACATGTCATGGAGCTTGGTGCCGATGGCATCCAGGCAGCCACCCGGTTTGTTGCCACAGAAGAATGTGACGCCAGCGATGCATACAAACAGGCTTATGTAAACGCTTCAGATGACGATGTCATCATTATTAAAAGTCCGGTGGGAATGCCGGGACGTGCCATCAAAAATGCCTTTATTGAACGGATGCTCACCGCTCCAGATAAAATTTCCCACTGTTTTAACTGCCTGAAAGCCTGCAATCCGGTGACCGCGCCTTACTGCATCACTCAGGCTCTCATCAATGCGGTGGTCGGTGATCTGGATAACGGACTGATCTTTTGCGGTTCCCGCGTGGGTGAAATCACAAAAATCACTACTGTGCCGAAACTCATGCAGGAACTGACCGTATAATCACAGGCAAAAGATGGTAACATGTTATAAATGTGGATAAATCAGCATATGTTGTTAGAAATCCCTGTGGGGAAAGAAACAGCATATGCTGATTTTTTACTGATAGAAGGGAGCTTTTCTTATGCAGGCAATATTGCTATTTTTGTCAGATCTGATCATTCCACTTTTTATTGTCGTAATTCTTATGTCCGGTTTTCTAAACCGACGCAATGCATATGCAGACTTTGTAAAAGGGGCAAAAAAAGGATTGATGACAGCAGTTGATATTTTACCTACCCTTGCCGGTTTAATGGTAGCGGTGGGAATTCTGAGGGCTTCCGGACTATTAGATGCATTGACAAGATTATCAGGGAACTGGATGGAACATATCGGATTTCCTTCACAACTCGTTCCGCTGGCAGTCGTTCGGATGTTTTCCTCCTCTGCTGCCACCGGATTGCTGCTGGATGTGTATGAACAATTTGGAACGGATTCCAGAATTGGGCGGATCGCCTCGGTAATGATGAGCAGCAGTGAAACTATTTTTTATACGATGAGTATTTATTTTATGACCGTCAAAGTCAAAAAAACACGCTGGACTCTGGCAGGCGCATTGGTGGCAACCATAGCCGGAATCACAGCCAGTACAATACTGGCATCATAAATTCTTGTTTGTCGTTTAGGGAACAAATAAAAACTAACTCCAAAAGAAGATATGAAAAATTTTCTGCGACCACTGCATCGCTTATTTCCTAAGCGGAGGTTTCACCTCCACTTAGAATAGCTTCGCATGAATGTGCAGAGATTCGGATTTGAAATATGTCTGCTATGCAGACCCGAATCTCGCACCAGAACTTGCCAAAGCAAGTTCTGATCAAATTCACGAACTCACCCGCAAAACCGGCGGGTTCAGACACGCTCTCGCGGACGGGCTAGATGCAGCGGTCGCAACGAAAATTTTACAATTATCCTCTTTTGGAGTTATTTTTTATTTTGTTCCATTTACACGACGGCACCGCGTGCCACGCATGCATATAAGACAATGGTAAAATAATTTGTTATGTTGCATGCGCAGATTAACAGATTGATTAGTATTTAAGTCAAGGTATGTGAGACATGGTGTCTGATCCTGGTCAGCGTAAGCTGACATATTTTTCTCAGAATTACTGCACATTTCCTTAAATTGGCTGTATACGCCACCCTTGACAATACAAAAAAAGAACTGCTATAGGTTCATTACCGACAGCGAAGAACTCAAGAACATGTAGATTTTCTCCATCGATGACAACAGTGTAGCAGTTCTTTTTTTGATTGATCAAGGGCAAGCCGCTTCGCGGTGGCTTGCGTTTCCCTCTGGCTTAGAATCTAAGAACATATTGCGGCTTCGCCGCTACAATACATAGTGCTTTTTTATAGTAAAGTGGACATTCGCAATCCGCTTTCGCTACTTGCTCATGAACGCAGTCGCTTTGCGACCTGTCAGTGGGAGCTTTTAACTCCCACTGACATAAGCATCCCCTTACCCACCGCTTAGTGCTCTACGCACTTGAAGCGGGGGAATGCTTATTCTGCGTTCATAAAGTGAATCAGCGTGCACAGCACAGCGTTAAATTTGTTACTAGTTATATGTGCACGTGGCACGCGGTGCCGTCGTGTAAACAGGGCATAAATGAAATGAACTACAAAAAAGAATAGTTGGAAAATTTTCGTTGTGGATGTTGCGTCTAGCCCGACCGCGGGAGTGTGTTTGAGCCCGCCGGTTTTGCGGGTGAGTTCGCGGGAGCGGTCGGAAATAAGCGACGCAACAGACACAGAAAATTTTTCATGTTCTTTTTGTAGTTCATTTCATTTTGCCCTTTACAACGACAAACAAGAATTTATTCATAAATCCGTTCCGGATGTGAATACACATTAAATGTCTTATCCCTGGCAAAACCGATCAGCGTAATCCCAAGCTGCTGTGCCAGACGACAGGAATAATTCGTCGGTGCCGACTTTGCGATCAGAATGGAACAACCCATGGCTCCTACTTTTTGCAGGATTTCCACCGGAACACGACCAGAGAAGATTAAAATTCCATCTTTCATCGGAATCTTTCGAAGCAGACAGTCACCAACGACTTTATCTACGGCCACATGGTGGCTAACGTCTTCCTTATAAGACAGAAATACTCCATGATGTACGAACGCCGCACAATGTACGCCACCGGTTCGATGAAACAGTGCGGAACGTTCCTCTAATTCTCTGGAAAAAGCAAGCACTTCACTGACGGACAGTCTCACATCATCCCGTTTTGGCACAATGCCCTGTCCATTCAGCAGCACTTCATCTTCCAGCAAAAGGTTTTCCATACCTGTCTCATCGGTGAGATACTCACGGATCGTAATATTTACCATTCCATGTTCCTCATCCACGTCGATTGCCCGAACATCTCCTGCACTGGAAATATAACCGCGCAGGTACAGATAACCAAGGAATGCCTCCTTTTTATCCCATGGGGAACAGATCATTTCACCTGCTCCCCTGCCATTCACATATAACTGATAACTTACTTCTACTACCAGATTTTTTTTGTCGGATACTAGTGCACTTCCATTGTAAGTGACTACATCACGGGTTACAAAATATTCATCTCTGATATGTTCTGCCATAAGATCCTTCCTTAATTTAATACTCACCTATTCAGCTTTCACAATTCTTCCGAAACAATCATTACGAAAAATGCTGTCTGTTATGCGCGCTCAATCTTAACTGCACAAACTTTGTACTCCGGTGTACTGGAGATAGAATCCAGTGCATCTGATGTTAACCAGTTTGCACCGCCATCCAGGAAGTGGAACGGCATCCAGCACTCGCCCGGATTGGTCTTTCCGGATACGTTTGCTGTTGTCTCGATACTTCCACGACGGGAAGATACTCTTACTCTGTCACCGTCTTTGAAACCGATACGCTCAGCATCTTCTGTATTGATCTCGATGAAGGAATGTCCGGAAATCTGGTTCAGTCCTTCTGTCTTGTCAGTCATTGCACATGCATTATAGTGATATAATACACGACCTGTCATCATCTTGAAAGGATATTCCTCATCCGGAAGCTCCATGGACGGAATATACTCGATCGGATTGCAGTAACCAAGTCCTCTGGAGAACTTGCCAACATGCATGATCGGTGTACCCGGATGATCCTTGGATGTACATGGCCACTGCAGACCGTTTCCTGCTACTTCCTCGCTGTCCAGACGCGCATGGCTGATACCTGCAAAGGACGGAGTTACAGAAGCTACTTCATCCATAACCTGTGCAGAGGTCAGATGAGGCTGCGGATATCCCATACGGTTCATGATCTCGGTAAAGATCCAGATATCTTCTTTTGTCTCGCCTTCAATCTCAACCGCTTTACGGATACGCTGTACACGACGCTCTGTATTGGAGAAGGTTCCCTCTTTCTCTGCGTAGGAACGTCCCGGAAGGACAACATCTGCCATTTTTGCAGTTTCTGTCAGGAATAACTCATCCATAACAAGGAAATCCAGGTTCTTTAATGCTTTCATAACATGTGCCGTATCCGGATCGGTACGAACCGGATCCTCACCGAAGATGAACAGACCACGGATCTCCTTGGTCAGCATCTTTCCGAAGCACTCGGTTGCCTTTGTTCCCTCTTTCGGGTTCAATTTTGTGCCCCATGCTTTTTCAAATTTTTCCAAAACACCCGGTGCGCTCAGTTTCTGATAACCCGGGAACTGATCCGGAGAAGCACCCATATCGCAGGCACCCTGTACGTTATTCTGACCACGGATTGGGTTAACACCACAACCAGGACGGCCAAAGTTTCCTGTGATCATTGCCAGGTTAGACAGAGACATAACGCCCTCTGTACCTGTATGATGCTCGGTAACACCCAGACAGTAAATGATGGCTGCATTTTTTGCAGTTGCATACATTCTGGCTGCCTCGATCAGTTTGTCTACATCGACATGACAGATCTCTGCAACTTTCTCTGCCGGATATTTATCAACAACTTTCTTCATTTCCTCGAAGTTCTCAGTACGCTCCTCGATAAATTTGCGATCCTCAAGACCTTCGGAAAGGATGATATTCATCATACCGTTTGCAAACGCTACGTTTGTACCCGGTGTCAGTTTCAGATGTACATCGGCTGCGTGTGCCAGATCGATATCACGCGGATCTACAACAATCAGTTTTGTACCTTTATGTACGGCACGACGGATCTGCATACCAAGTACCGGATGTGCATGTTCCGGGTTAGAACCAACCAACATGATCAGATCTGAATCCTGTGTAATATCCGCAATCGTATTTGTCATAGCTCCGGAACCAAGTGTAGTTGCCAGTCCGGCTACGGTCGGTGCATGGCAGACACGGGCACAGTTATCTGTGTTATTGGTATGGAACGCAGTTCTTACCATTTTCTGGAGCATGTAGATATCTTCGTTTGCGGAACGTGCACAGGCAAATCCTGCCAGGCAGTCTCCACCGTAAGTATCTCTTAACTCTGTAAATTTCTTTGCTACATAATCCAGTGCTTCGTCCCAGGTAGCCTGCTCGAATTCACCGGTCTCTTTATTTTTGATCAGCGGATGACGTACTCTGTCCGGATGATCTACGAAATCAAAGGAACCGCTACGGCCTTTGACACATACCATGTTGTGGTTTGACGGACCATCTGCACCCTCTACATCTACGATCTTGTTATCTTTTACGATCAGATCATACTGACATCCGGTTGCACAGTGTGGACATGTGGTACGCACACGTTTTACTTCCCACGGACGATAATTTTTTCTTCTCTTGATGGTCAGAGCGCCTGTCGGACAAGCCTGTGCACAGTTACCACAGGACTCACAGCGTGTCTCTTCCCAGTCATCACCAAACGGTGCATCGATAATCGTAAATTTACCGGTTCTGCGCAGTTTGATCGCTCTTCTTCCGGTTGCAACTCTACATGTCTGTACGCAGCGCTGACAGTAGATACATTTTGACTGATCATAGGACAGGAACGGATGTGCATCCTTTTTCGGGATCTCACATTCTAACAGTCCTCTGGAACCGAAATACGGTGTTGTATCAATTCCATATATATTACAATATTTCTGAAGTTCGCAGTCACCATTTTTCTCACAGTTGAAGCAATCAATATTGTGATTGGAAAGTAACAGTTTTAAAACTGTCTTTCTTGCTTCGATTACACGCTCGCTGGCTGTCTGCACAACCATGCCTTCTTTTGCTTTTGTGTTGCAGGCTGTGGCAAGTTCGTTCTTTCCTTCTACTTCTACTACACACAGGCGGCAGGACCCGATGTCACTGATACCCTCTAAGTAGCAGAGTGTAGGGATTTCAATACCGACAGTTTTTGCTGCCTGAAGGATTGACATGCCCTCTGCTGCTTCCACGTTTCTTCCATCTATGGTTAAACGCATCTGTTATTACCTCCATATATAAACTCTGTTATTTTCAATATTTAGCGGTCAATCGCATCCTGAAGTTTACCGCACCCGAATACATCACATCTTAAGCATCTGCCGGACTCCTGCATTGCTTCTTCGTGAGTCATCGGGCACTCTACATGCTCAAAATCATGTTTTCTCTCATAAGCCGGACGCTCGCCAATGTTGACACGACCGGTCGGAACACGGTTATTCTCTCTTGCTTCCGGTGCTTCTACACCACAGTTTAAGGTATGGTGGTAACCAAGATATTCATCGATATTATGTGCTGCTACTTTTCCGGCTGCAATCGCTTTGATTGCTGTGGACGGACCAGTTGCACAGTCACCACCGACAAATACGCCCGGCATACCCTCTACAGCAGTATCCAGACCAGCTTTGAATACATGCCACTCTGCCGGCATACCAAACTCTTCAAACGGCTCGCTGACGATATCCTGACCAACTGCGATCAGTACCACATCACATGGAACACGCAACGGATCTTTGGATGCGGAGTCTACCGGTGACGGTCTGCCGCCGCGGTATGCACCGATCATCTGTGGCTGTACCCAGAGTGCACAGCAATCGCCGTTTTCGTCCTTCTCAATGCTCTTTGGAGCCTGAAGGAGCATCAGCTCAATACCTTCCATAACAGCGGATTCAATCTCTGTATCCAGCGCTGTCATGTCTTCCTGACGTCTTCTGTATACGATTCGGACGTCTTTTGCGCCACAGCGAAGCGCGCTTCGTGCAGCATCCATAGCAACGTTTCCGCCGCCGATAACAGCAACGGTCTTACCTGTATAATCCGGGCGTATACCATGTCCGATGCCATCCAGCATTTCTACTGCGGAGAATACGTTGTTTGCATCAATGCCGTCCAGACGGAGTTTTTTACCTTTCTGTGCACCGATGGCAACAAACATTGCATCGTGGCTGTTTCTTACTTCCTCAATTGGAATATCTACGCCTACATTTGTATTATATTTTACTTCAATATTTCCTGTGGAAAGGATTGCATTCATATCCTCATCCATACGGTCTTTCGGGAATCGATAGTTCGGGATTCCGTACATTAACATACCGCCCAGGTGTTCTTTTGCTTCATAAACAGTTACTTTATGTCCCATCAGAGACAGGAAGTATGCAGCTGTCATTCCGGCAGGACCTCCACCGATGATTGCTACTTTTTTGCCTGTAGATACGTTTGTCTTCGGAACTGCTACCTGATCTGCTGCAATCTGGTCTACCGCGTATTTTTTAATACCACGGATATTGACGGAATCATCGATCAGGTTTCGGCGGCAGCGCTCCTCACATGGATGCTCACAGATCATGGCACATGCAGTTGGCAGCGGGTTATCACGACGGATCAGGTTGATCGCATCTGCGTAATTACCCTCATGAACGTGTGCAATGTAACCCGGAATATCAACATGTGCAGGACAGAGTGTCACGCATGGGATCTTCTGACCTACATTGGCAGGACATTCCCATTTTTTTACATGGCTCTCATACTCATCTGCAAAAGTTTCAAGTCCTTCCAGTACCTCAATAGCTGACTGATAACCGATGGCACAGTCTGCCGTATCGCGGATCATGATGGCGATCTCTCTCATCTCATCCACCATTTCCATTGTGCCGACACCATTCAAAATTTTACTTAACAGGTCTGCAAGCTGTGGCAGTCCGTCACGACATGGTACGCACTTTCCACAAGTCTGATTCATGGAAGCATGCAGCAGTGATAACTGTACCGTCAGTGGACATGTTCCAGGCGGGTAAACATCTACTTTTCTGGAAAATTTCTCCAACATATGCCCGATGGTAACATCCTGGCTGTGCTTTCCGGCAAGATAAATCTTACTCATTTTTTTATATCCCTCCTAACCAGTATCCTGTCAGAATACTGTAATGATACTATTATAGCGGCAAAAAAGCGCTTCCGGTGTATGCCAAAAGCACTTTTTCGATGTTTCATTTGTGCATCTCATACATTACTGAAACTATTTTCTCTTTATGCAGCTTTTTTTGCTTTGCGCAGGTAGATAAACCAGTACGCACATCCAACGCAAATTGCTCCACCCACAATGTTTCCAAGTGTAACCGGAAGCAGATTTTTGCTGAAGAAGTTGCCCCAGGTCAGATTTGTCAGATCTACTCCTGCGTCTGTTGCTGCCTGTACATAAGTCGCATTTGTTTTTGCGAAAAGACCGGAACTAATATAGTACATATTTGCAATACTATGTTCAAATCCACACAGCACGAACATCATGATCGGGAAAAACAGACCAACGATCTTGCTGACTACTTCTTTTGCCGCAAAGGAAATCCATACTGCGATACAGACTAAGAAATTACAAAGAATACCTTTGATAAACGCATCGCTGAACGGCATGGAACATTTGCTTACTGCGGTAGATAATACGGATACTGCCATTCCATTGTTAAACAGGGACGGCTGGTGACTGAATGCAACGCCTGCGCCTACCAGCATTCCACCAATCAGGTTGCCGATGTAAACAACTACCCAGTTTTTCAACATTCCACCTACAGTGATCTCTTTTTCCAGAAGCGGGATCGTCAGCATACAATTTCCGGTGAAAAGTTCACTTCCCGCGATCAGCACCATAGTCAGACCACCCGGGAATACACAGGCACCGATAAATTTTCCAAGTGACGGTTCTGTAATGGATACTGCAACGGTGGTGGCCCCCACGCCGCCGAATCCGATAAAGGCTCCTGCCAGGATCGCAAGAATGATCATTTTTGGAATTGGTGTGTTAACCTTACTTTTTCCAGTTGCAATGTAATTTTTGGCCACTTCGGCCGGTGTAAAAAAGTTCATTATTATACCTCCATTCATACTCCTCGTACATTTGTATCTATTTTAATACAATCCTTTTATGCTTTGTATGTCAAAAAACACAAAAATGCACTTTAAAATTATGCTATTCACACATTTATACATCGTGGTATAATAGGTGCAAATAAGTCATCTCAGTCTGAGTTGATAAAATCATGTCATCACAAAATAATGGGAGCAGATAATTTGTACAAAGGAGATTTACCATGCTGATACCATTGAACGTACTTTTATATCAGCTTTCTGCAAACAGCATTTATGAATCACAGAATATAGATCTCACCGGGAACTTCGACAACGTGCAGCTTTTTGACCAGGAGCAGCTTAATGCCGAATTCGGGGATGAGCTCTATCTGGTTTCCGACCAGGTGCTCTTAAATGCATTAAGCAGAACGCCAGAGGATCAGTTTCCTTCCAGATGTGTATTTTTGTGCATCTGCCAGGATGAAAAACTTCATACCAGTGATTTCCATCCGAACCTGTCCATGGTGTTACTCTACACAGATGAATCTTTTCCGCTGGTGTTCAACCGTATCCTGAAGATTTTTCACGATTTTGATATCTGGGATAAGAACTTTCATCTGATGCTGATCCAGCAGAAATCCCTGCAGGATCTGTTGAACCTGTCCAAAGATTTTCTGGTTCATCCTATGGTCGTTCTGGATCGCAATTACTCGATCCTTGGTTATCTGCGTGATCCGAATGTCAGTGATCCCATCATGGAATCCATTCTGTCCGCCGGTTATGTGACACCGCAGATCATGGAGCGGCTGCGTCAGGACGGACTGATCTCCACCTCAGAACAGGCAGAAAATCCACTGATCAGCTGGTACAGTCTGACCACACATGACTGTTATTACAGTATGATGTACCGTTTCAAGACAAACGGGCACACCGTTGGCTATGCCCTGATCTTTCACTGTGCCGTGCATCCGCGTACGAATTACCTGTACCTGATGAACATTGTGGCGGAAAACCTGCAGTTATTCTTTCAGCAGAAACGTTTTTCCAACCGGTCTTCTTCAGATATTTACGAATCGGTATTTAACGACATTCTGGAGCATCCGGACGCTCCGCAGCAGCAATATGCCGACCAGCTCAGTTATATTCCGGATCTACCGATGAACGGGCGTTTTATGCTGGCGGTCATCCATTATCCGGACGAACAGGAACTGCCATTTTCCTTTGTCAGCTGGAATCTGCGCACTTCCATTCCACAGCTGAAACCGTTCGTGTACCAGAACACGTTATATATTTTAAAAAATAACAGTGAAAATGAGAGTTTTGCCACATTCCTGACTCCGGAGGAACAAACGATTTTCCAGAAAAATTTCCGGAACCGATACTTTGAATGTGGCATCAGCAACACCTTTTTCTCACTGATGGATCTGCCAACCGCTGCTGCACAGGCGCGGGAAGCATTGGCGATCGGAACTTCCAAGACAGAGGGCGGAGCCCCGACTTTCCATTATTTTTCCGATGTCTATATGCTGTATATTTTACAGGAATTAAAAAAAGCCGGTGTGGATAAAATGGCAGCTTCACCATGCTACGAAGTGCTGCGCCAATACGATGAAACCCACAACGGCGACCTGTGTTACATTTTTATGCAGTTTTTGAAAAATGGTCGCAACGTCAACCAGACGTCCACTGCTATTTTCCAGCATCGAAATACGGTATTGAACAAGGTAAAAAAAGCGGTCTCCATCATGCAGAATGAATGTGAAGACTACCAGTCACGTATCGCCTTCATGCTTTCCTATCTGAATGATCCGAACCGCTAGTACATTTTTTAAAAAGTAACAAAAGTCATATAGCGTATAGGCAGAAAACTGCTATTACTGATCGCTTGTGAAAATAGCCCCATAATTCAAACAGGATTTAATAGCCACGCTTTTCATCTATTACAGACATAATTTTTGCGAACAAAATCCCTGCCATTGAGGAAATTGTCGTAGCAACGATCGCTGCTCCGGTAATCCCTGCCGGATCCGGCGAACCATACTGACTTCGATAGGCAATGACCGTTACAGGGATCAGTTGAAGAGAAGAAATATTCAGCACCAGAAACGTACACATTTCTGTGGAAGCTGCTTTTTCCTTTTTTCTCTGTTCCCGCAAAATCCGGTCTGAACCAAAATCATACCGGCTCTGAGCAGACTGACCGACCGCCTGCATTAGAGTCCTTTCTTTTTCCAGCTCATCCAGATCTTCCATTGCCTGCAGACCGGCAGGTGTCGCTGCCCATCCCAGACCGAAAAAATTTGCTATACAGTTCGCTGCAATGGACTTGCATGCCGGATGATCCTTTGGCACTCTTGGAAACAGGAAATGCAGCAACGGATAAATCCGCTCCGCTGCCCGGCGCATCATGCCGGCATTCTCCGCAATCTGCATCAGTCCCACCCAAAATGCCAGAACACCTGCCATCGTGATACAAATTGCCACTGCCTGCTGTGCGGAATCCAGTGCTGCGTCCGTCACTGCCTGCAGATTTCCGGTAAAAGCCGCATAAACGATTCCCGCCAGGATCATAAAAAGCCACAAAAAATTCAGCATACGCCGTCAGCTCCCTTTGGAGTTTCTAACAACATATGCTGAACTACATATTAATATTCTTTATTTTCCATAGGTACGGAAAAATGCACTTAAGTTCGTCAGCGCCTTTACCAGCACCTTTGTCTGTTCCTCATTCAGACCGTTCAATGTCGCTTTGATCATCTCATCATGGAAATTTGCATGATGATGATATGCTTTCACCCCTTTTTCCGTCAGTGAGATCAGTACCACACGGCGATCTTTCTCACTTCGCACACGCTTTACATATGCCTTTTTTACAAGGTTATTGATCGCAATCGTCAACGTTCCCACAGTGACAGACAGATCCTTTGCCACAGATGACATGCTGCGCGGCTCATCCAGTCCGATTGCTTCTATAATGTGCATATCATTGTTGGAAATGTCTTTGAACTCCTCCGTAATGATCGCTTTTTCTTCAATATTCATGATTTCATTAAATAATTTGACCAACAGGTCATGCAGTGTATCGTATCCTTCCAATGCGCTCCTCCTGATACTTTGTGTATCAAAATTTTTGATAGATTGACAAATTGATTATACACAATGTCCCTGCACTTCGCAAGTTCTATCCATCGATTCTGTTATATCCAATTGCTTCTGTTCATACATTATTAGTAATTATGATTCGAACCGGTACTTCCTTATGCGCCACTGTCATTCTCATTTTTTCCATAAAATTCGGTTTTCCCTGTTTCTTGCACTGTTCCTCATTGGATTTGGGATTTTCTGTGCCGCAGTCTGCCAATGCGCCGACTCCGATACCTGGATCGCACAGTTTTTTCACGAATCCCCCACAGCCATTCAGGCCGGCGAACAAAATTCCAATTCTGCTGCCGGACAATCCACCTCAAACGACGTAAATACAGATTTTGAAAACTATATTGCTGAACTGTTCCGCCAGGAAGCCTCTGCAAGTCTGCTAAATCTTCATTATACCTTGGAAAATCCGCAGGCTTATCAAATCACGGAATATCAGACTTCTCTCGGAAATTACAGCGCTGCCTCTCCGGCACTTGCTGCTGCCTCCGCGGAAAACGTTCTCTCTGCCCTGCATCAATTTGATGCCCAAAATCTGACAACGCTCAACCGTCAGACACTGGAAATCCTGACAGACAGTATGAATCTCACCGTAGCCGGCGGAAATTTTAAATATTATGACGAACCACTAACACCCACCACCGGTCTACAATCCCAGATTCCGATCCTGCTGGCAGAATACACCTTCCAGAGCAAACAGGATGTTTCTGATTATCTGGAACTGCTGACCGACCTGCCCCGCTATTTTGCCCAGATCTGCGACTATGAACGGGAAAAAGCTGCTGCCGATCGTTTTATGCCCTCTTACACGGCGCAGACTATCATCGATCAGTGCCGGGATTTTGTTTCCAATCCGGAGGAGCATTACCTAGTTACAACGTTTAACCAGAAAATCTCTGCCCTCTCCGGCATTTCCAAAAATGAACGGCGGTCTTATCAGAAGCAGAATCTTTCTATTTTAAAAAAGCAGGTCTTTCCGGCATTTACACAACTGGCAGACACGTTAAGCGAATTGGAGGATAGCACCATCAACGAAGCCGGACTCTGCCATTTTCCGGAAGGACGCGAATATTATGAATATCTGGTGCGCTGTGCCACCGGAAGCAGTGACAGTGTCGCTTCCCTTGAAAAACGTACCACAGATCAACGCAAAGAAGACCTCCTTCTCATATCACAACTGTTGGAGCAAAACCCTGACCTGACAACGGAATTGGAAAACTGCGCCGTTGCACCCCAGTCTCCGGAAGAAATGCTTACGACTCTGCGGCAGGCAATTTCGGCAGAATTTCCAGAAGTACCGGAATGCAATGTGACGGTCAAATATGTGAATGCCGCCATGGAAGATTATCTCTCTCCGGCGTTTTATCTGACCTCCCCACTGGATCATCTGACCGAAAATTCAATTTACATTAATCAGAAAAACGGATATGAAGGGCTTCGACTTTTTACAACGCTGGCACACGAAGGATTTCCGGGACATTTGTTCCAGAATGTGTATTTTCACTCCATTTGTGATCTACCGATCCGCTCGCTGCTTGGCTATCCGGGTTACACCGAAGGGTGGGCAACGTTTGTGGAATTGCATTCTTACACCTATGCCGGATTGTCTGAAGATGCTGCCAGTCTCTGTGCAGCAAATCAGGCGGCGATTTTGAGTCTGTATGCGACTGCGGATATGGGAATTCATTATGAGGGGTGGACGTTAGACGATACGGCAACGTTTTTCGGGACTTATGGATTCACGGATGAAGAAACCATTCGGGATATTTTTGAGTTGATCGTGGGAGAACCTGCCAATTATCTGAAATATTATATCGGATATCTGGAATTTCATGATCTGCAGACAGATATGAAAAAGCAGAATCCGGATACTTATACGGATTCTGACTTTTATAAAAAGGTGCTCGACATCGGTCCGGCGCCATTTGGAGTGTTGCGGGAGTACGTACTCGGGGATCAATAGGTTTATATAGATTTCAAGAATGCTCCGGCATTCTTGTTGCGAGGTGCGCGTCATGCAATTGCATGACATACTTCAACTGCGCACCTCTGTAATCCTGCCGGAGGCTATATCAGATGGGGGATTGGCTCCCATCTGATATATAAAGGGGATATCTAAGGAGAAATCTCAGGATTTTGTCTCCGCGGCTAACAATCGCTCGCTGAGAAAAAATCCTGAGATTTCTCCATTTACACATTGGCTTAACGTATCTATTATTATGCCGAAAGGAAAATACGACTAAGCAACACTGTATAGAAAAAGGAATCAGGACATTTTGTCCTGGAAGGCGATTGTTAGCCTCCAGGACAAAATACCCTGATTCCGCTTCACTAAAGTTCCGTTATACCACATTACCGGCGGCTTCCGCCTGCCGTTTTTCCAAACGTTTCATAATCGCAAAGAATACCGGCATTACCACACATGTTGCCGCAATCCATGCCGTCTGATCCGTAAAGCACACTGCCGTGTATCCGAATCTCGGAATCACAAATACAGACATCAAACCTCTTGCCAGCAGCTCACTCAAGCCCGCACACATCGCAATCGCACTGTATCCAAGTCCCTGAATGGTCAGTCGTGTACAGTTCAAGAATGCCAGGAAGAAATAGAAAAATCCTGCACATGTTAACAACTGCTGTACATAACCAAGTACTTCTGTCTCACTGCTGGATACGAACAGCAACGCTATCTTGGAACCTGCAAAAATCAGCACGATTCCGATTCCGATACTGTACAGAACCGAAATTATAATTCCGGATTTCAGTCCTTCCCGGATTCGTTTTAAGTTTCCGGCACCAAGGTTCTGACTTCCGAAGGTCGCACTTGCTGTCGCGAATCCGTCATACGGACACATTGCCAGCTGTTTTACTTTTGCTGCTGCCGCAAAAGAAGATACATATACTGCGCCAAGTGTATTTACCGCACTCTGAAGCATGATGCTTCCGATGGCTGTAATGGAAAACTGTAATCCCATCGGTACTGCCATAGTAAACAATGTCTTTATGTAATGCATATCCAGTTTGCGCTCCTGAACATTTGTTTTCAGGACATCATATTTTTTCTTCATGTAGATAAAACAGAGAATACCAGATATTGCCTGTGACAAAATCGTTGCCCATCCGGCTCCGGCGGTTCCTAGTTTGAATACAATGATAAAAAGCATATCCAGAAAAATATTCATCACCGCAGACAATACCAGAAAATAAAACGGCGTCTTGGAATCTCCCAGCGACCGGATAATACCCGCCACTACGTTATATAAAAACGTAAACGGGATTCCCAGGAAAATGACAAACAGGTAATCATATGCCCCCTGATAAAACTGATCTGGTGTCTTCATCCAGGTCAGGATTGAACCGCACAGCGCACAGGTTACGATCGTCATGATCACAGCAAGAAAAATTGCCAGGTATGCCGCATTCATCACAAATTTACGCATTTCGCTGTAATTTTTTGCACCAAATTTCTGCGCCACGGGTACTGCAAGTCCCGTACAGGTTCCAAGACAAAAACCAATGATCAGAAAGGTGATGGATGTAGTAGAACTTACACTGGTCAGGGCACTCAGTCCCAGATAACGACCTACGATCACGGTATCTACCATGTTATACATCTGCTGAAACAAGTTTCCCAGTACCAGCGGTATGGAAAACTGCCAAATTAACTTCATTGGACTTCCAACGGTTAAATCTTTTGTCATAACGTCTCCCTTCCGATTACTCGTTTTCTGTGTTTAAAAGCATCTGATAAATTTCACGTTTTCCGACGCCCCTGTCTTTTGCCACCTGCTTCATGGCGCTTTTTCGATCCATACCAGTGCTTAAGTAGCGCTCCATATGTTCTTCCACAGAAATTGCCTCCCAGGATTGCTGCTGCTCCTGCACCAGTTCTTCCCGGCTTCTGCCCTCAATAACTAACACGCACTCTCCGCGGACACCCTGCTCCTCATAGTAACTGATCGCTTCGAAAAATGTAGTCTGAAATGCTGTCTCAAATTTCTTCGTCAGCTCGCGGCAGACCGTCAGTCTGCGGTCACCCAACGCATTCTGCAGTTCTTTTAACGTGCCAAGCAGATGATGCGGCGCCTCATACACAATCAGCGTTCTTGTATCATTTTTCAATTCTTCCAATACGGCTGCACGCTCTTTTTTCTCCTTTGGCAAAAATGCCTCGAAAGAAAAGCGGCGTGTCGGCAAACCGGACAGCGTCAATGCAGTAATGCAGGCTGCTGCCCCCGGAAGGGAAGTCACTTCAATGCCCTGCTCGTAGCAGATGCGCACCAGATCTTCACCCGGATCGGAAATGCCCGGTGTACCCGCATCGGTGATCAGCGCAATATTCGTTCCCTGCTGCATTTTTTCCACCAGCTGATAGGCTTTATCCACTTTGTTGTACTCGTGGTAGCTGGTCAGCGGTGTTTTTATATCAAAATGATTCAGCAAATGAATGGAATTTCGGGTGTCTTCCGCCGCGATCAGATCAACTTCTTTTAATGTACGCAGTACACGGAGCGTAATGTCTTCCAAATTTCCAATCGGTGTCGCACATAAGTATAATTTTCCTGCCATAACCTTATTTCACCTCACAATCTAATACAACGTTTTTTATTCACACAATCAATGGCTTTAATATCCATATACATCGTAAATCTCATCCGTATATTTTCCCGGCTCTTTGTACACGATCAGTGGCTTTTCCACGGTCATGCGGCTTTTTCCACCCCGCAGTCCCTCAATCAGCACCATATTTGGCTCCCGGTCCACATAAGGATATACCAGACGCATCCGTTTCGGCTCAATCCGATACTGCACCATCAGAGAAATGATCTCTGCCAGACGGAATGGGCGGTGTACCATATAAAAACGTCCACCCGGCACCAAAAGGCGCGCGCTCTCCCGGATAATATCTTCCAAATTGCACAATACCTCATGGCGTGCAATGGTTTTTGCCTCATGCAGATTCGTCAGTCCGTGCTGCGCGGTCATATACGGTGGATTTGTCGTCACGACATGAAAAGAAGATGCTCCAAAAA
>OGCN01001846.1_pt1 | contig 25512 bp, 20 predicted proteins | sample 1570181 | NCBI WGS metagenome assembly OGCN01 (sample SAMEA4370584, study PRJEB24528) | human gut metagenome | reverse complement strand
TATTTTACTAGAAAAGGGGTGTGTTCACAATTTATTTACTCATGCGTTTGTCGTGATGTCGGTTTTCTGTCAAATCTGCTGTTTTCACAGAGATTCACCCCGAATACTCCCACAGTTCCTGAATAATATCTTTTGTCAATTTCGATAAGGGACGTTTCCCGTAGTCTTCTTCTTTCTCATAATTTCCGAAAACAATTCTGTAGACTTCTTCTTCCGATTCAAACAGCTCAGGATATGTCCTATACAATTCCTGCAAATACTCTTTATTAAAGATAGTTGCTTTCTTTATACATTCCTGTACAAGATCTGTATGGATCTGATATACTTCATTTAACTTTAGAACCTGGACATTTTTTCCGAATTTCGCTTGATCGTAATCGATTTCTATGCTAATCTGTTGGGCATCTCTCAGAAAATCCGCTCCTGTTATAAAGTAATCAAAAATAAGCAGCTCATCTGTCGTATATCGGGGATTATGAGGCGAATAGGAAATTTTGCCGCTTGCTTTTACGTGATTGCATGGATGGCATACCGGAATCAGATTATAAAAAGAAACTGCAAATATGGGATATTTTGCCTTATCAAAAAAATGTTCCAGATCGCACATGGTTCTTTTATACGTTGAATTTACAAAATTCCGATTACAGTACGGACATACAGTGACCTGTAATTCTTCTACAAATCTTTTTCTTGGAAATTTTCCTTTATATAAAGTTTCAATCATAAATTTCTTATATGCCATATATTGTGGATTCGATGCAAGAGAAAGGTTGTCATAGCGAGCTCTTATATTTTCCAGTTCTTCATAATCTGCTTTTATTATGTATTCTAATGACCTGTCCAGTTCTTTCCGGCACCATTGGTCAATATTATCCATCATTGCTGCATTTTTTTTAGAAATATTTTTTATCATTTCATCATATAATACATCTACAGAATCCAAACTTTTAAATTTAACAGGTATCATTTTTTCTCTTCCATTTTCCGTTTTTTCAGCTGTTCTATCTTTTTCTCATAAATTTTTATTTTTCGTTCCGTAAAATCCTCTGAAGAATATCTGGATTTATAAAGCATATCATATAGTTTATTGCGAAGTATCGGTTCTCCGATCATTGCGATTTCTTTTTCCAATAAATTTGCTTCTTCTTCCGATATTTTCTGGTATACTGTGCCTTTTTCCGGTATCTCTTTCGGACAAAGTTTTTCTATCAATGCTTTAATTTTTCTCTTCGCCAGTGCCCCGATCTGTCCTTCCTTTCCCAGGAAAAATGCGTCATTAAACAACATATAGATATTTGCGCCAAAGGTTTCTCTGTGCGAAAGATTATCATCCACCTGACAATGGCCATCTTCTTTTTTCAAAAAGATAACATTGCAATGTGGAACATCGGACAGCACAATCGGACTGTGTGTTGTAAATATGATCTGTACTTTTTTGTCCGGATATTGTTTTCGCAATTCGTCAATCAGAACGCTTAGCATCTGTTGCTGCCATAAGGGATGACAGTACAGATCCAGTTCATCTATCAGTAACCATACATTTTTCTGTAAATCTTCTACTCTTCTGCCCATGATCTCATTATTGTGCGACATCAGATAAAGCCAGGAAAAGAAATTTAACATTGCTCTTTCTCCGGAAGCAAGATTTAATCCGCTTATGTTTATGTATTTCAGTACAAAGGATGTTGTCCGATGAAATGCTGACTCCTTTATTAAACATAAAAAGTCTTCATAGGCTCTATTTCCATATTTTATGTGAATGTATCTATTATGATACGAAAAATTATTAGGTATCTGACTTTCTTTTAAACATTCTTCATATTTTTTAATTTCATCAAATGCATCCTTAAAAGTATCTTTATTTGCTTCCCGAAGCAATTTATCAATCAATGTTTTAAGATCTTTTTTAGCCGTCTCTTCTTTATTTGATATAAGCTTTTCAAATATATCTTTCGATTTCTTTGAGCATACTAAATATACAAGCAACTCATACAATAAATTTATATATAAATCGGTAAAGATATTCTCTTCAGAGGATTCATATTCTATTTTCTTTAAGACTTCCTGCATCTGCATATGATATTGTTGAAATTGATTTTCTTCTTTTTGAGAAGTTCCATAAAAATCATTCAGATATTCACCAATCCTATAAAAGCTAATATTCAAATTCTTCCCAATTTCTTCGGCAAATGTGCTATCTATATTTTCCGAATATAAATGTTCCAGATAAAGAACATCCAGAATATGCTGAAATTGGGATATTTTTATCGATTCCAGTATTGCAACATCTCTGAGTTCGTAGTATCCACCGACAATATGTCCTATCCCTTTTTTGAAGAATTTGTTCTTTAGGCGTCTTATTTCATCCGGATTCAACACAACCTGCTCTGAATTTTCTATATCGTAATGATCTACAGCATCAACATAGGTACTGTTGGAAATATAAATCCTGCTTATAAATTCATCTGGTCCATCTTTCAAACAATGAATATTTTCTTCTTGTAAAAGATCCGTGTGATTTTCAAATCCACCTATATTATGGCAGCATATTAATTTTGTTCCCTCCAAATAGATAGAAAGGATCTCAGTCATTTGAGATGATACAGTTGAATATGACAATATTTCATTCAGCAAAGTAGTTTTCCCAGAACCGTTTTCTCCTACGATTGCGGTCACATTGGTCACACATCCTGTATTATCGAAAAACCTTTCCGGTAATGAATTTTCGTTTTTATTTCCGGTCAAATAACATTTCTTATCATCATGAGTTACAGAAAATTTATACTTTGACGAAAAATTAAATCCATTTTTTTCAATGAAGTGGTTAGCGGATCGGTGAATATAAAAATATATCAATTCCATAATAATTCCTCTTTTGTCAGATAACCTTTTTCACATCTGTATCATATTCCTGTCCTTTAAGTATCAAAGAACCTGTATATCTTTCGGTAAATTTTTATTTTCTGCCATTGTTTTCTCCAAATAAAAGCTCTTACACTATGCAATACCATTTGTTACTTAAATCACTTCTTCTCGCATCCCGAATCCTACTGTAGATCCTCGTTCCACAAGAAAATCCAAAATTATCATTACCTGTTTCCGTCGATGTTCTTTTCATTCAAAACAATGATCCGATTTTCTTTTCTGCTTGTACTTTTATATTTATTATTTCCACCGTCTCTCTTCTACCTCACTCTTCATAAACAAACGATATCTTTGCCCCTCCTTTACGGAATGTAATTTTCCTCTTTTTACGAGGTCATCGATATTCTGTTTAGAGCATTCCAGTTCTGCTGCTGCCTGTGCGGAATCCAAAGTGCTGTTGCTGACAAAGCTCTGTATTTCACTCCAGGTAAGCGGGATCTTTTTTCCGACAGTATACAATTTTTCTCTGGAAATACATAAATTTTCTCCCCAACAAATTCCGTATCCTCCTGTCTCCACCTTTACGGAACGGAAAATATCTCCGTTATTTAATACCGGTGCAAAACGTCTGTCTGTTCCTACAAGATCCTGTAAACTGTATTTTTTGACAGAGTCATCCTGAAAAGATATAAGGAATGTATTCTTTTCCAAAGGGAATACATTTTTTATCTTTTTTTTGCTTCTTTTTTTTATAAAATCCGGAAGGTTTTTTTCGGAAACAGCCGTAATGTAATAATGATCCTGTGAACAACGACCGTCTGTCATAGTGAGCAGTTTAAACTCATCATAACTGTCCAAGCCATTATCTTTCAGAATTCTTCCAAGATTCTGGCGGTCTGATGGAATAATTCTCTGCTGTACCCATACTTTACTCCAGTATGCACCAATTGTTTTTTCTCCCCGTTTCAGACAGGAAGACAGTATCAGCGGCGTTTCCCATGGATCTGCATCATCTGGAAGTTCTATATAAAAACGTCTTGGCTTTTCATAATAAATCAGATATCCTAAATCTTTCCTATTTTCATCTTCCTCATTTCTGATTGCAAAAATCTTCATAATATAACCACCTCTCCCAAATCATATCCCATATTTTATCTAACAGATATTGTGGAACGATTCCTTCCAACCCTCCTAACAGTTCGTTCCGATGCTCTTCTTTCAGCGGATGAAACTGTAATTTCAGCATGAATCAGATCATAATGAAGATGTTCAACCCCTAAAATATTCAAAAGCCTGTCTGCAATGAGTTCATTCACACATTCATGCCCAATTATTCCATTCACAGTATCATACTGGGACAATTTATAATATTTTTTTGGTTTTTGTAAGTCATCCGTTGCTCTCAAAAAGGATCCTGCTGTTCCGGAAGAAGAACGGATTTGTGACCATTGCAAATATTCCATAGACTGTTTTTCGTGAATAATTTGTGTATTCATGTCAAGCCTCCTTTTTATTCTATTATACGGTTCTACTTGTTATAGGTCAAGTTCTTGTATATAAATTTTTTTTACAAAAATAGACTGTTGTCCTTCATCTTCTGATTTCCAAACAACAGTCTACTCAACTTAACATATTTATTTAATTACTGTGTGATCCCAATTATTTCTACAATATCGCCCGCACAACCCTAGGCTTACATCCGGCTTTTTCCAGCGCTGCTACGATCTGATTCTTATGGTCGGTGCCAAATGCCTCCATGGTGATCCGAAGCTCTACAGCTGCATTTCTGTTGGTGCTTACAAACTGGTTATGATCCAGCTTGATGACGTTGCCCTGGTTCTCGGCGATGACGCTGGCTACCCGTACCAGTTCACCCGGCTTGTCCGGGATGAGGACGGATACTGTGAAGATTCGGTCACGCTGGATGAGGCCGTGCTGTACAACAGAGGACATTGTGATCACATCCATATTTCCGCCACTTAAGATAGAAACGATCTTCTTGTTCTTTACGTCAAGGTGACGGAGAGCTGCTACGGTAAGAAGACCGGAGTTCTCTACGATCATCTTGTGATTTTCTACCATATCCAGGAAAGCTACGATCAGTTCATCATCATCAATGGTGATGATGTCGTCCAGGTTCTCCTGGATATACGGGAAGATATTTTTTCCCGGAGTCTGCACTGCAGTACCATCTGCAATGGTATTTACGTGAGGAAGAGTTACAACCTCACCTTTCTCCAGAGAAGCTTTCATGCAGGCTGCTCCTGCCGGCTCCACGCCGATGACTTTAATATGAGGGTTCAGAAGCTTGGCAAGTGTGGAAACACCTGTTGCAAGTCCACCTCCTCCAATAGGTACCAGGATATAATCTACCAGTGGGAGTTCCTGTACGATCTCCATGGCGATGGTTCCCTGTCCGGTGGCTACTGCCGGGTCGTCAAAAGGATGGATAAAGGTATATCCGTTCTCCTCTGCAAGCTGAAGCGCATGGGCACATGCCTCATCGTAAACATCTCCGTGAAGGATGACTTCCGCTCCGTAGCTCTTAGTACGCTCCACCTTGATCAGTGGCGTGGTGGTAGGCATGACAATGACGGCTTTTACTCCGTATTTATGTGCAGCATAGGCAACGCCCTGTGCATGGTTTCCTGCAGATGCTGTGATCAGACCTTTGTTTCTCTCTTCGTCAGAAAGTGTGCTGATCTTATAATATGCGCCACGTACTTTATATGCACCGGTGCGCTGCATATTCTCCGGTTTCAGGTAAACCTTGTTTCCTGTCATATCAGAGAAATAGCTGCTGTATATCAGCTTTGTTTCCTGTGTCACTTCTTTTACTTTTGCTGCCGCTTCTTCAAAGCTTTCTAATGTAAGCATAATTAGCTCCTTTCTTCTACGTCAAAGAGGGCGTTTACAAATGCGTCTGCGTCGAATTTCTGCAAGTCATCGATGCTCTCGCCTACTCCGATGTATTTTACTGGTATATCAAGCTCGGACTGGATCGCTACGGCGATTCCACCCTTGGCTGTACCATCAAGTTTGGTAAGGATAATTCCGGTGACGTTGGCTACCTCAGCAAACTGTCTTGCCTGAGAAAGCGCGTTCTGGCCGGTGGTTCCGTCAAGGACTACCAGAGTTTCCAGATATGCTTCCGGGTACTCACGTTCCAGAATACGGTAAATTTTGCGAAGCTCCTCCATAAGGTTCTTCTTATTGTGAAGTCTTCCTGCTGTGTCGCAGATCAGAACATCCGCATTTCTGGCCTTGGCTGCTGCCACCGCATCATAGACAACCGATGCCGGGTCTGCACCGTCCTGTCCGCCGATGATCTCAACACCTGCACGGTTAGCCCACTGTGTCAGCTGTTCTCCTGCTGCCGCACGGAACGTATCTGCCGCACCAAGGATTACTTTCTTTCCCTGATCCTTCAGTTTACCGGCAAGTTTACCAACGGAGGTAGTCTTACCGACTCCGTTGACACCGATCACCAGGATCACGGATTTCCGGTTCTCGAATTCATATTCTGTGCTCTCCACCTGCATCTGCTTCTTGATACTGTCGATCAGAAGCTGCTTGCACTGGGACGGCTCTTTGATATGCTGTTCAGCCACCTGTTCCTTCAGGTGCTCCAGAATGGAGGTGGTTGCGTTAATGCCGATGTCTCCCATGATCAGGATCTCTTCCAGCTCTTCGTAAAAATCATCATCAATACTGGAAAAACCGCTGAAAATGGAATCAAATCCGGCAACGATATTGTCTCGCGTTTTGGTAAGTCCGCTTACCAGACGTTTAAAAAATCCTTTTTTTTCTTCTGCCATACTGTTTCATCCCCTCTGCTACCGGGTAAGCTGGTTCTCTACCAGGTCTACTGATACCAGCGTTGATACCCCTTTTTCCTGCATGGTAATTCCATAAAGGCGGTCTGCCGCATTCATGGTACCACGTCTATGTGTTATTATAATAAATTGTGTGTTCTTCGTCAACTTCTGTAAATATCCTGCAAAACGGCCTACGTTGGAGTCATCCAGGGCTGCCTCGATCTCATCCAGAAGACAGAACGGTGATGGTTTCAGGTTCTGGATGGCAAAAAGAAGGGCAATGGCTGTCAGTGCCTTCTCTCCACCGGAAAGCTGCATCATGTTCTGAAGTTTTTTTCCGGGCGGCTGGGAAATAATTTTGATTCCTGCCTCCAGAATATCCTCGTCTTCCGCAAGTTCCAGAGTTCCCCGGCCTCCGCCGAACAGCTCCTTAAATGCCTTGTCAAATTCTTTCTGGATCTCTCCGAATTTTTCGGTGAACTGTTTCCGCATTCCCTCATCCAGCTCCTGAATGATCTGTTCCAGCGTTTTTTCCGCTTCCAGAAGATCGTTGTACTGGCCGCTTAAGAAGGTATGGCGTTCCAGAAGTTCCTTGTAATCCTCAATGGCATTGACATTGACAGAACCAAGGGCCCGGATCTCATCCTTTAATTTGTGGATCTGCTGTTTCATCACATGGCGATCACCAAGTTCTTCTTTTCGGTACTGCAGCGCATTATTCGGGGTAATCTCGTATTCTTCCCACATGTAGGAAATACGGGCTTCCCGGTTTTCCTCGATCTTTTCCGCCTGGGTTTTCAGACGGAAACATTCTTTATCCAGAAGACTGATCTGATTGGACAGCTCATCCCGTTTTTCAAAGAACTCTTTATGACTCTTTGTACTTTCTTCTTTTTCCTGCTGCAGCTTTTCAAGCTGTTTTTCGGATGCTTCTTCTTTTGCGGCAAAGCTCTCGATCTCTACACGGACATTCTCGATGGTTTTTCTTTTCTGTGCTGTTTCCTGGCTGCCTTTTTCCAGGGAATCCAGGATTTCTTCTTTTTCTTTTAAAAGAACATCGATCTCTTCTTTCAGACGTTTCAGGTTTTCCTTTATGAAGCTTTCTTTCTGCTGGGATGCGGATGCGTCCAGACGGATCTTTTCCAGAGTTTCCAGGGTTTGTGCCTCATCCTTTTTCCAGTCTTCCAGTTCCTTCTGCCGGGTTTCGATGAAGGTTTCCAGCTCTTCCTCGTCCTTTTTGGAAGTTTCCAGTTCCTGGGTGATCTGGGCGTTATCTGCCTGCATTTCTCTTGTCTGGCGGCGGATTTCTTCCTCTTCCCGCTCGATCCTTGCATAACCGCCCCGGATTTCTTCTGCTTTTTTCTCCAGCTGCTCGATGTTCATCCTGGCTGTATTCTGCCCGATGGACTGTTCCTGGAATTTCTGCTGCAGGGAATTTACGGTATCCCGCATTTCGTTTCGTTTACTGCGGTTATCCTCCATGGACTGACGGATTTCGTTGTACCTGGCCGCCAGTTCTTTCACTTTCTTTTCCAGTTCTTCGATCTCACGGCGGCGGCCGAGAAGATTGCTGTTGTTCTTAAAAGCTCCACCTGTCATGGAACCACCCGGGCTTAAGGACTCGCCCTCCAGAGTTACCATCCGGATACTGTGGCGGTATTTCCTGGCAATGGCAATGGCGTGGTCAATATTGTCCACAACCAGTACTTTTCCAAGAAGATAGCCGATCAGTCCTGTGTACTCTTTGTCTGCACTTACCAGACCACTTGCAAGACCGATGGCTCCCGGTTCGTTTAAAGCTCCCCGCTGAGTGAACTCGCCTCTCTGGGAAATGCTGTTTAAGGGAAGAAACGTAGCACGTCCGTACCGGTTTTTCTTCAGGAATTCGATCATCTCCTTGGCAGTCTGTTCATTGTCTGTGACAATATTCTGGATGCTTCCGCCAAGTGCCGTCTCAATGGCGATCTCGTAGTTTTTCTCCACATGGATGATATCTGCCACAACGCCACGGATGCCCGGTACATGGTCTTTCTGCTCCATGACGCGGCGGATGCTGTTTCCATAGCCATCGTAGCGTTCCGTAATATTCCTTAAGGATTCCAGACGGGAAGCCTCTCTGTGGTAGGCTCTCTGGCTTTCTTCCAGCTCTGTATTCTGCTGTTTCAGGGTTTCCTGGATGGCTTTGATCTCTTTTGTGAGGTTACTTCCTTCTTCCCTGATGGCCTGAATGGATTCGGTGATTGTATCGTACTCTTTTTTTGCCTGAGTGATGGCCGACTGCTGCTCTTCTTCCTGAGTTTTCAGAGAAAGCATTCTCTGGCTGATTCCGGCCTTCCGGATATCCAGCTGCTCCATCATGGCATCAAAACGCTGCGCTTTACCTTTGGTGTTGGCACGGGAGTTGAGGATTTCGATAATCTCGTTTTTTCCATCTTCTACTGCCTGGGTACATTCTTCGATGTTGCTCTGGATGTTATCCAGTTTTTCCTGTTCATCGGAAAGCTCTCTGCTGACTTCGCGAAGCTTTGCCTGCAGATCTGCCCTCTGCTCTTCCAGTTCCTCTCTGTCTGCGGATTTTTTCTCCGTGTCTTCCTGAATGGCCAAAAGGCGGCTGCGATAATGGCTGTCATTCTGCTCACCTGCAAGGATCTGTTCATGAAGGACATTAATCTCACCGGAAAGCTGCTGCTTGCGGATGGCACGGTCCCGGCTTTCCTCCCTGAGAGCATCCATACGCTGGTTCAGCTCTTCCAGAGATTTTTCCAGGCGTTCATACTCGTCTTTGGTGCGGCTGTGGGCGTCTTTTGCCTCCTGTAACTGATTTTCCGCGATTCTGGTCTTTTCTTCCAGCTCTCTGATCAGCTTGCCGGTGTGTTCATATTCCAGAAGGAACATGTTTACATCCAGTTCTTTTAAGCTTTCTCTTTTTGCCAGATAGATCTTCGCGGTTTCAGACTGGCGTTCCAGAGGTTCCAGCTGTTTGGTCAGCTCGCTTAAAATATCAGTGACACGGACCAGGTTCTGCTGTTCTTCTTCCAGTTTTTTCAAGGTAGTGTTCTTTCGTCTTTTGAACTTGACGATTCCTGCTGCCTCATCAAAAAGCTCACGGCGGTCTTCCGGTTTACCACTTAAGATCTTGTCAATCTGGCCCTGGCCGATGATGGAATAGCCTTCTTTTCCGATACCGGTATCATAAAACATCTCGTTGATGTCTTTCAGACGGCAGGAGCTTCCGTTGATGCGGTACTCACTTTCCCCGGAGCGGTACAGTCTTCTGGTTACGGTCACTTCCTCAAAATCCACCGGAAGCTTATGGTCGCTGTTATCCAGAGTAATGGCTACGGATGCAAAGCTTAAGGGCTTCCTGAGTTCTGTTCCGGAAAAAATAACGTCCTGCATGTTTCCGCCTCGCAGCTGCTTGGCACTCTGCTCGCCCAGAACCCAGCGGACTGCATCGCCGACGTTGCTTTTTCCACTGCCGTTAGGCCCTACAATACCGGTGATCCCGTTATGAAATTCAAAATTGATTTTCTGTGCAAAAGATTTGAATCCCTGCACCTCTATATTTTTCAGATACATTGGACACCTGCTGTTTATTTGATCCTGCGGATCGCCTCAAGGGCTGCGGCCTGCTCTGCCGCTTTCTTGGTATGGCCGGTTCCGGTTCCCATACTCTCTCCGTTGATCAGGGCTTCTACGGTAAAGCTCTTGCTGTGATCCGGTCCTTCTTCTTTCAGAAGACGGTATTCCACCGGATGGTTTCCACCTTCCTGCACCATCTCCTGCAGTACGGTCTTGCTGTCATAAAAAATCCTCTTATCTTCCAGGTCATTGAGGATAAATTTCAGCACAAATGTCTGGGCCGGTTCAAAACCGCCGTCCAGATACATGGCTCCAATGAGGGATTCCAGAGCATCGGATACGATGGAGTCACGTTTCCGGCCGCCCATCATCTCTTCGCCTCTTCCAAGAAGAATGAACTCCGGAAGGCCGAATTCTCTTGCACAGTAGGCAAGGCTCTTTTCGCACACCATGCTGGCGCGCTTTTTGGTAAGTTCTCCCTCCTGGTTGTTGCGGAATTTTTTGTACAGAAAGTCACTGCTGATCAGTTCCAGCACTGCATCCCCCAGAAATTCCAGGCGCTCGTTGCAGCCAAGTTTTCCAAGATGTTTCTCATTGGCGTAGGAACTGTGCGTCATTGCCTGTTCCAGCAAAGATTTTGCGGTAAACTGATATCCGATGGTCTGTTCCAGTTTTTTTAAATTATTTTCCATTTCTTTTTCCCTTCGTTGCGCGGCGAAGAGTCTCCACTGCATCTCCTATGGTAACGATCTCTTCTGCTTCCTGCTGATCAATATGGATATCATAAGTTTCTTCCAGATCAATGAGGATCTGAAAGAAATCCAGAGAATCAATTCCCAGATCATCTACAAACGTAGTTTTCTCGGTAATGGTACCCATGGTCTTTCCCAGAGTTTTCTCGATGATTGTTTTCAGTATTTCCAGTTCCAAGACTGCTCGCCTCCTGTTCTGTCTGTAATACTTTCGGGACTTATCTGTCTGTACCCCGTATTTTGATTTCTGTTTTTTATTTTTCTTCGGTTTTTGCTTCTGCCTGTGTTTTCTGTTCAGCTGCAATAAATTCTTCGATCTTTTCGTTGATCTTTTCTTCCTTAAACTGCTCGCACTGGAAGATAGCATGGCGGATCTCCACACTCTTCGCACTTCCGTGACTCTTTACTACCAGACCTTTCAGTCCAAGAAGCGGGGCTCCGCCGTATTCACTGGCGTCAAAAGCTTTCAGGGTTTCCTTGAGGGCCGGTTTCACCATCAGGGCTCCTACTTTACTTCGGAGGCTTGTCATCATGCCTTTTTTGATCATGGATACCATGGTAGCTCCCACGCCTTCATAAAGCTTGAGGATCACATTTCCCACAAACGCTTCGCAGACAACTACATCTGCGTATCCTGCCGGGATGTCCCTTGCCTCAATGCTTCCGATGAAATTGATATCTTTGCATGCTTTTAAAAGAGGGAATGTGGCTTTAACCAGGGCATTTCCTTTTTCTTCCTCCGCACCGTTATTTACGATGGCTACTCTTGGTTTCTTAACACCAACCACGTTCTCCATATAGATGGAACCCATCTGTGCAAACTGTACCAGATGATTCGGTCTAGCGTCTACGTTGGCTCCGCAGTCGATCAGAAGGGAAACGCCTTTGGCTGTCGGGATCAGCGGGGCAAGAGGCGGTCTCTGGATACCTTTGATCCTGCCTACGATCACCTGGCCGCCTACCAAAACAGCTCCGGTGCTTCCGGAAGATACGAAGGCATCTGCTTCCTGTTTTTTTACAAGATTTAAACCTACTACAATAGAGGAATCTTTCTTTTTCTGGATCGCCATTACCGGAGGCTCCGCGGTCTCGATCACCTGGGAAGCGTGTACTACACGGATTCTGTCTTTCGGATAATCCGGGTATTTCTGAAGTTCTGCCTGGATCACGTCTTCCTGTCCTGTGAGGATGACCTGGATATTCTGTTTCTCTTTTACGGCTTCTACTGCTGCTTTTACCGGCTCTACAGGGGCATTGTCACCGCCCATTGCGTCTACAACGACTTTTACCATTTCTGACATATGTTGTCCTTTCTCTGTCCAAAAACCTTTTCGGAATGCATATGGTACACTGTAGTGAAAATCCTCAGACCCAGCGGTACAAGGATTTTCACTGCAGAGTACCAAAACAAATGTACCGTTACTTATGATACTAAAATTCTGCCCGGGAAGTCAATACGTTTCGCGCAAACCCTGAAAATAAAACAGTTGAAAACAGAGAGCTTATAGCGGTATTCCCCGAAATGCTATAAGCTCTCTGCTGATATATCTTATTCTTTCTGCGCCTCGATCTGTTCCGCAAGGTCGTTTAAGTACACCCAACGATCCATTTTTTCATCCAGCTTCTGCTGGGTTTCCTGCTGTTCTTCGGAAAGCTCCCTGAGTTTTCCGGCATTGGTGGCATTGGCTGCCATTTCTTTATCGATCTGTTCCAGACGGTCTTCCAGAGCCGCAATGTCATCATCGATGGTTTCGAATTCTTTCTGTTCTTTATACGTAAATTTCAGCTTCTGTTTCCGGTTCTGTTTCCAGGTATCTGCAGAGGATTTCTTTTTTTCCGGTTCCAGCGTTTCGTTCTGGCTGCTGCCTGCCATATCCGAACGTGTTTCCAGAGTCTGTCCTTTTCTGGCTTTCGCCTCCAGGTAATCGGTGTATCCGCCTTCATACTGTACCAGCTGTCCATCCCCTTCAAATGCCATAATGCGGTTCACTACATTATCAAGGAAATAACGGTCATGAGATACGGTAATCACAATACCGGAAAAAGAATCCAGATAATCTTCCAGGATAGTCATAGTAGGGATATCCAGATCATTTCCTGGCTCATCCAGGAGCAGGACGTTCGGTGCCTCCATCAAGACTTTCAGAAGGTACAGTCTTCTCTTCTCTCCTCCGGAAAGTTTTTCTACAGGTGTGTACTGCATGGCCGGGTCAAAAAGAAATCTCTCCAGCATCTGGGAGGCGGTGATTCTTCCTTCTTTCGTCGGAACATATTCTGCCACTTCGCGAATATAATCGATCACTCGCTGTCTTCCATCCATATCCGGAACGTTCTGGGCGAGATATCCGATGCGGATGGTTTCGCCGATCTGAATTTCTCCGGAATCCGGAGCAACCAGTCCTTCTACCATCTTAAGGAGGGTGGATTTTCCACAGCCGTTGGGGCCGATGATTCCAAGGCGCTGATCTCTTAGAACAATATAATCAAAATCATTGATCAGAAGGCGGCCTTCTATGGCTTTACTCACGTGATGGAACTCTACAGTCTTTTTGCCCATACGGGTTTCCACGGAGTCCATCTCTACATTCTGATCTTTTACCGGAGTTTTTCCTGCTTTCAGTGCTTCCAGACGGTCAAGCCTTGCCCTCTGCTTGGTACTTCTGGCCCGGCAGCCTCTCGCCGCCCATTCCAGTTCCATCCGAAGGACACTACGGCGTTTACGGTCGCTGGCAAGCTCCATCTCTTCTCTCTGGGCTTTCAATTCCAGAAACCTGGAGTAATCTCCTGCGTAGGAATATAATTTCCCGTGACTGATCTCCAGGATACGGTTGGCTACACGATCCAGAAAGTATCGGTCATGTGTAACCATGATCACGGTTCCACGGAAATTCCTGAGGAAATCTTCCAGCCAGGTAACCATCTCCCCGTCCAGGTGGTTGGTGGGCTCATCCAGGATCAGGATGTCTGCCGGGTTTAAAAGCATTCTGGCCAGCGCCACTCTCTTCTTCTCACCGCCGGATAGATTGTCCATATTGCTGTTCTGATCTGTAATTCCGAGAGTGTTCAGCATACGGCGTGCCTCGCTCTCTGTACTCCAGTCTTTCTGCCACTTACCCTCTGCCACATAGTCCAGAATGGTCATATGCTGTGGAAATTCCGGAGTCTGGGGAAGCCAGCTGATACGGATCCCGTTCTGGGTGATCACCTGGCCCTCATCCGGTTCTTCTTCTCCTGCTATTACCCGGAGCAGGGTAGTTTTTCCCGTTCCGTTGACACCGATGATCCCGATCTTTTCTCCCTGGTCAATGCCACAGGAAATATCGTCAAAAATCACCTTGTCTCCAAAAATCTTGTGGATATGTTCTATATTAAGAATGTTCATGTGTGTTTCTCCATTTTCTTTTTTCGTAAGTTCCTGCAGATAAAGATATCCGCATTGGCTTTTTCACTCTACAACGAATAATAACGAATTTCCTGCTTTCCGTCAAGAAGCATGTATTTTGGGAACGGGGAAAACGGCTGCGTTTCATGCTCTGAAATACAGCCGTTGTTGTAAGGTTTTTTTTAAGGATTTTGTCTGGATTTTTGTTGACAGTTTCTCATGTCGCCAGGTTTCTTTTTTACTTTCCGTATATCTACCGCCTTTCTTTTTGGATGACATCATTGTAAAAAATTTCCCGGCAAATGACAACCAACCTGTGACGAAATGACGTTTTCCATGATATCTTGCACTCTTTTTCCAGAATTTACTAATGATTTTGAGAGAATATGAGATCTTACGACATTTCTCTACAAAATCTCCCCCGTAAAACTTATGTAAAATCGTAAACTGCCTCTGGACATTCCGAAAAGTTATGCTATACTACCTTTACACTTATTTCTCCGGAGGTTACAGATTTTGAATATTGCTATTATTGATGACATTGCATCGGACGCAGAACAGCTGAAACGTATTATTACTTCTTATTTTGAAAACAGACAGATTCCCACGGAAATCCGGTACTTTTCCAGTGCGGAGGCTTTCTTTGACGATTACCGGCCCGGAAATTTCCAGATCCTGTTTCTGGATATCTATATGGATGGCATTACCGGCATGGAAGCAGCCAGAAGAATCCGAAATCAGTCTGATGACTGCATTCTTGTTTTTGTGACTACCAGCAGTGAATTTGCGGTGGAAAGCTACGACGTAAATGCCGCCTACTATCTTCTGAAACCTTTTCAGCCGGAAAAGCTGTGTCAGATTCTGGATTCTTTTCGTCTGAAAGAGGCTCTTCATGCACGATATATCGAAATTATTTCTGACCGTGTTCCTGTGCGTGTGCCGCTGCACAGCATTCTGTATGCAGATACATTCCGCAATGCCGTCTGCCTGCATACAGATGCCGGCCCGCTGCGTTCTTACCTTACATTCCATAAATTTGAGGAGCAGATCCGTGACTGCCACAATTTTCTCTCCTGTTACCGTGGATGTATGGTAAATATGGACCGCATCCAGGAAGCCACCGACGACGGATTCCTTCTGGATAACGGAGAAACTGTCCAGATCCGGAAACGTGGTTCTGCCGCTATCCGAAAAGCTTATCTTCAGTATCTTTTTTCGTCAGGCGAAGGAAAATCTCTGCCTTAAAAATCCCATTATGGTCCTGAAAGTCTGCAAGACCACCATAACGTGCCGCAATCTCCGAGATGGATGCGGTTCCGATTCCCTGTCCGGAATGTTTTCCGGAGAAAATTCCGTCCCTGCCTCTTCGAAGAGAACCTGTACAACTATTTTCTTCTTCGATCAGCAGTTTATTATTTCTGGCCCGGATCTGTACCCGGATAAATCTCGGGCTGCCATCCGGGCACCTTTCGGCTGCCTCAACTGCGTTTTCCAGCAGATTTCCAAAAAGCCGGCAGAAGTCTGTATCTTCGATTCCTGTATTCTCCGGTGCCTCCACCTGGCACTGAAAAGAGATTCTTTTTTCCCGGCAGATCTCCTCATAATAATGAAGAATTGCATCGGTTACCTGATTTTTACAGTAGGTCTGATATGTAAGCCTCTCCTGAAACTCCCTTGTATACCGGCAAAGATACGTCTGCATTTCCTCATACTGTTTCTGTTCCAGAAGGGCAGCCAGCACCCGGAGATGTTGCCGCATATCATGACGGACACGGCTGGTTTCATCCATCTGCGCTTTCAGTTTTTCGTAATGTTTTTTCTGAGCAAGCAGACGCAGTTCTGTCTGTTTGCTGTATATCTCATAGGTGAGACGGATTTTGTACGCTTCTGAAAGATCTCTCCACAGCACGCAGGCAAACGCAATGGCCAGTACCATCCCTCCGGTCTCCGGAAACCGGCCTCCGATGATAGGTTCGTAAAGAGGCCAGATCCGATCTGCTGCAAGGGAACAGGCGTAAACCGTTGTTCCCACCAGAACAATTTTCCCATATCCGCAGTCAGTTTCCCCGAAAGTATTTACCAGCATATAAAACGCCGCAACCCATTTGACAGCTTCGCTGATCCAGGATGCTTCATAGAAAATTCCTGCTGAGGGAAGAATATCCACAAAAATTTCCAGAAGAAAAGCTGCCACAATCCAGACATCAATCATAAGAGACAGATATGTCCTGGTGCGGATATGTACTGTAAGCACTCCAAACATGACGCAAATACAAAATGCCATGGCAAATCCGCTCCCAAGTACCCGCAATCCTCTCTGCATATTGATCTGAACCGGGGACCCGAACACCGGAATATACTGAATTCCGGATTTGACATGGTTTTTGTCTGCCACTGCTATGACAATTTCCGCCATTTCAGATCCCTGAAATGTAAAAACACGGTTCATAATCTGCTCTTTATAAGTTTTTTCATCCGGATCTCCCACTTCTCCTGCCAGTTCTCCGTTGATATAAATCCGGTATGCGGAAAAGACCTTCTTAAGAGAAAGGGCCCATGTCTGTTCTTTTTTCGGCAGAATCAGAATCATCCGATAGGTTCCGCAGCCATAGGGAGAGGCATTTTTGTCACCCAGTTCCATTCCTCCGTATTCTCCAATGGAAATATACCGGCTGTAATATCCGGTGTTTTCTTTCAACATATCTGGAGTAAGAAGTTTCCCCGGAAAATACTGCCATTCTCTGGACAGATAATGCAGTTTCCCCGCTGCTTTTTCCTCATCCAGACAGAGAATTCCCTGAATGGGCTGCTCTCCTCTGGCCGTATATTCATTGTTCATGCGGTACATCAGAAAAAATGCCGTCATGGATAAAATCACTGTAATTCCGAAAATAAGAGTCCACAGCTTATTTTTCTTCTCTATGGCTGCCACCCCGCTTTCCGGATCGGTTTCGGATTCCCACCGTCAGGGCTGTGATTGCTGCCATTACCGTTTTTATGGCGTACCTCATGCAGATCCCCATAACAATCACTCCAAGTATTGATAAAATCCCATATCTTATTGTTTTTCGCAGATTGTGCATGTGATTCATCCCCTTTTGTGCTGTTTTAAATATCCATCTATATGCGTCCAGAATACCGCTTTTTCTCTTTTCAGGCAATGAAATCAATTCGTAATAAATCGACATTTTCCGAGAAAAACAAAGGTGCCAATCACTGCTATCACGCAGAATCAGCACCCTTTTTATATGGTTATTTCTTTTTTTGTATACCGGGAAAACGCCGGAAATAGTAAATGACAAACAGCACCGCAGTAATTACCCAGGACACCGGATAGCTGAGCATAATGCTGTTAATTCCGGGATGGGATTTTACAAAGGCAAACAGCCAGATAATCCGGATCATGCAGACGCCTCCGCATGTCAGAATCATGGGGATCAGAACTCTTCCGGCACCACGCAGGGCGCCGGACAGAATTCCGATCACAACATAAAGCGCATACGATGGGATCAGGAACCGAATCATATGGACTCCAATTTTCACCACTGTCTGATCTGTGGTAAATAGGCGGTAAATTGATCCCGCAAACAGAACAATTGCACCACTTACAATAAATGCGGTAATATATGCCATTGCCATACAGACACGGACGCTTTTTCGCATGCGGTGGTATTTTCCGGCACCGTAGTTCTGTCCCACAAAGGTGGTAATTGAGATAGCAAAGGCATTGCAGATCATCCAGAATACCGCGTCAATTTTTCCCAGGGTTCCCCAGGCTGCCACGGTATCCGTTCCCAGCTCATTGACAAAAATCTGAATAGTAAGATTGGCAATGTTGTACATCACAGATTCCAGTCCTGCTGGAAGTCCAATCCTTAAAACTGCTCCAAGAGACCGGAGATCAAAACGGATCTCATGGAATTCCAGACGGTAAATATCTTCTGCCCGCATCAAAAACCAGGTTACAAGAATGGCACTGACTGCCTGACAGCTGACTGTTGCAAGTGCAACGCCAAGAACTCCCATATGGAAAATTACAACAAACACAACATCCAGAAGAATATTCAAAAGGCAGGTGATGATCAGCACATAAAGGGGTCTTTTGGAGTCTCCTACTGCTCTTAAGATACTGGATACCATGTTGTAAACCAGATTGAAAAAAGTTCCCGCAAAATAGATATGCAGGTACAGTACAGAATCCGGAATTACTTCTGCCGGTGTTTTCATCAGGTGAAGGATCGGCTCTGCCAGGATAAATCCTGCTGTTCCCACAATTATGCTGGCTGCCAGACAAAAAATCATGGATGTGTGAAGCGCTTTTTTGAGATTTTTGTGGTCTTTTGCGCCGTAGAACTGTGAAATCACCACAGCCGCACCAGAACATAGGCCCACAAAAAATCCTACAATCAGATTCACGATCATGCTGGACGAACCACCGACTGCAGCCAGCGCTTCTTTTCCCACAAAACGGCCTACCACAACCGTATCGGCGGTATTATAAATCTGCTGGAACAGAGTTCCAAACAAGATCGGAAAAAAGAAAAACAGAAGCTGTTTCCAGATCACGCCCTCTGTGATCTGGTTTACGGCGGTATTTTTCTGATTTTTGTTCTCTTTCATATTTTTATTTCCCCTCAGAGTATAAAAAAAGCCGGTATACTTATCTCAGCATACCAGACTCTTTTCTGCATCATATATTGACTGACCAATCAAAATTAGTCCTCAACTTTGATGATTTCCTTCTTATTGTAGCTTCCGCAAGCTTTGCAAACTCTGTGTGGCATCATAAGTGCTCCACATTTGCTACATTTAACAAGGTTCATAGCGCTCATTTTCCAGTTCGCTCTTCTCTTGTCACGTCTAGCTTTGGAAGATTTGTTCTTAGGACAAATGGACATAGGTTACACCTCCTTAAATTTACTGAATATATCACTGATAGCTGCCATGCGGGGATCCTTAGGCTCCTCCTTGCATCCGCAGGGACCTTCGTTCAGGTTCTTCCCGCAGCGGCTGCAGATACCTTTACAGTCTTCTTTACATAAGACCTTCAAAGGCCAGCATATCAATACCTCAAGATAGACCAACCGGTCCACATCCAGGTTCATACCTGTGAGATAGCTGCTTTCATCCAGATCATTGACACGTTCTTCATCAGAAAGCTTCATATCAAGCTTCTTCTTAAATTCCAGTGATATCTCTACGGCTACTGTCTCAAGACAGCGGTCACATGGAATTCCAACTGTAATCTTACCGGTTCCTGTAAGTTCAAGAACCTTGTCACCGGTATTGGTGATCGTAAGCTCTACCGGTTCTTTCGCAAGTACCGGGAAACTTCCCATCTGAAAATCAATCTTCTCCAGTTCAGGAACAACTGATTCCTGGATCGTCTTGCCATCACAGGAAGAAATGTCTAATAAATGAATCTGCATAAGTCTCTCCTATCCACACTCAATCCATTATACATATGGTCTTGTGATTTGTCAACGCTATTTTCGGGAAAATATTACATTTTTTTAATTTTTTGTTACTGTTGGCTTAATCAGAAATTCTGGGGCAAATTTCGGGGGTGGACTGTTACCTGTCCGCCCCCGAATGTATACTGCTGGTTCGCAGTAATATTCTGCCTGATTTCCGGCTATGCCCGAACGGTTTTATACCATCTGTGTCAGTACTGAAGCGGCTGATTATACCAGTGCTACAGTCTCACGGCAGATTGCAAGCTCCTCATTTGTCGGGATAACTGCAACTTTCACTTTGGAATCTGGTGTGGAGATTACGATCTCCTCGCCACGATGTCCGTTTGCATCTTTGTCAAGTGTTACACCAAGGTATCCAAGATAGCTTACAACTTTCTCACGTACCGGGATTGCGTTCTCGCCGATACCTGCTGTGAAGACGATCGCGTCAACACCGTTCATTGCTGCAACATATCCGCCTACGAATTTAGCGATACCGTAGCAGAGAACGTCGATTGCGTTTGCTGCATCTTCGTTTCCACCCTCAGCTGCCTCGTTAAGGTCACGGAAGTCGCTGGAAAGTCCGCCGGAAAGTCCGAGAAGACCGGATTTCTTGTTGAGTACGTTCATAACGCCCTCGATATCAAGGTTCTCTTTCTTGGCGATGAACTCCATGATAGCCGGATCGATGTTACCGGAACGTGTTCCCATAACAACACCTTCAAGTGGTGTAAGACCCATTGTGGTATCTACACATTTACCGTTTACAACAGCGCTGATAGAGGATCCGTTTCCAAGGTGGCAAACGATAACTTTGGAGTTATCTTTGTCAAGGCCAAGGAACTCAACAGCTCTCTTGGATACAAAGCTGTGGGATGTTCCGTGGAAACCGTATCTTCTTACTTTATATTTCTTGTAGAAGTCAAGCGGAAGTCCGTAGAGATAAGCCTTAGCCGGCATTGTCTGATGGAAAGCGGTATCAAATACTGCTACCTGTGGTACACCTGGCATAAGGTCTGCACATACGCGGATACCGATCAGGTTTGCCGGGTTGTGAAGCGGTGCAAGATCGTTGCACTCTTCTACGGCTTTGATCATCTCATCTGTGATCACTGCGGAGGAAGCGAATTTCTCACCGCCGTGTACGACACGGTGTCCGATCGCGTTAACTTCTTTCAGGCTTCCGATTGCGCCTGTCTTGTCATTGGTAAGTGCATCCAGTACCATCTGGATTGCCTCTTTATGTGTTGGCATAGCTGCCTCTGTGATCTCCTTGTCACAGCCGGCTTTCTGGTATACCAGTCTTCCGTCGATACCGATTCTCTCGCAGAGACCTTTTGCAAGGACTGCCTCTGTATCGGAGTTGATTAACTGATATTTTAATGAAGAACTTCCACAGTTGATAACCAATACGTTCATGATATTTACTCTCCTGATTTTTTATAATATAAGGTTAGGGGCAAAAGGTGTTTTGCCCCTAACATGATATGTAAGGATGATAACCGGATTATTTATCCTCTGCCTGGCACTGTACTGCTGTGATCGCTACAACACCTACGATATCATCTGCAGAGCATCCACGGGACAGGTCGTTTACAGGTTTCGCGATACCCTGTGTAACAGGTCCGTATGCTTCTGCTTTACCAAGACGCTGAGCAAGCTTGTATCCGATGTTACCTGCATCAAGGTCTGGGAAGATAAGGACATTTGCTTTACCTGCTACTTCGCTTCCAGGTGCTTTGGATGCGCCTACGCTTGGAACGATAGCAGCGTCAAGCTGGAACTCTCCGTCAAGTTTAAGCTCCGGATGCTCCTCTTTGGCGATTCTGGTAGCCTCTACCATCTTATCTACGTCAGGATGTTTTGCACTTCCCTTGGTGGAGTGGGAAAGCATAGCTACCATCGGCTCCTCCTGAACAAGAAGCTTGAAGGACTCAGCGGAAGATGCTGCGATTGCGGAAAGTTCATCCGGAGTCGGATTCTGGTTCAGACCGGAATCCGCAAATACGAATGCACCGTTTGCACCATACTCGCAATCCGGAACTACGATCAGGAAGAATGCGGATACAAGCTTGGTTCCCGGTTTTGTCTTCAGGATCTGAAGGCATGGACGAAGTGTATCTGCTGTAGAGTGGCATGCACCGGATACCATACCGTCTGCATCACCCATTTTAACCATCATTACGCCATAGTATGGGTACTGAGTATGAAGGATCTCTTTTGCTTTCTCAGGTGTCATTCCTTTCTTGGCTCTCAGCTCTACGAATTTATCAATGTATGCCTGAGTTCTGTCAGATGTCTCCGGATCTACGATCTGTGCGCCGGAAATATCAAAGCCGCCTTCTGCTGCTTTCTTATTGATCTCCTCCTCGTTACCGATAAGGATGATCTTGGCAACTCCCTCTTTCAGAATCTTGTCAGTTGCCTCAAGAGTTCTCATATCCTCTGTCTCTGGCAGTACAATTGTTTTTACGCTTTCTTTTGCTCTTTTTTTAAGCAGTTCAACAAATCCCATGATTAAATGGCTCCTTTCTTGATGTAACAAAAACGCTAGTGTCTGTTCGGGCACTACACTGTGTTTATTATACCTCCTTACACTTTGTATTTCAAGCTTTTCATTGTCAGAAAATGGATGTGCGGCGTATTTTTTGAGGTGCAATTTACGGGCTGACTGCGAAGTGGATTATGTATGACTTAACTTTTTGCAGTGCTTATGTTAGAATAGCTTCATTACGGAAAAACGCAGTGCCAGGCAGGTATATGCAGTCTGTCTCGTGGTAAGGCTCTGAGTAAAATTTAACTTTTCAGAAATGGCAGGTTTTTTATATGAAAGTTGTTGGAATTATTGCAGAATACAATCCTTTTCACAGGGGGCATGAATATCAGATCCGTTATGTCAGAGAAACTCTTGGTGCTGATTATGTGATCGTCGCCATGAGCGGAGATTTTGTGCAGAGAGGCGCACCTGCGCTTATGGAAAAATATCTCCGGGCGGAGATGGCTCTTCTTGGCGGTGCCGATCTTGTCCTGGAGCTTCCCATCCAGGTTTCCACTGCCAGTGCGGAGAGCTTTGCCGCAGGCGGCGTAAGTCTTCTGGATGGACTTGGGTGCGTAGATGAACTTTGTTTTGGAAGCGAATGCGGCGATACGGAGATCCTTATGGAAACAGCTCGTATTCTTGTTGCGGAACCGCCTGTATACAGAGATTTTCTTCAGAAAAACCTGCGTGACGGAATGAGTTTTCCTCTGGCAAGAAGCCGTGCGCTGACAAGTTATGTTGCAAAATCTGCCATCTCTGATGTATCTTCCGGTGACGGACATTTTATTTTTCCGGAGCAGATGGATTCTATCCTTTCTTCGCCCAACAATATTCTTGGTATTGAATACTGCAAAGCCCTGCTGCGCCAGAACAGCTCCATCCGTCCCCATGCGCTTCTCCGAAAAGGAAGTGGGTATCACGATGCGGATCTCTCGGATGTTTCCGGAGATTTTTTCCCGTCTGCTTCCGGTATCCGGGAACTTCTTTCCGCCAAAAAGGACGCCATGGATTTTTCCCGTTTTATTCCGGCTGCGGCATTTCCGGTTTTTTCCTCTGCGCTTAAAAAGGGCTGCTGGCTTTCGGAAACAACTCTGGATCTTCCTCTGCACTATAAGCTTCTTCTGGAAACGGAAGAAACGCTGCGTCAGTATCCGGATCTTTCCGATGCATTGATCCGCCGGATCTTAAAATACCGGAACCAGTATGAAAGTTTTTCCCAGTTTGCGGATCTTCTGAAAACCAGAGATATCACCCGCTCCGCCATCTGCCGTGGTCTTGTCCGGATCTTTCTTGATCTGAAAGAAAAAGCACCCGGACATATCCCCTATGCCCAGGTACTTGGTTTTTGCAAAAACAGTACGCCACTCCTTGGCCAGATCAAACGAAATGCTTCCATTCCTCTCCTGACCAAATCTGCCGATGCTTCTTCTGTTCTTGATAAAGACGGATTGGATATTTTCCAAAAAACCTGCAAAGCTTCCGGTCTTTATGAGATGCTTCTCTGCCGGAAAACAGGCCAGCCGTTTATCCATGAATTTCAGAAGTCACCGCGGATCATTTTGTAACGGTAATTCCGCTGTTCCCAATCGCTTCCACTGCTTCCCGGATCTTCTCCGGCGGAAGTACCAGAGCGAAACGTACGTAGCCTTCTCCGTGAGGACCGAAGCTTGCTCCCGGTGTTACGATGACGCCGGCTTTTTCCATCAGTTCCATACAAAATGCCATGCTGTCCGTGCGGCCACCCGGGATCTTTGCCCAGACGAACATGGTACCTTTTCCATTTGGAAGTTCCCAGCCAATGTCGCGAAGTCCCTGGCAGAGGGCATCTCTTCTCTCCTCGTACATCTGACACTGTTCTTTTACGCTGTCCAGCGGTCCCTCAAGTGCTGCAACAGCGGCTTTCTGAAGTGGCAGGAACATGCCGAAATCAATCTGGCTTCTCAGCTTGCGAAGTGCTGCGATCACGTCCGGCCGACCTACCAGAAAGCTGAGCCTTGCACCGGTAACATTGAAGGATTTGGAAAGGCTGAAGAACTCCACTCCGATCTCTTTTGCCCCTGGTGTTGCAAGGAAGCTTCCTCCAAATGCTCCGTCAAAGATAATATCGCTGTATGCATTATCATGAATAATGAGAATATCATATTTTTTCGCAAATTCCACGATTTCTTCGTAAAGTCCTGGTGTGGCTATACTTCCTACCGGATTGGACGGAAGGGATACCACCATGTATTTGGCCTTTTTTGCCACTTCTTCCGGGATTCCCTTTACATAGGGGAGAAAGTCATGTTCCGCAACCAGTGGATAGTAGTAAGGAACCGCTCCGGCCATCAGGCTTCCTGCTGCAAATACCGGATAGCACGGGTCCGGAAGAAGGACGGTATCTCCTTCGTCACAGAGGGCCATGCCGAGATGTCCCATTCCTTCCTGGCTTCCATAAACGGTCATTACCATATCCGGTGTCAGTTCCACATCAAAACGTTTTTTATAATAAGTACAGACTGCTTCCAGAAGCTCCGGCAGATCCCGGAGGCTGTACTTCCAGTTGTTGTCATCCATGGCCGCTTCCGCTACGGCTTTTTTGATGTATTCCGGAGTTTTAAAATCCGGGGTTCCCACACTCATGTTATAGATCTTCATGCCCTGGGCTTCCAGCTCCATGCGCCGGTTGTTCAGAGCAGCAAAAATTTCATCCCCAAATCGGTCCAGTCTTTTTGAAAACTGCATATCATTCGTCCCTCTTCCATAATAAAGTTAATCGGATATTCGCAATCCGCTTCGCTACTTGCTCATAAATAAAATCACAAAGCGATTTCATTTATTTTACCACGGTAACGTGATATACTCAAGAATTTTCCACAAAAAAAGAACCACCACCTGTTTCAGATAGTGATGGCTCTTCTACTTATCATTCATTATTCCGACAAAAGAATACGGTCATTATCCAAGGCCTTGCCGGCTCCTGTCTTAAACTTCTCAAGAAGACCGTCCACAGTCATGTTCTTTTTCTCTTCTCCTCCGATATCCAGTACGATATTACCGGAATCCATCATCAAAATACGGTTTCCAAGATCAATTGCTGACTGCATATTGTGTGTGATCATCAGACAGGTCAGCTGAT
>OGCN01001844.1_pt1 | contig 25536 bp, 23 predicted proteins | sample 1570181 | NCBI WGS metagenome assembly OGCN01 (sample SAMEA4370584, study PRJEB24528) | human gut metagenome | reverse complement strand
CCGCCGCGCCGCAATCCTCGCGTGCCCTCGTAGAAGCAATTTTGCGCGCTACCTCTTCCCCATCGCCCTCTCGCATCGCCAAGGCAAACCGGGCCGCAGCCGCGCCCGCAATCTCGCCCTCCTCCGACGCGTAGTCGGCCAAATCGTGAATGTGCAGCGCATTCCCGCACGCGAACACGCCGGGCTCGCTCGTCTGCAGCGACTCGTCCACCACGGCCCCGCCCGTCACGGGATCCAGCATTACGCCGGCCGTCTTAGCCAGCTCATTTTCGGGCAGCAGCCCCACGGAAAGCAGCAGGGTGTCGCATTCCACCCGTCTTTCGGTGCCCGGAATCGGCCGCAGCGTCTCGGGATCCACGTCGGACACCCACACGGCACTTAGCCGCCCCTCTCCCTCCAGGCGCGTCACGGTGGTGCTCAGGTGCAGCGGAATCCCAAAATCGTCGAGGCACTGCACGATATTCCGCCGAAGCCCCGACGGCGTCGGCATCAACTCGTAGACGCCGACAACCTCAGCGCCTTGAAGGGCCATGCGCCGCGCCATGATGAGCCCGATATCGCCAGACCCGAGTATGGCCACACGACGCCCTGGCAAGCATCCCTGCAGATTGGCGAAGTTCTGCGCGCTTCCCGCAGTAAATACGCCAGAAGGCCGGCTCCCTGCCATATTGAGCGCACCTTGCCCCCGCTCGCGCGAACCTGTCGCCAAGACCACAGCGCCGACATGAACCGTAACAGCGCCCGACGGCGACACCGCCTCTATCGCGCGCCGGCCATCGGCTATCCGTCGCATCTCCAAGGCACTAGAATCGCGCAGCACCTCAACGTTGCCCTCGTCAGCGCCGTCCCGCAACGCGCTGCATTCGCGATCGGCATACTCTGGCCCCGTTAACTCCTCCTTGTAGCGGTGAAGCCCGAAACCGTTGTGCACGCACTGCTTCAGAATGCCCCCGAGCCGCTCCTCGCAATCGAGGAGCACCACGTGAGCCCCCTCGGCAGCTGCTGATCGGGCCGCCGCCATGCCAGCCGCCCCGCCGCCAACCACCGCCACATCGCAATCCACTACCTTCGACGAAGTCCCAACGTCGGCGTTCGCGGCCGCGAAGGACCCGCTCTCTTCGCGACGCAATCCGCTGTCGCCGCCCTCCTCGGCTTCTCTCCTTGCCTCGTGTTCCCCGGTATGTCGAACAAGCTCCACGTAATCCTCGCGCGCCTCCGCGACGACCGATGATCGCCGACCTCGCCTATCCAGCGCATCGGGTGCGACCCCGGTCTCCCTTGCGACGATCTTGCATATCTCAGGCGTGCAGAACCCGCCGTGGCACCGACCCATCATAGCCCGGGTGCGCCACTTCAAAGCATCCAGCGACAGCACCGGCAGCGGCCCGTGAAGCGCCTCCACTATCTCAGCCTCGCTCACCTGGCAGCATCGGCACACGATATGCCCCCACCGGCCGTCATCGGCAATTGCCGCCGCCCGCTCGCCAGCGTCCATCTCGGCCAGCAAGGCGCTATGGGGCATGCGGTCGTCGAAATCCTCACGCGGACGAGCGCCAAGATAGTCGGCTATCTCCCCTGCAATACGCACGGCAACCGCCGGCGCAGAGGTGAGGCCGGGCGAGTCGAAGCACGCGATATTGAAAAATCCCGGGGCATCGTCGGGCTGCCCGATGACAAAATCGTCGCCATCGGCATTCGAGGCCCTTATCCCCGCGAAGTTGGCTATGAGCCCCCTTGCGGAAAGCCCAGGCCATGTTTTATGAGCGAGCCGGTGCACCAACTGCAGCCCATCGGCATGCGTCGATACGTCGGTTTTGCTTGTCTGCTCAATTGCAGAAGGGCCGATCAGCAAGTTTCCATGAACCGTTGGCGTAACCAACACACCCTTGCCGGCCGCCGACGGGACTTGGAACATCGTATGCGAGAACATATCGCCGAACTCGGTGTCCAAAAGCTGATAGTCGCCCCTTCGAGGAAGGATCCGCAACTTCCGGGCGCTCACCATATTGTTCATCTCGTCAGCAAAGACACCGGCCGCATTCACGATGGCGCAAACCCGGTATAGTTCGCCTCGAGACGTCCTCACCAGATAGCGTCCGTACCCCTTCCGAATACTAACGACTTCCTCATTGAACCGAAACCGAACGCCATTGCGAGCCGCTTGCTCCGCGCACCGAAGCGCCACTTGGTAGGGGTCGCAAATGGCCCCGCTCTCAGCAAGAAGAGCGCAGCGCGCATCCGGATTGACGGACGGCTCCAACAAACGCACCTGCTCACCAGACAACAAGCTGACATCCTCCACGCCGTTGCGAATGGCCCGACGCCAAAGCTCGCGAAGCAACGCATCATCCTCAGCGGTGAAGCCCAGCACCAAGGAACCGTTGCGCTTGTACGGAAAGCCCAGCTCGCGGGCCCATTGAGGGAAAAGTCTCGAACCCTCGACGTTGAATCGCGCTTTCAAACCGCCCGGCTCGGGGTCGAATCCCGCATGTACGATAGCGGAGTTGGCGCGCGTCGCACCGTAGGCAATATCATTGCCCGCCTCTAGCACCAAAACAGCAAGGTCGAGGCGATAAAGCTCGCGCGCAACAGCCGCCCCTGCCACACCGGCGCCAATCACTATCACATCATATGTTCCAAGCTTGCTCATACGCCCATACTAGCACACGAGCAAATTCAAGGACTTATCGCGCACCGAACGACAGCGGAACACGAGATCGCGAAACAACATCAGAACTGCTCGTACACGAACTCGGGAGGATCGCCGTAGCCAGAGAAGAGAAAGAACCAAACCAAGATCGCAATGCACGCTACGGCAGCCACGAACCAGAGGAAGGCCTCTACATTAGGGTGCTCGCCCAACCAGCATTGCATTCTCTCCAGCAACTTCATGAAGCAGCCCCCTCGTCTTCCAAGACCTCTTTCCCGGCACCTTCCACTTCCAGCATTTCGTCGGCAGCAGTCTCGGCATCCTTCTCTGCAGACGTCTCTCCACGCTCATCCGACCGAGTGCAAACCTCATCGGCGGCGCTGCTGCCATACCGATCGCTCTCCCCTCCTCCGTAGAACTCGCACAGCGCCCGATCCACCTCGACCCAGCCCTTCCAGCCAAGGTGCATGACGTCGCGAAGATAGTACTTGTCATAATCGTGCCCGGAAAGATCCAGGTAGTCCACCTCGGCTTCATCAAGCACGCTGCTCAACTTACCGTAAAACTCCGCCCGGCTCTCTTTAGTGTAGCGCTGAATGTCGTAGTACTCACCGTTGACCGGTTCGATGACCAGTAGCGGCGTTATCCCAAGTTCCTTGCAAACCGTAAGGAACAATTGCAAATCCCCGAACTCCGTCTCGCTCCAACCCGCAAACGGCTCGCCCTCGTAGGGCTGGCCCCATGCAGCATCGCTCACATAGGTATCGAAATACTCGTCGTAGATACCGTAGTCGTTGTTTGTGCAGGCAGTTTTGCCCTCTTCAACCGCTCGTCGGTCAAGCGCGTCCCAATCAGGCCCGACAACCGAAGCGCCATCCCGCTCAAGCCGCCCGTTGGATGCCAGTCCCTCGGCAAGCAATGCACGGCGCTCGCTACCTGACACGAAATCGGAAACCGCTCGATTAGCCCGCCCCACTATCGAGTCACTAGCCAGATCGCTCACCGTTTGGGCGTCTACTCCCAGAGCTATCACCCGCTCGCGAATCTGCGCCTTTGTCTCGACGGACAGCCCCGGATTCTCCATGCACTCGCAGAAAGCCTCTTCCGAGAAGCTGTTCAGGAACGCCTCCGGTGTGCATCCCGCCTCATTCATGAACCACTGATCGCCGATCAGGAACGCCACCTTCTTCTCGGGAAGCGCCCCGCACTCGTCCAAGGCGCTCACCTCGATAGCGCCCCACAGCGACTGGTAACCGCCACCGCCCATTGAAATCAGGTCGAATCCCAGGTCATTTTCCGAGAAGAACCGCACAGGATGGGCCGAGTCCTCCGCCCCATAGCTTAGCTCCGAAGACCCCAGCAAAAACCCCACCGTGCGCCCCTGCGCTTGCTGCGCCCGCACCATTTCGCCCAACAGCGACGGGCTCCCCGCTAGCGCCACAGTTGGCCGCGGGTTCACCGGATTCTCCCGCGCCATCTCTCGCAGGGCGGCATCGGTAGGCGCCTGCAGATAATACGCCGCACCCACACCCAGAGCGAGCACCAGTGCGCAGCAAACCGCGATCAGCTTCCGCATGCCTAGCCCTGCACCCGAATCTCAACCTGATGGATGATCTTGTTGACCGAGTTCATCTCCTCGCGCTCCACTGCCGTGGGCGCGATCACCACGCCAAACTCGGACTCGATGCCCACGAGCAGCTCGATCGCCGCCATAGAGTCCAGAAGTCCCGCCTTGAACAGGTCGATATCGCGCTCCTCGCGAATCACCTCATCGTCGCACACTTCCTCGATCAAATCGAGCATGCGCTCCGCTACCGTGCCATTAGCCATGAATCAGACCTCCTACTACCGTATGCAACTGACCTGAGAAAATAGCCATGCCCAGCATGACCAAGTTGATCGTAACGAACCACTGGAGCGCCTTGTACCAGCGCTCCTTCTTGTGCATCTTATGAAACGGCGACTTCTTCTGGTACACGTCCGTCGCCCCCATGAGTGCGCCGTAGTATGCGCCGTACACCAAATAGTCGACCGTCAGCCCGTGCCAAGCACCCATGAGCATGAAGTTCACGAGATAGCCGAAACAGGCAGTATGCAGGCGCTCTTTGAACAGCTTGCGCCGCGTGGCCGACTTCACCACGCGCATGAACACGAAATCGCGCAGCCACGTCGAGAGGGTGATGTGCCAGCGATCCCAAAACTCGCGCACGTCCAAAGCCAAAAACGGCGCACGGAAGTTTCGTGGGGTCTTGATACCGAAGCAATAGCTGGCGCCCATGGCCATCAGCGAGTAGCCGGCGAAGTCGAAGAAAAGGTAGAGGCCGTACATGTAGGCGTCTTTCACCTGGGCCGCCAGCTCGCGCCACAGCGAACCGTCGCCCAGCGGCGCCGGTGTGAACCAGCCGTAGAACACCGTGCCCAGCACCTTCTGGTACACCGCGCCGATCAACAGCAGCATAATGCCCCGCGCCAGCAAATCGGCGTACTCGGAATGCGTGTAGGTGCGGTTCGCGTCTTCAGTAAAGCGTCGGCTGCGATCGATAGGCCCCGAGGTAAAGGGCGCGAAGAACACGAGGAAATACAGGTAATCGAGAAAGCCCATGTCCTCGATGACCCCGTCGCGCACCTCGATAATCACCTGAACGGCCTTGAACGTGATATAGGACAGCCCGAGAAAACCCATGATATTGTGCTCGAACACCGCCCCGATCTTGTATATCGCCAAAGGAGCGATCACCGCCGCCAGGGCCACCCGGTACTTCCACAGGGCCTTCTGACCGCAACGCCAGCTGCGCAGCACCCAGAACGTGGCCGCACATGCCACCGCCAGAAACCCGAGAAACGCCGCCATGCCCTGGGCGTTCTCGCCGAAGAGCAGCAGCAAGAACCCGAGCGATGCCGCCAGGCCGTAGTACCTTATCCGATGCCCCGTAAAGCCCAGAATGGCAGCGGGGATCACCGCCAGGGCGAGAAACACGTAGAACGCCGGGTCGATATAGAAGTTCATAACCGCCAGCCCCGCGCCCTAGACCAAGGCCTTGCGATCGATTTTGCCGTTCACGTTCAGCGCAAACGACTCATGGAAGACGATCTTCTTCGGGATCATGTAATCGGGAAGCACCTGACGCAATTCCGCCTTGATCTGCTGCCCCAGCTTGAATGACGGCTCAGCTGCGGGGTCGGACAACTGAACGTGGGCCACGAGATGGGACACCTTTCCGTCTTTCTGAGCAGGCAGGACCACCACCTCTTTCACAGAGGGCAGCGACGCAAGTCCCTGCTCCACATCGCCCAATTCGACGCGGAAGCCGTTGAGCTTCACCTGGAAGTCCAAGCGCCCCAGGCAGTACAGGCGCCCTTGCTCGTCCAGATAGCCCTTGTCGCCGGTCTTGTACGAGCGCACGGTCTTCCCACCGGCGTCGGTGTGCTCAGAGAAAACGGCTTCAGCCAGATCGGGGCGACCGAAATAGCCCAGCGACACCGTGGCGCCTTCCAGATACACCTCCCCCGTCTGGCCCGACGGTAGCACATCGCCCGTTTCCACATCGCGGATCACCGCACGCACCTCAGGATTCAAAAAGCCCACCGGCAGGGGATTCGATTGATCGACAACTTCACGCGTCACTTCAATATCGGTCACCGCCTGGGTTTCCGTCGGACCATAGGTGTTGAAGATGCGCACGCCTGGGAATCGGTCGAGCAGCTTGCTTGCGGCCGCATTGCGAAACACCTCGCCGCACAACACAATGGTATCCAATCGCGGGAGCAGCTGAGCGTTGAACGAGGGGTCGGCCAGGCACATCTCGATATAGGAGGGCGTCGACACCCAGGTGGTCAAGCCGCTCGCCGCGAGCGCCTCGAAAGACGCGCTCATGCTCTGCTCGCATTCCGAGTCAAAAGCGAACAGCGTGTAGCCGGCCGAGAGCCCCGCTACGATATCGAACAGGCTTACATCGAACGTGTAGGGAACGCGATTGAAACTGATGCGATCCGGGCCAGCGGGAAACAGCTTCCCGAAGTAGTCCATGAACGCATCGACGCAACGCGAGGGCATCTGCACGCCCTTGGGACGACCAGTGCTGCCCGAGGTGAACAAAAGGTAGAAGACGTCGTCACCCGACACCCAACTATCCTCGAAAACCGTCTCGCCCGACATGCAGGCCGTCCGCACTTCGTCTTTCCCCAGCACCCGTTCGGCAAGGGAGGCATCGGCAGCGAGCGGCTCGTCAGCCAACGAGATAACCAGCGGGCGCCCGATTTGCTCGAGAATGTCCGCAACGCGATCAGCGGGATAGGCGATATCGATGGGCGCGTAAGGCAGCCCCGCCTTCACCGCCGCAAAGAACGACACCAGCATGAGCGGCGACTTATGGCCGTACACCACCACTGGTTTGCCCTCGGGCGCCTCTCTCCTCAGAAAAGCCGCCAGGCCATCGGACCAGCGGTCGAGCTCGCCATAAGTTAAGGAATCAGATACCCCCCCCCGAGAGGTAAAATACGCTACCCGATCAGGATGCTCGCGACACTCCCGAGAAACTTCCTTCAGAAACCTGCTTGCCGTCATACCACTTCCTTGCCTATAAAATGAAACTTGATTATAAACGCTTACCCTCTTTTGTTCTAGTCACAGCAAAAGCAAACGGAACATATCCGCAAACGGCGGGGGCACAGAACACGAATAGCTTTCGGAACGGTATCTCACAGAGGCCATCGGCCATCCCCGACGTGCACTAGAAAGCATCCGTCGTGTTTAGTGGCGTGCGCCTTCTCAACCAAAAACTCGCGTCCGCACTCAGCAATGCTCATTCCGCTCCGGAGGACCGGGCGTTCAAGTGCCGCGACATTCGAACGCCCGAGCACCAGCGCTCCCCTCCTCAATCACCCCATCTTCACGATAGAGCCGCGCGCTTGAGCGCGGGGGCCAATTTACGAAAGTTAACCGCAGACACGAGATTCGCAGCTTAAAAGACATAAGACGATATGCCGAAATCGCCGAAGCTGGGGTTTTTGGGGGCACGAACAAGGCCAACGGGCGCGTCAGCACTTGTTTTCCGCAGAAGACAATCGAATAGTACGCTGGCGAAGAAACCTTTGAAATCATTACTCCAAGTTTCGCGTTATTGCGCCATTTCGCAAATTGATCCGCCCAGCCCTTAACAAGATCTACGCTGTCTCTGCGCCCTCCTTTCCTTAACATACGTCATGATATTCTTCAGTACACTCCCCTTCTCATAACAGCCGCGCTCATCCTTCCTCAAGAAAAAGCGGGCTTCTACAGGTTCGTACATTTCAGGGTGCCTGATGCTTGGAACAACAAAGACTCTCGACTCGTTGATATCATTGCCAAAGAAATATGTCTTTTTCCACTGATCCTTCAATGATGCCACCACAAACATAGCGACTGGAGGGGCAAGAAGAAAACTGGCGATGAGGTAGCCCGGATACAGCGTCCCGTTCTCTGAGGACAGCCATGGAGATAGACAGAGGGACAGCACAATGCTCACAAGAGAAAAGATCTCCCCCACTGCTCGCACCTTGTCCGAGTTGCTCACCAAAGCAAAAGGCCCAATAAAGACAATCGCCAATCCCCATGTTATAACGAAGGGAATCCAAAACCAATTCTCTATAGCCAACAGAGAGGGAGGAAGCCGGGAGACGAAATCAAGCACAGGGCCATTTGAGTAACAAACTATCACCAACGTAATGCAGATTAAGGCTATTAATAGCAACACCAGTGAGAGTATCTCCAAAAGAATAAGCGAGATAAACTTCTGCACGATGCCCCACAATGTAGTGTATCTCCTAAGATCATTTATGAATAACAGCACAACCCCAACGCCGGAAAGGCTGAGAACCGCAAAAACCATAGACATGCGCACGAGCACGTAGAATGTCATCGAATCAGCCACCACAGGAATAGCATCAAAGAGGCCCTCCATCACCCCTAGGCACGGAACCGCCCCTCCCAATGCAAGGAAAATACAGATAGCACCCAAACGCCCAAGCGGCATCCGACGATGCTCGAGAAAAGTCATCTTATACGCCTGCTTCTCAGCGCAAGCCATGTAAATTGCTTCGGACAAACTCGAAAAGTTCGCCCTCTTTATGTACGAGCAGGGTGTACGCAGTCCCATAAAACTCCGATGGATATCAATCTGACAACAACTCCATAGAACTATAGCCGTCTTTGTTCATTAAGCCAGCAGCTGCCCTGTTTCTACCCCGCATTAACGCACCTCAGCGTAGCGGCGGATCACGTCTGACTAAAATCAAGACAATCCTCCTTCGCAGAATGTGGGCTACAAGGCTGCAGCGCCATCTCCCGAACTGGGCTTTTTCTCGTAGACGTCCCTGTACCGCAGCTCTTTCGGGTTGCGCATCGCCCGATCCAGCACGAACGCCGCTTTCTCCATCTTGTCGGCCGGCGGGTTCACCATCGCCCAGAACAGGTCCAGGTAGCCGTCAAGCATCGCGCGGTCGAAGCCCGAGTGCGAGTCGAGGAACAGCCGCAGCAGGCAGCACAGGCGATTGACCGCCGCCAGCGGGTTCTCCGAGTCGGGCAGGCGCTTGATGAGCTTGGAGTTGCTCCTCTCGCTGCGCAGCCCCAGCTCGCGGACCAGGCGGTTGTGGCCGTTCTCCGTGTCGTGGACGAGCGTCGAGCCGGGCGCCACGCAGCCCCCGAAGGCGGCCACGGTGCGCGCGCCGCTGGTCTTGCCGAGCCCCTCGTTGGCGAACACGGAGGCCCCGTGCCCGTCTGTCTGGCGTAGAGTAAAATACGGGATGGGGATGCTGACGAAAACCTGTTCCAAATCGAATTGGTTTGGAGGTAGGAATGTATTCAAGGGAAGAGAAGATCCGGGCAGTCGAGCTATTCATCAGATACGACCTCACCCCTGCATCGGTCATCCGCGAACTCGAATACCAAGCCACTTTTTCCTTTATGACGCGCCTAGTGGAGCGCATGGACACCATCGATGGCTATGTTCCCGGGGAGACGTCCGTTGCTTTCGCTGGAGTTCCATCCAATAATGAACTATTCAAAAAAATCGCACCGGGCTTCCCCCAGCGCTTTCCCAGCCGACATTTGACGATAGCGGTCAATTTACCGGCTACGCTGTAGGCCTTGCGACTGATATACCAATTTCCTCAGTTGAAACTGTTGAGTTGTATTTTCGCAATATTCTCAGTCTTCCTCTTAAGATTGCAAACATGAGCTCAATGTCTCAAACAGAGCGCGAAGCGGGGGCCGACTCCGTTCCCGAAGCTTTCCCTTCCCAAAAAAGCATATGTCTTGTCGACGGCACGCTCTTCGTCCGCATCGCGTAATCAACGGTATGCGCCCATCCCGCACAGCCCGGATAGACGCATACCGCCCAAAACCCATTCCGGAATCCCAGCAACTTCTCACACCAACAGGGCGATAGTCCCCATGTGCCACGACAGCAATCATATAATCTGATAGCGCGTCATTCTCCCATGCCACGATGGCAATTCTGGCGGTAGTAAGTCTTTTCGGATCGCCGATTGCCTGAAGAAAAAAGGCAACATATACTAACAATCATCAAAAAGAGGCTAGCGGTATTGGAGCGATACACGAGTGAAAAAGGAACTGATCATAATAGGGGCTGGCGGCTATGCGAAATCGGTGCTCGATTCGTTTGACCCACAGCAGTATGACTTTAAGGGCTTTCTGGATGAGCGCCCCGACAAAGAGGAACATTTTGGCTACCCGATCCTTGCCCATAGCCTGGAAGACATCCCCCATCCAGAGAACTTCAGCTTCTTCATCGCCATCGGAAGCGATCCAAAGCGAAAGATCTGGTTCGATAGGCTCAATGAGATCGGAGCGGATTTCGCCTCTGTCTGGGATTCCTCAGCTATTGTCTCCCCTTTGGCGAAAGTTGGCAAAGGCTGTTTTATCGGAAAAATGGCTATCGTGAATGCGGGCGTTGAAATCGGCGATAATGTCGTTATCAACACTATGGCGCTTGTGGAGCACGGCAGCAGCGTGGAGAGCCATGCGAACATTTCCACGAAAGCTGTCCTTAATGGAGATGTCCTCATCGGTGAGGGCACCTTTGTCGGTTCTGGCTCTGTAGTTATTGGGCAGCTCAGCGTGGGAAGCTGGTCAATAGTCGGTGCCGGAGCGGTCGTCACCAAAGACGTCGAATCCGGGGTAACGGTTGCTGGCGTACCCGCACGAGTTGTTCGTCGAGAAGCGAGGTTCTGGTGAGTTCAACATACATCATTGCCGAGATAGGATGCAACCACAACGGCGACCCTAAGCTGGCGCGAAAAATGGTCTCAACTGCGCAGGAATGCGGAGTTGACGCGGTGAAGTTCCAGACCTTTTCCGCTGACGCTCTTATATCACGTTACGCCCCTAAAGCGGAATACCAAATTGTCACAACGGGCGATTCGGATTCGCAGCTTGAAATGACAAAGGCCCTTGAATTGGGGCACAAGGATTTGCTCGAGCTTGTTTCATTTGCGCGTTCCCTGGGCCTCGACGCATTTTCTACTGCCTTCGATTTAGGTTCTATGGATTTTTTGGCGCAACAGGAACAAAAGACCTGGAAGATACCCTCAGGAGAGATCACCAACCTACCGTATTTGCAACAATTGACTCAGATTCCAGTTGAACGCGTGCTGCTATCCACGGGAATGGCTACGCTGGACGAAATCAGCACTGCCCTAGAGGTGCTGACATCGGGAGGGATCGAGCAAGGCAGGATCGCGCTTCTTCATTGCAATACCGAATACCCAACGCCAGACTGCGATGTAAACCTCCTTGCAATCAGAGCCCTGCAAGACAAATATCCTGGACTTGAGATTGGGTTTTCCGATCATTCGGTAGGAGCCCTGGCTGCCGCCGCGGCCGTTGCACTTGGCGCCTCGGTAATCGAGAAGCATTTCACACTTGACAAGAACCTGCCCGGCCCAGATCACAAAGCATCCGCTACGCCTGAAGAGCTTACCGAGTTATGCCAAAACATCAGACGAATGGAGCTCATGAGGGGAAGCGCAGAGAAGAAGGTGACTCCTTCAGAAGCGAAAAATAAGATCGTCGCCAGAAAATCCATCGTTGCGTCCAAGCCGATTGCTCGAGGAGAGGCGTTCAGCGAAGACAACGTCACCTGCAAGCGTCCGGGCAACGGCATCAGCCCTATGTGCTGGAATGAACTTATGGGGATAACCGCAATGCGCGACTTTGAAGAAGACGAGCTGATTGTCGCGGAGGGATTTTCGTGGCAAGAATAGATTGCGAGTGTATGGCCGTAATTCCCGCTCGCTCAGGATCCAAGGGGCTGCCGGGAAAAAACATCAAGGAACTGTGCGGAAAGCCTCTACTGGCATGGACGATCGAAGCGGCGCTTGAGAGCAGCTGCTTCGACAAGGTGCTTGTCTCGACGGACTCCCTTGAGTACGGAGCCATTGCAAAAGCATGGGGGGCAGAAGTCGTCTACCGCGATCAGCGACTGGCAACCTCCTCTGCAACCACTTTCATGGTATTGGAAGACTTGCTGCGAAACAAAGTCTGCCCGTCGAAATTATTAACCCTTCTTCAACCCACATCACCTTTACGGACGTCTTCTCAGATTGCTGACGCAATGCGATTAATCACATTGAACTTCGCGCAATACGACTTTGTGGCCAGCGTATCCTTAGCCGAACATGCATCTCACCTGGTTCATCCCCTTGCCGCTGACGGAAGCCTGGCCTTTTTCGACATCGACTACTCGAACTATCGAAGACAAGACAGTGCGGAATACTCTCCAAATGGTGCCATATTCATTGCGAAGCCCGATAAATATCTTGCCCAGGGCCATTTTTTTGGCGAGAAATCTCTAGCATACATCATGGACAAAGAGTCATCAGTCGACGTTGACGACGATATCGATTTCGCCCTTGCCGAACTCTGCATGACTCGACGATTGATTGGACGATAAGGTGGATACGAGCACAAAAAGCAAGGTCGCATTTGCAACTGGCTCGAGGGCCGATTATGGAATTGTCCGGAGATACCTCAAGCTTCTCGACGACGACCCGGCGATAGATTTATCCATATTGGTTACCGGCGCCCTTCTTGAACAGGCCTACGGGCATCAGGTTGATATAGTGAAAGAAGACGGGTTTTCCATTGGCGTTGAAGTTCCCCTCGGAATTGATTCGCTTTCCGAGATCGGCGTCGCGCACTCTATGGCTAGGGCCCTTGAGGGTTTCTCGGCTCACTTTGCTGACAATAAGTACGATCTGCTCATTATCTTAGGCGATCGGTACGAGATGCTATCAGTTGCGACCGCAGCAGCCATGCAGCGCATTCCCATACTGCATATCCACGGAGGCGAAGCGACGTTCGCAAATTACGACGAGTTCATCCGTCACGCCATTACCAAAATGAGCCTCTATCACTTCACCGCCACGGAAGAATATCGCCGCAGAGTGATTCAGCTGGGGGAAGAGCCTGATCGCGTCTTTAACCTTGGAGCACTTGGTGCCGAAAATTGTCTTGCGGCAGATTTCGATAAGTCTCCCTCCCGCCCTCTTCCGCAGCGCGACTATTTTGTGGTTCTCTTTCATCCCGAAACCATGTCGACGGCAGACCCTCTTGCTCAGACTCAAGAACTACTCGGCGCTATCTCTGAACTCGAGGGCTATGACTACGTGTTTATTGGATCCAATGCGGACACACACTCAGACGTAGTTCGCGCGGCCGTACAGGACTTCGTTGCTTCGAACGACAACGCTCACTACTATGAGAATCTGAGAACCCGTGACTACCATCACTTGGTGCAGCATGCTCAAGCGCTTGTAGGAAATTCCTCCTCGGGTTTGATCGAGGCCCCCTCACTGGGCGTATGTACTATCAACATTGGGCACAGACAAGACGGCCGTGTGCGAGGAAAAAGCGTGCTGGACGTAAAGTGCCTCAAAGACGAGATCTCGATCGCTCTGAGGCAAGCAGGGTCGATGCCGGCGCCTGACCCCCTAGACAACCCCTACTATCAACCGCAGACAGCCGAAAAGTACCACGAGAAAACCTGCGAAATCCTGAACCGAGTAGCAAACGATGCGTCGATGACAAAAGTGTTCTGGGATATGCCAATGGAGGTCTTCATTGATCACAAGTAAAGAAGACTACAAGCGGTATGCTGCACAGGACATGAAGGCCCTTGGAGCAAAAACGCGTCACCCCCTCATCCAGACCGATAATTCCATGATTTGGCTCGTGGATCCAGTGGCTCGATACCAACGGTTGCTTCGTCGCCTTGAATATTGGGAGAACTGCAGGACATCCCCAGGATGGCTTCCTCTGAAAGTCCTACTTCGTTGGCGCTTTCAGAGGAAAAGCGCGCAATTAGGGTTTTCCATTCCCCTGAATGTGTGCGGGCCAGGCTTGTGCATTCTTCACTATGGCAGCATCGTGGTATCTCGCCATGCACGCATCGGCGAGAACTGTACATTAAATAGCGCTGTCAATATTGGCGTAAGCCCAACTTCGCCCGGCGCACCCCATATCAGCAATGGTGTCTACATCGGACCCGGAGCTAAACTTTGGAACGATATCACCATAGCTGACGGAGTAACGATTGGCGCAAATGCCTGCGTTAGCAAAAGCGTCACCGAAGAGGGCGCGGTTGTTGTTGGGACAAATAGAGTGCTCTAGATATATACCCTTCTATCTCCTCCCCTTAAGCGCAAGGATGCTCAAAGACAGGCAGCCTATTGCAAATGCAAGCGCCGACACAAGCGCATGAAACCCAAACGATTGCGCTACAAGAGCCAGGGCAAGTCCCGAAAAGCTCGATGCCATTCCAGGCAAGATATCGAAGCATTGCACTGAAATCTTATACCCGAAGGACTTACGCGCCGAAACCATCGTGGCGCCTTGCTCTATTACGCAAGCGCAAACCCAGACGGCGGTAATCAATATCAGGCTGCCACCCATGAGCACGACAATACCGAAAAGCGCAAGAGATGACACAAGCTTGAGCATCGCAATAAGCAGAGGGTCTCTAGCATTGCCCGTTGCCATAATCCCCTGCCTCGCAATAAGCGTAAGGGAACGAGACAGGCTAGCAACACAATAGAGTTGAAATATGGGAACGCATGGAAGCCATTTATCGGTCAAAAGAAGCGAAACGATATCCGAAGCAAATAGAATGCAGAAGGCCGTTGCCGGCGCAAGAAGAATCGAAGTGAATCGGGCCGCTTGACGCGTTGACGTCATAAATTCATCCCGGGCCCGATGCCGCTTCTCAGCGAAGCCAGCAAGGAGCACCGGTGTAAGCGCACCAGTTAACACCTCTGAAATAGCGAGTGGATATTTCTGACCCTGCGAGTAAAAACCCAACTGCGCTGGGCTAAATACTTTACCAATTGCCATGGTGTAAAGACTGCTGGCACTATTATTGAGAAGATCAGTGAGCATTACCTTGTAGCCAAAACTCAACAACTCGCGTGCTGAATCCCAGCTAAACTCAAAATACGGCCGCCATCTCACTAATGTTGCCGTAAATAGACACGTTGCCACAGCACTTAAGAGCTGTTGAACAACCAGACTCCAAAGCCCCAAACCACAATACGCAAGAACAAGCGCGACAACTCCCGCGAGCAGTTCGGCAGAGATGACCCCAATAAAAATTGGTTTCGTGTTAAGATCACGAGTTGTCTTTGCAACCTGTACGCTATTGAATGAAAGTGGAAAAAACTGCAGTGCAAGTACTATAAGAGGTAGTAACAAATCAGGCTGTGCGTAAAACGAGGCGATCGATGGGGAGAGCAAGGATAGGGCGATGAACGCTACCAGAGAAAAAGCCCCGCTTAGCCAAAAAGCCGTCGAGTAGTCAACCCTTTGGACATTCGGCATCCGCAAAAGCGAGGCGCCGAGCCCTCCTAGAATCAAAATATCGCTTAGCGAAACAAATACAAGCAAGATGGCGAGAAGGCCAAATTCCTCAGGCGCCAAAATGCGAGCCAGAACAATCTGGATCAAAAGGCGCAGCCCCTTAGCGCCACCTCTTTCAAGAAGCTTCCAGAAGAGGGCTGTTTTCATAGAACCCATCTTGTCTTTAAGCCTCCAATCTTTACCTGACTTGATTCAAAGCCCAGACACGAGAAGATCGAGCTTCCACATGCCCGTACACACTTGCCCCACCCCTCTGACGAATACCCTACGGTGCTCAGTCGACACGCGCGATGATCTCGCTCAGGAGGTCGCATTCGCACTTGTTGGCCATGATATAACCGCTCTCTCTCGCTTGAGAAAACGAGCATGGATCGCTCAAGTCGTCTATTACGACCTTCTTTTTATTGATATATCCCTGAAAAAGGACGGTCGAGCTCTTCGCAATGAGCATCTCGCTCCCCATGATGGACTGCTCAATGGGAACATCATCAAAGTCCTCGATCGTTTCCCCGCCAAACACCAGATTGAGATTATCCATATTGGTGTAGATGGGATGAGGACGAACACGATATGAAACCCCTAGATGATCAAGCGCCTTCTTTATCTCAATCATCTGCTCTCGCGTCTGATTCTGAAAGTAATACGTTGCGCCAACCATGTTAGAGCTATCGCCGCGATACAACAATCCCTCAGGAATGTCGACTTTGAACTGTGCAGATTCCGCCCTCATTCTCAAGCACAAGCCTTTATAGTACTCATCCCAAACGATGCACTCATCAAAGCTAAAGAAGGTGCGCGCCAAACCGTAAAGTATTTCTCCGTGCATGATATTGATATGCCGCACCGATCGCATACGACAATAGTGCGTAAGAATCGAAGATGTATAGGAATCTTCGCTTGTAGCAATAATCGCTTTCGCGCCTGATTTATCGATAATGTCGCAATATGCCATGATCTTCATTGCGCATTTTAAAACAAACAAGAAACTCAACGGATATCTAGCCCAGATGTCTCTTATTAGTTGTCGCTCACGCTTTGTCATCAACATGCCGTACTGCAAATCAGCATCAATTTCATCGTACCTGTCTCTCAGCGAGTTCGGCAGTCTATCAAGTATATGAGGCTGTCCGAGAAACACCGCAGAAGCACTCTCCGAAGAGCCACTCACCTCCGAATCATCGTCCCTGTGTTTGAACGCGACAAAATACACCAGAGGAACAAGGGCTGCCAAATTTGCCACCGAGCACAATGCCCGATACGTCAAAGAAGCGTATCTCTTTTTCTGGCATACATACTGAAAGTATGAGCGTTCGACCGCGTCTCTCGGCTCTGGAAAACTCTCGATAATCTTTCTCTGGGCCTCGGGCGAGTGAGCTTCCCGCCTATCCTCACCAAGCAACAAACGCATAGACAGACTCTTCAAACGAAGAAGGCTGACAAAAAGAGGGTTGGCCATTAGTCCCCCAGCTCTTCGCGCTTTCCTGTTTCCCCGAAATAACCCGGGAGCTCGAGCCACGATCCAAGCTCAACATCAAATGAGGCAGGATCAACGATGCAGTTCCCCCCCATGGGAATCCAAGTCAACTCACCGAACACGATCTTGCCCGACAGGTCATACAAGTCAACCCTTACGAACGGAAAATCCGCTGATAGCTTCCGAGCGATATCTACCATTTCCTCAAAAACAGCCGGCTTCGCCATCTTAATAGACGCGTCGCGAGGACGACCGAAATCAACCTCCAGAAGGTTCCAATCCATGTCGTACACGTTTCGCTTGATATCTGTGCCATGGGTTCCATCGATCTTGGTGGTTTCGAAATCGCACACGAATAGCTTCGGTTCACCATTGAAGCAGTAAATTCTCATATCGGGCGGAATGGAGCCATCTTCAAGAGATAAGAATTTCTCACAACAGATTTTGGGATTTCCGTTGTACACATATCCCTCTTCGAATGAGTTGACAGCATTAGCGGAAACCCGTTGCCATTGGGCGAGACGCCTAACGGCATCTTCCCTATCGAGCTTTGCTTTGTCAGGGCAGATAATATTAAAGCCGCTGCTTTGCGTAACTTTAAGCACAAACGCATCGGGAAGCTCATCGAAATCGATATCCTCAGGACTATCGTAAACGCCATAAAGCTCATTCAATATTTCTTCGCCGCGTGCTTCGCCCAACTTTTCAAGAATATATCCGCGCACGTCAACTTTATCGTAGCAGCGTTGCATCAAGGAAGTAAACAGTTTCCCATTGATCGACTTCAAGCAATATATCTTCTCAGAGAATGCTTGAGGATTCCTAAGATCGAGCCGTCGCCCAAATCGTATCCGATACAAAAGCTTTAAATACGCACCTTCGGGCAACACTTTGAAAGCACACCGTTTCCCAAATCTCAAAAATTCTTTCAAAGCGCCATCTGAACTCATCTCTTGTTCCTCCGATTCAATTTGTCCGCTCAAGTTTTAACAAGAACATACGCAAGAAACCCATCCAATGATACTGCTACCACGCGAAAAACAAGGCAAGCCTATCACCATTATCGCAATCGCGACACGCCCCGCGCCGTGAACCAGCTTTAATCAGCCAGTCGACAATACTTTCATGCTCTACTCCGACCAAGCACTCTCAATCTATTGCTTTTATCCCAAATATTCCAATCGCGGGAAAGCGCACCGCGATATCGCCCTCCACACAAAACTGGTATCACCATGCACATAAACAGCAGGTCGTAGGGGCCGAAAAAGGCAATTCCGTCGAATAGCATTCTGGCTATCGCGACTCCGATAATTCCAACAACAAACAATTCACCTCGCTTCACGAGCTGCCGTAGAAAAATGACGGAGCAGACCGTAATAACAACGAAGCCGATTGCGCCAAAATGAGCATGAAGCATCAAGAATGAATTATGGAGATTTCCTTGTTGGAATGCGATCCGCAGACTCATATCAGCCATCGTCGGTGCCCCTAGCAGCAAATTTCCAAAGGACGTCGACACGAGTCCGAAATACTCACTCCACATCTTTGCCCTTCCGCTTTCTAGCCCTTCCCGCTGAAACCGCTCCAAAAGAGAATCAATGAGACCAGAAAACAACTCTACCGCAAAAATAGCTATCAGAGCACAGGCTAGAGCAACAATGAGGAACTTCAAGAATGCCGGGCGATCCTCCAAGACAAGGTATGCAACAAACACGAAAGCCAATAGCAAAATGCTAATAGCAACCCCCGCACGGCCCACGCTATACAAACATGCAGGCACAGCAAGCAGGGCAGGAAGGAGATTAATTTTACGGAGCTGCCTCCAACGGTAATAATAAGCGAGCACGGCCAGAAGAATCACATTGCTGGAAATACCGTTTCGAGAACCACTTTTGAACACCTCCGTACTGTCGACCCCAATTGCGATCTGGACAAGAAGAAAGGCAACGACTGCATAGAATGCGATGGTAAAAGCCCTGTGATCCACTGACTGAAACAGCATTATGGCCACAGGTCCAGAGTAAGCCCAAACCCACAAAAAGTCCTCAAGAGAAGTATTTTGGTTGTACAGCATCGACACGAGCATTAGAAGCGAAACACATGATGCAAATCCGAAAATAACCCCAAAAAGAGGACTCGATCCCTCTTTCTCGCAGACATACAAAAGGCAAATTACGCCTATTGCCGCCACGAACGCATTTCCCATTAGATCGTTTACAAAAAGAACTTTAACGAAGAATTGCGCCAAAACGAAAAGACAGACGAGAGCAGATCCGCAACCGCCAACTATCGCCGCACTCTCCCTGTTAAACATCGAAACCCAGACTGTCGTAAGCGAGAAGCGCCGAGCATGCAAAGCCAACACCCTCCGCGCCCACGTACGGCCCCATGGGCAGACTCAGCACGGTGGCACACAAGCGCTCAGTGACTGAGCAGCCGCCGGGGGCGACGACGCAGGTACCCTCGAAGGCCCCCTGCTCGTGCATGGGCTTGGGGTAGTACACCATGGTGGGCACACCCCGCTCCTTGAGAGCATCTTGCAAAGCAGTGCGATCAACGCCTTTGGGCAGTTGCGCGGTGTACTGGGCCCATGAACTCGTATAGTCCTCGGGCACGCGCGGGAGCACGAGGCCGGAGCCTGCGAGCGCCTCGTCGTAGCGGCGAGCGACCTCGTTGACAGCAGCGATCTCCTCGCCGATAAACGCATCCATCTTGGCCAGCAGCACGGCGGCCTGAATGGTGTCAAGGCGGCTGTTCATGCCGATGCGCACGTTGTCGTACTTAAAGGTTCCCTTTCCGTGGACGGCATAGCTGCGGATAAGGGCTGCCCAATCATCGTCATCGGTGAACACCGCACCCCCATCGCCATAGCAACCGAGCGGCTTTGCGGGAAAAAAGCTCGTCGTGGAGATATCGCCAAATGAACACGCAAGCTCATCGCCAATAGCGCCACCGAAACCTTGCGCGCCGTCCTCCAGAAGTTTCAAACCATACTTCTCGCAAATCGGCTTGATGGCAGGATAATCCGCCGGCAGCCCGAACAGATCCACCGCCACCACGGCCACAGGCTTCAATGAACCGGCGTCGCGCACTGCAACAACCGCTTCCTCCAATTTGGCAGGATCAAGGTTGAAAGTGCGCTCATCGACATCAACGAACACCGGCGTCGCTCCAACGGCGGCCACTGCCTCGCCACTTGAGAAGAACGTGAAGTCCGGCACGAATACCGCATCCCCTGGCCCAACGCCCCAGGCCATGAGGGCAAGCTGCAGGGCATCGGTACCATTGGCACACGTAACGCAATGCTTCACGCCCACATACGCTGCCAAGCGCTCTTCCAATTCCCGAACCTGAGGACCGGAAATATAGCGCCCCTCTTCCACTACCGCAAGAATCGCCTCGTCAATTTGAGGCTTGAGCGCCCTATATTGCGCTCCCAAATCTCGAAACTGCATCAGGCATTCACTTCTTTCAAACCGCTATCGGTCTCGCAGTACATGCGACCGCATTCCCCGCACACCAGATCCTGGCCAAGGAGCTGTCCGCATTCGCAAACCCAGCCCTTACGCTTGGCGGGAACCCCCAGCATGAGCGCATGCGCAGGCACGTCGGTAACCACTACGGCCCCGGCGCCGATAAGCGCCCAGGATCCTATCTCGTGACCGCATACAATAGTGGCATTGGCGCCGATGGAAGCTCCTTCGCCAACTGGAGTGCGCCGATAGGCAGCACTCCCCTTCGGATATTTCGCTCGAGGAGTAAGATCGTTCGTGAAAACACAAGAAGGACCGCAAAACACGTAGTCGGCCAACTCGACACCCTCGTACACCGAAACGTTGTTCTGGATCTTCACGCCATCGCCAATCTTGACGTTGGAGGCAACATTCACGTTCTGGCCCAAACTGCAGTTGCAACCAATCTCCGCGCCACTCTGCACGTGACAGAAGTACCAGATCTTAGTCCCCTCGCCAATTTTGGCGCCCTCATCGACATAAGAGCTTTCGTGCACGAACACGCCGTCCACTAGAATTCACCCGCCATATCGGTGCTTGCGAAATCACTGAGGGGCAGCGCCACCGGCTCTCCGGTCTTCTGGCTCTTGTAAATGGCGAGAACCATCTCGAGCGCGTTGCGGCCGGCAACAGCGTCCACGTAGGGGGCGCGGTCATTCTGAATGGCGTCTACCATATCGGCATAGAGCAGCGTGTGCCCGTTGCCGTACACGTTGGAAGTCTGCTCCTCGAGTCCCTTGTTGGCAGCGTCCGCTTCGGTCTCGTCGGCGAAGTCCCACACGTCGATATTGTTGGTCGAAGTGCCGCCGATCTTTACTGTGCCGTTCTCGCCGAACACATAGAGCGTCTCTTCGAGGTTCTTCGGGTACACATTGCTCGTACCTTCGATGGTGCCCACTGCGCCATTAGCGAACTTGACCACGGCAACACCCACATCTTCGGCCTCAAGGTAGTCATGGAAGCGCTGGCGGGTTGCGCCGTACACCTCCACTACGTCCTCCCCCATCATCCAGCGGAGAAGGTCGATGCCGTGTATGCACTGATTCATCAGCGTGCCACCGTCCTGCTCCCACGTACCGCGCCAGGGAGCCTGATCGTAGTAGCCCTTACCGCGGTTCCAGCGCACATGGATGCTTCCGTGGGAAAGCTTCCCGAACCGATCGGCCTCGATAGCGTCGCGAAGCTGCTGGATAGCCACATTGAAGCGATTCTGATGGCAGGCGGAAACCTTCACGCCTTTTTCATCAGCACAGCGAATGATCTCGTCGGCATCGGCGATGGACATGGCCATAGGCTTCTCGATGATCAGATTCTTCCCCGCATCGATGCAGTCAAGCGCGATCGCGGCATGCTTGCCGCTCTCGGTGGCGATGGCGACCAGCTCGATCTCCGGATGCTCTTCGAGCATCTGATGGTAGTCGGCGTAGCGCTCGGCCTCAGGAAAATCCCCGCAGCCAGCTTTCTCCAGCATGATGTCGAACTTCGAGTCATCAATATCGCACAGCGCAACCAGATCGAGATCGTTATTCGCAACAGCTTTCACATGGTTGACCGCAATACGGCCGCACCCGATAATGGCACATTTCATTTTGCAATCTCCTGCCTTTGCCCAAACCAGACACATTTGCCTAGCTACAGCACCTCGATGTTGTCGCGAGCCTCGACGGCCTTCATGGCATTCTTCGTATCGAAAATGGCCTGGGCGTGCTTCTGCACGAAATCGTAATCTACATTGGTGTGGGCACAGGTCACCATGACCAGATCGGCGTTCTCGATCACATCATCGGTAAGCTCGGGGATAGACTGCTTCACCGCACCCTTGTAGCGGTACTCGGCCACCCACGGATCGTAGTAGATCACGTTCGCACCGCGGTTCTCCAGGCACTCGATGACGCGCAGGGCCGGGCTCTCACGATAATCGTCGATATCCTGCTTGTAGGCCACACCGAGCACCAGCACCTCAGCGCCCTTGAGGGATTTCTCGCTCTCATTCAGCACTCGAGCGGCACGGTCGACGCAGTACTCGGGCATCTGATCATTCACCATCATGGAGGACTCGATCATCGAAGTATGGAACCCGTACTCGCGCGCCTTCCAGGAAAGGTAGTAGGGGTCGAGCGGAATGCAGTGTCCGCCCAGGCCGGGACCCGGATAAAATGCGGTAAACCCATAGGGCTTCGTCTTGGCAGCATCGATAACTTCCCACACATCGATGCCCATGCGATCGCACAGCATGGCCATCTCGTTCACCAGACCGATATTCACATTGCGGTAGGTATTCTCCAGGATCTTCTCCATCTCGGCCACGGCCGGGCTCGACACCTTGGTCACGCCACCTTCGAGCACCGACTCATATAAAGCAGCGATGCAATCCAACGCATCCTCACCAATGGCGCCGACCACCTTGGGGGTGTTCTTAGTCTTGTAGATGAGGTTGCCCGGATCCACACGCTCGGGACTGAAGCCCAGGTAGAAGTCCTCACCGCAAGTCATACCCGAGCCCTCTTCCAAGATGGGGCGGATAAGTTCCTCGGTAGTACCCGGATAGGTGGTAGACTCCAGCACCACCATCACACCCTTTTTGAGGTAGGGCGCAATAGCCTTGGCGGAAGACTCCATATATGAGGTGTCGGGCTGCTGGTGCACGTCAAGCGGAGCTGCTGCAGATCCTCGTTCACCACATCACCGATGTAGTTCTCGCCGCGATTGACCATGTCAACCTTCTCGGCCTGCACGTCGATGCCCACCGTCTTGAAGCCGGCCTTGGCCTTCTCCACGGCAAGGGGCAGGCCCACGTAGCCGAGACCCACGGTGCCGCACACCAAATCGCGAGAGGCGATCTTGTCCAACAACTCCTGCTTGTTCACTGTTCCTCCTTGGTAATGTCCTCAATGATCTCAATGAGGTGGTTCGTATGGCTGACAAAAGAGTATAACTCGGCAGTGCTGCGAGAATTCTCTCCCCACCGTTTCAACGAATCCTCGTCAGACAGCATCTGCGCAATTCGTCGAGCGAAATCCTCGGGCCCCGAAAACGACTCCTCGATGCCGCAATCGTATCTGTTGATCACCGAAAAATCGGAGGGCAGATTGGAGAGCACCGGACGGCCGCTAGCAAGATAGTCGAACAACTTGTTTTGGCTCATCCCGTACTTCGCAATCTCGTCCTCAGGCAACGAATACATCAGAAGCAAGGTCGCTCCATGCAGAGCCGCGGGAATATCGCGTTTGTCGATCGCCCCCGGGAGAGAAACGTTTGTCAGCCCCTCTTCCGATACCTTTTTACGCAAAAACTCCGCATCCTCGCCGTCTCCGTAGAAAATGAACCGGATCGGCTCTTCGCGAAGACATGCAGCCACGTCAACGAGGTACGCAACGTTGTTGATCTTCTGCATCGAGCCAGCGTATACAACGGTAGCCCCATCTGAAGCTATCTCAGACGGATCAACACCCCTTCTTGCAAGATTAGCATCGAAAGCCTCCAAGTCGACACCGTTGTTGATGTGGTGAACTTTGGCTAGATCAATCTTCCCGCCGTGATCTATATCCCAGCCGCGGTCTACAATATAACGTGAACCACCTTCCATAGAGAAAACAATGGCATCGGCATGCTCGTAATTCTTGCGTTCGAGCATGTACATGGCTTTTGCAATGGCCCCGCCACGCCCGATAATGCCGTACACCTCCAGCGACAACGGCCACAGATCGCACACCTCACAAATGCTGACCGCATGATATTTCCTTGCCAGACGGTTGGCCAGCCACGGAGACAGCGGATACCCGTTCGAACCGAGAATGACATCGGGCTTCCCAAACATCTCCGCAAAGGTGTCGGCATACTTGTTGAGACGCTTGTGAAATTCAAAGATAGCGAGAACGCGCTTCTTCATGCTCTCGCCGTAATCCTTGATACGGATGTAGACAAAAGGGAAGCCGTAAGAGTCGTCCACTTTAAACGGAGCATCGTCCTCTATCATCTGGAGAGCATTTCCCCGTTCCCGACTCGCCACAAAAACAACGGGATTATAACCACGCTCTTTCAGGTGTTTCGCAAACCAAAAATGGCGGTTATGCGGACCATGCTCGGGCAAGCAGATGTCCATCATGATCAGCCAGATCGTTTTCGCGGGCAATTATTCTCCTCGATTCGTTACGGCGCCTACCGTCGTGAGCATAATGCGCAGATCTCGCGGCAGACTGAATTTCTTTACATCCTGCAAATTGTATTCCATTTTCAGGGGCAAAATCTCTTCCACATAAACTTTATCCACGTCATCGGCCCCATTCAGCAGATCAGCTTCATCCTTGAACTGGATGCTCGCCGTGGAAGTAACACCCGCAGGTAGCAGCAGTGTCGCCATCATTTCGGGCGTGTAGCCCTCCACGTAGCGGGGCACTTCCGGGCGCGTGCCCACAAACGTCATAGTCCCCCGCAGAATGTCGATCAGCTGGCTGATCTCGTCAAGACGATAATCGCGGATTTTAGCGCCGACACGCGTCACCCGGGCGTCACCGCCTGTGGTCACCGCGCTCCCCATCTGGTCGGCTCGGTCGCACATAGTGCGAAACTTGAAGATACGGAATCGCTTCCCATACTGCGTGACACGTTCCTGCCGGTAGAAAACCGGTCCGGGCGAATCCAGCTTAACGGCAATGGCCAGAACCAGAAACGCAGGGCTAAGCAGAACCAGCAGAATGGTCGACAGAGCAACGTCGAAGCAGCGCTTGCCAACCAGCTGCACCCTCTTTTTGGCAAGCGCCTCGTAATAGGGCCGCACCCATTCGTTTCTCATTTCTTCGGGCAGCGCATCCCAAGCGACAAGCCTCACCGCACGCCCTCGACAATCTCCGCAAAAGACGAGGCAACATAGCGAGCCTCTTCGTCAGTGAGACACGTATGCAGGGGCAGCGTAATCTCATTGGCAAATCGGGCATAGGCATTCGGGTAGTCGGCAATATCGAACCCAAGATCTTTATAGGCCGTCATCATC
>OGCN01001832.1_pt1 | contig 25666 bp, 22 predicted proteins | sample 1570181 | NCBI WGS metagenome assembly OGCN01 (sample SAMEA4370584, study PRJEB24528) | human gut metagenome | reverse complement strand
TCATCATTACCGCAAAATAAGCCAGCTGTGCCGCACGGTCATCAATATCCAGACCATAAAGATTGTTCTCCACAATACTTGCCACTGCTTCACGTGTGGTATAGCCATAGGATTCATAAATCTTCATCAGCACATCAAATATATACGCAAGAATATGACCAGAACCGCAGCATGGGTCAATGACTTTCAGCTGATCCGGTGTCAGTGCGGCGTATTCCTTCCGAATCTCAGCCAGCTGTGCCTGAACTTCTGTCTCCTGTTCGGCCTCTTCCAGATAATAGTGCCATTTGGTATCTTCCGGATCACGATTTCCAGCAACATAAGCAGACTGTTCTTCCTCTGTCGGCAAAAGCTGATCTTTGACTTCTGAGTGTCCTTCCAGCCATAAACGACCAAGGCTGTTCTCTACCATGTAGCGGACGATCCAATCCGGTGTGAAAAGCTGGGTTGCCGCGGGGATGTTTTCTTTTGTAATCTTCACATTCTTTTTCAGTGCTGCAAAGACATCATCCTTTTTCTCGCTGTTATAATACTGATACAGCCAGCCGACGATCTGGACAGCATCCATCCAGTCATCCTCCGGTATCAACTCGATCATCTGCTGAATCACACTGCCTTCACGAAGCAAATTGTCCGGCAGAAGAAGCTCGGTGTAATCTGCAATCTTCTGGAACATTCCCGGCAGAATCTTATTCAGAGCATTACACTGCACAATCAACAGATATTTATACAGTTCTTCAGTCTTTTCGGCCTCTTTCAACTCATAGACCTTTTCCATATTGAGTCCATCCAAATCCAGATGAATTGCTTCGGTTATAATCTGCGGCTTAAAGTTGTTTTCCTCATCTGTGAACACACGCACATGGGAAGGAAGGTAGCCGTTGACTTCCATGAATCGCAGAGCAGAGAAGCGGTTGAACCAAGTGTATGCAACCTCTTCCATGACCTGCTTATATCCTTTATCGTTGATCTCGGCAATACAAGCCCTTCGCTGTTTCTTTTCGTCAGCAGTGAGGACTTTACCGCCGATGCTGTCTGCATTGACATCCTCAATATTGTCCTCTGTAATACCGTATTCCACACCTTTCAGGGAAACACGGGCGATCAGCTCTTTTCTTGCCCAGACAGCAAATTTTTTTATAGCATTTTTATCCATTTATGTTCTCCCATTCCTGGCTTATCTTTTTTATACTTAGGCATATTCATTTAATGAGTTATATTTTTCTGATTTTCCTTTATTTGAATATTTTTGCTAATTTCTACTTCCTAATTCCTCTGATTTAATATATTGACATATAACTGGAGCCGTTTCAAACGCACTATTATATCTATACTCTCTGAAATTTCCTTTCTGCATTTCTGTTTCAATTTCAATATATTTTTTCTTGAATTCTTCAGTATTTGAAAAGCCCATTATTTTAGCTACTTCTTGTAAATGTTCTTTTGATTTTAAGCGAACCACAAACTGGTTAAAAGGACTATTTCCATATTCTAATTTACCATATACATATGTCAGTGGGAACCAAAACCAACTGCTTGTATAATTTTCAACAAAAATAGCAGCATTATAGCAAAAAATATCAGCAAATACAAATTCATTTTTATTGCATATTTCTACATTAATATTGTTAATCCAATAATTTGCTGTTCCTGAATAATATTGTTGATTATCCTTCTGTGATACTGCTCTATCGAGATTTGTATTATTATCATAAAATGCATCAAAGCTTTGGTCTTGACTATATCCATATTTGCCCACAAAATATGTTTTTGACAGGATATAAGATAATGCATTATAATCTTTATTTTTCAAATAATATGCTACCACATAAATGAATAATTCATGTAGCAAAGTTCTCATAACTTCGCCTTCATATCCATTTTTATTTTTTACTCCTACACATATCTCTTCCAGAACAGATGCTATAATTTTATATGATTCCGGAATATAAATGGAATACTTTAACAAATATAAAAATTCATCCCTATACAATCTCGTGTCATCATATAAGCTTATGTACTCCTCTGCTGATATATTATCACCAAATTCATCCTTAGTAAAATCCACTATTTTTTCTTTTATAGCTAATAAAAAATTCTTAAATTCATCTTTTTTTACACTATCGGATTTTTGTTGCTTTAATCCTTCATATCCAGAACGTGTTTTTGTCGGTATGGTTGACCTTTCGTCTAACCATGATGGTTTCTTGCCCAATTCTGGTTTCTCTACAATTTCTATTCCATATAATCGTTTTACTAATCTTCGATATTCTAAATCATATTTTTCTTCCTGCGTCAAATCAAAATGAAACATAGTTTTTAAATATTGCGGTTTGGGAATTTCTCCTTTTATTCCTCGTTCGAAAATTACTGGTAGGAATTTTTCCTGTTTAACTTTATTGTAAATCCTGAATTATTCACGGAGCAGTATCTGAACTGGTAACTGTACCATGAATCCCAAAATTGACCCATGTAGCCTAAACATCGCTCAACCAATCTCCAAAAAGGGTATAAAATCCCTGTGGCAGAGTTCTGTGCGGTTATTAAGCTGTCAAGGTTCGTTAATCGTTACTATTCCAGCTGTACATTCAGCTTACCGATATTTGAAAGTGTCTCATAGAATTCATTTTTATAAGGGCAGCTGCTACACAGCTTGAATGTGATATATCTTGCTGAATGAACTACTTTTGCAGCAATCTTCAGCAGTTTTAAACGGACGGTATCAATGCGTTGTTTGCGCATGTTTGCTGATAACGCCAATCGTCTAAACCAATTAAATATGTTATAAGCAAGAGCGTGTACCTGAAGCCTGTTTGCATTTACGATTCTGGTATGACTGCTTACGGAAGCAAAATCAAAACCGGATTTACTTTCTTTGATGAAGTTTTCCATCAGCCCTCGCTTGCAGTAAAACTTGATAAGATACCCTGGTGAGGAATCCATGTTTGTGACAACAAAGGTGTACATGTAAACCATCTGGTTTTCCGGCTTTTCAACCTTGCATACCACACGCCGTTCGTAAGGCCATGACTTTGCTTTGTACATGAATTCGCCATAAACTACCGCATAATCCACTTTGTTATTCCTGGTGATTTCATCAAGCTCATCCACAAGATCGGATGCTTTTCCACGTAGGATGCCATTCTCCTTCAGCCGGATCACATAGCTTGTGCCGTTTTCCTCACACTGCTTATAAAGATCAGGCGTAGAAAAACCGCTATCACCACGAAGTAGAATAGGGATTTCCGGATAGTCATGCAGATATTCATCCAGTACCGGCTGCAAAAAATCAACTACTCCGGTGCAGGAATACTGTGTTCCATCACACAGCTGGATTTTTATCAGATCCCCGGTCATTCCATCATAACAGACAAGTGGATGATAACCATTGCTCTGATAGTGAAAGTTAAAGGCTCTGCCTTCCTGTCTGCCGTATGCATCAAGAAGAGTGGAATCCAGATCCAGAATAACAGCCTGTGGCATCTGAATACTGTAAATTTTCCTCCGAAGTACTCTGGCAATCGCAAGGAACTGGTTTAAAGTGTCTTCATCCATACGGTTAAAGAATCTTGATACCGTAGGCTGTGATGCAAGCGCATCTTTTTCAAGTACAGACTTGAATACAGGATCATTTGTCAGTTCATCAGAGGCATCATCCTCGAAATAACCGGCAATAATCATATATATCATTTGGAGCAGGTTTTTTGGATCCGAATGATATCGGAATAAAGCAGGATCATTGGTTTTAAACGCTTTTTCTAAAAGCGTATCAATACCAAGTTTGCTTATGAATTCTTTGATAAGAAGCAAGCCTGCATCGGATGAGAGATCTCCTCCATCAAAATTTATTTTAATCTGTCTATTGCTTTCTAAGGCTAAGGTGTTTACAATACTCATAAAGGGCTCCTTTGTTTGGGATTGTTAAGACTTTGAACACCTTAATTTTACCACAAATGGATGCTCTTTTTTCATTCACTTGATAGGTGAAAAGCAATATTCAGCTAAAATACAGTAACTATGTGGCTTTCAGCCACTTTCACGGCTGATCCGTGAATAATCTAGGCTAATTATTAAAGGAAAAAATATTTAAAATGAAGAAATTATATCCTATATTGTTTACATTAGTAATCTCAATTATTATTTCCTGGTTTCTATTTTTTCCATGGAATAAACAGGTATTAGAAGATGGTGGAACTATTGTTTATTCCAGTCTGACATACAAAATCTATGTATGGAATAAAATAGGAGGAAAAAACACGTCCGAAATATATTATTTTCCATCTAATTTTCAGTATAGAGACGGATATTAAAAACCGCCACTAAGAAATACAGCTTCCGCAGGTCTTCCATGTAGAGACTTGCGGAAAACGATAATGTTCTCTGGGGGCTGTCGCAAAATCATTAAAAACAGATGATTGAGCGGCAGCCTCTGCCGTTATAGACATAAACCGGGATGAAATCTATTTTTCTGGATTTCATCCCGATTTTTTGCCGTACTTTAATAAGCCTTTGGTTTTTTACATATTTTAGGCTGACTGTACTTCAAATAAATACGTTCTGGTTCGCTCCTTCTGGATTTTTGCATGCAGTTTATTCAGGTTATACCCCATGCAAAGCAAAAGAATCTCAAGTTTTACTTTGGTTTTTCCCCGGAGCAGAAATCTCTGGAATTCGTAATCATTTTTCAAAACTCCGAATGCCCCTTCCACCTGTATGGAACGGTTCATCCGGTACTGGATCCCGGTTTCGCTCAGGATATTTTCGTATGATTCCTGACGCTTCTCCAGAAAGCTTTTTGAAATATACAGCCGTTTATTCCCTTTCGCACGGGTACATTTTTCCTTATGGGGACAATTGGCGCAATCCTCGCATTCATACACGGTTACTTCCGATTCATAGCCACTTTTGCTTTTTTGCTTCTTTACGAAAAGAGCTTTCAACTTTTTACCGGCATGGCAGGTATATGTGTCCGTTTCCTTATCATACCCCATATTTTCACGTTTACTGATGTCCTGTTTAAAACTACGTTTCTTCCATTTTTCATAGGTCTGGGGCTTGATATACGGCTTCTGACCTGAACTACGCAGATAAGTATATCCTTCTTCACTTTCATACCCGGAATCAGCCGTGACGCTTGGATAACGAAACCCCAGCTTTTTATCCATCATCTTTAAAAATGGAACCAGTGTCCAGACATCATTTCTGTCCTGAAATACATCTGCCGATACAATGTATTCGCTGTCTACCCCAATTTGTATGTTATATCCCGGTTTCAACTGGGCATTCCGCATATGGTCATCCTTCATGTGCATAAATGTTGCATCCGGATCGGTCTTACAATAATTGTTCCTTCCCTGGAAGCTGGCCGTATGCCAGTCGTAGGTTACCTGCCGTTCCCGGAACCTTTGGAAAAGCTCCAGATATTTCTGATTTTTGCTTTTTCGTCTGCCACGTCCATAGACGAACTCTGTTCCATCCTGCTGGCATTTTTCTTCCAGATAGTCAGAGATTTTTTGCAGATCCTGTGCTCTGGATTCCGCATTTACAGTAAACGACTGCATATAATCATGATTCAAAAGCCTTACAGCTTCCTGAATCTTATGAAACATTTTTTCTTCCCATTTCCCTACGGACTTTTTCCAGACGAAAGTATATTTATTGGCACAGGCTTCCAGCTTGGTTCCATCAATGAAAACGGTTTCCATAGATAATTCTTCCGCATCTTTCAGACGGCGCACCATCTGATAAAACAGGTCTTCGCAGGCCTCCGCGAGAAATCCGGTTCGGAAACGGGCAATCGTACTGTGATCTGGTGCTTTTTGTCCGGCAAGCAGCCACATAAAGTTGATATCCCTGCGGCAGGCCTGTTCAATTTTCCGGGAAGAATAGATGTTTTGGGAATAAGCATAGGTCAGGATTTTGAACATGGTCTTCGGATCCACTGCAGGATTTCTTCCTTTGGAAGAGTAAGCCTTATACAATAAAGTATAATCGAGTTCCTCAAGCTCATGGCTCAGCAGCCGGACAGAATCGTCATCTGGGACAAAACCTTCTAAACTTAATGGCAAAACCAGTTGATAAGTTTCGTTGAATTCGGTATAATTTTTTTGGTATTTTATTTTACTAGTCATAATTTATTATACCATGAATGGCAGGTTCTTCGGAGCCTGCTTTTTCATTTTTGGCACAAACTTTTTGGCACAAAAAGGAGCTGCTGCTCCATAAATGATTACTCATCTATTTTGCAACAGCCCCATTCTTTCTTTATACGCATATGAGACACCAAGGATGAACTGCAATTTTATTTATCCGCCATGTTACCTATGATATAATGGCCATATATAATAAAAGGGGGAAATGACATGGATCTCATGAAACAATCTTACAAATTTGATATTGCAGCTTGCCTGAACCAGTTAAATTATGAATATCATCAAAATTATACTCTGGAAGATCTCTCAGAGAAAAGATAGGTGTAACCGCTGAGACGTTAGGCCAGCTATCCACGGATAGTAAATTCAGCATACTATATACAACTGCTCTCGAGATCTTTGACCTTTATCCCAGCATAACCTCAGATGCTCCTTGATGAGTTCCCTCAGCTTTCCTTTTCCTATGACCTGATCAACAGCAACCTTAGTACGCTGAGATCCAAGGCAGTCATTTGTATGCTGATCCAGCAAAACTTAAGTCAACTGGACTACCGTTACCGACATGAGGGAACCAGATCAATCCTGGGGAACTGCAATTATCAGTTAATCCTCGGCAGCAACGATATTTCAAGTTCAAAAGTTTTCTCCGACATAATCGGAAGTAAAAAAATCTTGAAAGTATCAAACTCATTCTCATCAGCCACTCAAGTCTCAACAAGTAAGAGCGTGCAAGAAACAGAAACAAAGATCTTTCCTCCGGAATCCTTCGGTGATCTCTCTCTTTATCCCATTTGTTGGGTGGAATCCCATCTTAACCATTTGGGATATTAATTCTTTTTTAGCCTACCGTGAAAATCGCAAAAGTAAAATCCGTTTTTTTCACGTTATATCAGTAATTATACTTACAATACTAATTTTATCTAACTTATATTTTTGGATTCTCGCAATATTCCAATATTTCGGATATTTTGTTTAGCAAGTAGTAAGGCCCTCAGAAACGATTGATCTCTGGGGGCCTTGGATTGTGGCAATTATCTCGATAATTTTCAAATTTCCTTCTTGTACTTGTAATACGTTTTTCTACTTACTCCGATTATTTTCATACAATCCGAATCGCTTAGATCTCCACCAAATGATTTTGCTCGCTTTTGCATTATTTTTTTCGCTTTAACTTCTTTTTCTGTGATACAGTGTCCGCCTTTTGGCCTCCCCAATATCTTACCATTCAGTCGGGCCGTCTCAATCCCTTCTTTTGTTCTTTGGCGAAGATCATCCACTTCTTTCTGAGCCTGATCAAAAGCAATCTTAATCTGTTCCTTAGCCAGCAGCATCAAATACTGTTCCACCGCCTCCAGGATTACATCCACATTCGTCCCTGTTTTTGGAATGGAAACCTCTAATGCTTTCCTGTATACTTCCGTGTCTATATGCGGTTCCTGCAAGAATTTTAACTCTATCTTCTTACCAAACAGATTTTGATAATCGTGGAAACCCTCATCAGAATCTCGTGCCATTCTGGATACGGAATCAAAAACAATGACATCGTCCTGTTGTAATTGCGGCTGCAGCTTTACCCACTTTGGACGATCCTGCGTCCGGCCCGTGTAAATCTCCCGAACAATAACAGCAGTAGGATAAATACGCAGGATATTTCGAACTTGGCGTTCAATATTCTGTTTTTGTGTGGAAATCCGGACATATCCGTATATCATACTTAATCACCTGTTTCTTTTAATTGGTATGGTTAAAGTATACTATTTTTACGGCTATTCCTCAAGCTAAAATCTGTTTCCATTAAACGGTCATTTTTTTCATACACATGGGAGAGGTTTGAGGTGAATTACGGATATATAAGGATCTCTACAAAATTTCAGAATGCAGATCGGCAAGAGCGCAACATCCGCCTGATGTGTCCAGATCCTGACCTTGTTATCATCAAGGAAATTTTTACCGGCAGCACACAGGATCGGCCTAAATGGCGGAGATATTATCCCAGATTTATGCCCGGAGACAACATTTATTTCGATTCGGTTTCCAGAATGGCCCGTGATGAGGATGATGGAGTAAAAGAATACCTGGATCTATATAAAAGAAAAGTGAATCTGTTTTTCTTTGTGGAGCCTGGGATCAACACAGATGTATATCGGGAAGCTTGTCAGATACAAATTCCACGGACTGGCACGGAGGTTGATATTATTCTGGATGCCATCGAAGCGTATCAAGTGAAGCTTGCAGAAAAGCAAGTTCGTATTGCCTTTCAACAGGCCCAGAAGGAACTGGATGATCTCAGACAACGGACGATCGAAGGTTTAGAGACGGCCCGGCGTTCCGGAAAGCAGCTCGGCCGGCCTCGTGGCCGATGCATCACCGGCAAGGAACGAAAGGCAAAAAATATTATTTTGAAGCGTGATACGCTCTTTGGTGGGAATCTCTGTCCGTCTGACTGCATGAAAGTAATCGGCATCAGTCGCAGCACTTACTACAAATACAGAAACGATTTATTCAACTCTCCAATGACATAGCTTTGGCAATATCTCCTGACCGCTTATAATATGTATAAGGGCTTATATAACTGTCAAATTATAATAATATCATTAATTGTATTTATTTTCTTAATAAAAATGTAAATTGACTTCCTATTATTGCTGCTGTTAAACTAAAGATATAGTAACTTCAACATACATTCCATTTATATGAGGTGGTCCCCATGCATTGTTTAATGATGTAACTGATTAAAGCAATTTGTATAAGGGAGATTAGCTATGAAAAGAAATATTTCCAGAGCATTATTTTGTATTGGTATAATTAGCTGTATGTCATTCAACGCATTTGCAGCATCAAGCATTGAAACTACAGATTGCGGTGTGGTATATGTAACTGACGAGACCTTACAAATTCCTGTCCTGCGTGTTTCTCCGAGGAATGCAATCGGACAATGGCACTCTGATGATACTGGATGGTGGTTTGAATACTCTGGCGGAGGATATCCTCATGATACCTGGGAAGAAATCGACCATAGATGGTATTACTTTAAGTCCGATGGCTATATGGCCACTGGATGGGTTCAAGTGAAAAATGTCTGCTATTTTTGTGAAGATTCAGAGGATGCAACAGCTCCTCTTGGAAGTATGGTTACTGGTTGGCGCAAAGTAAAGGATGAATGGTATTATCTTGAAACAGCCGGAACAAGCACTATTCCTTTAGGAAGTATGCGAACTGGTTGGATTGAAAAAAGTGTGAATTCCTATTATTTACGGCCAGAAAAAGAAGGAACTCACCCTATGGGTTCTATGGTAACTGGTTCCAAAGATATAGATAATGTCCGGTATTTCTTTAATACACTAGGTGAAAAAACTCTTCTTCTGCAGAACAAAGACCGTATAGTATATGCTTTTGCTGACGGCGATATTGGACTTGGTGGTGGAACTGTTAGATGGGATATCACTGCCAATGTGAGTAATGAATCTTCATCTCAAATCAAAGTTACTGATCGAACAGGATTTTGCTCTTATACTACTGTCAACGATCAGTTTGGTGTAAAATACAAGACATATCACACTCTTGCCGAACGAAACGATCATGATAATACGTCAAAGAATTTCAAATGGGATACCATGAGTATAATCTATCCATCCGAAGAAACACCTGTTTTTTGTGTTGAAAATCATTATGATAGTGAAAGCGGCAATACAGATAATTTATCTATTTACGATAGAGAGAATAGAGATCAATTATCTTATTCCTATACCTTCGGAACTGACAATCCAGTAGGTGTTACTCATCTTGTTTATGATTCCGGTAAAAAAGAAACCCATCTAGCAGCTTGGCATACAAATAAAGTTATCGTTGACTATAATAATGTCCCTGAAAAATATTCAACATCGGAATCTGAAGATGTAACTGATTTATCTTTAATTGATAGTCTGTTTACCATTGACTCGCAACCACACTATACTTTTTTAACCGCAGACGATGTTTTTACAGGTTCAAATGCAGCTCGTTCACATCATACATCGGAAAAATATAGTTTATCTGTTGATAAAAATTATGTAGATACGTTGAGAAAGAATTATGCTTTGTTAGGAAGTTCCAACATCGAAGGAGATATCCATGATTTCTTAACAAGAAAAGGCGTTCTTTACGCAGAGGCCCTTTTATCCAATGGTCCAGCAACTGATGATGATGTAGAGCATTATAAAGCAGCGTTAGATGAAGTTTTAGATCTGCAAAATAATGAATTATACCAGCATATTGTTGCAAAATATGGAGGAGAAAGTAATTACTGGAATACAAGACATGTGGATGCAACAATTCAAAAATATTTAGATGAAAAAAAAGCAGAATTTCTTAGCGCCAATCATCTTATCAACAGTCTGGAAGCCGACGAATTGTGGCAGGACTATAGAGAATCGTTAATTAGTGACCTACAGCAAAAATACACTTTGATAATTGAGTAATTGATCTATGAAAAAAAAATTTATATACTTAAGCATTATAAGCGGTATTCTTTTCATACTGGTCCTAGGGTTATTTCCAACAAAAGCGCGAAAACTCAATAGTATGTGGAGAGCAACGCTTAATAGCAAACAAGGTTTCATCACCCACGATACGACGTTGCAAGAAGGTGATGTCATTTCAAAAGTTTTTGTTGAATATGAATACGAAACTCGTAGTGATGGCTTTTATTACAAAAAAACAACCTATAATTTCGAAGATGATGGAACCCAAAAGGTTGTTGGCACATTCGAGTCATTTGAAAATGGTCGGAAAGTTGCTTTTGATGGCGAGTCGCCAGAAGATATTCCTTCAGACATTTCTATCACCCCTATCAACAGTTTGAAAAGCATCATAGGTGGTATCTGGGAAGAATTGAATATGGCAAATGTAAAGAATATTCAGGTGGAAAAGGGCGACGAAGAAACTATATATTATATAGAGTTTGTGCAAAGGAATAAGATCTCAGAGGCCGGGGCCTTAAATCCAAATGTTCTTTCTATTTTTACCAATCGAACCATGAGCGTTACATACAGCGAGCAGGAAAAACGAATAAAAAAAATTGACTATTTAAGAACCGGCCAAAAAAACTCAACCGAATATATACCCGTTTCTTATCACGATATTCTAACATTAGAATAAGCCATATCATATGCCGTGGGAAATTTTCCACGGCATTTTCTCGATATTGATGCCCATTATTAGAGAACAGGTAACAGTCTTCATTCTGAGTCCTCTGAGGTTTCCTTGTGACGGAACAACTTTTCCACCGACATTTACTTCTATCTAAATATTGCTTTGGCGAAGATTTCCGTCCATCTGACTGGAAGAAGGTAATTTGGACTACAAATATAGAAACGACTTATTTTAATTTCCAATTGCATAGTAAAACCAGTAATCACCTATTTACATACTCATCGAATTTGGAAGATTCGGCCCAGGGTCACAGCCATGACCCCGGGCTCCCCCCCCCTGTTATTCGAATGTTATACATGTGTTATATATTGTTATTGTTATGCATAACATTTTTAAACATAAAAATAACGGAGCATCGTTATCTCCGTCATTTTACATTTCAGCCTTTTTGTGCTATTATACCGGTCTTCGATAATCCGGAACTCGCAGACTCTTAGTCGTAAAAATTTCTACTTCCCAAAGTCCCATCTTGTAATTGGCTTTATACTGCCATTTATACATACCATTCATCGGATATCCGGCATCATTGGTACCGAAATTGCGATATACTCCATTATATTCAGGCCGCAATCTTAACTCACAGCCGATAGATTGTAATACAGTGCCAAGATCTTCTTCAATGCGATCGCAAACCTGTGCCAGCGGAAGACTTGCATCATACGGTGTTTGCAGCGTAGATTTCCATACCTTTTCTTCTTTATGCTCAATCTTCAGATATCCGTTCTTAATCGCCACACCACGCTGATTTGCATAACTTTGTTTATGTTCTTCTGTATCCCAAGTTTCTTCTGTATACTTCTGTGTCCACTGACGGCTCTCTAAAACAACATATCCGTCATGGTTCTTCTTCGGCTTAATCCCCCTTTTTTGATTAGCTCTTTCAGTCATTATTCTGATCATGTTCCTATGCAGATATATTTCTCTCTGAATCTCTTGCTTTGCCGCTTCCAGCTGGCGTTTTAGTTTCTCGATTTCGTTGTCCTTTTCTTCAACAATCTGTTGTGCAGCTCTTACTTTACGTTCTGCTTCCTCATCCGCAGACTTCTGATACTTATACAGCTGTGCGTTAGCATTATCAATAACACGCTTCTTTTCTTCTCTGGCGTCTCTTTCCGCACAGGCAACTGCATTCTCTGCGTTGCGGATCTTCTTTATATTCGAATCATATTCAGCTTTAGATTCAATATAATATTCGGCTTCCGGATCGGAATAACCGCCTGGCACTTCCCTATATCCGGTAAACGTTTTTTTGGCAAAAAATCCCATTCCGGATCACCTCCTTTACAATCCTCTGATATAATTATCAGCTACTACACTGATCCTGTTATGTCCTAATGCCTTGCTGCATTTTTTCATCGCCTGTCGATCCAGTTTCTTACCGCTTTCCTCTTTTCGACAAGTATATACATCGCCCTGAAACCTCTTTCCGGTTCCTTTATTTACTCTGTCATACGGAATCTGATTCAGCGGACGAGCATAGGACTTATACATTGCTGTAGCGTATTCAGCTCGGTATCCATGGATGTCTGCATTACTGTTGACGTATTGCCAAACTTTCTCATTTGGACCCGTATTACGCATTCTTTCTATAATTGCATTCTTATCCGGACCCATTACCGGAGCAAAACGATAGCGACCATTCTTGTCCTTCCGATGATGAATAAATATATCATGATCTGGAAATACTTCCAATGCATCTTTCAGCACAACCAAATGCTTTCTCTCCTTATCCGAAAGATCTGTTCTGCCGGACAAAACAGACACTTCTTTTTCCATATCCGCTCTCGTCCACATATCCCGCCCTTCAAGCCGCTCCAGAACATTCCTACGACATCCAGTGCCTTTACAAAAACGAATCAGTTCATCATTGTTGGTTACGCTAAAGTGCTTGTCACGCTCTGCGCTGACACGGCTACGTTTGATTTCTGAACGGTTCCGCTTCGGTGGTTGGAAACGATTCGGATCTGCCTTATCTATCTGATAGAGTTTATTGAGCGCAGCCGCCTCTGTTTGTATCGTCCATGCCGAAAGGTGCTGGCCCTTGCCGTCTACTTGATCAACACGTGACTGAAGCCACTCATTCACAAATTTCTTTGCCGACTTCAACGTCGTGCATTCCGGATGCTCTGTCTGGATCCACTTCACAAAATACTTTGCGTGTTTCCAGTAAGTTGAATACGTATTATATGAAAAAATCTTGTCTTTTTCCGTTCCGTCTTCAACCGCAGCTTTCTTACTTTCTCCGAAGTGCTGCATTCCGGTCAATTTTTCGTAGGCCTGCTGATGCAGATCCTTGCTATAGCTTTTATTTTTTCTTCCCACCGCAGACCAACTCCTTTCCGTTCTTATACGGTTGATGTTCAGATGATTCCGCAACTCAAAACAGTTGTGTTGTGCTACCATCTCAGCACCAACCTTTTTATATGACAATAGGCACGGCTTTCGCCATGCTTCTTCTTTTCCATTTCCGTATTTGATTCTCTCGGCCCATACCGGTTAAAACAAAAGTCGCTTCCTACCAGATCCGAAAATCTCGATATTCAGCTACGAAACACTTTTTTTAACGCCTTACAGCGGGTCTTATGTGTGACCGGATAAATACACTTTTAACTGCTTATGTGTGCAGGCACATTCTGGATCGGACCTTGTGCTCACGTCCGGATACGATTGCTCTCTACGGTTAGTATCATTACCCAAATTTGTTTTCTCGTTTCTATCGGCCTTTGATTTGATGACGATGCCTTAGGTCGCATCGGATGTTAGCCATCACCTTCGTTGTTATACAGCCAACGTCGCATTCACACAACTTCGAGTTCGGTTCATATTATCGAGCCTTAAAGATTACACATCCTGTTTCGCCGGATTGTGATTGCTGTGTACCGTTTTACAGTCAGTACCGTCACTATCACAAGATTTACAAGTTACATCCGTTTCTTTTTGCTTCCCACGGTAACGGAAGGTTCTCGATTTGTCCGTCAATTCGGTTGCTTAGATCGCTTTCAAAAAGATTACTAACGTCTTTGCCTGAATCCTTACTGTTCCAATTCACAAAGGTTACTACGGAGCTTTTTAGGAGTTCCACGGTCGATACCGATTCACAAGCTATATAAACATACTAATGTATGGAATACTTATTATATACCATTTTTGCCCAAAAAAGTCAATAACATATGCTTGTTTTCACAGTCATATCGGTTTACCCGTTCATTAGCTTCGGGGCGAAAAGCCCCTTGCTTCTAACCGTGTAAACCGATATTTTCCTCCAGCCGCATTTCCCTCCTCTCTCCTGCAGCACATTTTTTACGCCAAGTTTCCGATCGTCGAATCCACGTTTCCCCAAGTTATATATGTTATGATATGCACTAACATATTTTATTCCGGATTTTTCACAGCATTTCTTTTCTGTTTGCTCTTCCACCATAAGCCAACCAAATTTAGTTGAGCTTTAATTTATTTTTCAATCTTTTTTCACCTATCCATCGACATACTGGAAATGAAACAAATTTATTTTTCGTTTTTATTACAACCATCAATCACCATAATTAGTGTGTAACTGCATTTACTTATCAACTGAAAGGAGTTTTTATGGAAATCAATAATAAACCAAAAAGAACCAAGGTACAGATTTTCCGCGACACTGCCACTGATGAGCAGTGGAAAGATATGGTGGCGTGCGCTATCTCCGATAATCCAATCGGTGCCTCTCTCCAAGATACATACGGATTTTCCTGGAGCGTTATTCGTGCCGATGCTGTAGAACGCGGATATTACGAACCGAAGCGGCGCCCATCTCCCACCTCTAACTCTGATACAGCCATTACACCTACATTTCAGATTGAAGACATCACAGATGAACCAGAGTGTATTTCCCGTTCCATCCAGATCTATACGGACATCTCTGATCGCTTGAATGCCCTCTGTAACTCGAAACAGCAGTATACAAAAAAGGCTATCTTAAATCAGCTTCTAAATGAGACCCTGGAAAAATATGGATATTAAACCCTCAAAAAAAAGAACTCATTGGTCAAATGAGTTCTTTTTTATCAACTTTTATGAAACACTCTGATTCCAGACTACTTCCGGATGACGATTGTTCTTCATGCAATCACACAGGTACAGGTTAATAAGCGTCTGATATGGAATACCAACTGCATCAGACTGATTCTTAAAATACGCAATAACTTTTTCATCAAGATTGATGGTTACCTGCTTCTTATTTGTTTTTGCATACGGATTTTTTCTCGGGTTTAAATTCATAATCTCATATTCTTCACGCATGATCTCACCTCCAAAATGGTTGTTCATTGTAAACATTTTGCTCTGTTTTCGTTGCCTTTCTTGCGGATATGATTCTGATTTTTTCATCTTCTCCACGATAGCAATGGCTAACAATACAAACACCTTTCCTGTCGGTCATACCTATAATCAGAAACCTATCTTCTTCTTCAGAATGATCCGGATCATCAAACAGAATCGCATATTCATCCTCGAAAACGGCCTGAACCTCTTCAAAAGAAATCCCATGTTTTTTTTTGTTTTTGGTATTCTTTTCTTCATCCCATTCAAATAGCATTTCTTCACTCCCTTTATAATTATATTATAATTATATTATAATTATTTGTCAATACATTTCAAACTATACATATATTCTTCCTTGCTCAACGGTGGCTGGCCGATAATCTCACGCATAGCATTGATTTCCATGAATTTCCCAAAATCAAAATCGTATGTATGTGATTCAAAATTATCGAACCTGTTGGCTGATTTTTCTTCTTTTATCCGGTCTGCCTGGGCCTCTGCCGCCTCCGGATGGCGATATTTCCATACAGTTTGCAGGACATAGTAAAACGGCGTTGTAGCCTCCTGGATCGTCCCCTGATGATCCATACGCTCACAGATGACTGCAATGTCTTTATATGTAAGAGAATTGAAACATTCCTTGATTTCCGAAGTCAGAACTTTTTTCTTCTCGATCCAGAAATACTCTCGCTGTAACCGACTGACCTGCATACAGGCAGTTTTCACCGTCTGGAGCACGTCCGGATCTAGGCGTCTCTTATACTCATCCGTACTTTCAATGATGGCAAAACGATCATCTTTATATTTTTTCAGATGACGATTGATCCGGGCCTCACGCTGCTCTGGAGTCTCCGTAGCCACATCAACTGAATATTTTTTCTGTTGACGTTCTGCTCTTCTCTGTGTAGCCTTCCGTTTTTTCTTATTTTCCTTCTGACCTGCAGTCACATAGAGGTTCCACACCGTCGGAAGGACATCTGCAATTTTATGCATTCCAAAAAGAAAGGCACACTCATCTATCCCGTAGTGCTTAAAAAGTATTCTTGCAACCGTATCTCTTAAAGAAGTTAAACGCTCCGGATGACTCATAACCTTGATCATAGTCCGAGCAAGATACTCTTCAATATCATAAGAGAGAGACGTACTGCTCCACTTACAGAAACTCCAACTAAAGATATCCAGAATTTCCCGGGCCACCGCATCAGAAGAAGCCCTGGCATCCAGCCAGTTATACCAGTCGAACTCCTCTCCCCCTGTCCCCCTCACCGCAGGAGTAGAGAGAAGAAAGCCAGTAGGAACAATAAAAGGCGCACACACAGACCCAGTGGCAAAATTTGCACTTTCAGCAACTTGACCAATGCCCTCCCGAACAGAGTCAATCTCAATAATCTCAGCCGTTTGGGTTTGATGATTTTGACGCTGTGCTGCCTTAGAATATCGCATCAACCCCTCAGCTTTTGCGATTGTGCAAACTGTTCTGCGAGATACTCCTGCAACTTCTGCGATTTCTTCGTACGTTAAAGAGTCGGCCTGCATCAGCAGCTCGACGACCTTTTTCCGAGTTTCTTCTTTTTTGTCCCTGGCAGCCTTTCTATCAGCTGCACGTCTCAGACCCTGGCCAATTCCAAGCTTCTTGATTTCTTCTCCTGTAAGAGCCAGCATATCAACTACATAGGCGTTTGACAGCTTATAATACCCCCTATGATCAATGCCAACGCTCTGATCCGTTTCCTGGATAATATGATCCAGCTCGACCTGTGGCAATGGATCCACAAATCTTCTATTCATCTTCTGCAGACGCAATGCCGCATTAGCCGGATCGAGCTGTTTCAGCGCAGAATATGCGATAAACAGCAGTTGCTCCCTACAACTGTCCGTACAATTTTCTCCACGCATCTCCTGCAGCTTCTCCAATTGCTCCAGACGGGTAGAAAGGAATGGCAAGCGGTACTCTGCAAATGGCACTACCGGCCTGGAAGCGATTTCCTTTTTCTTTTTTTCTTTCTCTTCTTTTACTTTCTTATACTCTTCTTCTGATTTCCAATCCCAGAGATTACAGCCCCGTACCAGATCCGATAATTCATAACATTTTCCGGATACAGCAATAAGCCGACAATATGTGTCGGCTGCTACATTGTATGTACCTGGGATCCTGCAAACACGAGCGTCATCCAAGACTGAGGCGTCTGGCTGTGCTGCCTGTGGATCTGCAGATAAAATTTCCTGATATTTTACATACAGTTTTTTTCGAACTTTTTTATAAAACGCTTTGATCTTTTCCGTTTTCCACGTATTTGCAATGGATTTATCCAAGATGTACTGCAGGCCGAACCCCCGGCCGCTATCCGTGATCATAGTTGGCACTGCTAACCGGCTGTCCGAGAATGCGTCCTCCAGAATTTCGACCGTCCGCATTTTTGCGGTCTGTATCTGATCAGGATCATCCGAGTGACAGTCCAGATCGATAAAAATAGAGCCAAAATTGAAAACTCTATCGGATGTGCGTTTATATCCACGGAATGTATGAACCGTCGTATAGGTATCGAGCAGATCTGTGCCGGTCGCTGCCAGCTCGTCCATGTCGCACGTGCTCAGCTGGCTGACCTGATCTCCTTTTTTCCGGAGGCGGATCATCTGACCGCCACGTTTATCGTGGTACAGTGTTCGCAGGAAATCCATCTTTTCTTCTTCGAGATTTTTTTCATATGTATAAAAAACTGCCATTTGATTTGCCTCCTTTCCAGTGGATAAACAGCGCAGATTTCTCTTCCTGAGGTTGCTTTATCCACATCCTTAGCATAAAAAAAAGAGACCCGCTGAAACGGATCTCCTTTTTTATCCATTTTGCTATCTATATTCTACCTTAAACGAACTGGAAGTGCTATACACGGCAAAACTGAAGTTTTTTGATTTTTGAACCGATTTTTAAAAACCCTTATTTTACAATAATTTGCGGCACATTGATGTCGCAAAAGTCGGTGCTTTTTTTTTTTGTTTGTCGCAAAAGTCGGTGCTTTTGTCGCAAAAGTCGGTGCTTGGTGTCGCAAAAGTCGGTGCTTTACAAATTTATTTCAACTCCAATAATGGAACGACCTGCAGATAATATATCATATCCTTTAATATATTTTTCAGTTTTAAACGACTCCAAAACCTTTATCATCATTTTATGCAATTTAGCCTTTTTATCTCGAATATTCACAAACTCTTCGTCATACCATAGCTCTGTGAGAACTCCCTTGTCAAGTTCCTCATCATAATATATGACTTCTTTTAATGCAACCTTATTTCTTGCCCGTTTCAATTCCTCAACACGCTGAATTACATACCGTTTTACTAAAATGGCATCATCTGTATCAGTCATCCCAGGAACTTTCATAAGGCTAATAGGCACTGCAGCAATGCGCCCTATACGTTCTGCATAGTCATAGAGAACCGGCATTTCCTTTAATGAAAAACCATTAAGGTAAACTTCTCCATTGGCCGACTTCACCTGAACTTCCCGTAACGGAAGAAGATAATCTGTAAATAATGCCTTATCACCTTTTCTCAGTTTTATCCCACGTGCCTCAAATTCATCCGTACAATCCAGTGTAATACGAATCAGTGCCAATTTCTTCAGGCTACGTGTGACCGCTCCTGCTTTCTGCGGCTTAACATCTCCCTTCATATTTCCAGACATAATCCTGGAAATCATCTCCGGAGTAAAAGAGCTGCAGTTATTTTTATACAGTGTATATACCGAATCCATCACAGCCAAATCATACATCGTAACATTATTACTTGACAGTTTAACATCCTTATCTTTTTCCAGATCAACCGTTACTATAATATTCTTCGATGGCATGACCTTCAATTCAGTCGGATTTTCAGATGAAACTAAACCACCTGTTGTTGTAATAAACTTTGCTACTGAAGAAATATTAAAATTTTCATTTTGAGTCTTCGGCAGTTTTGCTACTTTAAATTCTTCCATGAATGAAATATCACTCCTTCTTCGACTTCCAATCATTATCTCCAAATAATCTTTCGAGTGGTCGTGGCAAAACTCTACATACAATTTTCCCATCCAAGGTTCCAGTATTAACACCTTCCGGCAACCAATCAATCTGGCTTAAATGACTTCGCAATCGTTCTTTTTCGCGCTTTCCAACTGTCTTCAAGCCCTGAACATAGGCATTTGCCTCTCCGGCCGTGCTGAAAGACATCCGCTCGGCATATGCCAGTATCCGCCGACGTTGCTCTTGCGTGAGCCGTTTCTGATCGCCGGCATACTCGATCAGCCACTCTCCTACTTCTTTTTTCTTATTCTCATAGTATACATCAATTTCATTTTGTCGTGGGAATCCGCTCATAATCATTCCCCTTTTCTTCATTTGTTATCTTGTGTCTATCTTGTATTTATCTTATATCTATCTTGTATTTGATTCTAAAACCATGTTAACATACTGCGTCAACGTCTGATTGTATTGATCTGCACCGGATACAACCATATTATATACATCAGCATCAAACTTTACAAAAAGTCTCTGTGCAGCCTGGCCCTTTTTACGTGGAATACAGTCCTTTGACGGTTTTATCAGTAACTGATCATAAAATGCCTGGATGTGATCCGGATCGGTCTGTCTGATTGCCGCATTGATGTAATACGCCGCTGCAATTCCCAGATTTCCGGATTCTTCTTTTATAATATCATACACCTTATCTGTAAAGGCCATATTGATTTTTTTCGGCTCAGCAGATGGTATCTTCTCTTCCATATGCCTTTCCAGATTTTCTTCCGCACGTCTATAAGCCTCATATTTCCCATGAGGCTCATAGTTTTTATCTTGTATTTGTCTTGTTGTTATCTTGTTGCTATCTTGTATATTACTTGTATTTGTATACATACCAGACAGATCGAGCTTCCTTTTTGCCATTTACATAACACCTCGCTCCAACTCAGAGGCAAACCCCTTTACAGCTTCTGCAGCTCGGCTTCCAGGATCGTACTCTGTAATTCCAACGTGTGAGGCAACGCATTCACTAAGCGATACCGCCTGTGGGATTTTTGTCTCAAAAATTGTTGTTTCCGCTCCGGCAGCCATCCGCTCGGCAACCTCCTGAACCTGCTTTCCCAGGTTGGTTCGGTCATTGCTACGGTTAAACAGAATTCCGGCGATCTGCAGTTTTGTATTCGTGGTTTCCTGAATTTCTGCGATTGATTCCAAAATCCCAGCGTTGCCTTCCAGAGATGCGATATCAGGCAACATAATTACAACGGCAAAATCTGAAACTGACAAAGAAAGATAATGCCCCCAACCCGGAGACGGGTTTACATCCACAAACACGTAATCATATTTGTCTTTGACTGCTTTCAGTTCACTCCGGAACCGGCTTATCTTTGCATCCATTCCGAGTTCCGCAACCGCCATATTGGCCGGAATGATATCCAGATTGTCTTTAACCGGCACAGCCGCATCTTCTAAAGAAATTCCGCCCTTTAAAACATCCACGATTGTTTTCATACTGTCCGTTCTCGGAACTCCGGAAAAGAATGTCAGATTGGCCTTTTGTCCGTCCACATCAATCATCAGGATCTTTTTTCCTTGTCTTGCCAGCTCCCAGGCCGTATTATAGCAAACAGACGTTTTTCCAACGCCGCCCTTCTCATTGATATATGTAATTACCTTTGCTCCCATGCGTTCTCCTTTCCTATCCTGTATTTATCTTATATCTATCTTGTATCTATCTTGTTGCTATATTGTATCACACATATTTTCGAAAATCAATTATATCTTGTATTTATCTTGTATCTACATATCTGAAAAGATGATTCTTGCATCAGGATTTCCCAGAGCAGATATGTTAGCTTATATTATAATATATGAATTTTTAAAAAGGAGACGGATTTTATTCCCGCCTCCTATGTATTATTACTTTCCTTGAGCCTTATCTAAGGCAGCCGTAAGTTCTGCAATCTTGTCCTGCAGACTTTCCAGCTGTACCTGCAGGCGAGCATTTGCTTTATCAGCCTCCCGGAGCAGGGTATTCATTTCACGCTCCTTTTTTGCGACCTCATTTGCACAAGAGAGAGCAGCATCCTTCTGAGCATCGGAAATTTTTCTCTCCATATCAGCTTTCAGTTCACGGATTTCCGTCTCATGGTCCTTTTTCAGCCCTGCCAGCTCCCGATCTGTTGCTTCCTGTGCAGCTTTCAATGTCCGACCAGCCTCTTCCTGGCTTGCCTTTAATGTCCGATCTGCTTCTGCTTTTTGGTGTTCCATATCCTTCTGCAGTTCAATGATTTTATTTTTGGCCGTCTCCTCAGACTTTTTCAAATCATCATATCCAGCTGCTTTTTCTTCTGCGATACTCAACTTATCAGCCAGGTTAGCAATAGTCTTGTCCTTTTCGTCTGCCAGCTTTGAAGCCGTCTCAGCCTGGGCCTTAGCCACAGAAGCTTCTTTCACGGCCTGCTCCGCAGCCTGAGAAGCACTGGTTGCCGTCTGCTCTGCAGCCTTCTTGTCTTCCTGCAGCTGCGCATTTTTTTCCTGAAGTGAAGCAATGGTCTTATCCTTGCTTGTAAGAGCTGAGGAAAATTCTTCCATAGCGCTTTCCCGTGCCGTATTGTAATCTTCAACGCTTTTCAGGTAAGATTCCATGACCTTCTTCATATACATTTCGAAAGTCTCGATATCCTTGGCACTGTTCGGTGCTACGGTCTTGGCCCGGTTCAGCTCCATGACCTGCATCATGTGATCAAAGCCCTGGGCCTGGTTCATGCCATTCTCTTCGCAGAATTTTCTAAATGCGTCTGCCGCTTCCTGGTCAATTCTAAAGTTTGTCTGTTTGATTTCTCCCATTTTTTCTCTTCCTTTCCTGATCCTGTTTTCCGTTCCTTATTTGATAATACTATTATATCATTCCCCCACATCGTTGTCAATGCTCTGTTATGCATATGTTATACATTGTTATTGTTATACATATATTCGTTTTATCATTGCAAGAAGGGTAATCATGGCAAGTATCAACAGAATCATATTTAAACACGGCGAAGATGATTTTGAACTTTGGGAAGGTTTTTCTCTATCCGCAGAAGAGAAGCGGCAGATCACAGAGATCCTGTCCAGACATGAAACGGGCGGTTGCTCCGTGCGCGGATCTAAAACAGATATTTTAGAAGAAATCCAGTATCTCAACTCCAATATGTATAAAAAAACAGTCCGTTTTCTTTAAACACTATTACCTTGTCAGAATCTCCGCATTTTTGTACAATATAAACATGAGCTTTTTTTCATACAGATCGGAGGTACTCCTATGATATACGGATATGCACGAATTTCCAGTAAGTTTCAAAATATCGACCGACAGGTTCGGAATATAAAAGCGGTCTACCCTGACGCCCGAATGATCATTGAAGTCTACACCGGCCGAATGCAGGATCGCCCCAAATGGGTGCGTTTCCTTCCAACATTAAAGCCTCATGACAAAGTTGTCTTTGATTCCGTTTCTAGAATGTCCCGCACCTCTGACGAGGGATTTGCTGACTACAAAGAGCTCTATCAGAGGGATGTCGAACTGGAATTTTTAAATGAACCGCAGATCAATACCGCTGTATATCGTGAAGCCTTGCAAGTCAGCATTCCAATGACTGGCACCGACGCCGATCTGATCTTAAGGGGCGTGGAGCAGTACCTAATGAAGCTGGCCGAGAAGCAGATCAAAATTGCTTTTGACCAGGCGCAGAAAGAAGTAGATGATCTCAGGCAGCGCACGATCGAGGGATTAGAAACTGCACGTCTCTCCGGAAAGCAGCTCGGCCGCCCTCGCGGCCGGTACATCACCGAGAAGGAACGAAAGGCAAAAAATATTATTTTAAAGCGTGATAAGCTCTTTGGCGGAGATCTTCGTCCATCCGACTGCATGAAGGTAATCGGCATCAGTCGCAGCACTTACTACAAATATAGAAACGATTTATTCAAAAAGGAGGCGTAAGGTATGACCGTTTTTTAGCAGAGTCATCGTTTCATAGCCTTCTATATAAAAGCGTATCAATCTGTTACCTTTTCATCCTGTTCATCTGAAAGAGGGTGTAGCTGTACACCGGTTGATTCGATGCATTGCGTTCTGCCAGTAGATTGTAAACTTCAACTTTTATCAATTATCTTGTTCAAACTGTGTTTTTTGAATTTATGCATTTTTGCTAAAAATTTTCTCGCATTTTACATTTTATTGCATTGTAGCCCCAAAAATGGTAAAATTCAAATACGAGGAGGTGTGTCCAATGCAGACTTTGATAAAATGCAGAAATATGGGATTGTTTTATCTTTAGATAAGGAGGCAATATCATGAAAAAAACTTTAATACCAATTTTTTCTTTGATTTTTTTAGTCTCTATAAATGCTACCACATCTTATGCTACAGTATATCAACCGAATACAGATATTCCTGTTGAAGAAATTACAACTCCGTCCTCACCTACTATTACAACGAGGGCTGCAAATCCAGAAGGCTCATGGAAAAAAGATAGTATTGGTTGGTGGTGGGAATATCCTGATGGCAGTTATGCCACAAATACATGGTTACAAATCAATAATTACTGGTACTATTTCAACAATGATGGTTATATGCTTGTTGGATGGCGATATATCAATAATGAATGGTACTATTTAAATCCAGGAAGTATAAATGGCATTCCATTTGGTGCAATGGCAACTGGTTGGCAAAGTATATATAGTGAAAATTACGAAAAAAATTTCGATTATTATTTTGGCCCAGATGGTGATATGAAAGATAGTCCATCAGAACAATTTGTTAGCTTTGGACATTTATTTAACGATATAAATACAATTACTAGAGCAGAAGAAGAAACCCAAATTTTAAAAAATTATGGTTTTGAAGGAACTGTACGCATAAATCAAAAAGCAAGTGAAGTTCTCAATGGTTATGATGTTATCCCGGATCATAAAACATTTTTGAATTCAGGGCTTTTTATCTGTAACGGGCACGGTGGCCCTGGTACTGCTATATTTAGCGATAATACTGCATTAACAGGCAATTTATTAGGAACGGATCCTAATGGGTATAAATGTGTCCGTATTAGTGGAAATGATATGAACAACTGTAAAATCGCCCTGTTTTTCGGCTGTGAAACAGCTGTTGTAGGGAATTCTGGGGTTAATGTTAATAAAGGAGATCTTTTAACAGTAGCTCAATCCGAAGGAGCATTAGCTGCATTTGGTTTTAACCAATCGGTTCCTCATACTTCAGATAATAAATTTGCACCAGCATTAGTAGAAGCATTAGCTGCAGGTAAGACCCTTGAAGACGCAGCGCAAACAGCAAAGTCAAAAGTGCCATCATGGGATGCATGTAGAGATTATAGGATCGTTGGTGGTGATACAAGATTTACTATTACAGCTGATACTCGTTCCAGGAATCCGCAATACAGCATTCCAGAAAATGAAACCTATGTACTGTTCGATGTAGATGATGATGGATATGAAACTTATGTACAACTAGTTAATGGAATAATGACATCAGATTATTATACTATAAGTCCAGATGGTAATATTACAGCATTAAGGGACAAAATATCCGAAGATGATTTTGATGGCATAGCAACAAATTCGAATGTAACTATGGCTAATAATCTGACCAATTTTAATGATGAAATGTTTTATGTGTATGAAAAGGTTGATGGTGAAATAAAATTATTAAAAATCACACAGGAAGAAATAATACATGATGGATATAAAACATTAGAGGTCACTGTATATGATGTAAACACAGGAAATACTATCCCTTATGAAGATATATTATCTAATCCTGAATTATTCACGGAGCAGTATCTGAACTGGTAACTGTACCATGAATCCCAAAATTGACCCATGTAGCCTAAACATCGCTCAACCAATCTCCAAAAAGGGTATAAAATCCCTGTGGCAGAGTTCTGTGCGGTTATTAAGCTGTCAAGGTTCGTTAATCGTTACTATTCCAGCTGTACATTCAGCTTACCGATATTTGAAAGTGTCTCATAGAATTCA
>OGCN01001831.1_pt1 | contig 25676 bp, 25 predicted proteins | sample 1570181 | NCBI WGS metagenome assembly OGCN01 (sample SAMEA4370584, study PRJEB24528) | human gut metagenome | reverse complement strand
TGCCGGTGGCACTCGTTTAGCACCGACCGTAACGGAGTGTAGACCACAGTCCCTCTGCCAGAGGACTAACCGCCTACCGTTATGGTAGCACCCATGTTCTGATTATAACAGTCAGGACAGGAATCCGCAACCGGAAAGCTGCCAGTGCATAAAATTTGAAAAATGGAACTGTGATACCATTTTGATACTAAAAAGCAAAGAGAATAAAAATCTATATTTATTTAGATAGATGAAGTATCAATAACTATGAAATGCTAGAAAAAATAATGATGTATAAGAAAGGCGGTCTATATGGGAAAAAGAATAATTTATGTGTTGTTAATTGTCGGGATTTGCCTATTTGTGACTGCTTGTTCGCCAGTGGAGAATCTTTTTGATATTATGGATCAGATTACTGATAATGATAATCCTTTGAGTGGAAAAAGTACAGATGAAAGAATTATTATGTCCTTGGAAGATACATACCCGGAACACACTTTTTCGGTAATAAATTCGTTTGACAATGATAAAGGAGAAGGCTCTTTTTCTGACGAAAACGGAATAGAATTCAGGGTACACAATCTTATTTATAATAATACATATCATTTTGGTTGTGAAGATGATTATTTGGCAACAATCTTAAATGAACAAAATTATATTAGCCAGGCATCAGATATAGCTACAAAGTATGGATATGCTTTAGCATATGATGAAGAAAATGAAATTGTATCTATCCAATATGCGGAAGATTTTCAGCAAACAGATGATTTTTCATATTATTCAAAAATGGTGTATGAAATTCTAAATGTAGTGGAGATACCAACGGTTGTTGATCCGGATACTGAGTTTTCAACGGGAGAAGTTAATTATTATAGTCGCCCTTGCATGGGAACATTGTTGTGTGATATTACCTATAATACTTCCAAAACAAGTTTGAGGATTAGCTTTGAAGATAAGGATTTATCTGAAGAACAGATTAAAACAAAATTTAAGGAAAAATACCAATGGCTAAAAGAAGCATAAAAATGACAACTCAGTGTTATGGTGAGGATAGACGATGAAAAAAAGAAAAATATTTATGCTGATACTTTTGGTGTCTACAGTATTGCTGTCAGGTTGTGGGAAAACAATTTTGAGTAGATTATTTAAATCAGAGCATGAAGAATATGCTGAAATTCTTACAGCTTTTTTTGATGCGGCAAATCAAAATGATACAAAGAAAATAGAAGAATTATTTGCTCCTAATATAAGGGGAAAAGAATTTCAAAAAGAAGTGGATGATTTTTTGGAATTTTACAACAAAACAGCAAAAGATGGGTCATGGAATAAGGATGATATTTTGTTAGAAGTAACGGGAAGTCAGGATAGAGATTTTTATCGTGTCATGAATTCTTCGATAGAATTGAAAAAAGATAATAAGAATTATTACATTTATATGGAAGTTGTTACAGCGGATAAGGAAAATCCAGAAAATAAAGGAATCCAGATTATTGATTTAGCAACGAAAAAAGCATATGATGACAGATATTTTCTGTGGCATTCAAAACAGGGAATCTATGTGCAGGAAAAGGCTTGTGAAGATTATCAATCAATGTTGATATATGGAAATACAAGAGAATATTATACGGTTGACAGAGAACTTTCCGTTGATTATTTTAAAAACTTTTTGAAGAGGAGTACAAGTTACAAAGAACTTCAAAATGAGATTGGAGAGCCCAATGGAGAGCTGCTAAATGATGAATTTATTTATGAAATTACGCAGGGAGTGAATGAAAAAACATACATAACTTGTGAAGTTCTAGGAGATGAAATCATTAAATTAGAAGTGTGTAATGAAGAAGAAGTGATTGAGACGATTTATGAAAAAAATGCTGAAGAGAATTAAATTGTAAGTTGGAGGTATTATGAATGGAGACTATGAAATTCCCATTTTCAGATGCGCCTAATACAGCGTGCTTCACTTGTTGTCATGTATTAGAAGAAAATAAGCCTATATTATATGTTTCGCATGATGAAGATGAATATTGGCAGTTCTTATGCGGTGGAAATCATAAGGAAGAAGATGTAAGAGTGGTTTCGTTAGCATCTATTTTAAGGATTGATGAAACTAGAACGAGGTTTCCGCTGTCAAAAAATCAGGAAAATAAAAATAGACCATGTAAATCAGCCGTTTTTCACTGGTGAAAAATGCAGGTAAGAATGTTTTCATACTTACCTGTTTTTTTATTTTATGCCCTAAGAAATTATGTTATGATGTTAATAAATAGAGATCTAACCATAAGACATTAATAGGAGAAGAGGAAATATGCAGAATCCAGAAATCCTGATTATAGGAGCGGCAATCATAGATATACTGGCCAGACCGGTGAATACCAAGGTATTTGATACAGGTTCCTACCCTGTCGAAGATATTCATATGACAACAGGAGGGGATGCGCTGAATGAAGCAACGATTCTTGCAAAGACAGGACATAAAGTTCAATTGGAAACAGTAATTGGAGAGGATGAAGCCGGGAAATTCATATTAAATCACTGTCGGGAATGCGGTATGGTCATCAGAAATGAAAGTGTAAGGAATGAGCAGATAACCGGTATGAATGTGGTGCTTGTGGACGAAAACGGATCAAGAAGTTTTTTGACAAATCCATATGGGACACTCAGGAGTCTTAGAAAGGAGTATATCCGGATGCCGTTTCCGGATAGTGTGAAGATTGTATGTTTTGCAAGCATTTTTGTGTTTCCTGAGATCGGACCGGTTGAATTAAAGGATATATTTAGGATCGCAAAGAGACAGGGGAAGATTGTCTGTGCTGATATGACAAAACGTAAGAAAGACGAGACAATAAAAGACATGGCAGATGCCTTTTCATATATAGATTATTTATTCCCGAACGACGAAGAGGCTATGCTTTTGACAAAAACCAGAAATGTAGAAGAGGCTGCAGAACAGATCAAACATACTGGTGTGGGAAATGTAATCATTAAATGTGGAAAGCGTGGCTGTTATGTAAGGACAGATGAGGATAAATATTGGATTCCGGCACTAGAAGATGTGGAATGTATAGATACTACAGGGGCAGGAGATAGCTTTGCAGCGGGATTCATGAGTGCATTGCTGGCCGGCAGAAGTGTAATAGAATGTGCAGAAGAAGGCAATAGATATGGAGCAAAAGCAGTTCAATATGTAGGATCAACAGAATGGTTAAGACATGAAATTTAGATGGTAAATAGCAAAATCGAAAAATTGTTATTATGATAATAAATATTAATAAAATACGCTAATATAAGGATGAAAATAAAATGAACGAGACGAAAAAGAAATATACTGCGGAAGGGTTGTTGCAGTTTGCATATAAGCACAATCAGATCCCGGTTGTAGTTTTTGCCAAAGATAAGGATTGCAGTCCGGAATGGATGAGGAACAGACACTGGTAAAAGAAAATATTGACGAATTGATTGACCGGTGTGGAAAGATGCGGCTTCTGGACGAAAAGCATGCAGAAGCAGAGTTTATTGAAGGAAAAATGAAGATGTTATAAAAAATAAGATATTCGACAGAAGCACCGGCACAGATCGATAGAGATATTCGCAGTATTTGACGGCGGGATGGAGTTTTATCTGAATAATGAAAGAAAGTATACTCTGAAAAAAAGCAGGTTATTTAAGATGGATTTTATAAAATTAAGGGAGTTGTTGCTCGGGTAGTTTACTTTTGCAATAGCTCCCCTTTCTGCGAATATACATGAAAAAATAATACTGCAATTACTAAATTCTATAAAGATAATAGGAAAGGATTAGAATTTAACGTATTTGCAGGTCTTTCATGGCGAGATGATATGCACCCTGTGCGGCAATCGGGATTTCTTCAGAATTATCCAGCACGATATTATGGAACGCAGGATCATCTTTTAACAGATCATAAAGTGCATGACTGAAAGCACCGTTTCCATGGATGACAATGCGTACATTCATGGTATCTTCAAAAAATGCTGCATTGTGAAGGGCAGAGAGATCACTTTCCAATACAACTCCGAGAACATAGTTCTGCAGATTATATTTTGACTGTTTACCAAACCGATCAAAAAGCCGTGTGAGGAAGAGTGCACGTCCAATCCCTTCTTTGCGATGCATTTCACAGCCATACTGTATCATCTCCAGATTGTAGTGTTCCATTGTCGGGAATCCATGATCGACAGAACTGGATACAATTGTATCATTGACAATCGAATTTAATAATTCTCCGGAGAGTGTGGTGCTTGTAGCTAGTATTGTAGAGCTTTCGTCTACAAAAACATACTTATTATGTGAGCCAGGCAGAATATAGATAGTATTTTGACCGGCACCATACTGTTCGATCAAAGCATAAGTTTCTGTTTCTTCGCCTCGCATAATGTCAAATCTGCGCAGCGAATCAAGAGATTCAGCATTGGAAAGTGTATTTTTTATGCCGGGAATCAGAACGATCTCTTTTGAGAATACTTCCGGCAGATGTACACGTATCAGATGCTCCTGATAATTTTTCATGCAAACAGGAGCAGTAAGATGTGGCACTTCAAGGATGCCAAGGTCGCTGGTTAGCATTCCGGACATATAGACTCCTTGGATAGCATTATCGGAAACTGCACATTCGGTAAGCATGCTTTCAATCATATTGTGAATTGCTTTTTTCCACGCTTGGTTGCTGCCATTTATCGCAGATGTTTTGGCACCGATTGCTTGTGAGCGTTGTGTAAGGATTTGACCATTGGCAGTCCAAAGATAAGTTCTGGTATTACTTGTTCCACCGTCTACAGTTATTATATAATTCATGATTTATCCTCCGTGATAATAAGTATACTGCTGTTATAATGTTTAATGTGAAATGGCAGCACAGTATCTATGTGCGATTTCCGTTAATTCACTGTATTTTTCTTCATTAGCTAATTTGGAAAATTCTCCGGCAATGCCGTAAAAATCTGCACCGGATTTTTGCCATACAGTTATATTTTCAAGATTCACTCCTCCGGTTGGTCCTATAAGCGCCTGTGGAATCGGAGCTTTTATGGCTTTAATAGAATCCAGGCCAAGGATAGAAGCCGGGAATAGTTTGATCATATTTACCCCAAGTTCTAAAGCAGTAATGATTTCTGTCGGAGTCATACAGCCGCAGATGACCGGTTTCTGGTATCGGTTAGCACATTTTATAACACCTTCATTGAGTGTAGGAGTAACAATATACTGTGCGCCATGCTGAATTGCATTTAGACAGGATGCTTCATCAAGTACAGTACCGGCTCCGATCAGCAGATCAGATACATTTTGGTAGTGAGAAATAACCTGAAGTGCTCCGGGAGTATTCAGGGTCACTTCAATTGCCTGGATACCGCCTTTTTTTAATGCTTCAATTCCTTTTTGCGCTTTTTGCGGAGAATCTAAGCGTAAGATGGCGATGATCTTATTCTCCAACAGTTGATTTAAGATAGATACATAATTCATTTATAGCACCTCGAATGTTTGTAAATAATAATTAGTTCCTATATAGGAACTATAACACTGGAAAGAAATGGTGACAATTCTCAATTGATAACAAAAAAACTTGCCTGAATTTGGTAATATTGTATAGAGCATTCATTTTGGATATGGTAAAATGAGTGTAAATGAAAGAGAGGAAGCTATTATGCAAGAAGAGAAAATGCACCGATCGACCTATCGGGTTTTGAAAATATTTGAGCTTTTATCTGCAACTTCGGAAGGAATGTCACTGACCGGTCTGGCACAGAGACTGGAGATTCCAAAGGGAAGTCTTCATCCAATCTTAAAGACCATGCAGGCAATGAATTTTATCAGAATGAATGATAATGGGAATTATACAATTGGACAGGCAGCATATTTTGCTGGTTCTTCTTACACGAAGAATTCCGATCTGTTACAGGAAATAGATTATGTTTTGAAGAATTTGTCATCTGCGGTTAATCAGACTGCATATTTTTCGGTATTATCCGGTGGTGAGGTTTTATATCTTTTGGAAGAAAGAGTACCGACGCCCATCACGATCCAGGCAAAAAGAGGATACAAATATCCGGCATATGCAACAGGTATTGGAAAAGCCCTGCTTAGCGGAAAGACAGAAAAAGACATTAAAACATTATATCCGGAAGGGCTATATAAATTGACAGAATATACGATTGATGATTTTGACACACTTTTCTCACAGATGGAAGAGACGCAAAAATCAGGCTATTCATTTGAAAAAGAGGAATCGAATAAAGATGTGCAGTGTATTGCAGTTCCTGTAAAATACAAAGAAAATGTAATTGCAGGGATGAGTGTGGCTGTTCCGGTGTTTTACTATTCAGAAGAATTTGAAAAAAAAGCAATGGAAGAACTGAAAAAAGCAAGGCAACATATCGAGAAACTGATTCAGGATAACACAAGGGAGTGGGTATATTCACCATTGGAAACAGAAGCATAAATGGCATGACCGGGAGGTGTTGTGATGAAACAAAAAAATGGGATGCCTCTGGCGCAGGCAGCGGCAGAAGATATCATTGAGATGATCCGAACCAATCATATGAAGCCTGGAGACCGTCTGGAGAATGAATATGAACTGGCAAAAAAACTAAATGTCGGAAGAAGTACGGTCAGAGAAGCGGTAAAAAGCCTTGAAACAAGAAATATACTGACGATAAAAAGAGGAGCGGGAACCTTTATTTCGCAAAATGAAGGTGTAGCGGTAGATCCGCTTGGAATTTCCCTGATGGGAAAGGATGAAGAGATGGCATTAGAACTTCTGGATGTGCGTATGATACTGGAGCCCGAAAGTGCAGCACTGGCAGCAATTCATGCAGATAAGAACGAGATTGCGGAGATATCCAGACAGAACCGGAAAGTGATCGGAATGATCAGACAGGGATTGAATCATCATGAAGAGGATGCACGATTTCATCAGCTGATTGCAGAGGCGACAAAGAACCGGATCATAGCGAAGCTTGTGCCGATTATTCAGCAGTCAGTAGGACTGACAGTCGAGATGACGAGTAAACGCCTGACAGAGACAACGGTGAGTTTTCATGAACAGATTGTCGAAGCTATAACAAGAGGAGATGCGAACGGAGCAAGAAGTGCGATGATAGCACATATCAGCGAAAACAGGATTTATATCATAAAAGAAATCGAACGAAAGCGACGTTTTGAGTAGAAAAATATGTAAAAAAGTAGCGAAAAATAAGGATGTCAGACAAGTTTTTAAAATAAAAATCAAGAGGAAATGCCTTAAAATCAAGGTTTTTTGGCAATTGGTTCTTGATTTTTTTTTGACAAAAATTAAGACATCAGATGTATTTAAGGCGTTAAATTGTATATAATTAACAAGTATGCACAAAATAAATGGTGTAAACGGAGAAAAAAATATACAATATTGCCAAAGCTGTAAGACGCATATATAATAAAACCATAAAGATTAATCAGACAATTACAAGGAAAATGGAGGAGAGCAAATGAAAGCATTAGTATATGCTGGACCTAAGCGGGTAGAAGTTCAAGAGGTAAAAGAACCTGAAAAGCAGGACGGGAAAGTGAAATTAAATATCAGATATTGCGGAGTCTGTGGATCAGATATTGGTATTTATCTTGGAACACATCCAAGAGCAAAAGCACCATTGATTCTGGGACATGAATTTTTGGGGATTGTTGCAGAAGATGGAAAGAAATTCAAAAAAGGTGACAGAGTTGTCCCTTATCCGTTACTTTCCTGTGGACACTGTCTTGCATGCAGAAGTGGAAATGAACATGTATGTAATACACTGGGACTGATCGGGATTGATACAGACGGTGGGATGTGTCAGACCGTATACACAGATGAGGATGTGCTGTTTAAGGTTCCGGATGGGGTCAGTGATAAAGCGGCAGCAGTGATTGAGCCTCTTGCAGTACTTGTCCACGCAATTCACATGTCAGGATTTGAGGCACTGGACACAGCAGTGGTAGTTGGAGCCGGACCAATTGGAATGTTATGTGGAATCATGTTAAAACATGCAGGGGCATCAAAGATATTTATTTCCGATGTTGTTGAAAAAAGGCTTGAAATTGCAGAAGAACTTGGATTTATACCAGTGAATCCGGCAAAAGAAAATCTGGAAAAAGTTGTAAAGGATGCAACAAACGGTGAGGGATGCGATACATTCTTTGAATGTAGCGGCGCGGCAGTGCCGGCAATGCAGATGACAGATATTACAAGAGTCCGCGGAAAGATCTGTATCGTATCAGTACATAAAAAACCACACGAAGTGAACTTAAGAGATGTGAACTTCAAAGAACAGACAGTGGTTGGAACAAGAGTATATACGAAAGAAGAATTCGGAAGAGCTGCAGAACTTACAAAAGAATTAGAAGCAGAACTTGAAAAAATTGTAACACATGTTGTTCCACTGAAAGAAAGTGACAAAGTATTCGATATGATCGCAGATCCGGAATGTGGAACAATCAAGATTGTAGTTGACTGTGAAAATGTATAAGGAGGGAATGGCAGATGTCCAGTAAGACAAAGTCAGTAACAGCGGTATTAATCGTACTTGCACTGGTTGCCGGAGTTGGAATGACAAAGGCCGGCAGTAAATATAAAACGCAGGAGAAGGTAAATCTTATTTTTGCAAATGTAACATCAAATTCGGCTAAAAAAGCGGGAGAAAAATTTAAAGAACTTGTAGAAGAATATTCAGATGGAGATATCACAGTAGATCTGTTCCAGGACAATCAGCTTGGTGATGACAAGACAGCAGCTGAAGGTGTACAGAATGGAGATATTGATATTGCAGTATCTTCCAGCAGTAGTTTATCAACACTATACAAAGATTATTACATTTACGATACACCATATTTGTTTTTAAATTCACAGGAAGTATATGATGTAGGATTTGATGGAAAAGCTGCACAGGAAATGTTAAAGGGTGTAAGCAAAGTTGGATTGAAGCATATGGCAATGTGGGAAAACGGATTCCGTAATTACACGAATAATGATCATGCGATTGAGACACCGGCAGACTGTAAAGGACAGAAAATCCGTACAATGGAAAATCCAATTCATTTGAAAGCATGGAAATCCATCGGAGCTAACCCAACACCAATGGCATTCTCAGAGTTATTTACAGCTATGCAACAGGGAACGGTAGACGGAGAAGAAAATCCAATCGGAATTATTTACAGTAACCGTTTTTATGAGGTTCAGAAATATATTTCAATGACACAGCATGTATATACACCGTATGTAGTAGTTATGAATCCGGATAAATATGATTCTTTGACAGATGAACAGCAGAAAATTATTGATAAAGCAATGAAAGAAGCATCAGCATATCAGCTGGAAGTGTCTGCAAAAGACGAAGAAGAAGGAATCAAGGAAATGGAAAAATATGGATGTGAAGTGAATACATTGACGGACGATCAGAAAAAAGAATTCCAAAAGCTCATTGAAGATGCAGATGTATTCAGTCTGGCAAAGAGTTCCATGGAACATCCGGAATATTTTGATGAGATTCAGAAAGAACTGACCCAGTATCGTGAGGAGGGAAAATAATGAAAAAAATTTTAAAATTCTTGAATGATTATCTGGAAGAGACAATCTGTATCATCCTGATGTCGGTTATGACAATTATCATATTCATTCAGGTTATTATGAGATATGTAATGCATAATTCACTTTCATGGTCGGAAGAACTTGCAAGATATTGTTTCGTTTGGCTGATCTACATAGGTGTGGCTTATGGATGTAAACTGATGAAACATATAAAAATTGATGCGGCATTAAAGTTGTTCCCGGAAAAAGTAAGACCGTATATTACAATTGTTGGCGAACTTCTGGTACTTGCATTTGCAGCATACATCGTTGTGACAGGTGTAGAACTTACATATAAACAATGGCTGTTCGGAAAAGTGTCACCAGCATTGGGAGTTCCATTGCAGTATATCAACGCGGCACCGGTTGTCGGATTTGGTTTGGTTGTAATCAGGCAGATTCAGGCAATCTGGTATTTGGCAGGAAAACTGCCGGAAAAAAACGGGGGTGAAAAATAGTGGTTGCAGCAGTTTTATTTATCGCATTAGTTGTTACTTTAGTTTTAAATATGCCGGTTGGAATTGCAATTGGAGTATCTTCTCTTTGTGCTATTTTGGCAGACGGACGTATCAGTTCCTTATACATTGTACAGCAGTTGGTTACAAGTGCTGACTCTTTTCCACTGATGGCAATCCCGTTATTTATTCTCGCAGGAGAACTGATGGGTGCAGGTGGGGTATCCAAGCGTCTGTTGAATGTATGCAACGTATTTTTAGGAAGATTCACAGGTGGACTTGCGACAGTAACTATCGTGTTATGTATGTTCTTCGCAGCAGTTTCCGGATCTGGTCCGGCAACCGTTGCAGCAATTGGTTCCATGGTAATTCCGACTATGCTGGATAAGGGTTACAGTAAGAGCTTTACTCTGGCATTGATTGCTACGGCAGGTAGTATCGGAGTTATCATTCCGCCAAGTATCCCGATGGTAATTTATGGAGTATCTACAAGTACTTCCATCAGTTCTTTGTTTATGGCAGGTTTCCTTCCGGGTATTTTAATCGGTTTTTCTCTGATTGTTGTTTCTTATCTGTATTGTAAGAAACAGGGATGGAAAGGTGATGAAAGAAAATATACGGCAAAAGAAAAACTTGCAGCAATCTGGGATGCAAAATGGGCATTATTAAATCCAATTATCATTCTTGGTGGAATTTATGCAGGAATTTTCACACCGACAGAGGCAGCAGCTGTTGCAGCAGTATATGCATTTATCTGCGGAGCCTTTATTTACAGAGAGTTTAATATCAAAGAAATGTTTGCAACAATTGGAAATGCATGTAATACAACAGGAACAACTATGGTAATCATTGGATGTGCTACTGCATTTACAAAGATACTTACCATTGAAAAAATCCCGGGAGCAATCACAAATGGAATTATCAACTTTACAGATAATAAAATCCTGATCTTATTGTTGATCAACGTATTACTGTTGATTGTTGGATGCTTCATGGATACGACACCTGCAATGATGGTTTTGGCGCCGATCCTGTTACCGATCGCAATGCAGTTTGGAGTAGATCCAATCCACTTTGGTATCGTAATGGTTGTCAATCTGGCAATCGGATTCATTACACCACCTCTTGGAATCAACCTGTTCGTTGCGTCGAGGGTTGGACGGAGTGATCTGGAAACGGTATGTTCCGGAATTATAAAATTTATTTTGGTAATGGTTGTGGATTTATTACTGATTACATTTATCCCGGCAATCAGTATGACACTTCCGAATATATTCATGAAGTAACGAGGAGGGACGGCAGCTATGAGTATATTTGATCTGACAGGAAAAAAAGCAATTGTAACCGGCGGTTCCAGAGGACTTGGCCACGGAATGGCAGAAGGACTGCTGGAAGCTGGATGCGAAGTTGTAATTATAGGAACCAGAGAAACAATTAAAGACCGTGCAGATGAATTCAACCAAAAGGGATTCAAGTGCACGGGAGTACAGGCAGATCTGGGAGATGAAATAGCATTAAAAGAAGCTTTTCAGGAATCGCTGGCAGCACTTGGCGGACATCTGGATATTCTGGTAACCGCACATGGTGTACAGAGCAGACATCCATCGGAAGAATTTCCGATGGAGGACTGGAAAAGAGTGCTGGATGTGAATCTGACTGCAGTATTTGAATTGTGTCAGCTGGCGGCAAAACAGTTCATGGCACAGGAGAGCAAAGGAAAGATTATTACAGTAGCATCGATGCTGTCATTCTTTGGCGGATATACGGTACCTGCATATGCGGCATCCAAAGGCGGTGTGGCTCAGATTACCAAAGCATTCTGCAATGAATGGGCAGAAAAAGGAATTAATGTAAATTCCATTGCACCGGGATATATGGCGACTGAAATGAATACAGCACTTCTGGATCCAAACAATCCGAGAAAAGAAGCCATCACAAACCGCATTCCTGCAAAGCGTTGGGGAACAGCGGAAGATATGAAAGGTCCTTGTGTATTCTTGGCATCGGATGCATCTGACTATCTAAACGGAGCAGTCATTCCGGTGGATGGAGGATATCTCGTGAGGTAGAGACAGAACATATAGAGAAAGTAAAGACATTGAATGAAAGATAATAGAAAAATATGACATAATCGGAGGAACAGACATGAAAGTAATTATTACAGACTGTGATCATGACAGTATTGATATTGAAAAGAAAGTATTTGCAGATGCAGGAATGGAAGTAGAACTGAAACAGGCAATCACAGAGGATGAGGTGATTGAGCAGTGCCAGGACGCGGAGATATTTATTGTACAGTATGCAAAGATTACAAAGAAAGTAATGGATAACTGTCCGAAATTAAAATATGTTGTCCGTTATGGTGTTGGAGTAGATACGATTGATGTACCGGAGGCTACCAAACATGGTATTCAGGTAGGAAATGTACCGGACTATGGAATGAACGAAGTGGCAGATCACGCAATTGCACTGGCCATGGTAATGGTAAGAGAAGTTGTAAAAATGAATCAGTTTACAAAGAATGAAAAATGGGATTATACAAAAGCAATTCCAATCCACAGATTCAGCGAACTGACAGTTGGAGTTGTAGGACTTGGAAGAATTGGGCGTAATTTTGCAAAGAAAATGCATGCACTTGGTTTTAAAGTAATCGGAACAGATCCATATTTTAAAGCGACACCAGAGACGGATGAATATGTGACAGCAGTTTCTGTAGAGGATATTATTACAAAATCAGATATTATTTCCTTACATTGTCCGGCAGATGGAAATAAAGATTTATTCAATGCAGAGACATTTAAGAAGATGAAGAATTCAGCAGTGCTGATCAATGTGGCACGTGGAGGAATCATTAATGAAGCAGATTTGGATGAGGCGTTGAGCAATGGAGAAATTGCAGGAGCAGGACTTGACTGTATGCTTGGAGAGCCGGTAAGTAAAGATTCACCATTGTTTAAGCATGAAAATCTGGTTGTAACACCTCATATGGCTTGGTATTCGGAAGAAGCAGCAAGTGAACTGAAGAGAAAGGTTGCAGAAGAATCTGTAAGATTTGCCAATGGTGAAGCAATTCATTATCCGATCAATAAACTGGCATAGGAGGTAGAAGACATGGCAGAAGAATTATTGAAACAGATTGAATGTATGGGGATTCTTCCGGTTATCAAATTGAATGATGCAAAGGATGCGGTTCCGCTCGCAAAAGCATTGTGCGAAGGAGGACTTCCGTGTGCAGAAGTTACATTCCGTACAGACGCAGCAAGAGAATCCATTGCGGAAATGACGAAAGCTTATCCGGAGATGCTGGTAGGAGCAGGAACTGTATTGAATACAGAACAGGTAGATGCGGCAATAGAAGCAGGGGCGAAATTCATCGTAAGCCCTGGACTGAATCCGGACACAGTTGAGTATTGTGTGAAGAAAGGGATTTCGATTCTTCCAGGATGCTCCAGCCCAAGTGATATTGAGCAGGCGATCAAATATGGACTGAATGTGGTGAAATTCTTCCCGGCAGAGGCAGCAGGAGGATTGAAAGCAATCAAAGCCATGGCAGCACCTTATAGTCAGATCCGTTTTATGCCGACTGGTGGAATCAATCCATCCAATGTCAGCGATTATCTCGCGGAAGATAAGATTCTGGCATGTGGAGGAACCTGGATGGTTCCTGCGGCAGAGATAGAGGCGGGAAATTTTGATAAGATTAGAGAATTGACAGAACAAGCGGTTAGAAGCATGCTCGGATTCAGACTTGCACATGTAGGAATTAACTGTGAGAATGAATCGGAGGCTCATCTAGTAGCAGGAGCATTTGATACAATGTTTGGATTTGCGCCAAATGAAAATCCGAGTTCTATCTTTTCAGCAGGATATGTAGAGACAATGAAAAAACCATATCTTGGAACAAAAGGACATATTGCAATTGCGACATATTCTGTAGAACTGGCGAAAGCATATCTGGAAAGAAAAGGTGTCAAGTTTAATGAAGATAGCACCGTTTACCGGCCGGACGGAAAAATACAGGCAGTTTATATGGCAGAAGAAGTGGGCGGATTTGCAATCCATCTGGTAAGAAAGCCGAAGGAAGCATAGAGGCATATTGCAGGAAAGGAAAGACGAAATGGGAAAGACAATATTATTTGGTGAACCAATGGCACTTTTGATCGCAGATACGACAGGACCATTAGAAGAAGTGGAACATTTTACAAGAGCAATGTCAGGGGCAGAAGTGAATGTATCGATTGGATTATCGAGACTTGGACATCCAGTAGAATATCTCACCAGACTTGGTGACGATCCATTTGGACATTATATTGCAAATGCATTAAAAAAGAATGAGATAGGAACTTCTCTGGTTACATATGATGATGTGTACAGAACCGGAATCCAGTTAAAGAACCGTGTGACAGACGGAAGTGATCCATATGCGCCATATTACAGGAAAGGGTCAGCGGCATCGCATATTACGGTGAGTGAGGTTAATGCGATTGATCTGACTGATGTAGAACTGGTTCATGTGACTGGAATTCCACCGGCACTTTCGCAAAGTGCAAGAAAAGCAACTTTTCGCTTAATGGACAGAGCAAAGGAGGCTGGAATATTTATTACATTTGATCCAAATCTCAGACCGGTGTTGTGGGAAGATGAAGAGACGATGTGTACTGTGCTCAATCAGTTGGCGGCGAAGGCAGATGTAGTACTTCCGGGAATTGGTGAGTGCAAGATATTAGCAGGAACAGAAGACAAGAAAGAAGCAGCAGATTTTTATCAGAAGCTGGGTGTGAAAACAGTGATTATCAAAGATGGATCGAAAGGTGCCTATGTGCAGACTGCAGACGAGAATTATGATGTAGCAGGCTATAAGGTAGAGAAAGTTGTAGATACCGTTGGAGCCGGTGATGGATTTGCAGTCGGAGTTTTAAGTGGAATTCTGGAAGGATTGGATCTGAAGGATAGTGTAAAAAGAGGAAATGCGATTGGAGCAATTCAGGTAATGAATATCGGAGATAACGAAGGGCTTCCGACACCGAAAGAATTAAAAGCATTCCAGGAAAGCAACTAGACAGAAATATATAAAGAAAAATAAGGATTTTACTTTTTTAGACAGAATGGATATGTTAAAATAATCAGAAGAGTGAAATCTTAGATTAAGAGGTATGAGATGCGTAATTCCCATGCCTCTTTTTTTAAGACAAAGGAAAAAGAGGAGGAAAATGAAATATGGAAAGTCATAAGATTATCCAGGTAGAAGAAAAAGTACCATTGAAACTATTGCTGCCGCTTAGTATCCAGCATATGTTTGCGATGTTTGGGGCATCGGTGCTGGTGCCGTTTATATTCGGAATCAATCCTGCGATCGTACTTTTTATGAACGGTGTGGGAACGCTGATCTTTATCGTGGTGACAAAAGCGAAGTCACCGGCGTATCTGGGATCTAGCTTTGCATTTCTTGCACCGGCGGGTGTTGTGATCAGTAAGATGGGATATCCGTATGCACTGGGAGGATTTGTAGCAGTTGGATTTTGTGGATGTATCCTGTCACTTATTATTTACAAATGTGGAACGAAGTGGATCGATATTGTGCTTCCGCCGGCAGCTATGGGGCCCGTTGTTGCGCTGATCGGACTGGAATTATCAAGTTCTGCTGCAGGTAACGCAGGCTTGTTGGAGGATAAGATCGATCCAAAGAATGTACTTGTATTTGCAGTGACGCTGGGGGTTGCGGTATTTGGAAATATTTTATTCAGAGGATTTTTATCAGTTATCCCGATCCTGATCGCAGTAGTCGCAGGATATCTGACAGCACTGGCATGCGGAATCCTGGATTTTACACAGGTAGTAGAAGCTTCATGGTTTGCAATCCCGAATTTTCAGGCGCCAAAGTTCGATATGGGTGCAATCCTTATGATCCTTCCGGTACTGTTGGTTATCACATCCGAGCATATCGGACATCAGGTTGTAACAAGCAAAATTATCGGAAGAGATTTGTTAACAGACCCGGGACTTCACAGATCCCTGTTCGGGGACAATTTCTCAACAATGGTATCAGGACTGATCGGATCAGTACCGACAACCACATATGGAGAAAATATCGGAGTTATGGCAGTGACAAAAGTATACAGCGTCCGTGTAATCGGCGGGGCTGCGGTTCTGTCTATTATCTGTTCATTTGTTGGGAAATTGTCGATGATGATCCAGACAATTCCGGGACCGGTTATCGGAGGAATCTCGTTCCTTTTATATGGTATGATCGGAGCATCTGGTCTTCGTATTCTGGTAGACTCCAGAGTAGATTACGGAAGATCCAGAAACCTGATGTTAACATCCATCGTATTTGTAACCGGTCTGTCTGGAATATCTGTGAATATCGGAACCGTGTCATTAACCGGAATGGTTCTGGCATGTGTTGTTGCCATGGCACTTAGCCTGATATTCTATATCTTAGATAAATTAAAGCTTACCAATGATCGGGAAGCGTAAGGTCTTCTTTTCTCATGGCGAGTGAAGCACCAGGGACGGAGAAGTTTGGCATACCATCTTCGTTCCAGAAGACTTTTCCTATATAAGCATTTCTTCCGGCATCATAGAGTGGTTGATAATCGCCTTCACCTAAGTAGCGTTCTTCCTGACGTGCGTGATAGACCATAAGATCTTCGGTATCGTCAGTGGAGCGGGTGAAGCTGTTGTGTCCGGGACCAAAGAATCCGGTAGTGCGGCTGCTGTGAAATACAGGATAAGGAAGTTTGGTCCAGGAAGAAGAGTCCAAAAGATCCGAGACTTCTTCTGCATATAAAAGTCCCATGTTATAAAGAGCATCTGTACCACTTGCGGAGAATGTAAGAAAGATCCGACCTTCGTGTTTGATAACGGCAGGTCCTTCGTTTACCGCAAATCCGTGAAGTTCCCAGTTATATTCGGGATGAGTCAGAAGAACAGATGGAGTACAGATCGTCCATGGATTAGATAATTTTGCAATAAAAATATCAGAAATATTATTCGTTTTCTGTGCCCATACGAAATAATCTTCCCCTCTATGGTGGAAGAAGGTATGATCCAGAGAAAAATCGGTAAAAGCAATATCATTTTCCACAGTTGTCTGAATTGGACCCTTGGTGATCCAGGGATCATTCATTGGATCATTGCCGGTGCAGGCAAGACAGTGCGGACGGATCCGCCATGAAGAATGGTCGGAAACGGTTGTGGTGTAATATACATACCAGCCACCCTGGATATAGTGAATTTCAGGAGCCCAAAGGTGTGGACTGACACGGTCCGGACCGATGGGTTCTCTTTCGTATATGACTTTTTCTGTATAACGTCCGGAATTATCGGTCAGATCTTCGAGTGTATCAGCGCAGCGGAGAATGATGTAAAGATACTGATAAGTACCATTTAAGTTATGTCCGGCATCGGTATGGGAACCAAGGAAATAATATTTTCCGTCGGTGTGTTTATAAATATAAGGGTCGGCGCGGTGACTGATGATTGGTGTTGCATAATCATTATCCTGAATGTGTCCGACACCGTTTTCGTTTCGGATGATATTACGGTTTTCTTTCATTCCGTTTGTATACGTGATCTGTACAGTCTCAGATGTAGATGTTGATTTTTCTACAGACTGAATGCATACAGGTTCCGGTTTCCCATATTTGCTCTGCAAAGAACAGAGGGAAACAATGGGGATAGTTTCACCATTCGGATTTTGATTTCTGAGTGTGTCGGTAGCAGAAAGTTCATCGCAAGGAAGTGTAATCGGAAATCCACCGTTAAGTGCATACCAATCCTTTCGATTATAGCTGTATTCAAGATAATAATGGTTTTTTTCTGGTTTTTCCCATGAGACATTCACGGATCGTATAAAAGCATATGTCTGCTTATCATGATATAATTTATCTGCCATAGGAAGTGTAAGTGATTGCTTCATAAATCCTCCTCAGGCATTGTATTTATTAGAAAAATAAGGCTTGATTTATTTTAGCATAGAATTAATTGGTTGACAAGATAGAAAAAAATGTTCTAAGATAGTAAAAAAGGGTGACAAATATGTGATTTAAAACCCAAAAATGAATAAAGGGGAAATAAAAATGGTTACGATTAAAGAGATTGCAAAGGAATGCAATGTCTCTGTCGCAACGGTATCAAATATCTTGAATCACAAACCAGGCGCCAGTGCTGAGACTAGAAGAATCGTGATGGCTAAGATAAAAGAGCTGAATTATAAGCCGAATACTGTGGCGAGGAATCTGAAGACCAAGAATACAAGGACAATAGGAGTAATTGTTGAGGATATGACGATCTTTAGTATTCCGGATATTGTAGACGGAATCACGGAGCATTGTGAGGAAAATAATTATCAGATCCTTTTGATTAATCTGAGATTATTTAAGAAATACAATGATTTCTATTATCACAGAGATGATTATTATGGACGGGTTGAACAGGAAATAGATAAATTAATCGCAAGGCAGGTGGAGGGAGTTATCTATGTAACTGCTCATGAACGAGTTATGAAATGTATCCCGGAAGGACTTCCCGTGCCGGCTGTCATGGCATACGGATATACACAGAATAAAAATATCCCATCTGTTGTGGTAAATGATGAAGATGGAGCACATCAGATTGTCAAGTGTCTAATTGACAATGGGCACAGGAAGATAGGAATCATAACGGGGAAACAGGATAGTATTCATACACAGGAAAGACTTTTGGGTATGCAGCGAGCACTTTATGAGAATCAGATCCTGTATAATCCGGAAATGGTATATTATGGGGACTGGAGCAGACAAAGTGGTTATAATGGTACGGATCAATTGCTGGAACAGGGAGTTACAGCAATCTGCTGCATGAACGATCTTATGGCCGGTGGTGTGTATGACAGAATAGAAGAAAGAGGAATGTTTCCGGGAAAAGAGATTTCGATTACCGGATATGACAACCGTGAACTTTCCGGATATTATAAGCCTCCGCTTACCACGATAACCTTGCCGCTTCATGATATTGGTTATACAGCAAGCGAAGTGATCATGCGTATGGTGGAAGAAAAAGAGTTAAAAGAGCCAGATGGTATATATCGTGTCGGATGTCATATGTTAGAACGGAGTTCGGTCAGAAGTCTCAATGAACCGTATGATTGAAATAATGAAAATCAGAAAAAATAAGCACTTACAGAAGAAAAAAATGTCTGTAAGTGCTTATTTTATTAGCGATTTGTGCAATGTGCATAAAATTAAACGTTTAAGTTTTACTTGCATTTATCATAAAAGTGAGCGTATAATCTAATCAAACAAAAAAACAGGCAGATATGATAAAAAAATGAGCCTGAATAAAGAAAAATGCATTGTATAATTAGAAAAAAGGGAAAATGTAGAGAAAAAATATTAAACGATTAAGTCGGGAGACCAAAGGTAAGGCTATGGGGAGAAGTTATGAATGACAAGAAACTGAAAACAGTACCGTTGAATAAGATTAAGATATCAGATCAGTTTTGGGACAGATATATACATCTGGTGAAAAATGTGCTGATTCCGTATCAGTGGGATATTTTAAATGACAGACTTCCGGATGTGGAGACGAGTCACTGTATCGAAAACTTCAAGATTGCGGCTGGAGAGTCTGATGGTGATTTTGAAGGGGCTGTATTCCAGGATACAGATGTTGCGAAATGGCTGGAAGCAGCCGCTTATTCACTGGCGGCGGAGCCGGATGAACATTTGTCCTATCTTGCAGATAAAACGATTAACCTTATAGGACGTGCCCAATGTGAAGATGGATATCTGAATACATATTTTACGATCAAGGATCCGTCAAAACGTTGGACAAACCTGAAAGAGGGACACGAATTATATACGGCAGGACATATGACAGAGGCAGCAGTTGCGTATTATAAAGCAACCGGCAAAACAGAGTTTTTGGATATTATGAAGAAATTTGCAGATCTCATCTGTAAGACATTCGGACCGGATGAAGGTCAGATTCATGGGTATCCGGGACATCAGGAAATCGAACTCGCACTTATCCGTCTGTATCATGTAACCGGTGAAAAGAAATATCTGGAAACAGCAAAGTATTTTATTGATACCAGAGGAGTGGGAGAAAATTATTTCCTGGAAGAAGAAAAGAAAACAGAATACAAACAGATATTTCCGGAATTTACAGGATATGATCCAAGATATTCGCAGTCACATCAACCGGTAAGAGAACAGAAGACGGCTGAAGGACATGCAGTAAGAGCGGTATATATGTATTGTGCAATGGCAGATCTGGCATATGAATATAAAGACGAAGAAATGTTAGAAGCCTGCAAGACATTATGGGAAGACATGACGAAGCGTCAGATGTATATTACAGGAAGCATCGGAGCATCCGGTCTTCTGGAACGCTTTACAACTGACTATGATCTTCCGAACAACTGCAATTATTCAGAAACATGTGCATCGATCGGACTTGCTCTCTTTGGAAGAAGAATGGCACAGATCACAAAAGATGCTTCTTACATGGATGTAGTAGAAAGAGCACTTTATAATACCCTGTTATCAGGAATAGCACAGGATGGAAAGAGCTTCTTTTATGTAAATCCATTGGAAGTGTGGCCGGATAACTGTATTGACAGAACTTCAAAGGAGCATGTAAAACCTGTGAGACAGAAATGGTTCGGAGTTGCATGCTGTCCGCCCAATATAGCGAGAACACTGGCGTCCATGGGACAGTACATATATTTCACGGATAAGAATACAGCATATGTGAATTTATATATTTCGAATGAAACTCAGATTGAACTGGAAGAAGGATCATTAAAGATTCAGATGAAAAGTGACCTGACGAATACCGGATGTATCCAGATGACAATAACTCCTGATGGAGAGGGTGAACACAGACTGGCACTTAGAATACCGGATTATGCGAAGTCTTATACCATCAAAAGAGATGGTAAGATTCTGGAAGATTTCAAGATCATTCAGTCTTATCTTTTAATAGAAGATATCGAAGAACAGATAGAGATCGGAATTGACTTTGAGGTATCTGCGAAATTCGTAAGAGCGAATCCGAATGTCAGAGAAGATGCAGGAAAAGTTGCTCTGGTAAAAGGGCCGTTAGTATATTGTCTGGAAGAAACAGACAATGGGAAAAATCTCCCATCGATTTTTGTTGATACAAAACAGGAGCTGCAGGAAACATTTGAATCGGAACTGCTTGGTGGAGTAACTACGATTCGGTTTACCGGAAAGAAACTGAACATGGATACATGGCAGGATGGTGCGTTATATGATGCCAGAGAGCAAGTACTCGAAAATGTAGAACTCAAAGCAATTCCATATCATTGCTGGGATAACCGCAAAACCGGTGAGATGCTGGTATGGATGAAAGAAATGTTTTAATTATTTTGAATCTGTCAGGGAACATAGACCCTGTAGAGAAATATATATCTAAAAGGAGGAAAATCTATGAAAAAGAAAGTAGTGTCAGTGCTTCTTTGTGTAGCTATGACAGCAACTATGTTGCTTGGATGTAGCGCAGGAAGCGAAAAGAGTGATTCTAAGAAATCATCTAAGAGCGAATCGGGCGGAACAACAGAAATGAAAGTTGATGGGGATGCAACAACGATCAATGTGTGGACATTCATTGAGTTGCATCAGGAATTCTACACCAACATGGCTAAAAAATGGAATGAAGCACATCCGGATAAGAAAGTGAAATTAGTACTTTCTAATATGCAGTACGATGATATGCACAACAAATTATCGCTTGCACTGGAATCAGGAAAAGGAGCTCCGGATGTAGTTGATATCGAGCTTGGAAAATTCCCTTCATTCACAAATGGTAAGATCGGACTTATGGATCTGACAGATGCGATCACACCATATAAAGATAATGTGGTTGAATCCCGACTTGACATCTACGGAAAAGATGGAAAATATTATGGATTCCCAACACACGTTGGTACAACAGTTGCATTCTACAATGACGATCTGTTAAAGGCTGCAGGAATTGATTATACAACAATTAAGACCTGGGATGACTTCAAAGCAGCTGGTGTGAAATATCATGAAGCAACAGGTAAGAATTTTGCATGTGCAGAGACAACAGCTCAGTGGATGGTTAACCTGATGCTGGCTCAGAAAGGTACAGATTATCTTGATAAAGATGGTAACCTGGATCTTACAAATGATAAAGTTGTAGAAGTGCTTCAGTACATCAAAGATATGCAGGATGCAGGCGCACTTGCAACAGTAGCAGGCGGACAGCCGGATAATGAAGAAGCTTATCCGGAATATAACAGTGGTAACTTTGCGGTACAGATTATGCCATTCTGGCAGACATCAAGATTTACAAACTATATGTCTGACCTTGAAGGAAAGATTGCTATCGCAGCTCCTCCGGTATTTGGAGATAATGATGCAGTTAAGACGATCGGTGGCGGTGGAACCGGTACAGCAGTTGTAAAATCTTCTAAGAATGCAGAACTTGCAGCTGAAGTATTTGCTTACATCAAACTGTCTGAAGATGCGAACAAAGAAGTTTGGAACGTATTAGGATTTGATCCTGTTAATACTTCTGTATGGACAGACACAGAGCTGACACAGAATCCGGATAACCAGTTTGTAAAATACTTCAAGACAAAACCATTCGATACTTTGCTTGAACTTCAGGATAGCATTGGAGGACTTGATTCTTATACAAGTTCAAAATACCCATCTATCAACAATGAGTTCTGTACAACAACACTGAACAATATTTATGAAGAGGGAATGGATGTGAAAGATGCTCTGAAACAGTCTCAGGAAACTCTCGAAAATGAATTCGGTGGCAAATAAGATTTGCAATTAAGCAATTAGCAATGTAATAATCAGGGGGTTGCGAGCAAAACTGCCGCAGCCCCTTCTCTAATAAGAAGGAGGATACATAAAATCATGAAGAAATTTTTCTATTCTCAAAAATTAGCTCCGTATGTGTTTATCCTTCCTTTTGTCCTTACTGTTATATTTTTCTGGGCAGTTCCAATCGCGAACGGAGTCCTTTTAAGTTTTCAGGATGTATTACAGGATAAATGGGTTGGATTGGATAATTATAAGAGACTTCTGTCCGATAAAATCTTTTTAAAAGCTTTGTTTAACAGTACACGTTATATGATTGGAACGCTTGTACTTCTGATCCCGTTTCCAATGTTATTTGCAACACTTCTGAATAGTAAGCTGATGAAGAAACCTGGATTTTTTAAATCTATCTACTTTCTTCCGGCATTAACATCTGTCGTAGTTGCAGGTACGATCTTCCGTCTGATGTTTGGTGAGATGGAGACATCTTTAGCTAACCAGGTGATTGGGATGTTCGGACTTGGACCGATTAAATGGTTAAAGAATGATCTGACCGGATATTTTGCACTGTTACTTTTAGCATGTTGGAGATGGACAGGTGTTAATATCCTGTATTTCCTTGCTGGATTACAGAGCATTTCAACAGATCTTTATGAAGCGGCTTCAATCGACGGAGCGAACAAGTGGCAGCAGTTTACAAAAATTTCCCTTCCGCTTTTAAAACCTACAACGGTATATGTGTTAACAATCAGTATATATGCCGGACTTGCAATGTTCAATGAAAGTTATATGTTATGGAAAGGCAACAACTCGCCGCAGAATATCGGGCTTACGATTGTTGGGTATCTGTACAGGCAGGGAATTGAAAAACGTGCAATGGGATATGCCTGCGCTGTAGGTCTTGTGCTTTTGATCATTGTCATGATCGTAAATATGATCCAGCTGGCAGCTACGGGAACGTTTAAGAAGGAGGAAAGATAGTATGGGCGAAAAGAGAAAAAATAAAGACCGGCTTTGTACTGTATTGATGATCATCTTCTTCTTGATCCTGGCTATTTTGGTAATCCTTCCAATCTATACGATCTTTCTTGCCAGCTTTAAACCGGGCGGAGATCTTCTGCAGTATGGTCTGAACCTTGGAATCGACTGGAGCCGTATGAGTCTGGATAATTACGTACTGTTGTTTACAGGACAGCATGATTACTGGAGATGGTTCTTTAACAGTATTTTCCTTACGGTTGTTACAGTGGTAGCAACACTTCTTGTAAGCGCATTTGTAGGATATGGATTTGCAGCCTATGAATTCAAAGGAAAGAATTTAATGTTCATTATTGTGCTCCTAATCTTATCTGTTCCGCTGGAAGTTATCATGCTTCCGCTGTACAAACAGATGACAAACTGGGGACTGATGGATAGCTATATTGCAATCGTATTACCATTTGTTGCGCATGCATCCACGATTTTCTTTTTCAGACAGTATCTCCTGGGACTTCCGAAGTCGCTTCTGGAGGCAGGACGAATCGATGGGGCAACAGAGTATGGTATCTTTTTTAGACTGATCATGCCGATTATGAAACCGGCTTTTGCGGCAATGGCAATCCTGAATGGTATGAATGCATGGAACAATTACCTGTGGCCATTACTGGTAATCCGTTCTTCGGAAAAATATACACTGACACTTGGACTGAACACTTTGATCAACCCATACGGAGATAATTATTCACTCCTGGTTGTGGGTTCGTTCTTCTCGATTATACCAATCTTTATACTGTTTGTATGTTTTCAGCAGTATTTTATTGAAGGTATGACGGCAGGTGCGGTAAAAGAATAATCATTGCAATAATAGGAGGGTGAAAATGAGTAAGACAGCAAAGATGATCATTGATAAAGATTTCCAGATTTCAAAAGTAGATGAAAGAATTTATGGTTCTTTCATTGAACATCTTGGACGTGCGGTATATGATGGATTATATCAGCCGGGCAATCCGTTGTCAGATAATGATGGATTCCGTAAAGATGTCATTGATCTGGTAAAAGAACTGGATGTACCGATCATCCGTTATCCGGGTGGAAACTTTGTATCTAATTTCTTCTGGGAAGACAGTGTAGGACCTGTAGAAGAACGTCCGGCACGTCTGGAACTTGCGTGGAGGAGCCTGGAAGAGAATAAGATTGGATTAAATGAGTTCGCAAAATGGACAGATAAAGTAAATTCCAATATGATGATGGCGGTAAACCTTGGTACAAGAGGGATTGCAGATGCCTGCAACCTTCTGGAATACTGTAACCATCCGAGTGGAACAAAATACAGTGACCTTCGTATCAAACATGGTGTAAAGGATCCTCACAACATCAAGGTATGGTGCCTCGGAAATGAAATGGACGGACCGTGGCAGCTCGGACACAAGACAATGGAAGAATATGGACGTCTTGCAGAAGAGACGGCAAAAGCAATGAAACTGATCGATCCGTCAATTGAACTGGTATCCTGCGGAAGTTCTGCGCTTGATATGCCGACATTCCCGAAATGGGAGTCTACAACACTGGAAAGTACCTATGATTATGTAGATTATGTATCAATGCACCAATATTATGGTAACCGTGATGATGATACTGCAGATTTTCTTGCATGCTCTGATGACATGGATGAATTCATCCGAACAGTCATCGCAACATGCGATTATGTAAAAGCGAAAAAACGTGGAAAGAAAGACATCAACATTAGCTTTGATGAATGGAATGTATGGTTCCATTCAAATGCAGCTGATGACGACATTACCCAGAACCACCCATGGCAGGTAGCACCTCCGATGCTGGAAGACATTTACACATTTGAGGATGCAC
>OGCN01001817.1_pt1 | contig 25802 bp, 24 predicted proteins | sample 1570181 | NCBI WGS metagenome assembly OGCN01 (sample SAMEA4370584, study PRJEB24528) | human gut metagenome | reverse complement strand
ATTGCGCCGCAAAATTCAGGCTTATCGGATATGAAAATCTTTGTGTTCAACCGCTAGGCATTGTAATGCGAGAGGCAAATCTGGAAATAAGTATCATGTATATGTTGAAGGAGGAGATTGGGAAAAAAATAAGATAACAACGGAAAAAATATATATTGATGAAAATGGTATTTGCAAAACGGTAGGAAAGTATTCAAAAGTACAAGAGCGCTTAGATGAATTTGATAGTGATAAAGAACCAGTTGAAATTATCAAAACTTATCATATCGGAAATAATAAAGAAAATACCATTTCTAAGAGTAATGATACATGGAAGTATCAAACCACATCAGGGGATGCAGTTTATGATGCCCGCTATTATAGTTGTTTGAAGATTGATACGGCATACCTCTTATCGAATGAGAATAAAGAAGCGTGAGTAATAACAGAAAACGGGAAAAAGGTTCTAGATTATGGTGATATTTCTTATGAAGGAGATGAGGACTATTATTATCAGAACATTAAAATAGATAAAAAGAATTTCTTTTCGGATTTCAATAGTGTTTGTATTGTAACGAAAGAAAACGAAAAGGAAGTGGCGCATTTTTATGACGAAAAAATGTAAGTAAGAGTTAAAAAATGTTTAAATTGGATAATATATTGTACTATTTTAGGACAATAATGTATCACATGAAACACCAAGAACTTTTGCAAATGTTTTTAATTCAATATCTGTAACGAAGCGTTGTCCGGATTCAATACGTTGAATTGCATTTTTGTCAAGAGCAATACCTTCTAACTGCATTTTATCGGCTAAAGCTCGTTGGGAAGTCTTTGGAACCATATTTTTTCGAAGTTTTGCAATGGCAAGTCCGGAAATATTATTTCTGCCATTAGTTGCTTTGTTTTTATACATAAAATCACCGTCCTAAATTAATTCGTTCAGTATCGAAATTATAAGGGATATTATTGGTTAATATGACATATAGTAAATGTCAAATGAGATGCTGAGATAATAAATATAATTATAGTTTAAAATGTGATTTTTATTCAGTTTTATTGAGTTAAAAATTAGGTAGGTAGCGCAAAAAAGAAAGTTAAGTGAGATAAAGACAAAGAGACAAGGAGAAAAAAATATGAACTATAAAAGGAAAAAAATATTGCGTTTTGTATTGCGTTGTTCTTAGGAATTGAACTGTTTGGCAATTCATGGAGTGTTCAGAGAACATATGCTATTTCTAAAAAATTGAAAGTTAATAAAAAGAAAATTGTCGTATTAGTTAAGAAGATAGGTAAACGCTCCATAGTGTGGGTACACTCACATAAGCAACCGCTCCGAAGAGCGGCATATCATTAAGGTTACTTTCTGCATTCCGCCGGCAGCTTGTCTGACTAGGAAAGCAGATCTTCACAGAAATCCACACCATGGTCATCCATGTGTTTGGGGATTTCATAGTAAAAAAAAGAACAGCGCGTAGCTGTTTTTTTGCACCAAACAGGCAGGTAGCGCTTTCGCGTTAAAAATTAGGAAAAAGATTTAAGAGGTTGAATGATATAATTAGTGTTAGGCGCTTTTGTTGCCGATGCTATTGCAAACTTCTTTTGAATTGTTGTATTTATTTTCTGTTTTTATCGGCAACATAACAAGTTCTTTTCTAGGAGTAAGGAGAACTTAAAATTTCAAAAAAGAAGAGGAGGGTTTTCTATGAATAAGAAAACACAAAAAAAATGTGTAGCTTTATTAACACTGTTAGCAATGGTTATTTGTACAATGTTTTATACGAATACAGCTAGAGCAGAAGAGAATTTACCCGACTGTCCAATAGTTAAAACTTACACTTGTACCGTAAATGGTACTGTGCGGACTTTAACCAGATATGAAAATTCTTACATTTACATGCAAATTGACGACCAAAAACCAGAATATTTGTGGCACGATACTTTAGATGTAGGAATTGATAAACTAAGTACAGTATGGGTAATTAGTCCAATTAAATCAACTATTCTCTGGTGGAACTATGATTTATTTGGTTACGAGGATAAAGGCTTTGTCAACGTTTACATTTCGAATATAGAAGACTCTGATTTATATGTAACTGATGTTGAATCTTTAATTCGAGATGAAAATGATTTTGTTACTGGATATAAAACTAAAGATGGTCAAACTCATCCTATATTAACATTTGATGAGATGAAATCATATTTTCCACCTGATAATAATGATCCTACGCCAACGCCTACTCCAACAATTCCTGCAGCTACTCCTAATGTTCCTACTCCTTCTGCTCCAACAGTTAGCCCTGTTGTCACTCCCCCCAACCACAAATACTCCTGCTGTTACCAAAAAAACAACCGTAACACCAAAAAGTATCTGTGAAGAAGAAAGCTGGTTATAACTGTCTTTCTCTGGGAAGTAAAATTACAAGTAAGTACAAACTTACTAAGAGTAAACTCACTTGGAAAGGAAGTAGTAAGAGTAAAAAATACTCTGGAATTAAATCAGCTGCCTTCATAAAGAAGAGTGGTAACCTTGTCTTTATGACTAAAAAAGGTAAAGTATACACCTTATCTCCTAAAGGTAAGAAAAAGTGTATCGTTAAGAAGAAGGCCAAAAAACTTATCTTAAAAAATAAGTTTGCAGTAAAGGTTCAAGTAGGTAAGAAGTTTATCAATCTAGCTAATAAGTAATGCTAACCGCTAAATTTTGATAAGCAGATAAAATCGAGAATGATGATAAAAAGGAGGAAGAGTTGTATGAGGAAGTTATTAAAACCATTAGCATTATTGTTAGTCGTATTGGGGCTATTTGCTTTTCAGGATTCATATATGATAATAAGTTATGCAGAAGAAACAAATAACATTGTAAATGGTAAATGTGGTGAGAATGTTTATTGGGAATTAAATAGGAATACAGGTGTTCTCCGTATTTATGGTACTGGTGAAATGACTATATTCGATTGGTTGTAACATCTTCGAATGAGTTGAATATGCAAACCTATAATGGAAATGAACAGTTTCGCACGGCTGCTTTTCCAGGGGCTTATATTACACCTGCTGATGCGTCTCGACAGATTGTTAAATGGACATCGGACAATGAGGATATAGCAACCGTAGACTTTGCAGGCGTTGTGACGGCTAAGGAGGGGGCAGAAGGCAGTGCAACAATTACAGCAACAGCAACAGATGGAAGCGGTGTGACGGGTTCTGTCTTGATTAACGTTAAGGATCCATCCCAAACTACTGTTGTCAAAAATCATAAATTCGATTTGGCAAGTGATGAAGGACATTACGCTTGTAAAAAACTAAGCCATTGACAAAACAACATAATACAAAATCAACTGAGGCGTTACTCGCAAGAGTGGCGCCTCTTCTTGCGTTAAAAATTAGGAAAAAATATATTGAGGGTTTATGTTATGCTTATTAGTATGGAATATGCTACTCAGGAGAATATTAGTGGTGAAATATATACAGTCGGCAAATTGACAAAAATTAAAACTAATGTATATAATATCATAAAGAATGAGTGCAAAAAAATTGTAAATGGATTCAAATAACGTAGTAAAGAGGTGTGCCATGAGTATTAAAAAAAAGAAACAACTATCAATAATCCTGATTTTATCGGTTATTTCTGCACTTATGCTCTCACAGCCTGTGAAGGCATCGGATGACAATTTTGAAAATGATTGGAAATATCTTTGTGATTGGGTAGATTGGGATGGAGAGAAATTAGTAAATCGCAGTTTGGAAATGTATCAGATGAAATCTTATGATGAGATAGAAATAACCCCCATGACTCTGCAGCGAGTAAATGGTGTGACCAGGATGAAGGTTAAGGTTGTTAATCATTCAAAAAAGGATTATGAAAATTTTAAAATTTCAATAGGGGTATCGAATGGGTATAATGATTACATATACAATTGCTTTATTGCTGAAATAGGTGAATTATTAAGCGGTGAATCATGGATTTCTACTAACATGGCGATGAATTGGACGACAAGTGTTTATGATGAAGATACTGCCATATTTGCAAAAAGCTGGTTTGTGAATTACATATCAGAAAAGGGAGAAAAAAGTTATAAAACAAAAGATTTACCGTCAACATATTATGATTACCAAAGACGTGTAGACTGGGTGGAGAAAATCGCAGAGGATACATGGATGAATTGCTCGCCCAACATAACTCGTTCCAGAATTATGGGAGGATTCAAATTTGAAGATATGGTGGTTTTGTATCGAAACAAACAAATTAATATTACAGCGAACGTTACAAATGTTACAAACAAGGAATTACCAATGGTTGTATTTGATTTGTATTTTGTCAATAAAGAGGGAAAAGAAATCATTACTTATGGAGGCATTCTGCAACCAACAAAACCAGGGCAGACAGTAGAACTTATAGCATCGGCAACATTGGATCATGCGCTATATGCATATGATTGGTGTGCGACAAATTGGGCAAGTAAAAATCCGGAAGATAAAAACACTTATTTTAGTGATGAAATTTGGCAGGATACAAATCCTTTCCCAATAACAGAGCCTTTGCCGGAGAAAAAAGAATTTATAAAAAAATATAATTGGTTTTCAGGTTCAGATGCTTCTGGTTTATCAAACAATTCACCGGATATGTATAAAAGTTTTTCGGATCATAGCAGATGGTGGTCATTTGACGATGTAAAGACAGATTTAATAAATGGTCGATTGTCGACGGTGATTCGAATGAAAAATGAATCAAAACGTTCTCAGCGTCCAACAAAACCATTGATTGCTTTTTACGATAAAGATGGAAATTTGCTTGGAAAGGAGTATGGTGAATGGTTCCATGAATTAAAGCCGGGAGATACGCAAAATATCATTTGCTCATGGAGAAATAGAGATATATTGTCAGCATATTCGTACCGGATTCTTGAATGGGAGGAAAAAGTGGATCAACGGGAGTATTTTCCGGATGGGAATAACGCTGAAGAAACGCAGATGCCAACACAGACGCCAACACAGACGCCAACACAGACGACAACACAAGCGCCAACACAAGAGCCGACACAAGCACCGACACCGACGCAGATGCAAACACCGACACAAGCACCAACGCAGACACCAGTGCAGACACCGACACAAGTATCCTCGTTTTCATTTGAGAAAAGCAAGGTAGATAGCGTGAAGGCAAGTTGTACTAGCAGCAATAAGATAAAATTGGTATGGAAGTCTTTTACTGGTGCTGTGAAGTATGAGGTGTTCCGAAGCAGTAGTTTGAAAGGAACATATCAAAAAGTTGGAAGTGTTTTAGGAGAAAAACATACGTATCTAGATCGTTTTGTAAAGAAAAATAATAAGTATTATTATAAAGTTATTCCGGTTTTTAGTCAGGGGAAGGGTAAAAAGAAGTATGCCAAAATAGTTGAGGCAAAAACATATGCTTATAATCAACCACAAATTGTTGTGAAAAAAAAGCAGACGAAAACGGGAAAACGGTATTTGGAAATCAAGTTTTTGAAGTATGAAGGAAAGTATGCAGATATTTATATGGGTGAGCAAAAAAAATATAAAAAACTGAGATTTAAGAAGAGGATGATTAGGAAGAATAAAGGACGGTATCGTTTTCTTTATACAAGTTCAGGGCATATTGTCTACATAAAAACAAGAACTTATTCAGGGAACAATAAAAAAAGTCCATGGTCCAAGGCTTATAAAATTAAATTATAAAAGGTGAATTTATATGATGCAAACAAAAAGATGTAATCGGCTTGATGATTTCTTGATGAAAAAAATGCTAAATAGTGAAAAAAATTATTTTTCAGATGAAGAACGTTATCAGGCATATCGAAATTTTTTAAGATTAACAACAAAAGAGGGGAAACGAATTGCGGCAACGCAAACGATAAAAAAGTGGTTTGGAATAGGTGGAATAAAGAGACCGAATCGCGAAGGATTATTTAAAATTGGTTTTGATTTACGGCTTTCCGTTAAAGAAATGGAAGAGTTGTTTGTTTATGTAATGCGCGAACCTGGTTTTCAGGTCAATGATTATCGTGAGATGATTTTTTTGTATGGATTTTATCACCAGATAACATATGATGATTGCATAAATATGATAGATTATTTGGAAAAGTCTCTGCCAGGCAATCTTTCCATCAGACAACATAATTGTACAAATGATATTTGGGAAGAATACGGTAAAAACTGTGAATTGGATGCGGATGATTTTTTGCAATGGATGTTAGAGAGAAGCGAGGATTTTAAAGGGTATAGTAAAACTGTTTTGGATTATTTTAGAACAATTAAGGAAGAAATAATTTCGGAAATAAAAATGGATGCCAAGGATTATTTAGAAACCTTACTTGCGGAAACTTCGTTTGAATTCTGGGAAGAAAAGTGGCATATGAATCCTGAAAATCGAAAGAAAACGATTCCAAGGTATTTAAAAAGCAAGTATTGTAAAAAAAATGATAATCTTTCAAAACAAATAAAAGAGACAATTTTTGAGTTGGTGGAAATCTCAAACATTTCATTAAATTCAAATACAGAACTTTTAGCGGAGATGTATACGGATTTGAAACAGCGAATGAAATTGGATAACAAAAGACGGGTTCATAGTGAAGTGCGACTTATGGATGATAAGTATTTATCCGATTTGCTTAATGTTGGTGTGCAAAAGGAAAAGTTAATGAAATTAATTGTAACTCCTAATCTTGAGAATCGGGATAAATTGATAAAAGAACAACAACGAAGATGTTCATTGATAACAAGACAGGATATTCTGCCTCTTATATTATGTTTATCGCAAAAACGTTATGCAAGACGTATGGAGAGCGAAAATTATGATGCAAAAAAAGCAAAAAAAGAGTTTATCGATTTTGCAAATCATATTTTAAATGCTTGCCAGATGGCCCCGGTTGAAGAAGAAAAATATGAATTGGATGGGGTGTTATGTGGATGTTTTCAAAAGGATGAAATGTATTCTTTAGCAGATGTTTTGGAACAATATTTGGATGCGGAGAATGGTGATGATGCGTGAATATGAAGGCTATTGGCTAAAAAAAGGTACAGTCCTAAATAAAAAATATGCAATTTTAGGTGTGATTGATGAGGGCGGCATGGGAATTGTCTATTTGGGATATGATAAGGTGCTTCAACAGCAGGTGTCTATTAAGGAGTTTTTCCCGCGTCGTTTTGCAATGAGAATGAGTGGTGAGGAAAAAGTCGTTGTCTACAAAGGCCGCTCTGGTGAGTTGTTTTCCACTGGACTAGAAAGATTTGTAAATGAAGCAAGAATATTGGCTCGTTTTGATTCTCTAGACAGCATTGTTATGGTAAAAGATTTTTTTTATGAAAATCAAACGGCTTATATGGTGATGGAGCGGATTAAAGGTCAAAATGTGAAACAGTTTGTGGAGAGTCAGGGACCGATGGAGCCGGAGCATGTGTTAACGATTATGAAACCGATTCTTTACTCGGTAGGGGAAATCCATAAAGAAGGATTGCTGCATAGAGACATTTCACCGGATAATATTGTATTAGCAACGGACAACAAAGGTGTGTTGATTGATTTTGGGGCAGCCAGATTTTCGGAAACACAAGACAATAAGACCATGACAGTCTTTTTTTAGCGAGGTTATTCGGCAGAGGAACAGTATGTAGAAAAATCTCACAAGGGGGCCTATACCGATGTTTATGGGGCTTGTGCAACAATGTATTTTATGCTTACCGGTATAAGACCGGATGAGTCGGTGAAGAGATTGATTCGTGACCAGGTTGTACCGCTTTGGCGTTTTAAGAATATTGGTTTGGAACGCTATAAAGAACAGGTAATTATGAAGGGGATGGCGGTAGATGCAAAAAAAAGATATTCTTCTATGGATGACTTGTGTGCGGCATTGTATTCGAATGGGAAATCTACTGGTAAATGGGTTAAGTATGGTGGCATCGTCTGTCTGCTTGCAGCAGGTGCAGCTACTGCGATAGCGCAATGCAGTTCTTTTGAGAAAGAGGATACAACAACTGAAAAATCGCCATCCGCTCGTGTAATAACCACCCCCAAACCGGTTAATAAAACTTATGCACCAAGCCCTATACCAACAAGGCAGACATACAAAATGTGTAATGTCATAGGTTTAAAACAGAGCAAAGCAATAAAAAAACTGCATACCCTTAATGCAAACTTAAAAATAAAAGTTCGATGGAAAATAAGTTCAAAAAAAAATAAAGGAAAGGTAGTTTCGCAAAAAATACATAGTAAAAAAGTCTTGTTTTGCAATCAAAGTTATACACAGGTGCTTACGATAGGAAAAGGCCAAAAGCGTAAGATTGTAGTAAAAACGATTCCGAAACCAACGACAAAACCAGTCAAAAAGAAAGAACAGGGTAAATTTGATGGACGTCTTCCATGGTAGGAGTTGAGAAACATTTGCCTATCTATCAAAACGATGTTATAATTATCATAATCTTGTAATTATGCCACGGAGGGAGGAGTAACAGAAAGCGGTAACAAGGGAAAATACAAGTTTAGAGATTCCGGGAAATGAAATTTTATTAGGGAGGATATTAAATGAATAGAAGATTAACAAAAGCATTTATTGGCGCGTTAAGTTTTGCTGCAGCACTTTCAACAGCAGTTGTATGTAACGCAAGTGATGCTCAGGCGAAAAAAGCCAGTGTAAAGAAAGTGACAGCATCTGCACCATCAGGGAAAAAAGTATATGTGGCAAAAGGTAAAAAAGTTAAAATTACAACGATCGTAAAGGTAAAACCGAATAAGAAAGCAAATAAAAAAGTCACTTATAAATCGGCAAACAAAAAGATTGCTACGGTATCAGCCAAAGGTGTTGTAAAGGGTGTAAAAGCGGGAAAAACAAAAATCACGATTACATCAAAGAAGAACAAGAAAAAGAAAACCGTATTAAAAGTTTATGTAAAAAAAGCGGCTGTTAAAAAGGTAAAAATTAACAGCAAGAATTTTGTTTTGTCGGCGGGCGGAACAAAAAAACTGACAGCAAAAGTAACACCTAAGAAAAATGTTTACAAGAAGGTTGCTTGGACAAGTTCCAACAAAAAAGTGGCTACTGTGACATCAAAAGGTGTTGTTAAAGGACTTTCGGAAGGAACCGCAAAAATTACGGCATCGGCAGTTGACGGAAGTAAGAAAAAGGCTAGTGTCACTGTTAAAGTCGGTGCTGGGATTGCGAGTGTTTCTGCAGTGAGAAAAAATGTGATTCGTGTTATTCTGACTGGGAAAAAAGCATTATCCGCAGCTGATTTTCAGGTTCAGACCCGTTCCGGTGCTTCGTCTACGAAATATTTAACCAAGCATGTGGAAAGCGTGACAACAAATGATCAGAAGATTTATGATATTACATTAAAAGAGCAGGTATATGCGACAGATTATTTGAAAGTGACAATTTCTGCTCTGGCAACGAATAAATCGGTTGAAATCTATATTGACAATATTTCAGGATATGGAGATGCAGGAAATACAGAGGTTTCTTATGTCGAATTCAATAAAGACAGAAAAGACCGCTACAGCAACAATTTTGGAATTGGCAATTCCAATGCAGTAGGGACGATTACGTATACCTCACTGACAGGACTTCCATCAGGCTTGAAAGCTTATTTTAGCGAGGATAAGACAGAAGTTTTAGTACGAGGTAAATTTGCTAATATCGAGCGTGGAACGACGGCTGTTTTGAGTGGATATGATGAAAAGGGAACCGTATTTACAAAGAAAATTATCTTTGTTGTAGGTTCTGATACTCAGATTGTTACTGTAACGGAGCCTGTTTCAACGGAAGTGGCATATCGTCCGAATGACCCAAAAACAATTCAAAATGAAGAAAGTGGTTTTAATATTTATTCTTCGAATATCCGCGAAAAAGTACATGTAGCCGGAGGAAGCGGAGACTACTCATATGACGTGACATATAACGGAAAAAGCCTGTCTGAACTGCGTTATGACAAAGACTACAATCTGGTTGCAATTAATCCGGGAACCTACAGATTTGATGTAATGGTGACGGATGACAATAATGAATCATTGAAAGCAAGTGATGCGGTTACCTTTAATTTTGTTGCCGGTGTTACCATATCTGGTAAGGTTGTAGATGCGGCAGGTCAGCCTGTTAAATACGGTTATGTGACCGGTTTTACTAAAGCAGATGAGTATGGAAGATATGGTTCATTCTATGTAAGGACAGAAAAAGACGGAACATATGTAGCCAGAACATTGCCGGGTGACTATTATACCTATACCGGAGATAGATATTACGGTGGTAATGCCTATGATTATTCGGTTGGAAATATGTTCTATGCAAATGCAGTGAAAAACTTTAAACTTCCGGTATACAAGGTAAATATTGCAACGAATATTGCCGGAGCAGCCGGATATTCTGTATCGCATCTGAATGTGATTAGTTCCTATGGAGTAACATACCGCGTCTCTGATTATGATGACAGTTATGATGCGGATCATTCCATGTTTGTATATCTGCCGGCTGGAAGTTATGAAGTAGTAACATATGATTATGATTCCAGTGATAATGACATTACCGCTTATGGAAAAGTTGAGGAAAGCACCGAAGGAACATTTAAAGAGTATCGTCTTTCGAATTCTTTGGGAGATTACAAAGTATCCGGAAACTTTACTGTAAATGGAAACAGCACCGTTGTATTGAATGCAGAAAAGAAAGCGGAGCAAGAGGGGTAATGAAGAAGAGGTAATGAAAAAAAGGTAGTTTAAAATTTCCCGGAATCTCTAAGCTTGTATGGAAAATTCAAGCAAAAAATAATAGGAGGAATGCAGTATGCAGAAAAAAAGAATTTTGTGCACATCGGCGGCACTGCTTGCGGCGATTTCTTTGATTATGCCAAATCAGGGATATGCAAAAGCGAAAAAGCCGGTACTAAGTAAAAAGAAACTTACAATGAGCGTGGGCGAAAGTAAGACACTGAAAGTGAAGAACACGAAGAAAAAAGTGAAATGGTCTTCCGGTAAAAAAAGTGTTGCAAGCGTTTCAAAAAAAGGCAGGGTAAAAGCAAAGAAAAAAGGAACGGCAGTTATTACGGCAAAGGTTGCTAAGACTAAATTAAAATGCAGGGTTACGGTTAAGGCAAAGGCGTCAAAGAAGAATACGGTGCAGAATACGAAACCGAGTAATCCATCAAACAATACGCCAAACCAGAATTTGCAGGATCAAACGAAAAGCATGTCGATTACATCGTTTCGGATTTTGAATTCAACGATGGTAGAAGTTGTATTAAGTGAATCTCAACAGCTTCCGGCTTCTGCATTTACGGTTATGATGAAAGAATATTCTTCCGGAAAATATAATCATAAATGTGCGGTTACTAAGATTTCTACATCTGACCAGAAAGTGTATACGCTGACCATTGATAATGAAGATTATATTAGAAAAGGCTTTACTGTAAAGATTTCTGTTATGACAATGACAGGAGAATTGTCAAAAGAAGCGGTTTATACGGGGATAAGTTCAGGCAGTTATATACCGGAAACCATCTATACATATGAAGTGGGAGATAAGGTGTCTGAGTATTGTTATCTTGAAACGGAAACAGCAGGATACCTCAATGTAAAATCGGTTCATGTTCCGGATGGTATTACTTATCATTATGAGAAAAGTGAAGACGATGGATACTGTCTTAATTTCTCAGGACAGCCAACGAAGGCAGGCATATATTCATATCAGATTCAATATGAGGATGAGCTGGGATGCCAGTATACATATAAAACAACATGGATAATCGGAGACAATAATACACTTGTGGCAAGTATGGAGGATTCTTATCTTTTATATACAAAAGGAAATGTATATCAGGAATCAAACCCGATTGAAGTTGCGGGAGGAAGCGGAAGTTATACATTTGAAATTGCAGATAACTCGGATCCTGGTGCATACATTGATGAGGATTATTATTCAGATGATACCGATGAGGCTGCTAGAATTGGATTTCACAATAGTACGCCAGGTGATAAAACCGTGTATGTAAAAGTGACAGATGCAAAAGATACGGCGAAGACAGTTGTTGTTAAATGGCAGATTCATGTGAAAAATACGTTCCGGATTATATGTAATGTTTTAGATTCCGCCGGAGGGACATATAAACAGGCGCGTTCTATGATGTTATATGGAAAAGAACCAAATAATTATCGAACCAAATTTTATGCAGAATATGATTCATCAAAGGAGCAATGGTATGCAGATGTAATTGAGGGAACTTATTCTGTAGAAATGTCAGGAGAAAGTGCCAGTGAGGTATTAGAAGAAAACTGCATTATTACAAAGGCAGAGAAAAAAACATTTGTTTTGAAAAATATCTATCCGGTTGAAATTACATCAGCAGACGATTTATCAGGTGTTTTCTGGTATGATGAAGAGGGTGGTTCGCAGATCGGAAGAGGATCTTTGCTGTATTTACCGAAGGGGACTTATTATCTCATAGGAAAAGCTATTAATGGAATGGAAGTAATCAGCCAGAGTATATCATTTCAGATTGTGGACAGTAAAGTTGCCGTAAAAGCAGAGAATTTAAAAAAGAGTAACATGCTGAGTGGAACAATCACTTTGGATCAAGCGGTTCAAGTGTCTTTAAAGGCCGGAAACTCTCAAATTTACAATTATTATAAATTTGTTCCGGAAGAAAGTGGAACATATGCTTTTTATTCGGAGTCGTCATACGATACATATGGACAGCTTTTGGGAGCGGATTATGAATTGCTTGCAAACAATGATGATAGTGGTACAAATGAAAATTTCAGGATCATTTATTCGTGCGAGGCCGGTAAAACATATTATATTGGAATTCGTGCATATGACGCTTATGCCAATGGAAAGAATGTTGAACTTTATGTGGAAAAGACAGATGAAGATGCAAATACAGACGATAGCGAATAGATGAATTGTATAAAATAATTTTTGGCGTAAAACGCTCCTTTTATTAGAGGGGGCGTTTTTCGCTTTTTTGGGTACCGGAATTTGGTGCGTTTGGGAGAGTATGAGATTGGAGAAAAAGAATAGTTTTCATTTGTATTCACTTATGGTAAAATAAATAGGACTGGGGGGTGAAAAGATGAATCCAATAGGTGTTGTAATTTGTAACTACAACAAAAAGGACTTTGTACTGCAATGCGTACAGAGTGTTTTAGAAAGCAAAGAGAAGAATTTTGATATTTATGTTGTGGATAATGCATCGTCTGATGGAAGTGCAGAGGCATTAAAAAAGGCATATGGAAACCGGATTACCGTAATTGAAAATAAAGAAAACCTTGGTGGCTCCGGTGGATTTAATACCGGATTACGAATCGTCAGGGATAAAGGGTATTCTTATTTTATGTGCTTAGATGATGATGCAGCCGTGGATGAAAATGCACTTTCTGTTTTATATCATTACATGGAAGAGCATACAGATACCGGTATGGCAGGATGCCGTGTTTACCACACACAGATGCCGGATTATATTCAGCAGAGTGGACTACTCATTGATTTTGACAACTGCACGGCAAAAACGATTGGAGCGGACATGCCGGAAGATGGCAGTCTGCCGGATGTGATTGAATGTGATACCGTGGCGACTTGTGCCGTTATGGTACGGGCAGATACAGTGAAACAAAAAGGTGTCGGGATTATGCCGGAAGATAATTTTATATACTGGGATGATATGGAATGGGGATATCGTATAAAATTGGCAGGATACCGTGTTGTTACGTTGGCAGAAGCAAAAGCGCTACATCAAATGGGGGCGAATACAAAGAAGGAAAATACCTTTATCAATTATTATATGTGGAGAAACCGGACCAATTTCTTTATGCGGTTTACGCCGGAGGCGCAGATGGAGGCAATGAGTGTTAAAGTGCTGGGGGCAGTGTTTGATGCAATGTATGAGAGTATGTTTCGTGAAGAACATAATGTCCGACAGACAATTTCCTATGCGTTTTATGATGCACTGGCTGGCGTGCGTGGAAAGGCAGATTCTTACAAAATATTAAAAATGATGCCAATGACAATAAGCTTATACAGACTCTGCAGGGCAGGAAAAGTTTTGCAATAGAAGAAAATAATCAGGAAGAAGATGCTTATTATCTTCGCAATTTTATTGCTTCGGTTTGTCCGGATTTGAGGGAAGAAGAGCAGACAAAGGCAGAGATTGTATTTCGATTTTGTGACTATATTTTTTATAGTGAGAAGATGCCGGATGGAAAGGAAATTTTAATTGATTCCGAACGAAATTGCGTCGTGGATGAAAATGATATAGAAATATGCAAAAATTACGGCTATTCCAAATGGTTGTTTATTTACATGAATCAAGGAGTTTTTTTAGCGGCAGCACGCCGTATGAGAGGAGAGTTTGCTGATGAATAAGAGATTTATGCGTTTCCCGGAGGGAAAGAAAAAAGCAGTGACACTTAGTTATGATGACTGTATGGAAGAAGATGCAGATTTGATTGAGCTGCTTGAAAAGTATCAGATGAAGGCAACATTTAATTTGATTCCGGGATGGTTTGCAAAAGAGGGAACGACCTATCCGGAGGGGGAAACGTATCGTTTGGTTACGGAAAAGAAAGCCAAAGAAATGTATGAACATCCACTTGTAGAAGTTGCAAACCATGGTAATGAGCATAAATATATGACTTCATTAACTCCGCTTGAAATGGCGGAAGACACGATTTTGTGCCGTAAAGCACTGGAGCGCTTGTATGGAGGGCTTGTAAGAGGAATGGCATACCCATATGGCTGGTACGATGAGACGTTACTTGATATTTTGAAACAATGCGGAATCACATACTGTCGTACGGTTGAGAGTACGGAGACCTTTGATTTGCCGGAAAACTGGCTGGCGTGGAATCCGACTTGTCATCATGATAACGAAAATTTATTTCAGTTGACAGAGAAATTTGTATCGAAACAGAATGTAGAGAGACCTCTTTTATTCTATGTGTGGGGACACACATTTGAGTTTGAGAGAAATAAGAACTGGGACCGTATGGACAAATTTATGCAGAAGGTATCCGGCAAAGAAGATGTCTGGTACGCTACGAATGGTGAAATTTATGAGTATGTGAATGCTTATGAAAAGCTTGTGTATTCAGCAGACGGAAAATATATTTATAATCCGTCAAAGATTCCGGTTTGGGTAGAGATTGATGGAACTTGTTATAAAATTGAAGACGAATTGATAATGAAATAGGGTGGTTTATAAGGAGGAGAAATGATTAAAAAAGGAAGATTATGGGGGATGCTTTGCATTGGGTGTTTTGTATTCCTGTTTATGAGTGTTAGCACAAAAGCGGCAACACCGGTTCAGAGATGGGGACAATTAAAGGTGGCCGGTACAAATATTGTAGATAAAACCGGAAAAAAGGTTCAGTTAAAAGGCGCAAGTACACACGGAATTGCGTGGTTTCCGCAATATGTAAATAAGAATTGTTTTCAGAGTTTTCGGAAAATGGGAGTGAATACAATTCGTCTTGCTCTGTATAGTGATAAGGGGGCTGGTTTTTCCAAGTCGTTGTACAAGAAGGTAGATGCGGGAATTCAGTATGCGACGGAACTGGGAATGTATGTTGTGATTGACTGGCACATTTTAAGTGATGGAAATCCGAAAACAAACCAGAAGAAAGCACTTAGTTTTTTTGCCCGTTATGCAAAAAAGTATGGAAAACAGAATAACATATTATATGAAATCTGTAACGAACCAAATGGAAATGTGACTTGGGCAAAAGATATCAAGCCGTATGCCAAAAAGGTCATAAAAAAAATTCGGAAATACGACAAAAAGAATATTATTGTGGTAGGTACGCCAACGTGGTCGCAGGATGTTGATGTGGTGGCAAAGAGTCCGCTGAAAGAGAAAAACATTGTGTATTCGCTTCATTTTTATGCGGCAACGCATACGGATTTTTTGCGTAATAAATGTAAAAGTGCCTATCAGTCGGGGCTTCCTATGTTAGTATCGGAGTTTAGCATTTGTGATGCTTCGGGAAATGGTGGAATCGACAAAAAAAGTGCGTCAAAATGGATGAAACTTCTTAAAAAATATAAAATTGGACATATTGCATGGAACATTTCAAATAAGAATGAAACTTCCGCACTCATTCAATCGAAATGCGGAAAAACAGATAAGATAAGCTATAAGAACTTATCAAAATCCGGTAAATGGATTGCAAAATGGTGGAAAAAATAAGAGAGGAATTCATGTACATGGACGCTGTAAATTACATAAGTGATGTGTTACAAAAAACAAAAGGAAAAGAACTTAAGGTAGCATTTTTAGGAGGTTCTTTATCAAAGGGAGAGCGGGTAAAAAGAGAACTTTGTTTTGTTTCTCTCTTTGAACAAAAAATTGAAGAGAGGCTTAGTAATGGGCGAAAAGTTTCGGTTCTTCGCTATGGACAGTCTGGGACAATGTCTTCGAACGGTTTATATAAGGTTAAGGAATTAATTGAGGAAAAACCGGACCTTGTTTTTTTGGATTATGCGATGAATGATACCAGAGACCGTTATATATGGGAGTCTACGGAAGGCATTTGCAGCCAGTTAATTCAGGCAGGTGTGCATGTAGTTATTCTTTTGTTTTGCAATGACCAGGGCCATTGTACAAGGGGAGCAATGGAAAGAGTGGCTTCTCTTTATCATTTACCGGTTGTTGATATTGGGAAAACTATAACAGACAAGATTCAAAAAGGGGAATTGACCTGGGAAGAATATGGTTTGGATTATGTGCATCCGACACCACTTGGACATGAGATAATTACTTCTGAGCTGCTAAATTTATTTCAGGAGAAAGAACAAAAAGAAAATGTGATGGAAGATTATTATCCGGAAACCCCCGCATTTTTAGGAGCATTCCGAAATTCCTATATTATGGATTTGTCTAAAAAAATGGTTGATACCAAACCGGGTGATGTAATATTGGATACTGAAATTACCATGAAAATGATGCTTATGGAGTTTTGGCAGGACAGTATCAAAAATGAGGCGGGTTTGGTATTTATGCTGGACGGTCAGAAAGTGTGTGGAGCGGATGCTTATGCGAGTATGGCTTGGGGAAATCCCGTATGTCATTACGTAGGGGGAGATGGCAGCGAAGAAACGTATCATCTTGTTATTTATGCAGGAAAAGGAAAGCCGCCGGCAAATTGGGATTACTCACAATTTCACCTGCGGTTGATGATTGGATGTTAGTATTAGAATTTCCAAGTTCCCTGACCAATCAGTTGTTTCAGTAAGTCGATGTAGATTGGGGCTGTCTGTGTTAAAAAGTGTTTTTTACTATAGGCAACCACAATCTTTTTTTCCGTAATGCCAAAGCAGCCCTTTGGCTCTTTGATTTTGTAGTAAATCGGATGATTCTCAAAGTTTCCAAAACGAATCAGCGTATCCGGGATAATACCCATTCCTAAATTAGAATTTACCCAGTGAAACATCGTTTCGATGTTGTAGCATCGCAGGTTGATTTGTGGAATCTGTTTCATATGCTGGAACAAATCTACAGTAATATCCGGATCATTATTTTTTGTGTCAAGAACAATGAAAGATTCATTCAAACAGTCGCTTAATGAAATTTCTTTATTGTTATACAAAGCAGAAGAATCCGAAACAATATCGGATGTTTTAAGTTGTTGTTCTTTATGTGTCTCATTAAACGGATTTTCTTTGCTTACTGCTAAATAATAATGTTCGGTTGCAAGGTCTTCCGTGTAAAATAATTCAGTATCAAAGTCTGTTGCCTCAATGCAGATATCAATTTCTCCGGACAGGAGAAGATTCTGAAGTTCTTTCACATTATCTGTGATGACATCTAATTTTACATCCGGGAATTTCTTCGAAAAAGCGGCAAAACTTTTTGGAAGCATACAGGAGCCACGAAAAGGTGTAGTACCAATCGTCAAAGAACCGGTTTTTAAGTTGTTAATATCGGAAATACGGTTTTCTAATTCGCGCTCCGTCGATAAGATTTTTTTGGCTGCATCGTAGTAGGCCTGTCCGATAGGAGTTAGCTGAATTGGAGAAGAAGAGCGGTCGAACAACGGCGCACCAAGCTGCATTTCCATATTTTTAATAAGCTGACTAATAGAAGGCTGTGTGACAAAAAGTTTTTTTGCTGCTTTTGAAAAACTGCCTTCTTCAGCTAAAGTAATAATACATTGAATCTGTTGTGTTGTCATATCCTATAATATCTCCTTGCATATATTGTAATAATTATAACAAAGAGATAATATTGTGACAAGAAAAATCTTACAGGTCATTTTATTGACATCCTTTCGATAAGTCGTTATAATTGAGAAAAACAATCGATTTAGGAGGTATTTTTTAATGAGTATTCAGATTCAAAAAGTAACAGACAAAAGTTTTCGCAAATACGGACGTATTTTGACCGGAGAGTATGATGTGGCAGAATTGATGGATGCAATGGAAAAAACAGAGTGTCCGGATGATGCCGTTATTTACATTCCTTCGGATAAAGAAATTGAGAAACTGCCAGTCATGAAAGCATTTACCAATAGTTTGTATGGTGGACTTCCAATTCAGATTGGTTACTGCAACGGAAATAATCATTTATTGAATGCCGTTGAGTATCATCGTTCATCCGAAGTAAATGTTGCCTGCACCGACTTGATTCTTTTGATTGGAAGCGAGCAGGATATTGAAGATGATTATACATATGATACATCGAAAATTGAAGCATTTCTTCTTCCAAAAGGAACAGTAGCAGAAGTTTATGCGACAACACTTCATTATGCACCTTGTGGTGTAGATGGAAATAACTTCCGATGTGTTGTTGTTCTTCCAAAAGACACAAACTTGGATTTGGAAGTAAAACCGGAAGGAGCAAAAGAAGACCCATTGCTTGTAGCAAGAAACAAATGGCTCATTGCTCATGAAGATGCTAAGATTGAAGGAGCATTCAATGGTTTAAAGGGCGAGAACATCAGTGTCGAGTAAATAAAAGATTAGCAGATAAAAAATAATAAACCGGTGAGAAACATGACGAAAGTGTTTTTGTTCTCACCGTTTTTTGTATTTTCATTTATTAAATGTTATTCAACAGTAACACTCTTTGCTAAGTTACGTGGCTGGTCAACATTAAGACCTTTTTCAACGGATACATAGTAAGCGAGATACTGTAAAATGACAGTAGCTACAAATGGTGCAAACAGTGGGTCTGTCTCCGGTAAAACAATGTGATAATCACATAAAGCGGCATCGACACTGGCGTCAGCACCGGTAATTAGGATAACTTTCGCGCCACGGGAGCGTACTTCCTGTACGTTAGAAATGATTTTTGCATAAACATCCGGCTGTGTTGCCAAAGCGATAACCGGAACATTATCAGTAATCAATGAAATTGTTCCGTGTTTCAGTTCGCCGGCAGCGTAAGCTTCCGAATGAATGTAACTAATTTCTTTTAACTTCAACGAACCTTCACAGGACAATGCATAATCCAATCCGCGTCCAAGGAAAAAGATGTCCGTAGCGGATGTCAGACGTTTGGCAATGCGCTCCGTCTGCTGGTCGTAAGTAAGGGCATCCTCCACTTTGTCAACCGTATCTATCATGGTTGTCATGAAGCCAGCAGCGTCTTTTTCTGAAATCTTTCCGTTTACCAATGCAAAGCGGAAAGCAATCAAGTACATAACAGCAACCTGAACACTGTATGCTTTTGTACTGGCAACTGCGATTTCCGGACCGGCATGAGTATAAAGTACATAATCACTTTCGCGGGCAATGGAAGAACCTTTTACATTTACAACAGAAAGTGTTTTGGCACCACGTTCTTTTGCCAGACGGAGAGCAGCAAGTGTGTCTGCGGTTTCGCCGGACTGTGAAACGGTGATTAGCAAGGTATGTTCATCAATAATCGGATTCTGATAGCGGAACTCCGAAGCAATATCAACGGTAACCGGAATACGGCAGAGACGTTCAATCATGTTTTTGCCCATCAGTCCGGAATGCATTGCCGTACCGCAGGCAGTGATAACAATTCGGTTGACATTAGTGAAAAGTTCATCACCAACGCCGTCTGCAGAAAAATCAGGAAGTCCGTTTACCATACGAGGACGAATGGTGTTGCGGAGTGCTTCCGGCTGTTCGTGGATTTCTTTCATCATGAAATAATCATAACCGCCTTTTTTTGCGGAAGCCATATCCCAGCTGATGTGATGGATATAAGGTCCGTACACTTCGCCATTTTCGTCTTTTACAATGATTTCATCTTTTGTCAACTTTGCAATATGACCTTCCTTTAATACGAAATAATGTTTTGTGTGGCTGACCAAAGCAACCATATCAGAAGCGATGATAGAGCCACGGTCTGTATGAGCGGCAACTAAAGGACTGCCGTTTCTTACCGCATAGATGGTTTCTGGGATATCGGAAAAAATAATACAAAAACCATAGGCACCAACCAGTTTTGAAATGGCTTTACGAATAGCAGCTTCCGGGTCACCGGTATAACAGTCATCAATTACCATTGCGGCGATTTCTGTATCGGTCTGGGAGATTGGTTCTTTTCCCTTTGCAGCAAGTTCTTCCTGTAATTCCTTGTAATTTTCAATGATTCCGTTATGAATCAAAGTAACTTTTCCGGCAGTGTGAGGATGGGAGTTTGTATCCGATACGCCACCATGTGTTGCCCAGCGTGTGTGGCCGATACCGCAGGTGGTTACATCATCCGCAGCCTCTTTGGCAACTTTATCTTTTAAACAAGATACTTTTCCCACCGTTTTGATTGTTTTTATTCCGTTTGGCTGGCAGTAAGCAATACCTGCACTGTCATAGCCACGATATTCCAATGCCTGTAAGCCTTTTAACAGTTCTTTTTTTGCATCATCAAGACCTACATATCCAATAATTCCGCACATAGTAAATATCTCCTTTAACGCATGTTTTTGAAAAAGGCAAACAATGCCTTTTCTATCATTTTCTTATTCTATGAAATGGTATCATTTCTTGTGAATAATGTCAAGAAATGCGATAAGATTAGTTGCGCTAAAAGGTAAGATACGGTATACTGAAAATGAATATGACAAAGGAGAAAATGACATATGAGTAATTTTCATGTTGCACTGAAAAAAGTGGTAGATGACTCTTATGATGTTCAGATTGGCTGTGGACTGATAGATGATATGATTCAGGACATAAAAGAAGGTCTTGTTGGAAATAAAAAGAAGTTTGCTGTGATTACGGATTCGAATGTGGATGAAGTTTATGGCAGACCGGTTTTAGAGAAAATCCTTGCGGCCGGATATCAGGGAGATTTATTTGTGTTTGCGGCGGGAGAAAAAAGTAAAGTAAGAAAGACAAAAGAAGAGATTGAGGATGCCATGTTGGCGAAGGGGTACCGCCGTGACTGCTGTGTCATTGCAGTCGGTGGTGGTGTCGTGACGGATTTGGCCGGTTTCTTGGCAGGAACGTTTGGCAGAGGTGTGCCGGTGATTCATTATGCAACGACGCTTCTTGCTGCGGCAGATGCTTCAATTGGTGGAAAGACAGCGGTGGATACCGATTTGGCTACGAATCTGATTGGTTTGATTTATCAGCCGAAGAAAGTCTATGTGGATATTGATGCGTGGAAGATACTTCCGAAACGTCATTTAATCAATGGACTTGCGGAGACGATTAAGCATGCTTGTCTTGCGGATTATGAATTGTTTACTTATTTAGAAGAACACTGGCAGGATATCCTTTCCTGCGACAAAGAAGCCTGTACATACATTTCCGAGCATAACTGTAAGGTCAAGTATGAAGTTGTGATGAAAGATGAAAAGGAGAATAATCTTCGTGAGATTCTTAATCTCGGACATACGGTAGGGCGTGCCATTGAGACTGTGAGTGATTACCGGCTTTTGCATGGTGAGGCATTGTCAATTGGTATGACGGCGCAGGTTTTGCTTGGATATCGATCCGGCTATCTGTCAAAAAAAGAGTGTGAACGGGTGATTACACTTCAGCAGGCAGTGGGACTTCCGGTTCGAATTCCGGAGTACATTGACCGTGAAGAATTAGTGAAAAAACTGTACACGGACAAAAAAGTAAGAGATGGCAGACTTCGCTTTGTTTTCCAAAAAGGAATCGGCGATGTCATGACATTTGGAGAAGAAACGTACGCAAGATGCGTATCGGAGGAAGAAATTCGTGCAGTGTTAATGGATGATACTGTACTTTAAAATAGATTTATAATAACCCCGGAAAAACCGGAGAAAGAGGGATAACATGTTAGTAGGAATTATTATTGGTGCTGTTGTATTACTTTTAATTATTTTTGTAATCAGTAGTTACAACAAACTTGTGAAACAGAAAGTAAATGTCGAAGAGGCATTTGCTACAATGGATGTTTATTTAAAAAAGCGTTTTGATTTGATACCAAATCTGGTAGAAACTGTAAAAGGTTATGCAAAACATGAAAGTGAAACTCTGATTGCTGTCATTGAAAAGAGAGGAAGCAATTACGACAGCATGACTGAAGAACAGAAAATTGAGAGTGGAGCTGCTATTTCCAGCGTAATACCTAACATTATGGCGTTGGCAGAATCTTATCCGGATTTGAAAGCAAACCAGAACTTTATGAATTTGAGCAATCAGTTGGAGGCAGTGGAAGAGGATATTGCCAATTCCAGAAAATATTATAACGGTACGGTAAAACGTTATAATATGTCGGTACAGACGATTCCGACCAATATTATTGCCGGTATGTTCCACTTTGAGAAGAAACCGATGTTTGAGGTTGAGAGCCAGGCAGAGCGCCAGAATGTGAAGGTGAAATTCGATTGAAAATAAAAAGTTTTCTGCTTGCAGGTGTTTTTATTGTTCTTTCCCTTTTCTTTGCTGCTCCAATGAATGCGAAGGCGGCAAATTTTACCATTGATAAATATGAGGTAAATATGAAGGTGACAAAGGATAACACCTATCAAATAAAAGAGCATATAGAAGTAAATTTCAAGTCAAAAAGTCATGGTATATACCGTGATATTCCACTTATTAATGATGTAAAGCGCGAAGATGGCAGTTCGAACCGCATTGTGGCAAGAGTGGAGAACCTTGACTGCGGAGGCGAGGAATATGAATCTTCCAGAGAAGGTAATAATCTGCATGTTCGCCTTGGTGATGAAGACGTAGAAATTACAGGTAAATATGAATATAATATTTCCTATAATTATGTGATGGGGAATGATGTGCTGCCAAATGAGGACGAGTTTTATTTTAATGTAATTGGTACGGGATGGGAGACTACCATTTCCAATGTATCATTTTCCATTGAGATGCCGGAAACTTTTGATGAAAATAACCTTGGAATGTCTTATGGTACTTACGGTGAATCAAAACTGGATGGACTGTATTATTCTATTGATGGCAATACTATTTATGGTGAGCTGGATACGAGCGTTGCCCTTGGCGCCGGAGAAGGCGTGAATGTCCGTCTTTCATTGCCGGAAGGTTATTTTATAAAGGTAAAACATACACCGTGGATGGCATATGTAGGAATTGTTTTTGCTGCATTAGCTGTGATTGTGGCATTTCTTCTTTGGTTTGTTTTCGGCCGTGATGACCAGGTTGTTGAAACGGTTGAATTTTATCCGCCGGATGGCTTAAATAGTGTGGAACTTGCATTTGCCTATCGGGGATATGCGTCTTCAAAAGATGTCGTTTCTATGATTGTTGATTTGGCACAAAAAGGCTATATTGAAATTCATCAGGGACCGAATAAAAAGGATTTTACGCTGATTAAGAGATTAGAGTATAATGGCACGAATAAGGCAGAGAAACTCTTTATGGACGGTCTGTTTAGTTCTTTTAATCGTGTTGACAAAATTGATTTGGAAGATTCCTTCTATAAAACGATTAATTCGATTAAATCGGAAGTGAATTCCAGGGAAAACAAAGAGAAACTTTTTTATGCGAATTCCATTAATAAGGGCTGGATTTTGTGGATGCTGTCGATATTAGCTTGTCTTTTTGCCGGTTTTTATCCGGTCAAAAATTATGAGTATTCCACGATATTTGGACTTTTGGTTCCACTTGGCATTGGTGTTGCCGTGATGTTAGGTTCCTTTTTCCTATTTCGAAAAGGGAAAATACTGCCTAGAATCGGTATCTTTTTGGGATTGTTAGCAGGTGCGGCAGTTGCATATTATTTCTTTATGAACTCGGCAATGCAGTGTGTTGACCCATTGTACCGGATTTCCTACTTTATTGCATTGGGAGCTTCTTTTGTGGCAATGTTCTTCCATGATTTCTTGTCTAAACGAACACCGTATGGCACAGAAATCCTTGGACGCATTTTAGGTTTCCGCAATTTCCTGATTACAGCAGAAAAGGATAAACTAGAGGCTCTTGTGGAAGAAAATCCGGAGTATTTTTATGATATACTTCCGTATACATATGTCCTTGACGTGTCGAGTAAGTGGATGAAGAAATTTGAGTCTCTTACGATGTCAGCACCGAATTGGTATTCGAGCGAGGATGACCGCGCATTTGATTATATTATGTTTAGTCATTTTATGTCTTCGACCATGTCTACGGCGATGACAAGTATGACTTCGACACCAAGTTCCAGTAGCGGCGGCGGATTTTCCGGCGGTGGTTCCGGCGGTGGTGGCGGCGGAAGCTGGTAAAAAAATCTTGCGTTTCTCGTATAATTATGCTATAGTTTGATAAACTACGAATAAAGGGGAGTAGCTTGCGTTTTTTAAACGTAATATGATATCGTCAATACACGAGCGGGTATCAAAAAAGATAGCCTGACTCCGGTACATATTCTATGAAGCGAGACTTTTATAGTGGCACAGTGTTTTATTTGTGCTGCGGTAAAGTCTCGCTTTTATTGTGGCATAAGCTAAACTTACTTGGCTGAGACTTTATTGTGGCAGGAAAAAGAATGGAGGAATGAAAATGAAAATGTGGTTAGACCTTTTGTTACTGGTGATTGGATTTGTCTTGCTGCTTAAAGGGGCAGATGCCTTTGTCGACGGAAGTGCCGGAGTGGCACGGATTTTTAAGGTGCCCGGTGTCATTATCGGACTTACGATTGTGGCGATGGGAACGAGTGCACCGGAACTTGCGGTCAGTGTATCAGCGGGAATTTCCGGTTCCAATGCGATTGCAGTCAGCAATGTGGTTGGCTCGAATATTTTTAATCTTTTGATGGTTCTTGGTATTTGTGCGATGATGAAAGCCCTGCCGGTAGATTCCGGAATTAAGAAGAGAGATTATCCGATTTCTTTGGTGGCAACGCTTATTTTGTTAATTCTTGCCGGTAATCTGTTTTTTGTCGGTAAAGTGCCGGATTATCGAAATATGAATGCGTCTGGCGGTGTGCTGTACCGCTGGAATGGAATTATCTTAATTGCGTTGTTTGTATTATATCTCGCATATACGATTTATCTCGCAAAAAAGAATAAAGAAACAGAAAATGATGAGGCAAAAAAGATGCCGATGTGGCAATGCCTTCTTTATATTATATTGGGCCTTGCAGCAATTATTATTGGAGGACAGCTTGTGGTAATTCATGCAAAAAATATTGCACTAGCGTGGGGCATGAGTGAAACATTAGTCGGTTTAACAATTGTTGCAATTGGGACAAGCCTGCCTGAACTTGTGACATCAATTGTTGCGGCATCCAAAGGTGAGACCGGAATGGCTGTCGGCAATGTGGTTGGCTCGAATATTTTTAATCTTTTGTTGATTTTAGGAGTTTCCAGTGCCATACATCCGATTGCGATTTCAATGGCTTCTTTCGTGGATTTGTGTGTACTGCTTGCAGTAAGTTTGATTGCCTTTGGCTTTGTGATTACCGGAAAGCGGATTAACCGGGCAGAGGGC
>OGCN01001803.1_pt1 | contig 25940 bp, 25 predicted proteins | sample 1570181 | NCBI WGS metagenome assembly OGCN01 (sample SAMEA4370584, study PRJEB24528) | human gut metagenome | reverse complement strand
GGCCTCGCGAGCTCGTATGGTTGGGCGAGCGCTCAGGTTCTTGCGCCTCTCGCGTGCGGCATTGTGGCACTTGCATGGTACGCGCGCCGTCAGCTGATGATCGATGTGCCCATTATCAATGTGCGCGTCTTTGGCATTCGCGGTTTCGTTTTGGGCGGTGCTGCCATGATGATCAACTTCGGCATCACGCTTTCGGCGATGTTCTTGCTGCCGCAGTTCATTCAGAATGCAATGGGTGTCGCTGTTGCCATGACGGGCATTATCATGCTTCCGGGCGGCATCGTGAACGCCATTGTATCAATGCTTGCTGGTCGCTTGTACGACCACGTGGGCGCTCGTATTCCCGCGCGTATTGGTTTCGCGCTTTCGATTGCGGGTTCGATTATGTTGCTGCTTGCGATGGGGTCGAGCACGATCGTATACGTGATTGTTGCGCATATCGTGCTCATGATCGGCGTGCCGCTCGCTATGTCTCCGTGCCAGACGAGTGCCTTGAATTCGTTGCCCCCGCAGCTTTCCGCCGATGGCTCCACTGCGTTGAATACGATGCAGCAGGTGCTTGGTGCAATCGCGACCGCAGTTGCGACGAGCCTTTTGGGCTTGGGCCAGGCGAGTTATTACGCTGCTGGCGGCACATCTGCGGCAGAGGCCTTCACGGCCGGATCGCATTGGGGCTTCGCGTTCACGTTTGTTTTGGCTGTGTGTGGTTTGCTCATGGCGCTCATGCTGAAGCAACGTGCGGAAAAGACCGACGTTGTTCCAGAGATGGAGCTGCACGAAATGAATGCGTGCGCGCCTGCGCAGCCTGCCGGTGAGCGATAGCGCCAACGGTTGGATTCAAAAATGCAGAACCGTTGATGTGGCATGTGGCCGCGTCGCGATGCGCGAGAAGGGGGCGTCTGATTGAAGGGCGCCCCCTTCTTTATCTGGGATGGTGTTTCCTGTCGCTTTTGCTAGTTGTGGCGTTTCACGATTGCAACCATGCCAAGCCCGATCACGGTAACGCCCGCGATAATGAGCATTACCAGCGGAAGGCCGTAGGCATCGCCCGCCATTCCTAAAAGCGGCTCCACAATGCCGCCAACACAAATAACGACGCCGTACGATATACCCGATGCGGTTCCCAGATGACGGGGCACGTAGCTCATGCCCAAGGCGACGAAAGAAGGGTAGAACAGGTTGGCCGCGCAGGTGAGCAAGCACACGAGTACCACGGCCGAGACGAGTGAGCGGTTGAATGCGAACGCGACCAGGCATAAAGCGAGAATTCCGAAACAGAGATAGGCGATCCTGAACACGCCTGCGCGTTCGGTGATGCGGCCCGATATCGCCGTTGCAACGGCTCCCGCAATAGCGAATACCGAAAGCATGAGCGAGCCGAACGTTTCGCCTTGGCCGAGCACGCTCACGAAGAACAACGGTATAAATGCCATAAGTCCGTATTCGACGATCGATCGGCATGAAAGCACGCCCATTGCGAGGGCGAAATTTCCCCAGCGCTCGGGTTTTGCGTCTTTTTGCGTAGTTGAATTCTTGGCGATTCCCAGCGAAAGGAAGCGCTTGTTGAATGCGAGCAGGACAATTGCGCAGATGGTCGTGGGGAAGAGGAAAGCGAGCGTTCCGTGCATGCCAAAGGCGGTAAGGAAGACGGCAGCCATAAGCGGTCCTACGAAAAAGCCGATGTTGCCGCCAACGGCGAAAATAGACATGCCGTTTGCTTTGCGCGCGCCCGCGGCGAGGTTTGACAGGCGTCCGCCTTCAGGGTGGAACATTGCCACGCCAATGCCCGATACCATGGCTGAGGCAAGCACCGTCCAATAGGCATCGAAAAAACCGATGCCGCACATGCCGAGCCCTGCGAGGAAAACGCCGAGTGCCATGAACCAGGGGCATGCCCTGTGGTCGCCGATGACGCCGAAGAGCGGCTGGATAACCGCCGATGCGATATTCGCGGCGAATACGAGCCCGGCGACCGCTGTATAGGAATACCCGTCGTACATCACCAAAAACGGAAGCGTTGCCGAAAGCGCGCCTTGGTTGATATCGGCGCAAATGTGCCCGGTCATGCAAAGGTAGTTGACGAGTTTGTCTTCTTTTCGAGCTGCAATCATCGACATGCTTTCATACTTGATGAATTGGGTTGCGCCGGTCGCGGCATAGCGACGCTCGGGCTAATCGACCCAGGCGCGAATGCGGTAACGTACGCCGAGTTCATCGCAGATGGCCTGGCATTTCGCTTCATCCTCGTGCGAAATGGTGGTATCGACGGTCGTCATGATTACGTTCGGCACGTATTTACGAACTTCGCGCGCGAAATCGAGCATGCCTTGGAATGCGGCGTCGCCGAATTTGCTGCGAACGAGTTCGTGGTATTCGTCAGCGTTGGGCGTGTTGAGCGAAATGGAAACGGTATCGACGATGTCTTTGAATTCAGGGGCGATATCACGGCCGTTGATGAGGCTGCCCTGGCCGTTGGTGTTTACGCGAACCGGCATATCGTAGCGGCGTTTCACTTCGGCTGCGACCTGTTTGAGGGTTTCGAACGCGCATGTTGGCTCGCCGAATCCGCAGAAAACGACTTCTTCGTAAGCGCTCATGTCTTGTTTGTCGAAAGCTTCCATGACTTCTTCGAAAGAGGGCTCGTGCTCAAGCCACAGCACGTTGTCGGCGCCTTCGCCGTTTTTTCCGACGCCCGTTGCGGTTTGGCGAATGCAGAACGTGCATGCGCAGCTGCAGCGATTCGTGAGGTTGACGTAAAGTCCGTTGTGGACGGGATAGACGATGGTTTCGGCTTTTTGCATTCTGAACTTCTTTCAACCTAGTGGGGTTTCTATTGGAGCGACCTGATGGAGATGTGCGCGAGGTTGCCGTTCGCTTCGCGTGGCATGCAGCCGTTTCGGTTCTCGTTTTGGAAGAACGTGGGGGTGACCGTTTCCATCGAGTCGCCCCCAATGGAAACTACTCTACGCTTCCTTGGCCATGCTTGCGTAGCGCTATTGGGTGAGCGTGTGCAGCTTCTCTTCGAACGCGAGGCCATCGGTGCGCGGAATGCCCAAATCGATGCTTGCCTGAACGCAGTCATGGGCAAACCTCGTTGCTTTTTCGATTGACTTTCTGAACGGAACTTCGTTTACGGCATCGGCTGCGATGATTGCCGAGAAGACGTCGCCCGTTCCCGAACGTTGCTCTCCGAGCTTCTCGCCTGTGACGGTGAAGGGTTTTCCTCCTCGTTCGAAGCATACATTCGACATGGTCGAACCGTGTTCGACACCTGTCACAACGACTTTAGACGGACCCATATCGCACAGCTTTTGGGCGAGCGAGAAGGCATCGTCGAAGCTCATATGTGGGTCGTAATCGACGTTTGCGAGGATGCACGCCTCGGTGATGTTGGGCGTGATGATGTCGGCGTGGGCAACGAGTTCGGCCATGCGCTCGCACATTTCAGGCGTATAGGTGCCGTAGGCCCTTCCCTCATCGCCCATAACTGGATCGACGAGCGTTACGCAGTCGTCACCGCCAAATTCGTCGATGAAATCACGCACGATTGAAATTTGCTCGGCTGAACCGAGAAACCCGGTGCAAATGCCACGGAATTGCAGGTTGAGTTTGCGCCACTCATCAATATGCTCGTGCATATGGGGCGTGAAATCTTGGAAACTGTAGCTTGGAAAGCCCGTGTGATTGCTCAGGATTGACGTCGGCAGCACGCAGCACTGCACGCCCAGCTGGGAAATAATGGGTAATTGCACAGCGACGGAACACCTGCCGAAGCCGGTGATGTCGTTGATGAGGGCAATCTTCTTTTGGTTATTGTGGTTTGGGGCGATGCTTTGCACGGTAGTCTTTCTGTCGCTATTTCAGAGCGGTTAGCTATTATAGTGGTAGGTTGAATCGCGGAAAGCGCTGTGCGTGGTATTGCGTCGGAAATATAGAACGTTTCGCGTGTTATGGAAGATGGTCTATAGGAATTATTGGTCGCATTCGAGGAGGGCGCCATGGGCAGCAAAAAACGTTCGTCATGGTCGAAGCAGAAAGCGGAGTTTGCTGCTGGACTGGATGATTTTTCCGGCATGGATGATATATTTGCGCGCGAAGAGGCGCATCGGGAAAGGGCCAGCGCCGATCATGAGGCGGCGCGTCGCCGCAAGGCATGCGAGTCGAAGAACCGTTATGCTTCGCGTGCGGAGGCCGAAGAAAATCTTGCGTGGTGTGAGCATAATGGCAAGCGTGGCTTGTCTGTTTACCGGTGTCCTTACTGTGATGGTTGGCATCTCACGTCGCATCCCTGGGATGAATAACGGTCCTTTATTGCTTTAGTTTTATATCGTTTGAAAAGCAATGCGCGACATAGAGCGCATTGCTTTTTTTATTGGAGCTTCGTGCTTGGCGGAACCAGCACGTCGTAACGTACCGCCTTGCCCGTAATCGAATAACTTGGCTTTATCCCGGCAAGGTGTCCCCCCTTCACGGGGCGCTTAATAACGACCTTGCGGGGACCGGCTGCGAACGCAGCGCGGATAAGCGTTTCTTCTTCTGCTTCATCGCAGGGGTTTTCGAGCACATGCAGGAGCTGGAACTTCTTCTTCACCGCAGCGCTTTTTTGGCGTGCGGGAAACATTGGATCAAGGTAAATCACGTCGGGAGGTACATCGTCTGATTTCGCGAGTGCCGCGAGGTACTGAAGACTATCGCTGCGTTCGAGCGACATTCTTTTCGCTACGCCAGATACCACCGGGTTATTACCAGCCCTCGAAAGGCCATCTTCCAGAAGCGCCGCGATGGTTTCGTCGCGCTCGAACATGCTCACTGTGAAGCCTGCTGCGGCGAGCAAAAAGGAATCTTGGCCAAGGCCGGCAGTGCAGTCGATGGCGGTAGGGGATTGTGCCCCTTTGACTTTCGCTGCCTTTACAAGCAACTCTTGCTGAAGCCGTCCAGGTTTAATACGGGGAAGCATCTCTTCGAAATCGCAACGCAGCTCCATGTTGTCGCCTACGAGGGTTAGTCCCGCATCTGTTTCGCGTAGCTCGACCGATTTCGGTGCCATGTCTTCTCCCTCATGCATGATTGCCGTTTTCTTTCATAGTGACAGCGTACCTGAATTGGGCAATTCCAGGCGGTTCGTTTAGGAAAAGCGCGTTTGCTTTGAATTGTCCCACTGTGGAAAAGAGCAATGCGCAAACAGGGGAGCTTTACAAGGTAAATTGATAATGATAAAGCGTAAACATATCAACAACTTTACGCTGCCGTTAGGCATGATACTAAGCTTATTCTTTGTAACACCATTGCGTCAAATGGCGGTTTTCGCATGTATTCCAAACAGATATGGCCATATGCCCCATGCACTCCCTCGCCTTTTCGTCGATGAAATACACCGTTTGGTATTCCTTGGGAGCATGACTTCTTTTCTCGCGGTACCATAAATCCAACTGTTTGAAAATCGAGCTGCTGTTGCAGGCGATTAGTCAAGGAGGCCTGTGTATGGATGCTGCTGAAAAGCGCTATCTCGAACTTCTTTCTCGCTCGTTTCCTACGGTCGCAAAAGCGTCCGCCGAAGTAATAAACCTGAGCGCGATTCTTAATTTGCCGAAGGGCACGGAGTTCTTCGCTTCCGATATTCATGGCGAATACGAGGCGTTCTCGCATATCCTTCGAAATGGCTCGGGCTCGATTCGCCTGAAGATCGATGATGTGTTTGGCGACGAACTCTCGAAGGAAGAAAAGCGCACGCTCGCAACGCTGATTTATTACCCCCGGGAGAAATCTCGTTTGGAGCTTTCGAAGGTTTCAGATGTGGCTGCGTGGTACGGAAAAATGCTGCCGCGTCTGATTGCCGTATGCAAACGTGCCGCGCGTAAATACACCCGTTCTCGTGTTCGCAAAGCCTTGCCTGAAGACTTCGCTTACATCATCGAAGAGCTTATGTATGCCGATACGCGCAACTTCGATAAAGAAGCGTATTACGCTGCCATTGTCGATGCCGTTGTAAGAACTGGCAGGGGGCCTGCATTTGTTGAAGCGTTGTGTGGGCTGATTCAGCGTTTGGCCATTGAGCGATTGCATATTATTGGCGATATTTACGATCGCGGCCCTCATCCTGATGCGATCATGGAGGCCCTTATCGATCACCATTCGGTCGATATTCAGTGGGGCAATCATGACATCGTATGGATGGGCGCTTCGCTCGGTCAGCGCGGCTGTATTGCTCATGTCGTGCGAAACTGCGCGCGTTACGGAAACCTTTCGATTCTCGAAGATGCCTACGGAATCAATATTTTGCCTTTGGCTCGATTCGCGCTTGATGCGTATAAGGACGACCCCTGCGTCGGCTTCGCTCTGAAGGGCCACCCTGACGCCATGTCAGAAGCCGAGATTCTGATGAACGTGAAAATCCAAAAGGCGATGGCCATCATTCAATTCAAGGTCGAAGGCGCGCTTATCGATGAGAACCCGGCATTCGGCCTCCAGAGTCGCAAGCTGCTCGATAAGATTGATTACGAACGCGGCACTGTGGTGTGCGACGGCGTGGAATACGAACTGACCGACAAGATGTTCCCGACTATCGATCCTTGCGACCCATATAAGCTCACGCCTGGCGAGCGGGACGTCATGGATCGCTTGGTTTCTGCGTTCACGGGATGTGAAAAGCTGCAGCGCCATATGCGCTTCTTCCTGAAAACGGGCAGCCTCTATAAAATCGACAACGGCAACCTGCTGTTCCATGCATGCGTTCCCTTGAATGCCGATGGCAGTTTGAAAGAAGTCGATGTTTTCGGTAAGAAGCTTAAGGGCCGCGCACTCTATGACGAAATGGAGCGATGGGTGCGCATCGCGTTTTTCGACGAGGACGCTGAAATGCGCAAGCGTGGCGCCGATATGCTGTGGTACTTGTGGCTGGGCGAGGGGTCTCCCTTGTTTGCGAAGAGCAAGATGGCAACTTTCGAGCTCTATCTTATTGCCGATAAGGCAGCGCGCAAGGAGGTGAAGAACCCCTTCTATACGCTTCTCGACAACGAGGACGTGTTTGCGGGTATCTTCCGTGATTTTGGCCTTGACCCTGAAACGTCTCATATCATTTGCGGCCATGTACCTGTGAAGGTGAAAGATGGCGAAGACCCGGTGAAGTGCAATGGCAAGGTCATCATGATCGACGGTGGTTTCTCGAAAGCGTATCAGTCTACAACGGGCATTGCAGGCTATACGCTTATCTCGAATTCGCACGGTTTTGTGCTCGCCGCGCACGAGCCCCTCGAATCGGCCCAAGCCGCCGTTGAGCGTGAGCTTGATATTCATTCTTCGCGTCGCGTGGTGGAACGCGTGGGCGTGCGCACGCTTGTTGCCGATACCGATACGGGCGCGAAGCTCAAGGCGCACGTTGCCGATTTGGAGCGTTTGCTTGAAGCATATCGGCATGGCGATATTCCCGAGCGGAAAAAATCGTAGAATCGTTTTCTCCCATCCAGGCTTCGCCCTTTATTGATGCAGCGGACGTGAGGGAATTCTGGTTGTGAACGAAAAGGCCGGACGCGCTTAATGCTCGTCCGGCCTTCTTGATATAGCGAACCCTTTTTATGCGAGGCTCAAGATTGCGTGGATCACAAGTTCGGCGCAATGATGTGCTGCTTGGGCTTCGAAGGTGGGATAGTCGACGCTCGATGACCCGTCGGCCTTGTCGGAAATTGCGCGCACGATTGCGCAGGGAGTGTTCGAAAGGTGGCACACGTTCGCGATGGCGGCGCCTTCCATCTCACAGCATTTGGCGTCGAAGGCTTTTGTGATGCGCTGCTTTTCGGAATCGCTGCATACGAAACGGTCACCCGATGCGACGCGGCCCCTATGCGTCGTCACGCCAATTTTGGTTGCAGCGTCGACGACGGCGTAGCTGAGTTTTTCATCCATGGGGAAGGCGAGCGTGTCGGCGCCCGGCGTTTGGCCCACGGCGTAACCCAGGTTGCTTACGTCCATGATGTGGTTCACGGCATCGGTCGCCACAACCACATCGCCGATTTCAATGGCCGCGTCGAGCGAGCCGGCGATGCCGGTGTTGAGCACTGCTCCCACGCCGAAACGGTCTATGAGGATTTGCGTACAGGTGGCTGCGTTGACCATGCCCACGCCGCACTTCACAACGACGACGCTTGTTTGGCCAATGACGCCTTCGATGAATTCCATGCCGGAAAACGCGGTCGTATGCACTTCGCAGCATTCCTGCATATGCTTCTTGAGGAGTGCGACTTCGACATCCATTGCGCCAATAATGCCGATGGTAGATTGAGATGCCATTCCATTCCTTCCATCTCGTCGTATCAAAGATCGAGCCTTGGTTCGTTTCTTGTTTTGGTTGCATCGTATCGCATTAATGTTGCCGCAGGCGCGCAACGATGCGTTCGTGTCAAAAAGCGAGACCCAGAACCGCTGAAATGCCATATGTAGGCCTAGCAACTTTTTAGTGAGTCGTGCCAAGATGGAAGTTGTGCCGCATTCGTGACTTTTCCCCAGATTGTGCGTGTTCGTAAAACATGGGTAAAACTTCGGTACAATAAGCCGCGTCATGCATTTGGCCGCTTTTACATACGAGGTGCTTCGTGGCTCTCACGTTTTTTGATTTTTTGTCGCACGCAATGGCTCAGCCCATTTTGTTCGTCATTTTGATTCTGGTCATTGGCGTAACTGCAGTTTCTGGCGCTACTGATGCCCCGAACGCTATCGCGACGGTCGTTTCTACTCGTTGTCTTTCCCCGAATGCCGCAATTGCGCTTGCCGCTGTGTTTAATTTCGTGGGCCTTGTGGGCATGACCTACATCTCTACCGCTGTGGCGAAAACCATGTTTGGCATGGTCGACTTTTCAGGCGATACTACTTCAGCGTTATACGCTCTGGTTGCGGCTATGATAGGCGCCATTTTGTGGGGCATCGCATGTTGGTATTTCGGCATTCCGTGCTCGAAATCGCATTCGTTGATCGCCGGCATTACCGGTGGCGCCATTGCCATGAACGGCTGGTCAGGCGTCGTTCCCACCGAATGGGCGAAGGTCATTTACGGCATGGTTTTCTCCTTGGTCGCTGGTTTCGTGCTTGGCTGGCTTTTCACGCGCCTCATCGAGTGGATTTTCAAATTCGTGCAACGCCAGGCGGCCAATAAGCTTTTCACCATCATTCAAGACATTGCAGCGGTGGCGCTTTCCTTCTTGCACGGCGCTCAAGATGGTCAGAAATTCATGTCTATCGCCATGCTGGGCATTGCGCTTTCGTTCGGCAGCTCCACGCCCGATTCGAGCGGCTTTCCGCTGTGGATTATGGTTATTTGTTCCGCCGCCATTTCGCTCGGCACAATTTTGGGCGGCAAGCGCATCATCAAGTCGGTCGGCATGGATATGGTGAAGCTCGAGAAATATCAGGGCTGTGCGGCGAACTTCTCAACGACGTTTACGCTTTTGGTCGCGAGCCTTACCGGCATGCCGGTGTCGACGGGCCACTGCAACACGTCTGCCATTATGGGCGTGGGCGCCGCGAAATCGCTCAAGCGCGTGAATTGGTCTATTGCAAAAAACATGCTCATGGCATGGATCATCACGTTTCCGGCATGCGGCTTTATCGGATTTTTGCTTGCGAAAATCTTCATGATGTTCGCCTAGTTTCAGCTACAGGGGCTCTTGTCCGGCGTTCAATATGAAAAAACGAATTTGTTAACGTTTTTGAAACGAAAGCTTTAGCAAGTGCGTTACCCTGACATCTGCAATTTTATCGCTTTGATAGAGGCCGCTTTCGAGCATTCAGTCACGGTGGTAAGCCGAACCAGCTTGCCGTGATGGCGAAGGCCGAAAGCCGAAGGGACCGCATGGGTTCGTGTGCGGCGCCTTGGGGCGGCGGGGAATACCCGTCGCACTGTCGCGGGAACGCGGAGTGCTATCGAAGCTGACGTTTCGCGTGCGCGATCGGCGGCTTGCGGCATTTCGCCCGAGGCCGCCTTTTTCGTTATATGGAGGAATGCAATGCGTACGCCACGTATCGATCGCATGAGGGAACGCCATTTCAACACCACGCCGTGTATTACGGCCGAGCATTTGGTGCTGCAAACGCAGGCTTACAAGCAGTTTGCGGGCGATGCGGTGCCCGTTTTCCGCGCGAAGGTCGTCAATCATATTCTTGAACGCATGAGCTGCATGATTTTCGATGACGAGCTTATTGTGGGTACGCCAACGAATGCCTATCGCGGTGCGAATCTGCATCCCGATTTCCAAAGCAGCAGCTGGTACGTGCGCGATATCGATGAATTCAGCACACGTCCAAAGGACCCTTATCGTATTTCGCCTGAAGACAAGGCGACCATTCTTGAAACTCTGCCGTATTGGCAGGGCAAATCGATGGAAGATATTTCCGATGCCGCGATGCCTGAATATATTCAGCAGCTCGAGGCCGACGATATTTTGTGCGTTGGCTTGGAGAATGGCGTGTCGGGAGAGACGACGTGCGACCATGAAAAAGTGCTGCGTGTGGGTATGCGCGGATATATCGAGGAATGCCAGCGCAACATTGATTCGTGCGTTCCGCAAACCCAGGAAGACGCTGCGAAGGTCGATTTCTGGCGCGCATGCATTATTCAGGCGCAGGGCCTTGTGACGTATGCCCATCGCATGGCCGACGAGGCGCAGCGTCAGGCTGCGGCATGCTCCAACGAGGTGCGCGCTGCCGAGCTGCGCCGTATCGCCGAGAATTGCCGCGTCGTTCCTGAAAACCCACCGCAAACCTTTGCCCAGGCGGTGCAAATGGTGTGGTTCGTGCACGTGATGTTCCATATTGAGGTGTGCACGACGGCATGCGGTTTTGGCCGCTTCGACCAGTATATGTGGCCCTTCTATAAAAAAGACGTCATCGATGAAGGCGTTCTTACGCGCGATGAGGCGCTCGAGCTCGTCGAATGCCTGTATCTGAAGGCGTGCGAGGTGTATGAGGTGCGCGATACGTGGTACGCCACGGCATTCGCGGGATATCCCATGTGGCAGATTCTTGTGGTGGGCGGCATGAAGCGCGACGGAAGCGATGCGAGCAACGATTTGTCGCTTCTGTGCCTGCAAGCAGCTGATGATTTGCAAACCACGCAGCCCGTCATGGCGTTGCGCGTATGTGACACCACGCCGCACGAGCTCATCGACTTCGGATGCAAAATGATTCAAGAAGGCCAGGCCAACCCTGGTTTCTTCAATGACGAAACCGCTATGAAGATGGCGCTTGGCAAAGGCGGTACGCTTGAAGACGCGCGCGATTGGACCATTGTCGGCTGCATTCAGGCGGGCCCTGGCGGCGGCGGAACCGATGGCAGCCCTGATGCGGGATACGTGAACATGGGCAAGATGGTCGAGTTCGTGCTGCACAATGGCATCGACCCGCGCACGGGCAAGCTCATGGGCTTGCGCACGGGCAATCCGCGCGAATTCACCAATATCGAGCAGTTTAAAGACGCTCTGAAGAAGCAAATCATTCATGCGTATGATCAAATTCGCATTGGCTACAACCTGATGCAATCAATCCATATGAATCGCTACCCGGTGATTTTTGCGAGCATGGTCACGGCGGGCTGCGTGGAAAGCGGCAAGTCGGTGCAGCAGGGCGGAGCACGCGTTTCGACTTGCGGCATGTATGTGACGGGTGCGGCGAATTTGGCCGACTGCATTGCCGCTGTTGAGAAGTGCGTTTTTGAAGACGGCGACGTGACGATGGATGAGCTCATCGCCGCCTGCGACGCGAATTTCGAAGGCTACGAGCGCCTGCGCCAGCTGCTGCTCAACAAGCCCGAAAAATACGGCAACGATTCGCCCCATGTCGATGGCATTTATCGCGAAATGATGCACTATGTGGCCGACGAGGTTCAAAGCTGGCCCGATGCACGCGGTGGCCATTATGCGTTTGGCATTGACTCGCAAACGATGAACATCCCGCATGGCGAAGTGACTGGTGCGCTGCCCGATGGCCGCCTGGCGGGTGAAGCTTTCTGTGATGCGTCGAGCCCTATGATGGGTCGCGATATTTGCGGACCTACGGCCACGGTGAAGTCGGTTGCCGCGATTGACCAGCCCGATTTGCAGGAAGGCGCACTGTTCAACCTGCGCTTCGACCCCAAGGGCGTGCAGGGCGAAGGCGGCCGCCGCATTATCGAAGGCGTGATTCGCACGTTCTTCCAGCATGGTGGCGAGCATATTCAAATCAACGTCGTCGATAATAAAACATTGCTCGCAGCTCAGGAAAACCCGGAGCACTATCGCGGCCTTATGGTGCGCGTTGCTGGATACATGGCGTATTTCACTGAGCTCGACCGCTCTGCGCAAGATGCGATTATCGCGCGTACCGCACACCTGTCAGCATAAGACGAAGGCTGGCTCGTGGGTTTCGACGGTTTCGATGTGGAATTGAATACGGAAGGGGAGCCTTCGGCTCTTGTCGGCAGCATTCAAAAGTTTTCGACCGAAGATGGACCGGGTATTCGCACGACGGTGTTTTTGAAGGGCTGTCCGCTGAAGTGCGCGTGGTGCCACAATCCTGAGCTCATCAAGAATGAGCAGCAGCTCATCGTGAGCCCCTCGAATTGCATCGGCTGCGGACATTGCGTCGAAGTGTGTTCGGCCCATGCCATTTCTTTCGGTGATGCCGGCGTTTCAATCGACCGCTCACGATGCACGGTGTGTTTGGCTTGCGCCGATGGCTGTTTTGCGAATGCGCTGCGCCCCGTTGCGCGGCTCATGACGGTTGGCGAGGTGCTTGCCGAGGTCGAGAAAGACAAGGGATTCTACGACAATACGGGCGGCGGTCTCACGGTGAGCGGTGGGGAAGTGCTCGCTCATGCGGAATTCGCCAGCGCACTCATTGATGCCGCTGCGGCTCGAGGCATTTCAAGCTGCGTGGACACGTCGGGCTTTGGCTCGTCGCGGGCTTTGCTCGACCTTGTCTCTCGTCCTGGCGTGACCGATGTGCTGTTCGACATCAAGGCCGTCGATGACGAGGTTCATCGCGAATTCGTGGGCGTTTCGGTTGAGCCGGTTCTCGCAAACGTGCGGTTGCTTTCGGCCGATGAGGCGATTCTTCCAAAGATTACGGTGCGCATGCCGCTTATCGCTGGAGTGAACGACGGTGAAGCTGCCATTCGAGCGGCGGGCGATATCGTTCGCGAATGCGGTATTCGTCGCATCACGCTTTTGCCTTACCATGCGCTCGGCATCGCTAAAGCTCACAATATTGGTTCGCAGCAGCAAGAATTCACTGCGCCGAGCGACGAGAGGGTCGCCGAGATCAAACGGTATTTCGAAGATGACGTCGGAGCGAGGACGGAAGTGCTCGGGAAACTCTAAGGTTTTCTTTGAATGATAGAACCAACCATCAATACTTAGGAGGAAAACAGTGGATGGTGGCAATCTAGGAATCATCACGTTGATTCCCATGCTGAGCTTCTTCGTGTTCGCGTTCATCACGCGCCGATGCGTTTTCAGCATTCTGCTTTCGGGCATTTTGGGCTTCTTGTTCTACTACGGGGCCGACTTCTTCGAGCCTACGGTGCAGGCGTTGCTCGATGCGGCGTGCGACGCCGACAACAACTACATCGTGATCATCTGCTTGCTGTTCGGGTGCTTCGTGCAGTTGCTGCGTCAAAGCAACGGCGCTACGGCCATGGCGAACTGGGCGCGTAAATACGTCAAAAGCGAGCGCCAGGTGCTGTTCCTCACGTGGCTGTGCGGCGTGATCATCTTTATCGACGATTACCTGTCCATTCTGGTTACGGCAAACACTATTTTGCCGATCGCCGATGAAAAGAAAACGCCGCGTGAGATGCTGTGCTACATCATCAACACCACGTCTGCGCCCGTGTGCCTGATCATTCCCATTTCCGCGTGGGTCGTGTTTTTCAGTGGCATCTTCGCTGAACAGCCTGAAGCTGCTGTGTTGGGCGACTCGGCCATGGGTATTTACTATTCCGTCATGCCGTACTTCTTCTACCCGTTTTTGTGCGTGCTGTTCGTGCTGCTCGTGATTTTTGGCATTGTGCCGAAAATGGGTGGCATCAAGAAGGCGTACGAGCGCGTCGAGAAAACCGGCAAGCTGTGGCCTGATTCTTCCGACGTGATGAACCAGGACGAAATGGGCGAGGTGCTTGGCGCCATCAGCGACGGTTCCACGAAAGATGAGAAGGAAGCAACGCCGCATTTGTGGGCATTCCTCGTGCCGATGGCTGTGGTTATTGCGGTGACTATTTTGATGGACGACATTCTGTATGGCGTGATTTGCGCCATCGTGGTGTGTTTCGTGCTGTATGTGCCAACGAAGATTATGAGCCTGGGCAAGTTCTGCGATGCGTGCTACAAGGGCCTTGAGGACATGCTGTTCATCGCCGCCGTGCTCATTGCGTCGCTGTTCTTCCGCAATGCCATCAATCTGATTGGTCTGCCCGATTATCTTATTTCGGTTGCTACGCCGTTCATGAGCGCCGCGTGGTTGCCCGTGATTACGTTTGTGCTGGTTGGCTTGGTATGCTTCGCCACCGCGAACATTTGGAGCATTCCCGCCGTGTGCACGCCGATCATTTTGCCGCTTGCTGCGGCATGCGGCGCTTCCGTTCCGTTGACGCTTGGCGCCATTATTTCGGCGGCGTGCTTCGGTGCGCAGGCATGCTTCTATTCCGACGTCACGCTCATGAGCGCATCAGCGTGCAAAATCAATAACGTCGATTACGCTGTGGCGCAGCTGCCTTACATTGGCATTGTCGCCGGCGTGACCTGCGTGCTGTTCTTGGGCGCGGGCTTCATTCTGGCTGCCTAAACGTTATTTCCTCATTGGGCGGTGCCAAGACGGCGGCAATGCTCGATAACGCTGCGTATCGGCGCGTCGTGGTGTCGCGTATCAAGGGGTGTCCATATAGGCGCCCCTTGTTTTGTGCGAAGGTGTGTACGCAATGCGACTTATATGTGGCATAAATGGTAGCAATTACGTTGTGGGCGGCTATACTGAATCGCCGTATCCATGAAGAAAGGAAGCTTATGCTGCCGTATATTCCAGACGTTGTGCCCAATATCGTTGTTGCGCTCGTGATTGTCGTTGCGTTCGTGATGGCTTTTGCGCCAGCGCTGCGCAAATGCCCCGTCGCGTTTTATGCAGTGTGGATCGCCGCTTGCATGGCCACATTCGTCGATATCGTTCGCTGGATTCCGTGGCTGTATTATGTTGTGCAGGCTTTCGCGAGTTGCTATACGGGCGTGGCGTTTTATTTGCTCGTGATGTTCGCCGGAGCATTTCCGAAAAAGTGGTGGTTTACTAAGCGGCTGCTTTCCGTTCGCACTGAGATGTCCATTATTGGCGGTTTTATTATTTTCGCGCACGTCATTCAAGTGCTCATTATGGTTCCGCTTTCTTTCACTCCTATTTGGGATAAGGCATGGGGTGGTGGTCTTACGTCAATCATCATGTTCATTGCTGCGAGCGTCGTGGGGGTGCCGCTTACGGTGTGCTTCTTTGTGCCGTGGATTACCTCGTTTCGCACGGTGCGTGGCATTATGGAGCACTCGACGTGGAAAAAGGTGCAAAGGCTCGCCTATCCGTTTATGGCGCTTATGGTGCTCCAAGGCATTTTGCTTTCGATTGGCCATGCCGTATATGCTCAACCTGGTGGCGATGGATTTGTGGGCTATGTGCTGAACGCGTTGGCCTATGCTGCGATTGGCGCCGCCTATGTGGCGCTGAAGCTGCGCCGGCGAGCCGAGAGACGCGCTAAAGTGGTAGCACGCCAGGATGTCCCAGCGTAGGCGTGCGAGGGTTCGTTTGCGCTTTGGGCTTTCGCGCGGGTTTGCCATCGTTATTGGAACGCGGTTTCGATACAATGCGTTTCGTTTGTGAATAAGCGGAAGGGTTGCATGTGAAAAGCGGGGATGGAATCGACGAATGGCGCTCGGTGCTGCCGAGCCATGTTGTGCAAAAGTCGGAGGAGCTACTTGCGCGCGTTGAAGAAATGCGCATCAACCAGGTGATTTACCCGCCACAAGATGACGTTCTGAATGCACTTGCGTCTTGTGCTCCAAGCGAGGTTCGAGCGGTGATTTTGGGGCAAGACCCCTACCATGGACCCGGGCAAGCTATGGGTTTGTCGTTTTCGGTGCCTGCGGGGGAGAAGCTGCCGCCGAGTTTGCGCAACATATATAAGGAGATGGCGGCCGATTTGGGATGCGGAATGCCTAAATCGGGAGACCTTACGCCGTGGGCGAACCAGGGCGTGCTGCTGCTGAACACTACACTCACCGTTCGCGAGCATGAGGCGGCCAGCCATGCGAAGCTCGGCTGGCAAGTGCTTACGAGCCATGTGGTGAAGGCATGCTTTGAGTTGCCTCAGCCCGTTGTTTTCCTTGCGTGGGGCCGCCATGCCCAGCAACTCATCGAAAAAGCCGCCGCTTCTGCGGGCGTAAATCAAGATTTTGCTGCGGAAGTCGCACTGTGCGCTGCGGATGGCCCTCTGGGCATCCTTACGTCAGGCGAGCTTTGCTTGTCCGACGATTTTGAAGCAGGTTGTAACTCAGCGTTATGCGGCGTGTCTGTTTATGGAAGCAACAAGTTCGTGCTCGCCTCGACCCATCCGTCGCCCCTTTCCGCATCGCGTGCCGCGGGCGGCATGCCGGCATTTTTGGGGTCGCGTCCGTTCTCAAAAACTAATGCCTTGCTTCTTGGGGCAGGCGGCGCGGCAATTGATTGGGCGAGTTTGGCTTAGGGCCGTCGTGGTTTTCGGATTGCGACAATCGCCGTTTTCGCCCAGGCGAACGGGCGGGGCACGTTGTATCACGACGATACGCCAGGCTTTCTTCGCGTATCGCTTTATATGGCGGTCGCATTTGGGGAATGTGCCACTCCTGTTTCTGGCTGGACGTGTTGCTACACTGCATATGAAGGCATATTCGGGTATTGACGTTTGAACCAGGCAATGTGTCCTGGGTGAATGAAAAGGGGCCGACATGACAAAGCTGGTAAAGCCCGCGAATCGCGCTCTCTTTGTCGCGTGCGTGGTGTTGACGGGCGCTCTTGCAGGTGCTTTCGTCTGGGCGTTCTTCTTTTTGATGGATGCAGGGCTCGGCTTTTTGTGGAGCGATGGCCGCCTCGCGCTTTCAAGTTGGCTCAATAGCGTCGCGCCGGCGCTTTCTCGAGGTCCCTTTGGCGTGGCCTTGTTCCCCTTCCTTATTTGCATGCTTGGTGGTGTGGTGATTGGTCTTTACGAGAAGAAGACTGGCATTGCTGCCGAAGACCTTCCGGACGTTATGGCCAAGGTGAAAAGCACCGGCCGATATGAATACGACCATTTGGGCAAATTGTCCATCGCCGCGCTATTGCCGCTGCTTTTCGGCGGAAGCGTGGGCCCGGAAGCGGGCTTGACCGGGGTGATTGCAGGCTTGTGCACCTGGGTTGGCGACCGCATGAGGCGTTTTGGCTCAGATTTTCGCGAGTTAACGGTTTTAGGCTGTCAAGCGGCGCTCACGGCGCTGTTCACGGCCCCTCTATACGGTTTTGCAGCTCCTCTTTCGAGTGAAGGGAAGCGTGGCGATTGCAGCTCTGATACGATGGCGATTGAGGTGCCTAAAGCGCAGAAGGCGTTTGTGTATGCGTGCGCTATTGTGGGCGCGCTCGGTGCATTCCTTGGCTTGGGCTCGCTCTTTGGAGGAGGCATGGGCATGCCTCGCTTTGAGGCAGCCGTTGTTGGCGGGGCGGAGCTTGCTTGGTTTATTCCGCTTGCGGCAGCGGGCGTCGCGTGTGGATGGGCGTTTCGTGCGAGCGACAAAGCAAGCGCTGCTGCGTCTCACGCGATGGGCGATCGCCCCGTGATTAAGGCGTTGCTCGCAGGGCTTTTGCTTTCTATATGCGGAACGGTTTTGCCGTTTTCCCTGTTTGCGGGCGAATCGCAGACACAGATGGTTATGGATTCCTATGCGGCGCTCGGGGCTGCGACGCTTATTGCGACTGCGTTCGTGAAGGCGGCGCTCACGCCAGCATGCATTCATTTCGGGTGGCGCGGCGGACATTTCTTTCCCGTTATTTTTTCGGGGGTGTGCTTGGGCTATGGTTTCTCGATCATTGCGGGCGTCGATGCAGTTTTCTGCGCGGCGGTATGCATCGCGTCGCTCATGGGCGCGGTCATGAGCCAACCCGTGATGGTCGTGTTGCTGCTGTTCATGTGCTTCCCGCCATCTGGCGTGGTGTGCATGCTCGCTGCGGCTGCGATTGGCTCGGCGATACCCCTCCCGCGTGCGCTGCGGTGAGTTCGCGCGTTTCGTCGTGTGGGCATTGCGCGTTTGAAAATGCGTTCGCGCGTGCGCGCGATGTTTCGTGTAAGATAGCCAGTTAGACATGTAAAAACGCGTTGCGGAAAGGTTGCAAGCCTGTGCCGCGCGCGGTTGACAGATCACACGAAGGAGCAAGCCGTGACCCAGGCAACGTCTTCTAGCCAGAAAGTACTCGTATTCGATTTCGGCGCTCAGTACGGGCAGCTTATCGCACGCCGCGTGCGCGATTTGAACGTGTATTCCGAAATCGTGCCGTGCGATATCACGGCCGATGAGGTTCGCGAAATGGCGCCTTCCGCCATCATTCTCTCGGGCGGCCCTGCGTCTGTGAACGCCGAGGATGCGCCGCGTGTCGACCCTGCGATTTACGAGCTTGGCGTGCCTGTGCTCGGTTTCTGCTACGGCCACCAGATTACGGCTGTCACGCTTGGCGGCAGCGTTTTCCATCCTGAGGTGGGCGAGTATGGCGCGGCTGAACTGCATGTCAATGGCGGTGCGCTTTTCGAGGGCACTCCCGCCGATCAAACGGTGTGGATGAGCCACTTCGATGCCGTGCGCGATGTACCCGAGGGCTTTACCGTTGTTGCCTCGACCGACGTGTGCCCCGTGGCCGCGATGGAGAACGCCGAGAAGAAGATTTTCACCACGCAGTTCCACCCCGAGGTGAAGCACACCGAGTATGGACAGCAGATTCTTTCGAACTTCCTGTTTAATATCTGCGGCCTTGAGAAGAACTGGACTATGGATAACCTGGTCGAGAGCATGACGGCCGATTTCCGCGAGACGGTGGGCGAGGACCGCGTTATTCTGGCGCTTTCCGGCGGCGTTGATTCTTCTGTGGTTGCCGCTCTTGGCGCGCGTGCCATCGGTAAGCAGATGACCTGCGTGTTTATTAATCACGGCCTGCTGCGCAAGGGCGAGCCCGAGCAGGTTGAAGAAGTCTTCACCAAGCAGTTCGATGTCGATTTCATTCATGTGCATGCCGAAGACCGTTATGCCGAGCTTTTGGCCGGCGTGGTTGAGCCCGAAGAGAAGCGTCGCATTATTGGCACGCAGTTCTGGAAAGAATTCTTCGCCGTGGCTCAACAGCTCGAGACCGATGGCAAGCCGGTCAAGTATCTGGCGCAGGGCACCATTTATCCCGACATTATTGAGTCGGGTGCTCGCAAGACGGGCGGCAAGACGGCTACTATCAAGAGCCATCACAACCTGATTCCGTTCCCCGATGGCGTGCATTTCGACTTGATCGAGCCGCTCGACCACTTCTTTAAGGACGAGGTTCGCGCGCTTGGTCTGGCGCTTGGTTTGCCGGCGCACATCGTGTTCCGTCAGCCGTTCCCGGGTCCGGGTCTCGCGATTCGCATTATCGGTGCCGTTGACAAGGAAAAGCTCGAGATTCTGAAGAATGCTGACGCGATTGTGCGCGAAGAGCTCGATGCATACAACCAGCGTTTGTTCGAAGAGACGGGTGACCGCAATTCCGAGCATAGCTGCTGGCAGTACTTCGCCGTGCTGCCCGACATTAAGTCGGTTGGCGTTATGGGTGATGAACGTACGTATCAGCGCCCCGTTATTTTGCGTGCTGTTGAGTCGAGCGATGCTATGACCGCTGACTGGGCCAAGTTGCCTTACGATGTGTTGGCCAAGATTTCCGGCCGCATTGTCGCCGAGGTTCCCGGTGCCAACCGCGTGTGCTACGACATCACGTCCAAGCCGCCTGCGACGATTGAGTGGGAGTAAAGATTTAGGCCTTTTGACCTGCTGTTTTTCCGTCCGTGGCGTACCGTCTGATGACGCTATGTTCTGGCGAGCTTAAAAAATCGTATTACCTTGCATTGTTTTGCGTTGTCCGCACTAACGGACATGGCTAGTTCATCGCCCCAGTTAAAATTCAGATAGCGAAAATTGCTTAGTAATCAGAATTGATAGCTAGGGGGAACGAAATGGCACTGGAAATCAACGAATACGACCTGCCCCTAATGGCAATGGGAAAGGAAACCTCAGAGGCTTTCAGCAAGCAGATGAACGCCGGCTATGGCCCAAGATGCCCTAAATGCGGAAGCGAGAACATTGCGCGCATCATCTGGGGCGATCCCGTTTTCTACGACGGCCTAATCCAGGACATCGACGAGGGCCGCGTGCATATCGGTGGCTGTTGCGTCACCGGCGATGATCCGGAGTGGCACTGCAACGACTGCGAAGAGGAGTTTTAGCTGCTGGGACAATTTGTCCCAGTGGCACTGGAAGGAGGCCTATGAAGAGGTTCGAGAAGATAACGAAGCTGATCCCCCTGCTTGAATCCGAGGAAACTCATGGCGAGTGGATTATCGACCGCGAGCACAAGGGCACGCCCGACGACCTTATTCTTATGGCGCTTCTGCACTAAGATACCCGTAGCACCCCATCGATGCCCCCTTCTCTAGATGTTGTTGTCGCAGACGTCATTCTAGAGTGGCTCGATGGGGTGTTTCATTAGAGGCGTTGCACTAGCAATGAGTATTCAAGGCACTTTAATCGGCATTTCCCTAGGAGTCAATCTATCTCCTTCTGGCGAAGTTCCCTTTGAGCGATTTCGGGCGAGGAATGCCCGCAGCAATGACGACCGCCACAGCTATAACGGGAATACTTTCTACTGGGCAGCACATGAGGGCAGCGACCCCCATCAAGGGTTGACCTGAAAATGCGACCAGGGCGGCGCCAACAGCGGCCGCCACGCACGTTCCCGCATCTGCCCCGAAAGCACCCGCTATCCCGAGCCCAAGACATATCGAGCAATAGACAATGGGGAAGAACGGTCCTCCCGACCATCCCATATTGAGCAGGAATGCGATGAGCACGGTACGCACGAGAGCCGTCGCAATCAGCACGGCGGGTCCGACTTCCTGCCAGTTTCCCATGAGCTGACTAGAGTAAGCATCCGATCCGGGCAACCCGACATGCGGAAGGAATATCATGGAGACCCCGAGCACAATTCCGCAAACAAGGGGCAGAAGCCTCTGCGCCTTGTTTGCATGCTCCCAGAGCCTTTTCGCCAGCTTGGCGCACGCGACATAAGCAAGCCCAAGCACCCAACCCGCAACCGCAACGAGAGCGCCGATTCCGACAGCTTCAAGAGAGATTGGAGCAGCCTCCACCCGGGGGATCACCATCCCGAGCCCGAACAGCTCAACGACGGCAGCAGCACCGACAAAGCCGCCCACGATGCCTATGGTGTAGAGCAGCGTCTTTTGACGTTTGCTGAAGTCCTTCTCCCCGGCAAGGATTCCGAACTTTCCGCAGAGGGACATCACGCGCCTCTTCGCCCAGGCGCATCCGCTCATAATGAATCCGACAAGGCCCATCGCCACACCAACAGGCCCTCCTCCTGCGAAGGGAAGCAGAAAATCGGCTATCCGTACGGGAAGAGGACGCCTTGGCCCGTTCGAATAGCCAGAAGCGGCGGCTCTCACTTCGACCTCGTCCGCCGCTTCCTTCGCGGCGGCCCCCATCGAATCCATGGGACGTTCCGGCTTTCCGTATCTGAAGGCGATTAGGGTAAGAGCGACCCCGGCAAGCGTGGCAGGGATAAGAGGGTAGAAGGGAACGTCGGCTATGCCGTTCCAGTCGATCCATACGAGCTCGATGACCGCGTACGCTAAGTCGAACACGCCCATGATTGCAAGGCCCAACATAAGGCCCAACGCCAACATGAAGAGCGCCGCAGCGATCCAGCGAGCGGCAAGCATGCTCCTCGACCCAACTCCGCGCTCGTTGCCGACCGTCTCATTTATCATTGGCTTCTCCGAAATCTCCTGATCCATTTTTGGCCTATATTAGCTGGGTGAGTGAATTACCATGCAATACGTTCTTGTATAACAAGAGATATCGAACGCTTTCTATGCGATTTGTATGACAGCGAGGTGCGAGATGGCTGAATACGTAAAGCGGCGACAGAAGCCGGTCAAGGAGGATGCGCGCGTCACGAAGACCAAGGAGCGCTTGAGGGAGTCGCTGCTTGACCTGATGGAAGACAAGCCCCTCGCTGACATATCCATCACTGCTCTCTGCGCCAGCGCCCACGTGAACAGGAACACGTTCTACGCTCATTACGGTTCACCGGCAGACGTTCTTGACGAGTTGATGGCCGACCTTGGAAGCGCGGTGGCGCATTCTCTTGCTGTGACCAGAAGACACGGAAGCGTGGCATGGCTAACCGAGCTATGCGAGAACGTTCAGGAGAACCAACATGCATATGAGATGCTGTTCGCGACAAGCGACGGACGCACCTACATAGAGCGCGAGATACTGTCCGCTTACAAGCTCGTCATGGACTCAACTGCAGAACGAATCCGAAGAAATCCCCGACATGCCGATGCCTTTGCATTTGCCGCAGGAGGATCCATGGCCTTGCTCGAACGTTGGGTTTCCGAGGGGGCGCAAGGCTCACCCGAAGATATGGCATGCCTCATAAACAGGCTCTGCAAGACTGGGATGTCGGGCATCTTTGATGAAGACTAGGTTGAGTTGCGACGTTGGGCAGGAACCACAGGGTGTGGCCAGGCACGGAGAGCAGGCGCATGTCAGAGAACAACATGGCTGGCTTTCCCCGAGCTTGAGCTCGTCGACCGTAGTGGGCATGTGCTGGCCGCGCATGAGGTCGAGCCATATCTGAACATAGCTCTTGAACTTGAACTGCGCGGCCTCGCCCTCCGCCGAGAAGAAGACGTTGAGGTCGAACTGGTTGGTGTCGGTGTTGAGCGCTATGCGCTTGATGACCTCTGGCATCTGGCAGGTGTGCATGACCATGCACGGGAAGCGACGCATAGGGGTTGGGGCCTTACGAGGACCTTTAGGCGGCTTCCGCAACATCGACAATCTCATCGCGCTCGTCATGCTGCGCTGCTCGAGCCTGTCGATCACGTTGCCGGGAAGGGGTTAGCAACCACACAAACTAGCGAAGCCTCATTCTTATTCCCTTTGTTGAATATGGAAGGGCTGCTCATGAACTGATCAAGATGGTCCACGAGTGCGTTGACGACAATGGGGATCTTGGCGTACGTGACTATCGAGGCGTTCTGGACAGCTGCGGTTTGCCTGATGAGGAGTCCGTCCTTGCAGCTAACGTATCAAAATGCGACGGAAAATGTACCCTTGCCATGATTGTCACCATCGTTCGCAGCGACAGGTTCTGCGAAGGCTTGCTGCTCCGCTACCTGGGCAACGGAATGATGCTCAAGTGGATGAAGAGGCTCAAGGAAATCGACGATGAATAAACGCTTGGACAATTTGTCCCAGCGTCTGGCTTGCCAACCGCCCGAAATAGATAACCTATCTTGCTAGTGAACTCAGGATCCTAAAGCGGAAAGAGCAGAGCAGGAATCCGAAGGAAAAGAAGGTCGTTCGAATCATGCTCGACTATCTTCAAGGACCCATCTGGGAGAGCGATCCCCAGACAGGCAAGCCTGAAACAGGGACAGATGCCATCGATAACGATGAGGAACTCCGCCGGCTTAACCACGAAATCCAAGACATCTTCGACTCTTATTATGAGTTCGATTCCCATGACCAGGCTTGCTGGTTCAACGAGGATCAACAAAAAGCCGATAAGGATAAGATGCTCACTTTGCTTAGCAGGCTCACGAAACGGCTCGACGAAATCAACGACGGTTCGTATAGCATCGAGGATTTAGAGACTCCAAGGGTATCGGCTCTTTAGCATTAATGATTGAAAGAAGCCGCCTGTGACTATTCTTTGAGCAGATGACGCTTCAACAAATCTTTGACCTGCGGTTTCTTGCCCGTCATGCAAGCCACTTGTAATTATTCCTTTTGATTAGTTGCAAGTGGCTTGCAGGTTTTGGACACTAGGGGAGGGTTTTGGTCTCCCTACCCCGCCCTCTCGTCTACTGGGACAAAAATTGAAACTCAATCCGGCTGAGTTTAGCTTGAGTTTCGGGTTTTGTCCCAGTGCTGTCCCAGTAACGTGTCGCCATGTACCGCAACGTGCCGCCACGTCCAAATGGCGATACAAACTAGAGCAATCTATACACCAGGTGAAAAACTAAATTTATAGAGTGGGAGTAGGCTGATATTCATTGATTTCAAGACCCTGACCTGCGACAACAGGCCGGGGCTTTTCGTTTGGCAACCTCCGGGCAACCTTTATGATTTCGCGCCCCGCAAGTTTTCTATGCTTGCAACAATGCACGCGAACAGGGGACGTAGCCCTGTTCAGGCCAGGGTTTATATCGGAGCCGAACAATAGCCGCAACGCTTCTGCTTGCGCTTAAGCTTCCGTCGCCCGAAACGCGCCTCCAACCCCTCATCGCCCCTGCACAGCGTTCCGCTATACGAGCTTCTTGCGCGTCTCCTTCAGAATGCCCTTCTTGAAATCGGACCATTTGCCGAAGAACTTTTCGTCCGTTGCGGTGGCCGCATGCTCCGCGTACTTGATCGCGGTGAGTTCCATGGTGCAGATGTAGTCCGCCACCTGCGACAGGCGGTACTCGGAAGGCTGCGCCGACCGGTAGACAACGGCGTCCTTCGACAGCGCGTACTCGACCGCGCGATGGAGCGACTCGGCGATGCTGTCGGATTGGTCGTGCATGACAACGGTGAGCAGGTAGTGGCGGTCGAAGAGGCCGTCGCTTCCCGACTCGTCGACGAAGATGCTGAGTTCTCGCATTGTTCTCCTGGATAAGAAAAAAGCCGGGGAAAACGTCCCCAGCACTTGGAAGCCTTCCTAACGGAAAACCAATTACCTTATATCATGTACTGTCCGGAAATTCAAGGGAGCTCGATGCGTTTCCGGACGTCGGCGGAATCTCAAAGCCCGCTCGCCAACTCATGGGCAAGCCACCTGAGACTACTCACTTTACCCGCGGACGACGAAGGGCTGCGACCTGCGGTTTTTCAACCAGCATGAAAGCCGCCCGCGTTGATTCACTTGCGATTGTAGCTGGCGGCTTGCGGGCAAAAGGGCAGTTGAGTTTCAAAACGGGCGTTTTCGGCGATATCGAGCCTCCAAAGGCGTCCCACCGCGCCCTTTGGGACAAAAACAAAAACTCAAAGCCCTGAGTTTGAAAAAAAGTGGGGGTGCGGACAATTCCTTGGACCAGCCTAAGCGGCTAGTCCTGGAGAGGGTAAGATTTCTTGGACACCAAGTTAAGGGCGAAAGTGGAGAGGGTAAGATTTCTTGGACACCAAGTTAAGGGCGAAAGGTGTTCTATATGACCCAGAAGAGGAAGCGTTACGACAAGCAGTTCAAGATAGCGGCGGCGCGGGTGGTCCTCGGCGGCGAGATGAGGGCTGTCGACCTTGCGAGGGAGCTCGGAATCAAGGACTCGACGCTCAGGCGGTGGGCGCAGGAGTACGAGGAAATGGGCGAGAACGCCTTCCCCGGAAACGGCAGCCCGAAGGTCAACAAGGATTACGAGATCGTGAAGCTCCGCAAAAGGATCGAGGAACTCGAGCGCGAGAACGAGCTGCTAAAAAATTTCCGGGCCTTCTTGAGTCAAGACCATGCGTGAGGTGCGAGTTCCTCAAAGAGCATAGGGGCGAGTTCGGCCCCATCAGGAAGGCATGCGGGATCTTGCGCGTGTCCAAATCCGAATACTATGACTACGTGAAGAGGAGGAAATCCAACGCACAGATCGAGCGGGAGGC
>OGCN01001781.1_pt1 | contig 26278 bp, 26 predicted proteins | sample 1570181 | NCBI WGS metagenome assembly OGCN01 (sample SAMEA4370584, study PRJEB24528) | human gut metagenome | reverse complement strand
TAAAACATCACCTGATAATTCGCTTTCAGGTGTACTTTTACTGTTCTGAACTTCTTAGCAAGATATTGCGAACCGCCCTGCATCAAGCCCCTTGTAATATCCATTGCGACCTGCTGCCCGGCACTTTGCGCAAAGGAAATGCTCGTACCCAGTCCCGCACCGATGTTCGCCATCGCTTCTTTGGCTGCTTCCTGTTCCAGTGACGAGGGGACGGAAAGCCCCTTTTGCCCGTCACTGTCGTACACGGCAAGTTCCACCGGAATGATGTTACCCGCATATTCGAGCGAGGAAACCAGTATGTCGAGCCGTTCCCCCTGCACTTTGGCACTTCCTGAAACAAGGCTGTTTTTCGGGACAATTACGTTTCCTGCCTGTAACGGTTCTAACAGCCGCAGTTTGACGGTCTGCCCGTCCGTAAGTGTTTGGTCGTTATGAATGCACGCCCGGATAGTGTTCTTTCCCATTGAATAACCACTGCCGACCGCCGTATTAAACCCGTAATTGCGTGGCTTACTGTATTCGGCGATAAATTCGGCGTTGTTCATGGGCTGCTGCAATCCTGAAACCGTCCTGTCCGATACCGCTTTTACAGGTGCGGCATTTCCTTTTTCCTGAATGGGTGCGGTAGGTATCACTTGCGCTACTTGTTCCTGCTGTCCGCCGTTCATATACTTTGCCGCCAGTTCGTATGACTTTTCCATAAGAGCCACCTGTTCATCCATGCTGCCCGCCCCGTTTTCTTTCGCATCGAGCCGGGCTGTGAGTTCTTCCACCTGACGTTTGAGTTCCTCTTTTTCCTTGTCCTCTTTCGGCGTTTCGTAGAAACTGCCTAACTGACGGTTCATGTCCCGATAAGCTGCCGCCGAAGACTGGATAGAGGAACGGCTATTGTTCGGCGCACCCGCCCCGAAGTCTATTACATTGGTTTTCGGCTTTTCTGCCGGAGCATCATCTATCAGGGTCAATTCTTCCCCGTTCCCGTTTTCCTCTCCGAGCGAAAAGGCAAAATCCTGTAAGGAGCGCATCTTGTCCGCCTGTTTGTTCTCCATCTGTTCTTGTTCGTAAGCTGTCTTTTTATCGCTGATTATCCCGTCCCCTTTGGGTTGCGGAATATCGGCGTTAAAGCCGCCCACGCTTTCCACCTTTGCTTCGTTCTTTTCGGACGGTGCAAAAATCAGGTACATAGACCCTAAGAATACCAGTCCCATAAGCGGGTAAACCAGCATCTTTTTTCGTTGCTGTATCTGCTGTGGGGTCAGTTCCTTTTTTTCCTTTTCCTGTTTTTCAGGTTCTTTTCCCTTTGCCGTTTCCGGTGCGGGAATTTCATTCTTCACTTCTTTTTCTTCCATTGTCTGACTGATTAAAAATGTTCGTACTGTCTTTACCTTGTAGCTGCAACTGCCTGATATGCTCTATCCGTATGGTTTCGCCATCCTCTTTTCCTATCCGGTAAATGGATGATACCGTAAAGTAGATGGATAGCCCGCCGAAGAACAGGAGCATAAGCAGGATTACCGCCAGCCTGATTTCCGGTGTCATGCGCCCGCACAGGTAGCGGAGTTTTTCATCCGCCCAGTCCTGCACATGGGTAATCGCCTGATTCACCGGAGAGAGAATTTTCCGTATCATGGCTTACCGCTTTATGGTGTTCAAGTCCTTGTTTTCCGTTATCTCGAAACTTTCCATCATAAAGCCGTGCGGGTTATTATCACTTCTTACGGCGTTCAATAACCGGCAACGGGTGACAAGGCTTCTTTCCGTCACACTGCTTTCACGGATAATCATTTGCCGGGCATAGGTAGCCACCGCATACGGGTACACATCGAAATTGCATGAAACACTGTCTATCTGTATCGTTTGGCTGATATTGCCCGAAATGATACGGTTATAATATCCCTTTTCCGAGAGGTCACGGTAATAATTAAATGCGCTCTTGTCGGCAAGGAACAGCGACCGTTTGATATTGCTTTCGATAGCGTTCTTATCGGGTGAGAGCGTGAAAAAGAGTTCGTGGAAACGCTTCACGTGTTCCCTTGCTTCGACCGGACGGTTTTGTGTCAGGTCTTGCGAAAGCGCAAGCATCAACGATTTACCGCCATCCAAGACGTAAATCTTCTGCCGTTGCGCTTCGGCAAACGTGTAGGAGTTCCAAACGGCATAACCCGTTATCAGGGTACACATGACGACAAACACAATCCCGAAAAGCCGTATCTGTTTGAAACTGGTTTCAATGTTCTTTAAACTTTTAAATTCCATCTTGATTTTTGTTTATTAATTACCTTTGATTAGTTTGCCGCCGACCCTGCCGCCAGCATTTCCGGTGGCTGCCCCGGCTACCGCACCCACACCGCTACCTGTTTTACTCACGGTACTGTTTATATTCCGGCTCATGTTACCCATTCCGCCCGCCTGAATTATCCAGTTCGATACGGTGGGGATGGTGAAGTAACCGATAATACCGATTATCATAAAAATGATGTACACGCTGTTGCTTCCGTCCGGTACGAAATTGGGGTCTGATAGTTCCTGAATATCCCTTTGGAGCATAAGCACCTGTATTCGGGCAAGAATGGAACTGAACAGGTCTGAAACGGGCAGCCACAGGTAAACGGAAATGTACCTTGTTATCCATTGGGTCAGTGTCGCCTGAAAGCCATCATACACGCTGATGGCAAAGGCTATCGGACCCAGTATGGCAAGGACAATCAGGAAAAAGGTTCGGATAGTATCTATCACAAGGGCTGCCGATTGAAAGAGAAGTTCCAAAAGTTCCCTGAACCAGTCCCGGACGGATTGCTTGATATTGTGGGCTGCCCTATCCATATACATACCGCCCATCGTGGCTATATCTTTGGCAGACCACCCCAGTTCATCTATCTGCTTGTCAAACGCTTCATCCGAAACAAGGTAAGCCGTTTCCGGGTTGCGTACCATCGCTTCATATTCCAGCTTGTCCTTTTGCGCCCGGTAAGCATTCATATCGAAAGTTTGCGTTTCGAGCATATTGTTACACCCCTTGACTACTGGCGACATCACGCTGTTAATCGTACCCAGTACGAATGTGGGAAAGAACATAATACAGAAGCCAATCACAAAGGGACGCAGGAGCGGGTAAACGTCTATCGGTTCGGCACTGGCGAGCGACTGCCATACTTTGGCAGCCACATAGAACAAAGCCCCCAGTCCCGCTATTCCTTTGGCTACCCCCGCCATGTTCCCGCATAAAGGCATCATATCCGTGTACAGACTTCGTAAAATCTGATGCAGGTTATCAAATTCGATTGCTAATAACATATCTTTGATTTATTTGAAGTTACCAGTAACGTTCATCCGCCGAGCCGTAAAGAGCCATTACCCGGTCGGTGTCCTTTTTCTTTTTCGCCCGCAGGTAGGAAACGGAAATATTTTTGCGGGTGTAGTAACTCACCAAGTCCCGGTAGTTCCTGATGGCGTTATACGTCCGGTCGATAACATCCATGCGTTCCTTGTCCGACATGGAAAGCCCGTTGATATTCACCACGCTTTTCATTTCTTCCAGCACATCGGAACTTTCCTGCAACAGTTGGGTATATCCGTAGGCAATGGCGGAAAGTTCGTCCGGTGTATAGTTTTCATCCGAAAGCATCTTCTGAAAACTGTTCACATAGATGTCGGAAATCTCCCCGATAAGCAGGATGGATTTTTGCACCTTTCGGGCATCTTTCACAAGGTTATGCACGGATTTTAAGGCATCATAATAATCTTTTCCCTGTTGATAAATCTTTACTGTTTCCTGAAAATTCTTTATCATATTCTGTGCAGTCGAAGAAGTCTGAATGATGTTCTTTGACGCATTGATAATCCCTTGCGCCAAATTGCCGGGGTCACTCACCACCCACTGTGCGTTTGCCCGAACAGCAAACAAACTGCCTATTACAAGCAGCATTATAATCTTTGTTCTCATACGCTTATTTCTTTATGGATTGGTTACTCCGTTTATATTCCCCGCCGGGTGAAAGTAGAATCCGGTCGTTCTCCTTGTCGTAGGTCAGCAGGACGGAAAGCCCCGTTTCGATGAACAGGTTTCCGTCTTGTTCTGAAATCTGATAGGTTTCCGTTTGGATAGTTCCCCGGTAGGTCTTTCGATAGGTCGTTACCCGGTAATGCCCGTTTTCCTCAAAGAGAGAGAACGCCGGACGGTTCTTTACGCTCTCCCAGTCGCCACGCATCGCCCTAAGACGGTCGGCGTTTGTTTCCTTACAGGAAGAAAGTCCCAGTAACAAGGTGCATAACAGCACCGGAAACAAGAATTTTAAATGTTTCATACTGATTGATTTTAAATTGTTGATTGATTATTTTTCGGGATTGCGCTTGCTTTCGGCAAGCCGTTTGATAGCCAGTTCAAGATTGCCGCCCAACTTCTCGGACAAGGCGAAAAGTTCCATCTTTTCCGTTTCTTCGGTCGTATATGTAAAATATTCTTCCAAACTCACTTCTGTGGCATATACGGCGGATTGTGTACCGCCTAAGCCTATCCAAACTTCCTTGTATTTCCGGTTCGGATGGTTGGCAAGGTTGATGGAAAGCACCTGTGAACGTTCTTTATCGGTCAGCCCTAAAAGGTTCTGTATGCTGTCGAACTTGTTCAGATACTTTCTTTGGTCGAGCAGTATCTTACAATCCGAATTGTTTATAATACTCTCTTTTACAATGGGTGAGGAAATAATATCTTCCACTTCCTGTGTGACTACAATCGCTTCCCCGAAATACTTTCTGACGGTTTTATAGAGGTACTTAATGTAGTCAGCCATGTTCGCCGATGCAATCGCTTTCCACGCTTCCTCAATTAATATTAATTTCCTGATACCCTTTAATTTACGCATCTTGTTGATGAATACTTCCATGATGATAATCGTAGTAATCGGGAATAAAATTTTGTGGTCTTTGATATTATCCAACTCAAAGACAATGAAGCGTTTATGCAATAAATCAAGCTCCTTGTCGGAGTTCAGCAGGTAGTCGTATTCGCCCCCTTTGTAGTAAGGTTCTAATACATTCAGGAAGTTATCTATATCAAAATCCTTTTCCCGGACGTTCTTTTCTTGCAGGTGTTCCCGGTAATCGGTTTTCACATACTCGTAGAACGTATTGAAGCAGGGTGTAACCGAACTGTCTTTGGTAATCAGTTCGATATAGGAACTTACAGCGTTCGACAAAGCCACTTCTTCCGCCCGTGTGGGTGCTTCATCGTCCCTTTTCCATAAGGTCAGGATAAGCGTTTTTATACTTTCCTTTTTCTCGATGTCAAACACCCCATCTTCCACATAGAAAGGATTGAACGCTATCGGGTTTTCAGTGGTATAGGTGAAATATATTCCATCTTCCCCGTGCGTTTTCCGGTTTATCATTTCACATAGCCCCAAGTAACTGTTTCCGGTATCAACCAACAGGACGTGCGCATTTTGTTCGTAATACTGGCGCACCATGTGGTTGGTAAAGAATGACTTGCCGCTACCACTCGGCCCAAGTATGAACTTGTTGCGATTGGTAATGATACCTTTTTTCATGGGCAGGTCTGATATGTCGATGTGCAACGGCTTTCCCGTGACCCTATCCACCATCTTGATACCAAAGGGGGAAAGCGAACTTTTATAATTCGTTTCTTCGGTAAACAGGCAAAGAGCCTGTTCGATAAAGGTGTAGAAACTTTCTTCCGCCGGGAAGTCCGCCTGATTGCCGGGTATGCCCGCCCAAAACAGGGTCGGCGTGTCGGTGGTGTTGTGGCGTGGCTTGCATTCCATAAGTGCGAGCTGTGACCCCACATCATTTTTAATGTGTTTCAGTTCGTCCCGGTCGTCACTCCACGCCATGATATTGCAATGGCATCGCACGGAGATAAGCCCCTGTGAATGTGCTTCGTTCAAATATTCCTCAATCCAAGACTTGTTTATCTGATTGGCACGGCTGTATTTGGAAAGCGAGTGCATATTACGAGCCATCTTTTCAAACTGTTTCAGGTTCTCCGTGTGGTCGTCAATGAAAATGTACTGGTTATAGATATGGTTACAGGAAAGTAACACCCCAACCGGAGAAGCAAAAGACAATCTGCAATCGCTCCGGTCAGTGGATAGCTTTTCATAACGGGTATCTGTTCCCACCTTGCCCGGCATATCTTCTGCATCCGAAAGGGTATGCAGGCAAAGGATATTGTCGCCAATCTTCATTTCGTCAGCACCCAGTGAAATATCTTTCAATGTGGTGGTGTCGGTCTGTGAGAGTGAAAAGTATTTCTCCACGATGCCCGCCGTTTCCTTTGTTCCGGTGATTTCGTCCGAAGTCAGGCGGGTAAGGGTAATGAAACCGCTATCGTTCATAATGCTTTCAAACTGCCCCACCGCTTCGAGGAACTTTGTAACCGTTTCCTTGTCCCTTATCTCTTTGGGGACAAGGAAGCCACGGCAAAGGGTAGAAAAATTACTCTGCATCCGGCTGCGTTCCTTTGTTGTTTTCGTCAGGAACAAATAGCAGGTGTGGTTTAAGAACGGTCGTTCATTGAAATGCCGTTCAAAGGAACGGGAAAGGAAACTCAAATCATCCTTTTGGATGTCGGGCGCATAGTTTTCTTTGATGAACCAGTCTTGTTTGTGTACGATGCTGTAATCGGGCAGCACCTTGACTGCCTTGTTCCAAGCGGAATGTATCGCTTCGTATTCGGCTGCCGTGACGGTGAACAGTTCGGGCAGTTCTACCCGGAACGCCACCGTTATGTCGGCATCTTTGGAAACGATGCAGCCGTTTTCCACCGTGAACAGTGGAAACTTGTTTTCCAGCGTGGTAGCTTTTAATATATTTCTCATTTCGATGCTTGTTTCTGATTTTTAGTGAATAATCGGGATATGGCTTTTCGGTTGATGATATGGAAAGGGTGGCTTTTGCGTGCGGACAATTTCATTAACCCGTGTGTCCCGTACTTTTCGTTTAACCGGAATGTGAGCCATACAAGCAGCGTTGCCGAAGTAACGCCGAAGATGATGCACACCCACTGGTTAATGCCTATCATGTACATGATGATGAAAAGCACGAACAGGGCTAACAGCCCGCCCGCAAAAATGAAAAGATACTGACTTTTCAACCCTTTAAACTCAACTGGCTTGCCTATTCCCCTGTTAATCGGATAGTCTGCCATAGTCCATTTCTTTAGAGGAAGAATGAACGTAGGATAGTGGCAGCGACTATCAGGAAGATACAAGCACCGAACCAGCTTGCAGCAGTTTTACTTGTGTCGGGGTCGCCACTGCTAAACTTGCCATATACTTTCACGCCGCCAATCAAGCCCACCACCGCACCGATGGCGTAAATTAATTTTGTCGCCGGGTCGAAATAGGATGTTACCATGTTGGTAGCTTCTGTAATACCCGCCATGCCGTTACCTTGTGCAAACGTAGCGGATGCAGCCAAAAGCACGACTGCCGAAAAGAGAACTTTCTTTTTCATTATAAATACATTGATTTTAAAATTGCCGGACGGGTGGATAGTCCGCCCGGCGGAGTGATTAATAATTAAATTTTTGTGGTTGCGGGGAGTGTTCCCCAGTGTTCAGAAAGGTTTGTCTTAACCGTAATCTCTTTGTTTCATCATCTTATTATTTAAAGTTTACCATTAAAGAAAATCGTTCATGTCAAAGGCTGCCATTTCATCATCCCCGGCAGCCGGGACAGTAGCGGGTACGGGTATCTCATGCTTTTGTAAAAGTTCCGCTACCCGTGACCTGCCCCCGTTAATCTGTTCCACCAGTGAATGAAACAGGTTTGTTTCCGTCCGGCAGATAGTCTGTACCGCTTGCCGTTCTTCCATTTCGGGTGCTTGTTTAACCTGAATGACCTGTACCATTTGACCCAGTTCCCCCAGCGTGATGCCCTGTGCCATTTCCGGTTCACTGTTCCCCATGTAACAGGCGATTTCTTCCGCTTCGATTTCATCCGGTGAAATATCCGGTTCTTCCGTTTCAAACTCCATTTCAAATTCCATTTCAAATTCGGTTTCAATCGCTTGCGGGGTATCGGTGTTTTTTTCATCTGCCAGTTCGTTATCAAGCGTTTTCGTTACCGTTTCATCACTTTGCGGGACAAATATAGAAGTATTATCAACCCCTTTTGAAAGGTGTCCTAAGACGTCCCCGTTTGTCCTCATTTGTCCCATCCGGTAACGGCTTGCGCCTACAAGAGAATCCCCGTTTCCGGTTTTCACGGTTGGTTTGCTTCCCGGCTGTTCCGGCTCTCTTTTTCCGCTTGTAAACCATGTTCCCAAGCTGTCCCGGTATCGCCATAAGAGGATAGCGTAATACAGGAGCGTTCCGATAATAAACCATTTTAGCATATCAGAACGGCTTTTCAAATTTGCTTTCGTACAGTTCGTTTATCTCGTCCTGAAACTGGTCGAAATGCCGGAGCAGGATATTTTCTACATAGCTGCTCACGGTCGCTTTACGTCCGCCGATAACGGTTACTATCTTCATTAGCTTTTCGTGGGTGGTACGGCTGACGTACAACGGTTGTCGGTCGGTCAAGTCCACCCGCATGAAATAGGTTTCCCGGTAATCTCCCGGAGCGTTCTTTTTCCGGCGGGCAGGTTCTTTCACCGCCTTTTCTTCCTTTACGGTTTCCGTTTCCCGTTTCGGTTCTTGTTCAGGTACGTTTGCCGGGATGTCGGGTGTTTCCGCTTTAGTTTTCACTTCCGTTGGTATTGCCACCATTGGCGTTTCCTGTTTCTTCATGGGTAAGCCCTGTGAAATAATCTCTTTCATAAAATCCTCGTCAATCTGCGGTTTCCCGCCGTTTTGCTTTGCCATATCGTTACAGTTTTATAAGGTATGCGATTTCGGTTATCAGTTCTTCCATGTTGCTGCCCTTTACCAGCCGTTTGTCTGCCGGGAACAGCGTGGAACGGAACACGGTTTTACGCTGTGCGTCCAGTTCCTTTTTAAACCTTTTGGTGTCCGGGATAAATACTTTCATAAGGGGTAGTTCCAGTTCCCTGATGGTCTGCTCATACAGGGTGTAGAGGTCTGTCTTTTCCCGCCCATCTACCATGTTCCAAAACAGGTACAGCCCTTTTAGGCGGCACGCTTCATTCTTTACCAGCAGTTTATGGATAGCCACTGCAAACGAAAGGCTGCTTTCCAATACCACCCGGTCGGCGGCTATGGGAGTGAAAATATAATCCACCCCTGAAAGGGAGTTGATAACGCCCTCACTGTTCACCGTTCCGGGCAGGTCGAAAAAGACCACATCATAGTCCATCCCGGCAGACGCAAGGTATTTATCCGCCGTTTGTATCGCTTCGTCCGGCGAACTGCAAAGCACCGGGTACGCTTTCTTTCCCAGTGTCTTGAACTGGTGAAAGGCAAGCTGTTTATAATACTCATCGCCGTTTACTTGTTCGGCATCCCGTTTGCGCATGGCGGAAATGGAATGTTGCGGGTAGTCGCAATCCACGATCGCCACGTTATACCCTTTGAGGTAATACAGGTAACTCGCCACCAAGACGGTGAACGTTGTTTTGCCGACCCCGCCCTTTTGGGTGGAGAAAGCCACATACAAGGTTTCTTTCTTCATTGTAATACTGGTTTATTGTGATACATCTTTATTTCATTCCATCCGTACAGATTGACGGATGTTTTTCTTTCGTGCCATGTGGAAAGTCCGAAAGAGAGCATGACTTCTTTTTCACTTTCCTTGTTTCTTGCTATCTTTCTGCAAAGACAGCCTGTTTGCTTTCTTGCTTTTTTGTTTTCATTCATTCCACAAAGACAGCTTGTTTTCTTTGCAGACTGTTTGCTTTCAATCATTCCATCCGGTTTGCTTTCCTGCTTTCTTGAAAGATTGCAATCTTGAAATCTTGTTTTCAAGTTTTCAAAACCGCTTTCTTTCCGTCCGCTTGCCGATACATATTTCCATCTATCCATATTGCTATCTTTCTTGAAATCCGGGACAAATAAACGTAGAAAAGTAGTCCCTTTTGAAAGGTGTCCTCAAATGTCACCGTTTGTCCTCATTTGTCCTATAACCCGCTATTTCACAGCATTTTTAATACCCGTTACTTTGCAGCCGAAAGGTATCGGTCAGGCTAACCAAGCCCCCGGTGTCGGGAGCGTTCCAATATCCGCTAACTCCAATCCGTCCGTAGGCGGATTTTTATTTGCACTGGCAAATAGCAAGGTGTGTTCTAAGCTGCTTGAAATTCTTTCAGCAGCTTTGAACGCCTTGCCCGGACGAAGCCGGGATAGGGTCACTCCGAAGTCGTAACCCTTTAAAAAAATGTAGCATGAAACAGAAAAATGAAAATGCGCCCCGTCCGGGTGGCGCAGGACGAAAGCCCAAAGCAGACCCGGCAGTGTTCCGGTACTCTATCAGCTTCAATGCGATAGACCACGCCCGCTTTTGGGCATTGTTCGACCAGTCCGGTATGCGTACGAAAGCGCATTTTATCACCGCCCGTATCTTCGGCGAACCGTTCAAAGTGATTAAAATCGACAAGGCGGCAGTAGAATATTATACCCGGCTGACCGCTTTATATTCCCAGTACAGGGGCATCGCCGTGAATTATAATCAGGTGGTAAAGGCTCTCCATACCAATTTTTCAGAGAAGAAAGCTCTCGCATTTCTCTATAAACTGGAAAAGGCAACGATGGAACTTGCCGACCTGAACCGCCAAATTATTGAACTGACCCGTGAGTTTGAAACAAGATGGTTGCAAAGATAAGCGTAGGCAGTTCCCTGTTCGGTGCGCTTTCTTACAACCAAAACAAGGTGGATGAAGAACAGGGAAAGGTGCTTTTAAGCAACCGTATGTTTGAAAGCGAGGACGGAAATTTCAGCATCCGGCGTTGTATGGAATGTTTCGATATGCACCTGCCCGCAGACCTGAAAACGGAAAAACCGATTATCCATATCTCCCTGAACCCGCACCCGGACGATGTGCTTTCCGACAGCCAGCTTGCGGATATAGCCAAAGAGTATATGGATAAGTTGGGGTACGGCAACCAGCCGTACATGGTGTACAAGCACGAAGATATTGCAAGGCATCACATCCATATCGTTTCCATCCGGGTGGACGATACGGGCAAAAAGATAAACGACAAGTTCGAGCATGTACGCAGCAAGCAAATCACCCGTGAACTGGAACAGAAGTACGGGCTGCATCCGGCAGAGAAGAGACAGGCAGCCGAACGCCCTGAACTTAAAAAGGTGGACTATCAGGCAGGGGACGTAAAGCACCAGTTATCCAATACGGTGAAAGCCCTTGCCGGAAGTTACCGTTTCCAAAGTTTCACGGAATACAAAGCGTTGCTATCAATATATAATGTACAGGCGGAAGAAGTGAAAGGGGAAGTGAACGGCAAACCCTATAACGGCATTGTCTATTCGGCGACCAATGACAAGGGAGAAAAGCAGGGAAACCCGTTCAAATCTTCCTCTTTGGGTAAGTCGGTAGGTTACGAAGCCATCCAGCGACACATCAAAAAATCCACAAAGGACATTCAGGACAAGAACCTGAAAGAGCGTACCCGCCGGACAGTCGGCGCAGTGATGCAATCCGCCCGTAGCCGGGAACAGTTGGTTGCAGACTTGAAAGCGAAAGGCATAGATGTACTTTTCCGGCAGAACGATACAGGCAGGATATACGGTGTAACATTCATCGACCACGAAAACCGTACCGTCCTGAACGGTTCTCGGTTGGGAAAGGACTTTTCCGCCAATGTGTTCAACGACCTGTTTACAGGCTCCCGTACTTTGACGGGAAACAGCAAACAGGAAATGCAGGAAGACGCACTGGAATTTAACCCGACCGGACACCTTGAAAATACAGGCAAAACCATTGCCGGACTGTTCAGCCTGTTATCCGGCGGGAATGATACCCCGCCCGAAAACAGCCAAGTTCCGCCACCCAAAAAGAAAAAGAAGAAGAAACAAAGAAGAATTTAGTAATCCTAAAAATTTCAATTATGCAGAATGAAGATGATTTAAGAGGACTTGCAAAGGTCATGGACTTTATGCGGGCAATCAGTATTTTATTTGTAGTGATAAACATTTATTGGTTTTGTTACCAGTCGTTCCGGGAATGGGGTATCAATATCGGGGTAGTCGATAAAATCCTGCTGAACTTCCAGCGTACCGCCGGGCTGTTCTCCAATATCCTGTACACCAAACTTTTTTCAGTGGTATTCCTTGCGCTTTCCTGTTTGGGTACAAAGGGAGTGAAAGAGGAAAAAATCACATGGAACAGGATTTATGTATTCCTGACAATCGGTTTTATCCTGTTTTTCCTGAACTGGTGGCTGTTGGCTCTGCCATTGCCACTGGCTGCAAATACAGGTTTGTATATCTTTACCATGACAGCCGGGTATCTTTCCCTACTTGCTGCCGGAGTATGGATTTCACGTTTGCTGAAAAATAACCTGATGGATGATGTGTTTAATTTGGAGAATGAAAGTTTCGCACAGGAAACACGATTGATAGAAAACGAATATTCTATCAACCTGCCGACCCGTTTCTACTATAAAAAGAAGTGGAACGATGGCTGGATAAACGTTGTAAACCCGTTCAGGGCAAGCATGGTTTTAGGTACACCCGGTTCGGGAAAATCGTATGCGATAGTCAATAATTACATAAAACAGCAAATCGAAAAAGGCTTTGCTGTTTATATTTATGACTACAAATTTCCTGACCTTTCAGAGATAGCTTATAATCACTTAATCAATCATTTGGATGGATATAAGGTAAAACCTAAATTCTACATGATTAACTTTGACGACCCACGCAAAAGTCACCGATGCAACCCGATAAATCCGGCATTCATGACGGACATATCGGACGCATACGAAGCCAGTTATACCATCATGTTAAACCTTAACCGCAGTTGGATAACCAAGCAGGGAGATTTCTTTGTGGAAAGCCCGATTATCCTGCTCGCTTCTATCATTTGGTTTTTGAAAATCTATCAGGGTGGTAAGTATTGTACATTCCCGCACGCCATTGAATTTTTGAATAAGAAATATGCCGATACATTCACAATTTTAACCAGTTATCCCGAACTGGAAAACTACCTTTCACCGTTCATGGACGCATGGGAATCCAACGCCCAAGACCAGTTGCAGGGGCAGCTTGCATCCGCTAAAATTCCTCTTTCCCGCATGATAAGCCCGGCTTTATATTGGGTAATGACAGGTGATGATTTTTCACTGGATATAAACAACCCGGAAGAACCTAAAATATTGGTGGTAGGCAATAATCCCGACCGTCAGAATATCTATTCCTGTGCTTTGGGTTTGTATAATTCCCGTATCGTGAAGCTGATAAACAAGAAGCACCAACTCAAAAGTTCCGTAATCATTGACGAACTACCGACCATCTATTTTAGGGGACTGGATAACTTGATAGCAACGGCACGAAGCAACAAGGTAGCGGTCTGTTTGGGCTTTCAGGATTTCAGCCAGTTACGCCGGGATTATGGGGACAAGGAAAGTCGTGTAATCGAAAATACAGTAGGAAATATCTTTTCCGGTCAGGTGGTTTCTGAAACGGCAAAAACGCTTTCAGACCGTTTCGGAAAGGTACTGCAAAAACGCCAAAGCATGACTATCAACCGGAATGATAAATCAACCTCTATCAGTACGCAGATGGATAGCCTGATACCACCCAGTAAAATATCCAACTTAACACAGGGTATGTTTGTGGGTGCGGTCAGTGACAATTTCGATGAACGCATTGAGCAGAAAATATTCCATGCGGAAATTGTGGTGGATAATGATAAGGTGAAACGGGAAACAGCCCAATATAAGAAGCTGCCCCAAATCATAGATTTCAGGGACGAGGACGGGAACGACCGGATGCAGGAAGAAATACAGGCAAATTACAACCGGGTCAAGCAGGAAGTCCAGCAGATTGTCATGGATGAAATGGAACGGATAAAGAACGACCCCAATTTGCAGCACTTAATAAAAACAGAAGAATAGAAGATTTTTCAGACAAACGGTAGCTTTTTACAGGTTGCCGTTTTTATTGGCAGGGACAAATAAGGACAAACAGGGACTAATGAAGCCACCCGTTCCCAAATCCTTAAATATACTCTATTTCATCCTTACTTTTACTTCCGAAAATTTTATTTACTCACTAAAATTCAAAACATTATGGATGAAAACACAGCCAACCAATCCACCACTGATGAACAGATGATGGATATTCTTCTTGTACTGGATAAGGAGAAAAAGACAATCAGCGCAGTAAAAGGCGTGGATGAAAACGGGGAACTTCAAACCGTACCACCGGAGAACAACAGCGAAATCCTGAAATTCGACCGTCACGGTGATTTCTTTTCCAATTTCTTTTCCAACATGATGAACCAGTTGAAGAACCCGACCCGCTTCAACTTCTTCAAAATCCCAAAGTTGGAACTTCCCAAAATCGAGCCGATAATCAGGGATAACTTCAACAATCCTACACCGGAAAATGAAGCGGACATAGAGCGTTACCGGGTGACACCTGAAACCGTGAAGCAGGAAGCGAAGAAAGAACAGCAGGAAACCCAAAACGGGCAACAGCCAGCCAAAGAAGCGGGAGCAACAGCACAAGCACCGCAGCAACCCGACAAAAGCAAGTATTACATCGACCCCGACAAGGTGGACTGGGAAGCCCTGAAGAACTTCGGGCTATCCAAAGAACAACTTGAAAAGGCAAAGGCTTTGGAACCCATGTTAAGGGGCTATAAGTCACCCGGAGCGTTCACCATTGCCGGAAACTACAATTCCGCCATTATGAAGATGGACGCACGCCTGTCTTTCCGGCACGACAAAGACGGGAATGTAGTTTTGGCTATACACGGCATCCGACAAAAACCGGAACTTGAACGCCCGTTCTTCGGGCATGAATTTTCTAAAGAGGATAAAGCCAATCTTCTTGAAACGGGAAACATGGGACGGATAGTGAACCTGAAAAACTATATCACTGGAGAAATGATACCCTCTTTCATCAGTGTGGATAAGGTAACAAATGAACTGGTTTCCATGCGTGCAAGCAGCGTCCAAATCCCTGATGAAATAAAGGGTGTCAAACTGAACAAGGAACAAAAGGAAGCCTTACGGGAGGGAAAAGGGGTATTCCTTGAAAATATGATTTCCAACCGTAAAAACCCCTTTTCCGCAACCGTTCAGGTCAATGCCGACAAGAAAAGTCTGGAATTTATCTATCCCAATACCAAAGAGTCGCAGGAGCAACGGCAGAAACAGGAACAGCAAAACAACCTTGTCACCAGTGACGGTGTAACCATTCCCAAGAGTATTTCAGGAATAGAGCTATCACGCCAGCAACAGCAGGATTTAGTCAATGACAAGACCATCTTTGTTGCCGGGCTGAAAGACCGGAGAGGGGTCGAATACGATGCTTATATTCAGGTGAACCATGATAAGAAGAAGTTAGGCTTTTACAGTGACAATCCCAGCTTTGACCGTTCCGCCGTGAAAGAGATTACCCCGGCAAGCAAGAACCGCACACAGGTAGCGGTCAATTCGGAGGGCAAGACCAACGAAGCTACCAAGAAAGTGAAAGAACCCTTGAAAAAGGGTCAGGACAAGCCCACTGAAAAGCAGAAAACCAAGCAGGATAAAAAGGAGAAGCAGGAGCAGGCGGACAAACCCAAACAAAGCAGGGGACGCAAAAGATGATAGCGGTATTCATCCTTATCCCGGTTGTCGGTTTCGCCCTGTTTTTCTTCACCTGTTACAAAACAGACTGGAAAACCATAGACGAGCAGAACCGACAATATTATATAGATGGCTATCACATCTATTATGACCGGAAAATCCTAAGACAAAAAGAAGTAGAACAATTAAAATCAAAATTAGAATGATTGCAGTAATCGGAGAAAAACCAAGCGTGGCAAGGGACATTGCCCGCATTTTAGGAGCGAATGAAAAACATGATGGCTACCTTTCGGGTAACGGGTATCTCGTTACATGGGCTTTCGGGCATCTTGTCGGTTTGGCAATGCCGGAAGCCTACGGCATACAGAGTTTCCGCCGGGAAAGTCTGCCTATTATCCCGGATAGTTTTCAACTTACGCCCCGACAAGTGAAAGCGGAAAAAGGGTACAAGGCAGACCCCGGCGCATTGAAGCAACTAAAGGTAATCAAAGACGTATTCGACCAGTCGGATAAGATAATTGTCGCTACCGATGCAGGGAGAGAGGGAGAACTTATCTTTCGCTACATCTACCAGTATATCGGATGCAACAAGCCTTTTGTCCGCTTATGGATAAGCAGTCTTACTGACAAGTCAATCCGTGAGGGACTGCAAAACCTGAAAGCCGGCAGCCTGTATGATAACCTTTTCCTTTCGGCACAGGCACGTAGCGAAGCGGATTATTTAATTGGCATAAATGGGACACAGGCTTTAAGCGTGGCAGCCGGACAAGGAATATTCTCTTTGGGACGGGTACAGTCGCCCACGTTGGCTATGATATGTACCCGCTTTTTGGAGAACAAGAACTTTGTCCCGCAAAAGTATTGGCAACTGAAATTGCAGGCAGCAAAAGACAATGTTTCCTTTGCCGCACTATCCGCAGACAAATACGATACGCAGCAGCCCGCCATCAACACGCTGCAAAGGATAAAGGAAGCGGAAACGGTACAAGTTAAGACCGTAGAACGTAAGGAAGTGAATCAAGAACCGCCCTTGTTGTATGACTTGACTTCACTTCAAAAAGAAGCGAATACCAAACTGAATTTTTCCGCAGACAAAACCCTATCCATCGCACAAAAGTTATACGAGGGTAAACTAATCAGCTATCCCCGAACCGGAAGCCGTTATATATCGCAGGACGTGTTCGAGGAAATCCCCGAACGTCTTGTTAATTTGGAACAGTACACCCGTTTTGCCGGGTATGCGGCCGGGATGAAAGGCAAAGCCTTAAATTCCCGTTCCGTGAACGATGGCAAGGTAACCGACCATCACGCCCTGATAGTAACGGAAAACCTGCCCGACAAGATGGAAGCTGACGAACAGGCAATCTATGAACTGATAGCCGGACGGATGTTGGAAGCCTTTTCTGAAAAATGCGTCAAAGACGTTACCAGTGTAATGCTGGAATGTGCAGGGTCACTTTTCACGGTCAAAGGGTCTGTAATCAAGTCCGCCGGATGGCGTGCCGTATTCGGCGAGAAAGAGGACGGGGAAGATAACGCCACTTTGCCAGCCATACAGGACGGAGATAGTTTACCGCTTTCCGGTATTGAACTGTTGGAGAAACAGACCAAGCCCAAGCCGTTGCACACGGAAAGCAGCCTGCTTTCTTCAATGGAAACGGCAGGTAAGGAACTGGAAAACGCAGAACTGAAAGCCAGCATGAAAGATACGGGTATCGGCACGCCCGCAACACGGGCAGCCATTATCGAGACGCTGTTTTCCCGCCAATATATCGTCCGGGAGAAAAAGAACCTTATCCCGACCGAGAAAGGTCTTGCCGTTTACAACATCATCCGGGACAAGAAGATAGCAGACGTTGAAATGACGGGAATGTGGGAAAATACGCTTGCCAAAATAGAAAGCGGGGAAATGAACCCCGACACGTTCCGTAAAGGCATCGAAGTGTATGCCCGGCAAATCACGGCTGAACTTTTGGACGTTCAGCTTTCTTTCGCTTCGGGTAGTGGTTGCATTTGCCCCAAATGCAAGACCGGGCGCATCCTTTTCTATCCGAAAGTCGCCAAATGTTCCAATGTGGATTGTTCCGTTACCATTTTCCGCAACAAGAGCGACAAGCAATTGACGGACAAACAGATTACCGAACTGGTGACTACCGGGAAAACCGGACTAATCAAAGGATTCAAGAACAGGGACGGTAAAGTCTTTGACGCTTCACTTGCCTTTGACGGGCAGTTTAATGTTACTTTCGTGTTCCCTGAAAAGAAAGGCAAGCCGAAGAAATAGAATGAAAATCGCTATATTTGCCACAGAAAGTTTCATTATAGATAGATTTATAATTGAAATTTTTGTGGTTGAAGCACCCGGAGGGACACCGGGTGCTTTTTAAAATCATTCCCCTTTATACTGGTAGGTCAGGCAAACGACCTGATTGTCTATCACCCGGTGTCCGGTCAGTTCCCACTTCGACCCGAAAGTCTTTCCTATGAACTTGATACCGTCCCCCAGCATGACCGGAACGATATACAGCGTTATTTCATCCAGCAGGGACGCTTCAATCAGCGAGGTTATAAACTTACCCCCGCCAATGACCTGAATATCCGTTTCCGAACTTGATTTAAGTTCATTGACTGCACGTAAAGGCATATCGGTGAGAAAGGTTACATTCTCCTTTTCGGTTACATTGGTATCGTAGTGGGACACTACAAAAGTCTTTTTACTTTTGTACGGCCATCCGCCCCAATGTTCAAAAATATAAGAATAGGTGTTTACTCCGGCAAGTAGTACATCCGACTGTTCATAGGTTGCCGAAATCTCCAGCTTTACATTTTCAGGCATCCAGTCCAATTCATTATCCTTTGTGGCAATGAAGCCATCAAGAGATACGGCAATACAAGTTTTTAAATGTTTCATAATTGAGTATTTAACAGTTACTTTTTATAAACTGTTCGCCAGTGCGTCAAAAAAGAAGCGTGAACTTACACTGCTTCAAAGTAGAGGTACTGGCATACCTAAATGACGAAACAGGCAAGCCCACGCTATGTTAAAACATAGCATAGACATTGCGCTGAAAATCTCGTCATTATTGAAAAGTGCCAGTTTTCTACTTTGAGACGTTCTGCGAACGAATATGTTATATATAAAGACGAAATGACAGACTACTGTTCAATCGCCGTTATCTTCTTATGTAACTTTTGCAAAGTTAGCCAAATCCCTGAAAACTCCTGCATACAATAAAGAAAATCCTGTCTTATCTCACGACAAAACAGGATTAAAAGCCATTAGAAAAGAAAAAATTAATCGGTTTTCTCCCGGATTAACTTGTGTACGTCCGTGGCACGGTAATAACACCTGCCATCCAGCATAAGGAAAGGGAGTATTCCCTTTTTACGGTAACGGGTCAGCGTTCGGGGAGCTACTTTCAGAAGCAGGCACAAGTCCTGATTATCCAGCAGTTCTTCCCCGTCCAAACAGTTACGCCCTTTTATTACCCGGTCTATTTTCTTGTCCTGCATATCGAACCTATCCATGATACGTTCCATCCATGCGGTAAAATCATCTTTATCTATATACATAAGGCTGTCTGATTAAATTAAACCAATCATAAAATAACTTTGGTTGGACGGGTCTTTGATGATGATGTCCCGTTCCCGCATAAAGCGGATATAGCTTTTAGCTGTCCGTTCCTTGACATCCAAAATCTGTTGTATCTGCTCGCACAGGTCTATATAGGTTATATGTTCCTGTCTGCCGAACACGTCACGTGCAACCCCGACCAGTTCCTTTTCCTTGCGCTTCTCTTTTTCCTCACGTGGCTTTTCTCCTTTGTAAAGGTGCATTCCGGCTGCTTTATCCCATGCGAACAGCATCAAAGGAACGTCCAACGGGCTGCCATCCCTTACTTTCAGAGCTTTTACCACTGATTGTGTGGGTTCTTCGTCCTTTTCGATGGAAAGGATAGTTGCCGCCTTACGCTGTAATTCCGAACCTAAATGCCCCCGCAGCTTCAATCCATTGGGTACAAAATGCAGCACGCAAAGAATACAGGTATTATAAATTCCTGCCAGTCGGTATAGTTCATCTATCACTGCCACACTTTCCACTTCATCATTGGCACTTTTTACAAGGTCGGCGATGCCGTCAATAACTACCAACTGGATGCCGCCATACTGGTAATAGAACTTATCCATACTTTGAACAATGGCGTGTAACCGTTCTTTCCGGGACATACCCGTCAGACAAAATGCTTTCAGTTCTTCCGGTTTGTTCGGTTGCTTGGCACGTGCCAGCAGGTTGCTTACATTCTTGAACAGTTGTACTTCGGACTGTTCCGTATCATAGAGTAATACCGCTTTGTGTTTACTGTTGGCGGCTATCTGTATGCCGAGCGTATCTACTTCCTTGTCCGTTTGGCAGATACAGCCCGCTAACATGGCGGCTATATAATTACTCTTTCCTGTTCCCTCGCCACCTGTAATACCGAACAGGTTTCCTTGTGTCCCCAATGGGACATCCCCAGCAGAAATTATCACCTGTGCTTTTGCCGGAGGATTATTGAAGTCTATTTCGCACGATTTGAGCATAATCAATGTATCACTATATAGGTTATCTAAAAATTCGATAAACAATTTCAGGAAATCTTCACGGGTATTTCCTGCCTTGAAATAGTCCGATATGTCCTTTTCTTCTTTCGTTCCGGAAAGTGGTAGAAGCAACCGTTTTACCCCCAATTCTTCCAACTGTTTTTCCTGTTTGCGTGCGCTTTCCTTACCCGTCTTGTCGGTATCATATAATAGGATGATATGTTTAAAACGGAACGTCAGCTTATAAATCAGGGTAGGCGGGATAGTCACCGTTTCACTGTTGAAGCAGATTGCATGAAAACCGTGTGCCGCCAATGACATGACATCTTTTTCGCCACCCGTGATAAACAGTGTATCACCCTTTGCGGGCAGTTGTTCCAATCCGAAACAATAGTTTTCCCCGAAGTTACCACCATACAGGAAGCGGGTTTTTGAGAACGGACGGTACAGTTTTATGTACCGTTTATTTTTATACCCGTACATCGGTTCTGTTACGGATGAAGTATAAGTGAACGGTGTTCCATCGGCTGTAACGCTCTGAAAGTCCCGTAAGGAACACACCTTATAAAGTTCCAATACTTCCGGCGTGATACCGTACTGTTGCCAATACATCAATTCGGCAAGCGGAAATTTCTGTTCCCTGAACTGGTAAGGTTTGCTTTCCTTTTCAGGTGTTTCTTCCGGCATATCATCTACTATGTGGGAAGAAGTATGGGTAACTGGTATCGGATTTCCTGTTGTTAGTCCCAATCCCAAATCCCGGTCTATGGTTTCCAGTATTTCCACAAAATCCATTGAATTATTGCAATCCAGCCCTTTAAGTTGCCCCACGAAAAAGAAACAATCACCGCTATAACTGTCGTTGCCGAAGTCTTTCATTTTATAGATACCGCTTCGGCGGTCAAAATAGATGTTACAGGACGCTTTGTTATCCTCATAAAGCGGGTTCAAGAAATTGCGACCTATCCGCCAGTTACCGGATATGTAGTGCTTGAATACGGATAACCCGTTATTTGTCCTTTCTAATATTTCTTCTTTCCTTAACATATAGCTGGTGGTTGGTTATCAGGTCGTTAATACTGTCCTTATCTCGCTTAATCAGGCGTTCTTCCAATAATCGTTTTATTTCTCCAATCTTGTAGAAGTAATGCCCCTTGATATTGGAATAAGTGATTGTCCCGGCAGCCCGCAAGCGTTGTAATGTCCGGTCGCTGATTTTCAGAAATGTGCAGACCTCGTAACTATCCACCCAAATTTCATCCTCATTAGTACTTTCCGCTTCTTTGTGATTGAATATATAATCGGCGATAGCGGTAATCTTGTTGTCTAATTCCTTATAGGCTTTTGACTCGAATGTTATTATCTCCATTTTGCTAACTAATTGATTTGCTGCAAAGGTCGGGAGTTACAAAAGATAAAACTTACAAGATACTACCAAGTTGGTTGATTTATTTTTTGGGGGGAATTGGCATTAAAACAGAGTGAAATAAGAGGAAAATAGGGTAAAATTCACCTTTAAGAAAGGATATAAAAAAACTACCAAGTTGGTAGTAACTTGGTAGTTTTTTAGAGGAAGTTTATTATTGCTTGTCGTCTTCGTCCATTTTGCGCAACAGTTTATTTATAAGACTGGTGAGGAATGATGTCTTATCTTTCTTTCTCTCTCTGATTGCAAGATAAGTTCGGTAATAGTCCCCTAAGTCTATTTTGAAAGATGCTTCTATATAAGTCATAATCTCTTTAATATCAGCGTTACCATCATTCAGAACTCCGGCTGCATATATGGCATATCCCAATTCGATAGCAGCTATTTTAGTTCCGGTCCATCGAAAAGGATTATCGGGCAATGAAGCCCGGCTGGTTTCTATTACTTCTTGTCTTTCCACATCTTGTAATCGTTGTTGCAGATATATTTCCAGCATATCATAAGCCAACATCTTAGCAACCCTATGGTCGCAGCAAGTTGAAAACAGTGGGTCTTTATCAAACATACCACAGTTATGGCATAGTTTATAATTTTCATGTCCTCTAAGGAAATAATATCTATCTAAGTGAGTAGCTTTAGAACGATAATATTGGTAGAAGTCAAGATTGGCATTGCAAAACTCTGTTATTGTTGTTTGCTTCTTCTTATAATACTCTTTAAGAACTTCTTTGCTGCCATTTGGCTTTCTTAATTCAAGTGTGTATATATCATTAAAATATATCAGTTTACTTAAAATAAATGGTTTAATATCTTTGAAAAATAATATTTCTTCATTGTCATCCTGAAAAGTATATTGATGGATAAACTCTCTTAGTTCTTCAAATAAGGGTCTGATGAAATTAATCATATATAGAGCTTTATCGGAAGATGTATCACTATCATCTATACAGGATATTGCTATCTCTGCATTTATTTTAGCTATAATTTTATCTGAAATTTGTTTCATGCTTTTATTGAAAATTCAATCTGCTAATTTTTCTGTAATAGTTATAAAAGTAAATTCTTATCTTTTATTATAAAACTTTTTTGTACACTATGTTTTAGAATGTCTGTTGGTTGCACATACCCGACCAATAAGGGAGAGTTTGGGTCATGCTCTTTATAGTTCTTATATGTTATTTCTGTTCTTTCGTTTGCATAACAATATTTACAACCATTTAAACAAGTATTATAAGCTCCAATGTCACGAGTAGGCATACAACTACACCCGATACGAGTTCCTTTGTGTGCCATGTTCTTAAACTGACAACCTAACGCATTACTCAAATTAGTTGTAGTCATACATCCTGAAACCTCAATACCATATTGCTGATAATTTTCCTTTGTTCCACAAGTTTGTATTCTTAACTTGTATTTTTGAGCTATTTTTCCTATTCCTTGAAGTAATATTTCTTTGTCGATTTCTTTTATAGGTAACAAATCCGGCATACTGGTTCTTATATGCTTGTGCATTTCTACAAAACTAAAGATACAAAAACTAACATAAGGAGAAATTTGTGAAGCCATATAATCGAATATTTGCAGATGGTGTGCAATAGTGTACTTGTCAGTCAGCAATATCGGGTCATATCTCCATGCCACCTTCTCCCGACCTATCTTTTGGGACAATTTTATAAGTATTTTTATGCTATCTTCAATAGAAGGAACACTTGGTTCTATGTCTTTGCCATAAGGAGTAATTGTATAATGGCAAAATACATGGAATCGGTCAGAAATTCGTTGAATATCTGCGAGTATTGGACTATAATTCTTTGAACAGAATATTACACAATCTACCAAAGAAGGCTCAAGGTTATAACAGGTAATATGATTTGGGAAAAGTGGATTGCGAGCATACACATATCCTTCTTCAAAACGCTTCAAAAGCCAGTCACTATAATAATTGACGGTATCAGTCCGTCCCCCTGTATTTATAATCATTTTTCTTTTAATATTTAAGTTTCTTTAATTTGCTGTTTGATACTTATCTCCGGTTTAGCTTTTTGTTTATTGCTCTGGGTAACTAAATAAACACCTGTAAAAACTAATACAGCAGATAATAGCTTTTGTATTGAGAATATATCTTGTCCGATTAGGATTGCAATCACGGAAGCTATAACAGGTTGTACATAATTGTACATGCTGACCGTAGTCGGACGAATATGTTTCAGAGACATTGGAATGAACATAAATGCTACAAACGTGGCTCCGAATAGCAAATATAAGAGAGCATATAGTTCCGTTATATTGAATGTTTCTTTATTGAAAGTGGGAACATATTGTACATATTTGAAACAGAACGGAGCTAATATCAGTGCCGAAAATAGAAACATCCATTTCATTATTGTTACTGACGAATAACGTAGGGATAGCGGTTTGGATAATACTAAATAAACGGAATACATCAAGTTATTGATAATTATTAAAATATCACCTCTCAAACTATTCGTGGAATTTGCCGTATATGTAGAACTCAATACAAGTAGCAGACCACCGCTTACCCCCATGAAAACTCCAAATGATTTCTTTGTGGTAATTGGTTCTTTTAGTATGATGGCAGCAAGCAGTAATACAAAAATCGGCACGGTAGTGGCGATGATTGACGCATTGATGGGCGAAGAACTTTTCAGTCCTACAACAAACAGCCATTGGTTGATACCAACCCCACAAAGGGCACAAACAAGAAGTATTACCAAATCTTTCAGCAATACTTTCTCCTTTGGCATGAAAAAAGATACGAGCCAAAACATCATGCAGGCGAAGCTCGCCCGCATGATGGTGATTGCTTCCGGAGGAACATTAGATGTCAATAGGTATTTAAAAATAGGCATACTAATGCCGAATAAAATATTGGCTGTCAATATCAGGATATGCCCTTTCATTTTTGAGATTACCAAATATTACGATGTATTCTATCCTCTATCCAAATTTCTTTCTGTTTACAGATATGTGCATTCTCCGCTGCATAGCCGATGGCAAGAAAACAAGTAAACTCGTATTCTTCGGGAGCATTAACGAGGTGTTTTACATATTCCGGTTCGTTACCGATGGGAATACGGAACGCACACGCCAGTCCCTCTGCGGTTGCTGCCAGTAAGATATTTTCTACTGCCGCCCATGCCGAAGCGAAATAATTGAGTGAACTTTGGTCTGTCGGGTTACACAGATTACAATCCTTTTGTCGGAAAAACGGTAGAACAAGGCAATTACTTTGCATTAGCATACGTTGTTGTTTGGGTAACGCATCAACAAACATAGCATATTCGTCTTTGTCCATTATATCTGCGGCGGCTTCAAGTCCGGTCTGTTGAATGTTTTTGGTGTTTTCTGCCACTGGCGATATAAGTCGGGCAATGTTTTCTTGACCTCTCACGACAATGAACTCAAATTGTCGCAAATGGTCGTTGGTCGGAGCTTTAAAGGCTGCCGATAATACTTTTTCCAGCACTTTATCCGTTACTTCCTTATCGGAAAAGTCGCGGATTGTTCTTCTTTTCTCTAATACTTGATAGAAATCCATAATAATACATTTTTAGAGTTATACTTATTGTTTACGGCAGCAAAGTTATGGCTATTAATTGTTGTATATTTGTGGTATTGTTTTATATAATTGTCGTATATTTGTATTTTGCTAATTTATGCGCAGTTATGGAAGAAATAATTATCCCTTATGAATTACCTGAAGTGGAAAACCACTCATTCTTCTTTATAGACCAACGAGTTGAGACTCAAATTGAAGCCAAATTGCATCAGCACGATGCATGGGAGTTATATTATGTGTTACATGGATATGGAACTCGGATGGCAGGTGATACGTTACAATCTTTTTCGGCAGGTGATGTAGCACTGATACCACCATCCATGCACCATTATTGGGAATATATACCCTCATCGGCAGATAGTGACGGGTGTATTCACTACTTGATGGTTGCTTTCAGCCACTCCCTTGTTGTGAAGTGTATGGAGGTATTTCCCGAATTGCGAAATCGCTTAGGAAGTCTTACATTTCCTGTTAATGCATTAAAGTTTGGACTGGAAAGTTCTCGTATCATTCGCAAAATGTTATCTCAGATGAACGAAATGGACGAATTGGGTCGATTGTGCGAAATGTTCCGCTTACTACCTATTATTTTCAATACTTCCGACAATATTTTTGCAGGTAAACCTATGAATATTGAACGTGATGTGAGACGTATGCAGCAAATTTGTGCCTATGTGATGGCTCATTATGTTCATACTATCTCTTTAGATGAAATTGCCGCCGAAGTGGGTATGAACCGTTCTGCGTTTTGCTCTTATTTCAAACGATGCAAAGGAATGACATTCTCACAATTTGTTACCCAGTATCGCTTGAATACTGCTTGTGAACTTCTGAAACACTCACAAAAACAAGTTTCGGAAATCTGTTTTGCAGTAGGCTTTAATGATGTCCCACATTTTAATAGAGTTTTCAAAGAATTGAAAGGAGTATCACCAAAGGACTATAGGAAGATAAATACCTAATTTAGTGCAAGGTGCAAGTATATATCTATATATATAGCTTGCACCTTGCACTA
>OGCN01001768.1_pt1 | contig 26401 bp, 26 predicted proteins | sample 1570181 | NCBI WGS metagenome assembly OGCN01 (sample SAMEA4370584, study PRJEB24528) | human gut metagenome | reverse complement strand
TCCGCCCTCATGCTGGTCTGTGCCCGGCTGCGCCATGTGGCCGGTACCCAGTGGGGCAACAAGAAGTACATGAACATGAAGCACCTACAGGCGGCTCTGGAGGATACCTCCATTGCTGGGTGACTTCACTCATATCAGGGCCTGCAAACCATTTTGCGAAAAATACTTGACACTACCCATCCTGGCAGTCGGTATTTTGTAACCGTCAAATCAACCTATATACCAAAAATGCCGTCTCAGAGAACATTTTCTGAGACGGCAAATTCATATTTTTACATTTACTTGGTTTGACATTCCGAGGGAGCATACCATGGCAGCAGCTTGCGAAACTCTTCTGGCTGAGTAAAATCTGAGGAAGCAGCGGTTTTCATGAGCCAGGTCAAATATCTGTAAGGGTCCAGTCCATTCTCAATAGCAGTCTGGATGATACTGAAAATTACCGCGCTGCCGGTAGCTCCCTTAGGTGTATTGGCAAACAGAAAGTTCTTGCGATCAATCACAAAAGGCTTAATGCTTCTTTCTGCCCGATTGTTGGAAAGCTCCAGTCTGCCGTCCTTAAGGTAATTGGTCAAATAAGGCCATTGCTCCTTTACGTAGGTGAGTGCTTTACCCAAAGCAGACTTAGGTGCCGCAGTTCTTACATTTGCCCACACCAAAAAAGCGTCCAGTACAGGTTTTTCCTGTTCCAGCCGCTGAATATATCGATCATTGGGGGATAAGTCTGCCAAATCTTTTTCAATTTCAAAAAAGTCTGGTACAGTAGGCTAATCCCTGAGCTGCAGAGCTCCCTTTTGCCTTGTTTTTGGGCAGAGATTTCACTGCCTCATCAAACTTCCGTCTGGCATGAGCCCAGCATCCAACCACCGTAATATTTTCAGGCAGATTATGGTACCCGGAATAACCGTCCGTATGTAAGTAGCCTGTGAATTTATGCAGAAAGTTTCTCGGATTATGGGAACTTCGGTTTGGTTGATACTCATATAAAACCACTGGCTGATCGGTATCTCCACTTGTCCGGTAAAGCCACATATAGCTTTCACTCTGTGCTTTCTTTCCCGGTTCATGCAAAACCTGCAGCGTAGTTTCATCTGCATGAAGTACCTCTCGGCTGAGCAGCTCTTTATGCAGCTGTTCATAGACCGGCATAAGATAATCCTCAGCAGCTTTCAAAATCCAATTGGACATTGTCTGGCGGCTTAACGGAATCCTCTGCCGGCTCAGTTCCTGCTCCTGACGATACAGAGGAGAACCCATGACAAACTTCTGGGTCATGATATGGGCAATCGCCTCTGGCGTTGCAAAGCTGCCGGAAATGATATTCTTCTCTTTCGGTGCCTTAACAACAGGAGTTTCCGTGCTTTCCCGATTGCATCTCTGACAGGTGTAAGTAAAGTAATGATGTTCTTCCACAACTACTTTGGCAGGAATGATTTTGAGGGTTTTGACAACTTCCTTACCAATTTCAGTCATGGTGTCCCCGCATTTCGGACACACCAAATTCTCCCCCTCTAAACGGTGTTCCACCAGCTCTGTGGCAACTCCTTCCGGGAGATTATTCAGTGTATATTCCTGCTTTTTACGACGCTTGTATGCAGTGACGACTGTGGCCGGTTCTTCTGCTGTTTTTTCCGCATAAACTTCCGCTTCATTAAACAGAAAGTTCAGTTGTTCTGCGGATTCATCCTCTGTTTTTTCAGAAGACGCTCCAAACCGTTTATGCCGGTTCAGCCGTATTGCTTCCATCAGAAGCGATACCTGCTGTTCCAGTTTCAATATCTGCTGCTTCTGTGCTTCATATTCTGCACGAGGAATTGTGATCATTTCCTCGTTGTTTTCCATACTTTTCATAACTCTATGATACCATATTCGCTTAAAAAAGTATACTGTTTTTAGATAATTTCCAGTCCTTTCACTGGCTTATGTGCCCTGGGCTGGTCAATACTGAGCCCTTCCATCAGCCAGCGATATTGCTGCGGGGTCAGCATCCTGGCTTCACTCTCCGAACGCGGCCACTGGAAAGAACCCGACTCCAATCGTTTATACAACAGTATGAAACCGTTGCCTTCCCAATACAGAGCCTTGATTCGATCCCGGCGTCTGCCGCAGAACAGGAACAGTGTATTGGTAAATGGATCCAGAGAAAACTCCTGCTGAACGATTGCTGCCAGACCATCAATCCCTCGGCGCAAATCTGTATAGCCACAGGCGATGTACACCTTGTCGGCTCCAGTGAAGTCGCTCAGCATGATTGCAAAATTCGCAGTACAGTTTCTACTGTTGCGGCATCTGCGCCACTGTGAATATCTGCCTCTGCTCCAGCTATTCGAACGGTAACAGCAACAGTGTTGGTATTCTGTACCAGAGGTGTAACTTCTGCAAAACAGGTCTGCTGGTAATTGACCATTTCAAACAACTTTTTCTGCCATTTGTAGAAGGTCGCCTCACAAATATTATGGTCTTTACACCAGGTTTTCACACTCTTCCCACTGTCACGACAGGCGGAAATACGCTCCGACCATAACGTCAGTTTGTTCTGCTGATTCAATGTCTGTAGTTTTTGCTCCACGAAAATACCTCCATATCTACACGACTATACACAACTGGCGTATACTATCTTCCAGTCGCGTATACTAGCCGCTGCTATATGGTGATATTATCCCATATTCAGAAAAGTCTCTCAAGCCGCCGATTAGTTTTACGCTTACTAAAATAGTATGCGAATCCGAGAGAATAGGGCTATAAATGGGCGCAGTTGACCGGAAGTGAAATTTCATTGTTTTTTTCTCAGAGTAAATTCCACCCCTGTTCTTGTGCCTATGAAGTCTCATCCCGGGTTGTGGTTTTGGTACAGGCATGATCAGCCTGTCTTTTGTATTATCGCTCCTGGGTTCCTGTCAGGAGCGATAACTTTTCCTTTAATTCGAAAACTTCCAGTTCCAGATCAGAAATCTGATCCAATGCGTCAAAATATTGGAAGATCATCTCTTCGTATTCTTCAATCCGTATAGTAATGCATTCTCTGTCATTCATCTTTGTCATCTCCTTTCGCAAGAAGAGACGGCCGCAGTGTGACATCATCCGGCGCAATCTTATGAATCCCAAACCGTTCAGGAATTCCTTTCCCATATAAAAAGCACATCATATCATAAGGAGTCTTATTGCCAAGGCTTGGGCGGCAGTAAGAATTGATGTGGCTCATCATCAGGCTGATGTCATCCTGAGTATAGGAATCCAGCGGTTTCCCTTTGGGAATTACAAGGCGGATCAGTTCATGATTCCGTTCTGCAGATCCTTTCTGACCAGGCGAAGCAGGATCACAGTAAAACAGATGTGTCCGCTGATTCCCCTGTGTATCGAATTCAATCCGGGATGGATTTGAAAATTCGGAACCGTTGTCTGCAAGAAGGACTGGCATGAGAGAGATAAAAATATCACAGCGCAGTTCAAGGTAAAGCCTGTTAAAGATATCGATAACAGACTGGGAATCATTGGTATCCCTGAGGAATGCGGCCATGAATTCTGCCTGCACGAAATGGATGGTGAGAAGGACTTTCCCGCCTTTGACGCCCTCTACCGAATCAATCTGCGTAACAGGGAGATCAGGATGCTCCTGTATATAAACCTGATAATCCAGATAGGTTCTGCCAGTCCGACACTGCTTGTCGATCTTCCTGTTTTTTCTGCACTTGCGTTTGGAAAAACGAACCCTGCGTGGCAGGTCAAGATTTCTTGCGGTAAAAAGATTGTCATTGATCAGCCGGTAGAGAGTGCTTTCACTGACCATAATGGAATCCCCGTGGTTCTGGAAGATATGGTTGAGGGACTGCCCTTTCAGGATCAGAGGGGAGATGATAGAATCCAGATGCCGGATTTCATCTTCGGAAAGAGAGATCCCTTCCCTTGCCTCTGAAAGGAGGCTCTTGTATTCTTCCTGTGCAGACTGAGCCCTGTAAAACCATTTTTCCAGCGTGCAGGAATTCAGGTTCTGGCAGCCGTTGCAGACGTAGGGAGGAGAGGAAAGGCGGGAGCATTTTTGCTCCTTGTAGTCAGGGCAGATAGAAATACATTTACCGCAGGTCCAGCAATAGCGGTTATTTTTGCATCCGGTACAGAGACGTCTGCAGTCGCAGCCGAACCGATGGGCGCAATTGTTGAAGGCTTTCCCAAGGGCACCGGATTTTTTAGGAACCCGATGTCCCCGGACTTCTTTTGAAATAGTAGATGGATCACGTCCAAGTTCGCGGGCGATTGCTTTAAAAGGGGAACAGTCTTTTAAAAGCTGTGCAATTGTAATCCGTTCATCTAAAGATAAATGCGTATGTTTTTTCATCTTCTAAAACCTCCTGCAAAACAACCTGGGGTGAGGAGATAAAATCATAACAGGAGTGAAAGCGAGAGGTAAAGAATTTTTTTAAGTAACTTCTATCTGTAACTTTGTCAAAGTAATTTCTATGGTTAAAATAAAATGGGTGGAACTTAGTTTGGAAAATAAATTATTTCGATGAATTGTTAACAGAATCGCATTGAATCACAGCCCACGCTTATCATAGGAAAGTATTGTAAGCGTGGGTTGTTTCACGAACAGGAGGATTTTAATGAAACAACCGTACAATACAGCACTATATATGAGACTCAGCAGTGATGACGAGAATTATGGCGACAGCGTTTCCATCGAGACCCAGCGAACCATTTTACAGCAGTACGCAAAGGAACAGGGGCTTCATGTGGTCGGCGAGTACATCGACGACGGATGGAGTGGCACTACGTTTGAAAGACCGAATTTCAAGCGAATGATGGCAGATGTGGATGCAGGACGAGTAAACTGCATTGTCACCAAAGACCTCAGCCGCTTCGGGCGTGACCACATCATGGTCGGCTACTATCTGGAATACGAGTTCCCGGAGAGGCAAGTGCGATATATCTCCGTATCCGAGAACGAGGACACCAAGAAAGGCTTGTCCGATTTCGTTCCTTTCAAAAATCTGTTCAACGAATGGTTTGCCAAGGACACCAGTCGCAAGGTCAAGACCGCACTTCATGCCAAGTATGCCGCAGGAGAACGCACCTTTGCCTATGCGCCGTTGGGGTATATCCGACATCCCGAAGTCAAGAACGCCATTGTGATTGATGTGGAGACCCGCTGGATTATCGAAAAAATCTTTGACCTTGCCTATCATGGGGCGGGTGCTGCCAAGATCGCAAGAGTATTGGTGGATGAACACGTTCCTACTGCCGGATGGCTGAACTATCAGCGATATGGGACATTTGCTCATATCTACGAGGGACAGCCGGAGGAAAAGTCCTACGCATGGACGCTGGCACAGGTCAAGAGCATCCTAAAAGACGAAACCTATATCGGCAACAGCGTACACAACAAGCAGACCAACATTTCTTACAAGAACAAGAAAAAGGTACGCAAGCCGCAGGAGGAATGGTTCAGAGTGGAGAACACCCATGAAGCCATTATCTCCAAGGAAGTCTTTAAGCAGGTGCAGGAACAGATCGCCAGCCGCCGCAGACAGCAGAAGGACGCCACCACGCAAATCTTCTCCGGGCTTGTTAAGTGTGCAGATTGCGGATGGTCGATGCGCTTCGGTACGAACAGGCAGAACAAGACACCGTACAGCCACTACACTTGCAGTCAATACGGTCAAGGCTTGAAACAATGCTCCGCACATTATATCCGCTATGACTACCTCTACACCTACGTTCTTTCAAGAATACAGGAATTGTCGAGACAGGCGCAGTTGGATGAGAAGGAGCTTCTGCATCGGTTGCTGAAAGCCAGCGGTCAAGAGCTTGCCGCCAATGCCAAAAGGCAGAGTGCAGAGCTTACAAGAGCCGAGAAGCGCAGAACAGAGGTTGACCGCAAGTTTGCGAAGCTGTATGAGGACTGGTCGGATGGTCGTATCACGGAGTACAACTTCAACATGATGTCTCAGAAATATCAGACCGAGCAGCAGGAGCTTACCGAGAAGATCAAAAGGCTGTCCACCGAGCTTGAGTCCGAAAAACAAACAACTGTCGATGCGGAGACATGGATTTCCCTTATCAAGCAGTACGCCAACCCCACCGAACTGACAGCGGAGCTTCTGAATACGCTGATTGAAAAGATCGTCATTCATGAAGCCACCAACGAGGGCGGTGTGCGAGAGCAGAACATTGACATCTACTACCGCTTTATCGGCAAAATCGAGTAAACAACTGAATATGAGTGCCTTTGCAGGGCTGCATCGGCACTCATACATAACCAATATCCTTAACTTCGGGAATCCGGCGAGACGATGCCCGATATCCTGCTGCTGCCGGCCTTGGCGGATTTGCTGCAGACGAGCACCGACGAGCTGCTGGGGCATCATCGGCAGTATGGAAAGACTGTCTATGCTGACCGGTATAAGGCCGACGAGTTTTATTGGGGCCTGGAGCCCAATGAAATGTGCTACGATATCCTGCGGCTGAAACCGCCGTCGCAGCGGCGTCTTGTCCTGGATATGGGATGCGGCGAGGGAAAGGACGCCGTGTTTCTGGCGCGGTGCGGATATCGGGCTGTCGGCTTTGATTTGGCCGCCGAAGGCATTGCGAAGGCGAAATGGCTGGCGAGCCAGTATCCGACGGCGGCGGCAGAATTCTTCCGGGCCGACATGCTGGAGTATGTGCCGCAGCAGGAATATGATATACTGTTTGCAAGCGGCGTGCTGCACTATCTTCCGCCGGACCGGCGAGGCGCCATCCTGCAGGAGTATCAGCGCTGCATCCGGCCCGGCGGCTTGTGCGCCTTGAACGTATTCGTCCAGAAGCCCTTTATTCCGCCTCCGCCTGATGAAGAAATAGACGGCGGCTATTGGCGGTCAGGCGAGCTGTTTTCGCTGTTTGCCGATTGGAAATTCCACCGCTGCGAAGAAATTATCTTCGACTGCGTCAGCGGCGGCGCGCCGCATCAGCATGCGATGGATATACTGATTGCCGAAAAAATCGTATAAGGCCGTCCGATGCGCCATATCTGGATAGTGAGGAGAGATTGCTTATGTTTTATCTCATCGACTGGGAAACGTGGCCCCGCAGGGACCATTTCAATTATTATTACAATCAAATCAAGTGCCGTTACACGCTGACGGCCCACATCGATATTGCGCCGCTGCGGGAGTTTCAAACACAGCGGCAGCTGCGGTTTTTTCCTCTCATGTTGTACGCGATCATGCGGGCCGTCAATGAGAACAGGGAATTCCGCATGAGCTTTGACGGCGACGGCCGGCTGGGATACTGGGATGTCGTCGTGCCTTGTTATACGGTCTTTCACGAAAGGGATAAGACCTTTTCCGATATTTGGAGCGAGTACGACGCAGACCTGCAGGCCTTTTACGACGGCGTCGCCGCAGATATGGAGACCTACAAGGATGGCGAAGGCTTCGTCAAGGCCAAGCCCAATCAGCCGCCTAATTTCTGCCCCGTGTCGGCGGTGCCGTGGCTTCACTTCACGTCCTTTTCTCAGGATACGTACGCTGAAAACTCCCTCCTGTTTCCCCTCATCCGCTTCGGGAAATTCGAGGCTGCCGGGGAAAAGGTGCTGCTGCCGCTGGCCGTCTCAGTTCATCACGCCGTGGCCGACGGGTATCACACGTGCAAGCTGATCAACGACATCGAGGCTGCCGCCGCCCGTCTGGACAGGTATTGGCAATAAAAGTCCAGCCAGGGGGCATACGGTCCTGTAGATATTCCCTTGTGCATCGTGTACAATAGTACGTAGATACTAGACGCGAGAACGCATAAAGGAGTGACGTATGATGAAGCTGAAATTGGATGAAATCCTCGTAGGAAAAAAGATGGAGCCGCGCTATCTGGAGTACAACTGGCGCGACGTCGTATTGTACGCTTTGGCAGTCGGAGCCAAGCGGGACGATTTGATGTATACCTATGAGAAGTATTTGAAGGCCATCCCGACCTACGGTACCGTGCCGTACTGGGGGACGGTCAACGTCCGGCCGTACCAGTGGATGCCCCTGCCGGCGTCTATGCTGGCCAACGATATCATCAAGCCGACTATTTCCTTCTTGAACATGGACCACGAAATTATCATGCACCGGCCTATCGACCCGATCAAGGGAACCTTCCAGTATCAGGACGTCATTACCGATGTATACGACCGCGGCGAAGGCAAGGGGGCCGTCGTGCGCACGCGCATCGACGTGCGCGACGAGGCGGGCAACGACGTATGCACCAACTACTCGACGACCTTTTTTCACGAAGCCGGCGGCTTCGGCGGCGTACCCATGCCCAAGAGCTCCGTTCAGATTCCCGACAGGAGCCCCGACGTTGAAATCGACGATTATATCAGTCCCGTGCAGAATCTCCTGTACCGCTTGACCGGCGATACGAATTTGGTGCACGTCGACCCGCAGTACGCCCGGAAGATGGGGTTTGAAACGTCGTTCATGCAGGGCCTGTGCTCCTTCGGCTTTGCCTGCCGCATGGCTATTGGCGCGCTGATCCCGGGAGAGCCGGAACGGATGACCCGCATGGCGGCGCAGATGACGTCGGTCTTGTTCCCCGATACGCCGATTATGCTGCAGCTTTGGAAGATGGGAGAAGGAACGGCCTACTTCAAGCTGGTCAATAAGACGACGGGGAAGGCTGTCCTGAACCGCGGCGTTTTCGAATGGCGCAATTAAATTTCATTTAAAAATAAAACTGCAGGATAATCGCAATAAAAATAAAAAAGTTTATATTGATGCAATAAAAACCTTTAAAGTATGTGAAAATATGTAATGTGCCGATAGAACGGAAGACACCCCTTGTTTTTGTTAAAAATTTAAGAAAATAGTCGAAATGACTATATATTGACAAGGGTTTCCGTGGTATATTATAATGAATTATAAATATACTTTACTGGATAAAAGCGCTGAGTATGTTTAATATTCAGCGCTTTTTTGTATAAAATATGAAAATAAACGGGAGGAATTTCATATGATGAAAATCGATTTAAACAGCGATTTAGGCGAAAGCTTCGGCATGTATACCATCGGCAACGATAGTGACGTCTTAAATTACGTCAGCTCGGCGAATATCGCCTGCGGCATGCATGCCGGCGACCCCTTCGTCATGCACAAGACGGTGCGCCTGGCTCTGGAACGGGGCGTGGCAGTCGGCGCGCATCCGGGCTTTATGGATTTGAACGGCTTCGGCCGCCGCAATATCGCCATGAAGCCCGATGAAATCTACGATTTAATCGTCTATCAGGTCGGCGCCTTGTCGGCCTTTGTCAAGGCCGAAGGCGGCAGGCTGCAGCACGTCAAGCCCCACGGTGCCCTGTACAACCTGGCGGCCAAGGATCAGGCCATGTCCGAAGCGATTGCCAAGGCCGTGTACGACGTTGACCCGCAGCTGGTGCTGTTCGGCCTGGCCGGCAGCTGGCTGGTCAAAGCCGGGGAAGCGGCGGGATTGCAGACGGCCAGCGAGGTATTTGCCGACAGGACTTATCAGGAAGACGGGTCGCTGACGCCGCGGACGCAGCCGAACGCCATGATTACAGACGACGCCGCGTCGATACGGCAGGTGCTGACGATGATTACCGAAGGCAAGGTCCGTACGGCGACGGGCAAGGATATTCCCGTCAAAGCCGATACGGTTTGCATTCACGGTGACAGCCCGAAGGCCCTGGCCTTTGCCAGGAGCATCGGCGAGGCGCTGCAGAAGGAACAGATTCAAATAACGTCCTTTATACACCGGTAAGGGTGTCTTGAGATGAAGGAGGAAGAGGCGAGAATATGAAGACTAAAAAAGGATTTGATTTCAGCGTGCTGATGGGCGCAGCCTTCCTGATGGCTACGTCGTCTATCGGTCCGGGATTTTTAACGCAGACGACCGTATTTACGGAGCAGCTGCTGGCCAGCTTTGGCTTTGTCATCTTGACGTCTATTATTTTGGATATCGGCTCACAGCTCAATGTATGGCGGGTCATCGGCATTTCGGGAAAGCGCGGCCAGGACGTGGCCAATATGGTCCTTCCCGGCTTGGGATACGTCGTGGCGGCGCTGATCGTCATGGGCGGCCTGGGCTTTAATATCGGCAACATTGCCGGCGCCGGCATGGGCTTCAGCGTCATCTTCGGCATGGATACGGTAACCGGTGCGGCCATCAGCGCAGTTATCGCCATTTCGATTTTCGTATTTAAAGAAGCGGGCGTACTCATGGATAAATTCACCCAGGCCGCAGGCGTCGTCATGATTGTGCTGACCTTGTACGTCGCCGTGTCTTCGGCCCCGCCTGTAGGCGAAGCGGTCATGAAGACCTTCGTGCCCGACGTCATCGATCCCTTGGCGATCGTCACCCTCGTCGGCGGCACCGTCGGCGGGTATATTACCTTCTCCGGCGGCCATCGCCTGGTCGACGCCGGCGTCGTCGGCAAGGAAGCGCTGCCGCAGATTACGCGCAGCTCCGTTACCGGCGTCTGCCTGACCGGCGTCATGCGTGTATTCCTGTTCCTGGCGACGCTGGGCGTCGTAGCCAGCGGCCTGCAGCTCGACCCGTCCAATCCGCCGGCTTCGGTATTTAAACTGGCTGTCGGCGATATCGGCTACAAGGTCTTCGGCGTCGTCATGTGGTCGGCGGCTATTTCGTCGGTTATCGGCGCGGCCTATACGTCCGTTTCCTTTATCCGCACCTTCAGCCCTAAGATCGAAAACAACTACCGCTGGTTTGTCATCGCCTTCATCGTCTTTTCGACGGTCGTCTTCGCCTTCGTCGGACAGCCCGTCAAGACGCTGATCCTCGTAGGGACGCTGAATGGTCTGATCCTGCCGGTTACGCTGCTGGTCATGATCATCGCGGCCCATAAGAAATCGATCGTCGGCGATTACAAGCATCCGGTGTGGATGAGCATTTTCGGCGTCATCGTCGTTATCATGACGGCGTACATGGGCGTGCTGACTATTATGAAGCAGCTGCCTAAATTGTTTATGTGACAGGGAGGCTGTTACGCTTGAACCATGAATTTACGATAAAACCGTTAGGCGAAGCCGGCGTCCTCGTGAATTTCGGCAGTACGATCAGCCCGGAAATTCACTGCAAGGTCAAGGTGCTGGCCGATTATTTGGAAACCCATCCCTTCGCCGGGATGATGGAATACGTCATTTCGTATACGAGCCTGGCCGTGTACTACAATCCCTTCGTCGTCAAAAAGCAGGCCGGTAAGTATAAAAGCGACTCGGCCCTGGAGATTACGTCGGCGTACCTCTGCAGATGCATGGAACAGCTGGCCGACGTACAGAAGGAAACGGCCCGGGTCGTGCAGATTCCCGTATGCTACGGCGGAGAATACGGGCCGGATATCGACTATGTGGCCCAGTACAATCATTTGTCTGTAGAGGAAGTCATCGCCATCCATACGGAGCCGGAATACCTGGTGTACATGATCGGCTTCTGTCCGGGATTTCCCTATTTGGGCGGCATGGACAAGCGCATCGCCACGCCGCGCCGCGATACGCCGCGCGTAGCCATACCGGCCTGCAGCATCGGCATTGCCGGCGAACAGACCGGGGGATATCCCCTGAGCACGCCCGGCGGCTGGCAGATTATCGGGCGCACGCCGATGGATATGTTTTCCTTGAAGAAGGAAGACGATCCGAGCCTGCTGCACGCCGGCGACATCGTGAAGTTTTACGCCGTATCGGAAGAAGAATTTGCAGCCTTAAAGGAGGAATACGGCCATGAGTCTTAACATTATCCGCCCGGGCCTGCTGACGACGATTCAGGATACGGGACGCTATGGATACCAGAAGATCGGCGTCATCCCTTCAGGGGCGATGGACGTGTATTCCCTGCGGCTGGCGAATATACTGGTCGGCAATGATGAAACCGAAGGGGCTTTGGAAATCACCCTCATGGGGCCGACGATCGAGTTTACGTCGGATACGCTCATCGCTATTACCGGCGGCGATTTCGGCCCGGTGATCGACGGCCAGAAGGTGCCCATGCACCGTCCCGTCGCCGTCAAGGCCGGCGCGATCCTGCGCTTCGGCCCCTGTGTCGTCGGCTGCCGGGCCTATCTGGCCGTGGCCGGCGGGTACGACGTGCCCGTCGTCATGGGCAGCAAGAGCACCTATCTGCGGGCTCAGTTCGGCGGGTTGGAAGGGCGGGCCCTGCGCCGCGGCGATTTGCTGAATACGAAGGAGCCCAGCGAGTACGGCCAGCAGATGATGTTCAACCTGCTGACCCGCGGCGCTCATTCCTTTACGCATGCCCGCTGGAGCATCAGCAAGGTTCATACGACGCCGGAGCGGCTGCGCAAGCCGATTAAGGTCATGGCCGGACTGCAGTACGACGAGTTTACGGAAAAGGCCAAGTACGACTTCTTCGGGACGGACTTTCTCATTACGACACAGTCCGACCGCATGGGCTATCGCCTGAACGGCCCTAAGCTGGAAATGAAGCGGCCTTTGGAAATGATTTCCGAAGTCGCCGGGCTGGGAACCGTACAGGTACCGCCCAACGGCATGCCCATCATCCTGATGGCCGATCACCAGACGACGGCGGGCTATCCTGTCATCGGCCAGGTCGCCTTGGTAGACGTGGCCCGCGTGGCCCAGCTCAAGCCGGGCGACCGCATGTATTTCAGGCTGATCAGCAACGAAGAAGGCGAGCGCTTGTTTATCGACATGGAACGCTGCATGGAAAATATAAAGATTGCCGTCGCAGGCATGCTATAACTAGGAGGGATTTGTTTGTTATCGTTAGAAGAAATCAAGGAATTAGTACGGATTCTTGAAACGTCGTCCCTGAATAAGATGGAACTGGCCTATGAGGACGGAAAGGTCCTGCTGGAAAAGGGCGGCGCCCCCGTAGCCGTCGCCGTGCCGCAGCCGGTGATGCCGGCCGTCCAGCCCGCCGCTCCGGCCGAAGCGCCCCAGCCCGGCGAGCACGTCGTCGAAATTACGGCGCCTATCGTCGGCACCTTCTACAGCGCACCGGACCCCAAGGCGCCTCCCTTCGTAAAGGTCGGTTCCGCCGTGACGCCAAATACGGTCGTCTGCGTATTGGAAGCGATGAAGCTCTTTACGGAAGTCGAAGCGATGGTCGAAGGCGAGATTACGGAAGTGCTGGCAAAAGACGGTGAGTTCGTCGAATTCGGCCAGCCGTTGTTCAAGGTGAAAAAAGGCCATGTCGGCGTATAGAAAGGGCTTGGGCATATGTTTAAGAAAGTATTGATTGCCAACCGCGGCGAAATTGCCGTGCGTATTATCAAAGCATGTCACGAGTTGGGAATCAGCGCCGTCGTCGTGTATTCCGAAGCCGACCGCGATTCCCTGCCTGTCCGCCTGGCCGACGAAGCGTACTGCATCGGACAGGCCCAGGCCAAGAAAAGCTATTTGGATATTGCCCGCATTATCGAGACGGCGAAGGCAGCCAAGGCCGACGCCATTCATCCGGGCTACGGATTTTTGTCGGAAAATGCTGATTTTGCCGACGCCTGCGCAAATTATCACTTTACCTACATCGGAGCTAGCGGCGAGGCTATCCGCCATATGGGCGACAAGGCCATGGCCCGCAGCACGATGAAGCGCGTCGGCGTGCCCGTCATTCCGGGAACGGAAGACGTCATCTGCGACGAAGACGAAGCGCGCCGCACGGCAGAAGCCATCGGCTATCCCGTGCTGATCAAGGCCACGGCCGGCGGCGGCGGCAAGGGCATGCGCATCGTCGAAGACAGTACGGAGCTGGTCAAGGCCCTGCGGCAGGCTTCGCAGGAAGCGGAGCGCTCCTTCGGCAACGCTGGCGTGTATTTGGAAAAATACTTATCCCATTCGCGGCACGTAGAAATTCAGATCATGGCCGATAACTACGGCAACGTCGTCTACCTGGGCGAACGGGACTGCTCGACGCAGCGCCGTCACCAGAAGGTCATCGAAGAAGCGCCGTCGCCCGTTGTGTCGCCGGACATGCGGAAGAAGATGGGCGAAGCCGCCGTCATGGCCGCCAAAGCCGTCGACTACAGCGGCGCCGGCACTGTCGAGTTCATCGTAGACGATACGGGAAATTTCTATTTCATGGAAATGAATACGCGCATCCAGGTCGAACATCCCGTCACGGAAATGGTGACGGGGACGGACCTGATTAAGGCGCAGATACTTGTCGCGGCAGGGGAAAAGCTGCCGTGGACGCAGGCCGACATCCGCATGAACGGCTGGGCCGTCGAATGCCGCATCAACGCCGAAGACCCGATGCACAATTTCATGCCATGCCCGGGGAAAATCACGCGCTACACGCCGCCCTTCGGCCGCGGTATCCGCGTGGACAGCGCCATGTACAGAGGCTGCGTCATTACGCCGTTTTACGACTCGATGATTGCCAAGCTCATCGTATGGGCCCCGACGCGGCTGGAAGCCATCGACAAGATGGAAAAAGCCCTGGCCGATTTTAAGATCGAAGGCGTGACGACGAATATTTCCCTCCAGCGGAAGATATTGACGACGGAGGCCTTCCGCTGCGGCCAGGTCAACACGAATTACTTAGAAGAACATCTGGAAGAGATTTTAAATACGTAGAAAGAAGGGAACTGTCATGGATTTAGCGAAAGCGTCTCCGGCAGAAGTGCGAAGCCTTATCCGGGCCGGAGAATTGGATAAGCCGACGAGCGGCATGTGCGCTCCCTACGCCCAGGCCAATATGGCCGTGCTGCCGAAGGAACTGGCCTTTGATTTCCTGCTGTTCACGCAGCGCAACAAGGTGCCCTGCCCCGTGTTGGACGTGACGGAAGCCGGCTCTCCCGTGCCGAAGCTCGTGGCTCCCAAAGCCGACCTGCGGCACGACATACCGCGGTACCGCATTTATCGCCATGGCGAGCTGACCGACGAAGTGACCGACGCCGCGCCGTTCTGGCGCGACGACTTGGTGGCCTTTTTGCTGGGATGCAGTTTTTCCTTTGAAGGCCCCATGATAGAGGCGGGACTGGAAATCCGCCACATTACGGACAATCACAACGTGCCTATGTACAAGACGAATATCGAGTGCGTGCCGGCCGGCGTATTTCACGGCCCCATGGTCGTGTCCATGCGCCCCATGAAGCCTGCCGACGCGATCCGGGCCGTGCAGATTACGACGCGCATGCCCTTCGTCCACGGCGCGCCGATCCACATCGGCGATCCCGAAGCCATCGGCATTTCCGACATCGACAAGCCCGACTTCGGCGAACGGTCCGACATCAAGCCGGGCGAAGTGCCCGTCTTCTGGGCCTGCGGCGTCACGCCTCAGGCCGTGGCCATGGCCGTGAAGCCTGAGTTCATGATTACCCATGCGCCGGGATACATGTTCATTACAGACGTCCTGAATTCGCAGCTATCCATCATGTAAGAGCATACTAAAAAAGCTGAATGCATACGCCTATAACGCGTGCATTCAGCTTTTTTTATAAAGTATTTAGGAAAACTCTTGCTTTGAAAGGGTGTAGATGACGGCGAAGCCGGCAGCCAGGGGAACGGCGGCGGATACGAGGGAGAGCAGGTCTGTCGGGACGCCGGGGAACAGCTCCCACATGGAGCCGAGGACGAAGCCTAAGATGATGAGATACGTCGCCTGGGGATAGCGGTTCATGGCCTTTTCCAGCAATTTCGTCGTCGCCAGGATGCCGGCGATGACGCCGCCGCCCAAGGGGATGAGCAAGGAAAAGGACAGGCTGCTGATGGCCAGCAGTATCTGGTCGTATACGCCTAAGAGATACAGCAGGTACGATACGCTGATGCCTGGCAGAATGAGGGCGATGGAGGCGACGAAGCCCGTCACGATCCACAGAATGAGGAAGAACAGGCCGCCGTCGGTCTGGGCGTGCAGCCCGTCTATAGGCGCGGCGGCAAACAAGGCGACGATGACCACGCCTAAGAGGATATACAGGACGGCCTTGGCCGACAGGCTGGAAATATTTCCCTGACGGAAGGTAATGGGGACGCTGCCGGCTACGGCGCCCAGGAAGAAGTATGACGTGGGGATGGGATACGTTTCCATGAAGTGGAGCAGCGGTTTGGCGAAGGCGATGATGCCGAGGCCGCCGCCGGCGGAGAAGGCGCACAGGAAGATGAAGGAGGCCTTATCGAGCCGCGTCAGGGCGCTGACGGCGTGAATGAGCTTGTCGTATATGCCTAATACGATGGCCATGGAGCCGCCGCTGACGCCGGGGACGAGCATCGTGCCGCCGACGATTAAACCTTTGAGAAACGTAACTATAGGAGAGTGCTTCATAATCAATATCGTGTCCTTTCTGTAAAGAGGGCGTATGTCGGTGTGTGAAGTACAGTCTTATTCCAGCATCATGCTGTGGGCGTAGCCCGTCGCGCCGTCGTATTCGCCGCCGAGGATTTTTACGAGGACGAAGCCTTTTTCATCGGCCGGGCTCAGTGATTTTACGCGCGTCGGATTCATAAAGACGATGACCTCGTCGGAGCGCACCATCTGGCGAATCAGCTCGACGTCGTGGTTTTGAAAGGCGTCGAGAAATTCTGGAATAGTCCTGGCGTCGCAGACGATGTAGGTGCCGCGGAGCATCAGGTACTCTTTATTCGTCTCGATGGCTGGAAAGGAGGGCTTTTGCTCCGGCGGCACGGCCTTGACTGAAGAGTACTGCGAAAAGTCGACGTGAGTCTTGGCGTTTTCCTGCAGCGAGTATAGATAGTAGCCAGCCAGAATCAGGCACAGCAGGACGAAGGGCAGGAAGAGGCGCTGCATATAGTGAGCGGCCTGTTCTAGTGTTTTGTGCGCATCAGCCTTTCGCTGCGTTTCTTCCTCCGTCGGTTCGTGGAGCGCGCCGGCCATGACGGCCGACAGGGGCAGCCCGTAGTTGCCGATGGGATACAGATTTTCCATCCAGTTCATGCCGCAGGCGCAGGCCATGGCCCGGCTGAGGGAATTGTCCAGGTCTACAGAAATGTTCATGTAATGCATAATCGATAAAAAAGAAAAGTTTTCCAAGTCGGCAATATAGGCCGCGGCGAGAAATTTCAGGTCGCGGACGTAGGCGTCTTCCATGGAAAAGGGCTTGCCGCTGGCTTCGTAGCTGGCCTTGATGGCCAGGAAGAGCTGTTCTGACGAATACGCCGAAAGGACGGCGTTTTTCAGCAATATCTTGATTTCACCGTCCCAGACGTCGGCGAAGGGCTGGCAGTCGGCGACCATGTCGGCCGTGATTTTGCGGCACGTAAACTCGTCCGTCGGCGGCTTGATCAAGAAGGTGAGACCGTGGACGCTGCCGTCGCTGATCCATGCCAGAGACAGGCGGCAAATGCTGTTTAAGTTGTCGTTGGCCAAATCGGCCGTCACGGCGATGGGCCGGTTCGGATGCTTCCGGGACAGCGATTCGAGCGTTTTCTGCATTTGTTCGTCAGACATGGGAACCCTTCCTTTCGTCTGTATTTCCATGGGAGCAGGCCGATAGGAAAAACGAGGTGCCATGGAACGGGATGGGCCGTTCCATTGTACCTCGCCGTATTAGCGGTAATTCTTGTGATACGGATGGGACGAGCGGGCCGGACGGTACGACGTCTGCGACTTGAGGCGGAAGTAATTGTGCTTTACCGTCTTGTTCTTGTCGTCCGTAATGGTGTTTACGTCGAACAGCTTCAGTGATTCGATAAAGGGGACGAATTTCTTGTAGCCGAAGTTGCGCACGTCGAAGTCGGAGAACTGCTTGCTCAGCAAATTCCCCAGGGTGCCGGAAAAAATCCAGCCGTTGTCGTCGGAGTTTTCTTCGGTCAGCTTGATGAGAGCCTGCTTGATGGTCAGGAAATCCTTGCCCGGCGTTTTTTCGTGAGCCGGTACGTAAGGCTGGGCCGCTACGGCTGTATCCGGCGTTGAAACAGGCTTAGCTTCTTCGCTTTCGTTTTCTTCCGCTTCTTCCAGCAGGACGTCTAAATACAGAAACTTGTTGCACGCCGAGATGAAGGAGCGGGGCGTCTTGCTTTCGCCCATGCCGAGAACGTATTTCTGCGATTCGCGCAGGCGCGATGCCAGGCGGGTAAAGTCGCTGTCCGACGAGACGATGCAGAAGCCGTCGAGATGGCTCTGATACAGCAGGTCCATCGTGTCGATGATGAGGGCCGAATCGGACGAATTCTTGCGCGTCGTGTTGCTGTACTGCTGCACGGGCTGGATAGCGTTGTCCAGAATGGTGCTGCGCCACGAGGCCATCTGCGGTGTCGTCCAGTTTCCGTAAATGCGCTTGTATATGACGTCGCCTAAGTTGTTGGCTTCCGATAAGATGACGTCAATGTATTTATTGGAAATATTTTCCGCGTCGATGAGGACGGCTAATTTCATTTCATGATCCATAAATGTGATTCCTCCTGCCTGCTATTGTATCATTTAGGCCGGGAAAATAAAAGATATTGTGTTATGCCGATTACAGCAGGGCCTGCAGGCGGGCCGTCACGGCAGCTGGGTTCGGCTCGGCGCTCAAATCGGCAATGGGCTGGGCTCCGACGTAGAGCATCTGTCCCTGTGTATGGACGGAGGCCGTCGGCCGCTTGTTCTGATGGTAGACGGCGGCCAGGTTGCCGGCAACTAGGTAGGCCTGTTCCCGGCCGCTCATAGAGGCCGTATCGGCCGGGGCGAACCATTCCTTGCCGCGGATGGAAATCATGCCCGTTTCGGCGTCGACCTTGACGACGTTGTTGCTCCATTTCGTTAGGGTCTTGCTGTACGTGTCGCGGCGGCTGACGTTGGTCGGATGGTCGTTGAACAGCTCCATGACGCCGCTCGTCTTGACGGAGCCGCCCTTTTCCAGCATGCGCTGCCATAAGGCGGCGCCCGCGCCGGGGTTGTAGCCTGCGCCGACGGCGTATTCGAAGGCCAGCTTGTCCGCTTCCTTTTCCATGGGCTTGGTGACCAGGTTAGCCGTGCCGATTTGCGACAAGATAGCTGAACCGAGCTGGGCCGCGCTGCCGTTGGCTCCGGCCAGCGATGCCAGTAAATCGAGGGGCATGGATTTCTTGACGCCTTCGATGGGATGGTTTTCCTGGCCGTGACCCATTTCGTGAGCCAGGACGAAGGCGACTTCGTTTTCATTGTAGTTCAGGGGCTCAAAGAGGCCGATGTTGACGCTCATGTTGTGGCCGATGGTACAGAAGGCGTTGAAGGACGTGTCGTTGTTGACGAAATAATTGTACGGCTTATCCAGGATGGACGGGTCGATGGCCGCGACGGAGCGGGACAGGTTTTCCATGACGCGGGCCGTCATGGCGTTGGCCTGAGGGTCGTAATTGACGCCGTACTGGGCCTTGACCTGCTCCATGAATTCGTCGCGCCCTTCATTGTCCAGATAGCTGAGCTGCTTATTCAGGCTGGCGTACTGTACGCCGGCTCCGATGATCGTGCCGATGGCGCCGAGGTTAATGGCCTGGACTGGCGCGGCCGGTGCGGCGGCTGTGCTGAGGGTGATGCAGATGGCGGCGCGTATGGCCGCTCGTTTCCATGATGATGCGGACATGAGAGGTATCTCCTTTCTCCTGCGCAGGCAGGGCGGCAGAGGCGGTATCGGCGAAGCAGATACCGTGACTATACATCGTGCATATACATGTAGTATACCATGCCATAGGCGCGCGGCGATAGCGGAGCGCTTATGGCAGCGTATTGACAATGAGACGAAAGTCTTTTACTATGAAACGCATAACAAAGGGAAAAGAAGGGATGGACTATGACTATACGACTTGACGGCAAGACGGCGCCGTTTTTTATTATCGCCGCCGGCATCTGCTGGGGCGTCATCGGGATTTTTTCCCGTCAGCTGGCGGCGCTGGGATTTTCGCCGGTCCAGATTGCCTTCGGCCGCTCCTTTGTGACGGCAGTGGTCATGGTGCTGTTCATGGCCAGCACGAGGGCGTCGGAGCTGGCCATTGCCAAACGGGATATATGGATGTTCCTGGGGACGGGCCTGTGCAGCATCGTCTTTTTCAACATTTGCTATTTCACGGCGATTCAGCTGACGACCCTGTCCATGGCGGCTATTTTGCTGTACACCGCGCCGAGCATCGTCATGGTCTTGTCAATCCTGTTGTTTAAAGAGGCTTTCACGCCGGTGAAAGCCCTGTGTCTGGTCCTGGCCTTTGCCGGCTGCGTCCTCGTCAGCGGGCTGGGCGTGGGGAAGGTCAACATTCCCGGCGTCCTGGCCGGGTTGGGCGCCGGCTTCGGCTACGCCCTGTATTCGATTTTCGCCCGCTATGCTCTGGCGAAATACACGCCCTTTGCCGTGACGACGTGGACCTTTGTCGTCGCCGCGGCCGGGCTTGTCGGCTTCAGCCATGCCGGACAGATTGCCGCTGTCGTCCTGACAGTACCCGAAGCGGCGGCGCTGTTTGTCCTGCTGGGCGTCGTGTCGACGGCTCTGCCCTTCGGCCTGTATACGCTGGGGCTCAATAAAATGGAAGCGGGGAAAGCGTCCATTCTGGCATCTGTAGAACCGCTGACGTCGACCCTCGTCGGCGTCGCCGTATTTCACGAACCTCTTACGGCAGCCGGTCTCGGCGGTATCGCCTGTATTTTGGGAGCCGTCGTGCTGCTGAACTGCAGATCCTAATCAGCGGACGAATTCTAAGCGGAATCGCCGTCCCGGCGTGATGTATTTCAGTAAAAATCGTTCTTCCGGCAGGATTTGGGCGGCGATCATCGTCTTGTCGTCTTCTTCGGCGTCGGTTGTCATAATCGCCATTTCTCCCCGGTACCGCAAGTACATATCCGTGTCGATGGTTACGTCACCGCGCCGCAGGCCGCGGCGGGGGCAAGCCTCGTCTCTTACAATGGAGCCGCTCGCGTGAGAGCGGCTTTCCTGCGTCCGTATCATATCGCGGGACGGGTCCAGGCGGGACGTAAAGGTATAGGACAGGAAATCGCGGACCCAGGGCTCGCGGCTGCAGAGGCGGGCCTTTAAGACGACGACGCCTTTCTCTTCGCGGCCTGCCGCGGCGAGGGCTTCCAGCTCCGCGTCGGACGGCTGAGCATCGCCGATGAAGGCCGACTGGACGCCTAAGGCGGCCAGGTGCCGGGCCGTTAGACTGACGTCGAGGCGGCGGTGGTCTTCCAGCGTCGGCAGTCCTTCAAACAAGGGGCCGCGCCGGCCGTGCTGGCTGGGAATGAAGGCCCCGACGGACAGGCCTTCCAGCTGCAGCCGCGCCGTCTGGGCGGTAAAAAAGGCTTCGCTCAGTCCCGTATGGGGCCGGGGATAAAAATTGTGCAGGCAGTCGATGCGGGAAAACTCCGCGCCGGCGTCGCGAAGGGCGTCTATGTACTCGGGCTGCACCGTCGAAGCGTTGAGCTGGACGGACATGACGCGGCTGAACAAGGCCGTCTTTCGCACGTCGAAGCCATAGTCCAGGCGGGCCGTCGTGATGCCCAGCTCCACCAGCTGCTGCGGCTGAAGGCTGTCGACGCCGAGGATGGCCGCCGTTTGGGGCGATACGTCGGCGACGACGTCCAGGCCGCGACGCTGTGCCGTCTGCAGCAGGGCGCGCAGTTCCCTGCGCAGCGCCGCAGTGTCTGCTTCGGGAATATGCAGGGACGTAAACACACGGCTTATGCCTGCGTCTGCGGCCTTTTCCAGTAATTCCATATGTGCTTCTGCCGTGCCGTGCAGGCCCGGGTACAGGGAGATTCCCGTTTTCATGATGTTGTTCCTCCTTATGGCTCGGGGTCGTCGAAGCCGAGAATCCAGGCGGCGAGGAAGCCGGCGGCGTAGGATGCGGCCAGGCCGAGCAGGTAGATGGGAATATTATCGGTGCTGGCCGCCAGGGGCAGGCCGGAAATTCCTAAGGCTGCCGAGCCGACCATGTAGTAGGCCTGGACGGCGCCGCCGCAGGCTCCGCCGATGCAGGCGCCGATAAAGGGCTTGCCTAAGGGCAGGGTGACGCCGTAGATGAGTGGCTCGCCGACGCCCATGATGCCGACGGGAAGGGCGGTGGCGATGGTTTTGCGCAGCCCTTTGTTTTTCGTTTTGACGTATACGGCTAAGGCTGCCCCGACCTGGCCGCCGCCGGCCATGGCCAGGACGGGCAGGAGAATCGTCACGCCGTAGCGAGCCAGCAGCTCGGCGTGAATCGGCGTAAGGCCCTGGTGTACGCCGGCCATGACCATGGGCAGGAAGGAGCCGCCTAACAGGAAGCCCGTAACGGCTCCGCCGGAACGAATAGATTCCGTTGCCGCTGCACCGATGGCCTCCGATATGCAGCCGCCGACGGGCTGGCAGATGCAGAGGGCCGCGAAGGTGGAAACGAGGACCGTAATGAGAGGCGTCGCAAAGAGGTCGAACATGTCCGGAATTAGGCGATGGAGCTTTTTTTCCAGCCAGGCGGCGAACAGCGACACGAGGAGGACGGCGACGACGCCGCCCCGGCCGGGCGCGAAAGCGATGCCGTCCGCTGAAATCGACGCCAGAGACGGATGGCTCATGACGGCAGCCAGCACGCCGCCGATCATAGGCGACCCGCCGAAGGTCTTTACGGCGTTGATGCCGACGAATATATTCAGGCCGAAGAAAGCGGCGCTGCCGGCGACGGCCAGCATTTGCGCAATAGGCGACGCCGCCCACGACGGTTCTATTTTCAAGGCGACGTTCAGCAGTCCCGTAATGAGGCCGCAGGCGATGAAGGCCGGAATGATGGGGACGAAAATGGCGGAAATTTTCTTTAAGGCCAGCTTAGCCGGCGTGGCGTTCTTTTTTTGTATGGCGTCGTGGAGCTCTTTCCCGTCGCCGACCGACGCGGCCTGGGCAAGGGAGGAAATCGTGCCGCCGTCGGACTTGGGCGTCGCGCTGTCTTTTTCCAGAAGGGCTTTAAACTCCTTCGTCACCTTGGTGGCCTTGCCGGGGCCCAGGACGATCTGCCATTCGTCGCCGGACTTGTTGACGCCTAAGACGCCGGGAATTTTTTTGATTTCCTCGGCAGGGATGCCGCCGTCCTTGACGTGAAGGCGCAGGCGGGTCATGCAGTTGTAGGCGTGGACGATGCGCTCGGCCGGCCCGACGGCGGCCAGCAGCTGTTCCGCTAATTCTTTATCGGTCATGAGGCGTCTCCTTGCATACCCGGTCTATGTATCCGCCGTGCGCGGCAAGCCGCCGCTCCGCTTCGGCGGCGGACACGCCGAGGCGCAGCATGACGATGGCCGTTTTAGCCTGCCCGCGGCATTGAAGCAAGGCCTGTTCGGCGTCCCTTCGTCCGCATTGGGCCGCCGTCATGACGATGCGGCAGGCTCGTTCTTTCAGCTTTTCATTAGAGGCCTTTACGTCGACCATGAGGTTGCCGTATACCTTGCCGAGCCGTATCATGGCCCCTGTAGACAGCATGTTGAGGATCATCTTCTGCGCCGTGCCGGCTTTCATGCGCGTCGAGCCGGTGATGACCTCCGGGCCGACGAGGGCGCATAAGTCGATTTGTGCATACTGGGCGATAGGGGCCTGAGGCGAGCAGTCGATGGAAATCGTCGCTGCGCCGACGGAAGCGGCGTACTGAAGTCCGCCGAGGACGTAGGGCGTCCGTCCCGACGCGCTGAGGCCGACGACGACGTCTTTTGCCGTCACGGCCTTGGCTGCCAGGTCGGCCCGTCCCATGTCCTGTGAGTCTTCGGCACCTTCCTTGGCCCGGAAGATGGCTTCGTACCCGCCGGCGATGAGGCCCTGGACCATGTCGGGGTCCGTGCTGTACGTCGGCGGACATTCGACGGCGTCGAGTATGCCCAGCCGTCCCGACGTACCCGAACCGATGTAAAATAACCGCCCTCCTTGCCGCAGCCGGCCGGCAATCAAGTCGACGGCGTCGGCAATGGCCGGGGCGATAGCGCCGACGGCGAGGGCAGCCTTTGTATCTTCTTCGTTGATAAGGCGTATCATATCCAGCGTAGACAGCCGGTCTATATGCCGCGTCTGTTCGTTGCGCTGTTCTGTTGCGATGGAGTGGAGATCAATCATATGCAGAGGTCCTTTCTTTACTTATACCTTCCATTATAGAAAGGATGGCATAGACGCGCAAGCCTTACTTTTTCTAAACTATTTCTAACTATTTTGTAAAAAATACGGGGCTTTTATTGACAAGGCGAAAGGGAACCCCTATAATGGCTTTAATTTCATAGTACGTGCGGCAAAGGCGCTGTTGAATCTGCATTCAACGGCGCTTTTTTGCGCGGCTGGAGGGAAAACGGAGCCGCGCGGCGCGTAGTGTGAAAGAATCTGAACGGCAGAGGGGGAACTACTGATGAACGACGCCGATATGATTAAAACATATATGAAAACATACGAAGGACAGATTCGCCAGTGGCGGCGGCAGTTTCACGAATATCCGGAAACGAGCTTTCAGGAACGGCGGACGACGCTGCGAATCGTCAATATCCTGGAAGACATGGGCATTCCGTGCGAAGTGAATCCGGAGCAGCATACGGGCGTAGTCGCCAAGATTGAAGGGGATCATCCGGGAAAAGCTGTGGCCCTGCGGGCCGACATAGACGCCCTGCCCGTACAGGAAGCAAACGACGTGCCCTTCAAATCGCGCTGCAGCGGCTGTATGCACGCCTGCGGCCACGACGGCCATATCGCCGTGTTATTAGGGGCGGCGCGTATGCTGGTCAACATGAAGGACCGGCTGTACGGCACGGTGTATTTGATTTTTCAGCCCGGCGAAGAAACGGGGCGCGGCGCGCCGTATATGATACGCTTTGGAAACTGGTATGAAGAAATCGGCTCCATCTTCGGCGGCCATCTTTGGATTGATGTGCCGTCGGGGAAGGTGTCCGTCGAAAAAGGCGAACGGATGGCGGCGGCCGATGAATTTACCATTCTCGTACACGGCCTGGCAGGCCACGGCTCGCAGCCTCAGCAGACCGTGGACGCTACGGTCGTCGCGTCGGCCATAGTCCTGAATTTGCAGAGCGTCGTGTCGCGTCATGTCAGCCCGCTGGATTCGGTCGTCCTGACGATCGGGACCATGAAGAGCGGCACGCGGTTCAATATCATTTCCGGCGAAGCGGAGCTGTGCGGCACGACGCGGTATTTCAAGAAGGAAATGGCGGAGGACATCAAGACGACGATGGAACGGATCGTTCAGAACACGGCGGCGGCTTACGGCGCCTCGGCAGAATTGCAGTACCGGGTCATGGTACCGCCCGTCGTCAACGAGGAAGGCTGCTCGGCCATTGCGGAAGACGCCGTCAGAAAGATTTTGGGCGGCGACGCCGTGACGACGCTGGAAAAGACGACAGGCGGCGAAGACTTCGCCTACTATCTGGAGAAGAAGCCCGGGTGCTTTGCCCTGATCGGCATTTATAATCCCGACGTCGGCGCCGTGCATTCCCATCACAGCGATACCTTTACGATCGACGAATCGGCGCTGCCGGGAGCGGCCGGCATCTACGCCATGTATGCCGTAGACTGGCTGCGGCTTCATTCCTAACAGCCGCGCCGCAAATTGTTTTGCAGTGAAAAGGGGGAACATGCTATGAAATGCCTATTGACGGTGATTCCGTTTATTTGGATTATTGCGGCTCTGCCGTTTGTGAATACCTTTCATCCGCAGATTGCCGGGCTGCCCTTCCTGGCTTTTTGGATTCAGGCCGGCGTCATCGTAACGGTGGCCTGTATCCATACGCTGTGGGTATTGGATAAAAAAGACCGGCTGCGGTCTAAGAAGGAGATGTAATATGACGCTGCATTTGGAATATATGTATCAAGACCCGCCCTGCCGTCCCGGAGAGATACCGCCGGCTCTGGAAGGGCTGAGTATTCTCAGCGGCGGCGGGGACGCCCACATATACGGAAAGGTGATGACGCCGGGAAGGCCGCCGGGGGAACGGCGTCCCTGCGCAATCCTGCTGCATGGGTATCCGGGATACACGTCGCTGTTCGATATCGGCCAGGGGCTGCGCCGGATGGGAGCCGTTGCCGTGAGCATATCGTATCGCGGCTGCTGGGGAAGCGAAGGCCAATATACCTTGTCGGGCATCATCGAAGACGCCGTGGCTGCGGCGGAGTGGGCCCGGACGACGGAAACGGCTTCTAAATACGGCATTGATACGGACAAGATGTTCTTCCTCGGCCACAGCATGGGAGGATTTGCCGCCGTGAACGCCATGCGGCGTCTTCCCTGGATTTGCGGCGCCGCCGTCATGGCTCCTTACGATTTTCCGTCGTTGTTTGAAAGGGGCGACGAAGAATCGCTGAAGGAGCTGCTGATTCAGGGAGCCGACGTCCTGCGCCTGTCCAGTATGAAGGAGTTATATGAAGACGCGCAGTATTGTCTTCACGCCGAATTTGGCCTTCGTCATGCCGCCGAAGACCTCAACGACAGGAACCTGTACTTCATCCTGAACAACAGCAGCGCTCTGGGCTTCTTGCAGTTGCTGCTTCTCTTGAGCTTCCTTGCGGGCCTGTTGCTTCTTGGCCGCTTCCTCTCGG
>OGCN01001763.1_pt1 | contig 26489 bp, 19 predicted proteins | sample 1570181 | NCBI WGS metagenome assembly OGCN01 (sample SAMEA4370584, study PRJEB24528) | human gut metagenome | reverse complement strand
TAGACTAAATACCATGACAGCAGCAATGATAAATACCAATAACGACGTCTTCTTCATCTTCAGCTCTCCTTTCGTTTTCATGTTTTTATTGTATCATACTTTCTATTTTTAGACACATCTGTTTTGAAGAAAATTGTACAATTACATAAGAAATAACGGGACTGTCGGGAAATAGATAGTTCCAAAGCAGGGGACTATCGGGAAATAGATATTTTCAAACAGGGACAGGTGTGACTCGCATAAGTCACACCTGTCCCTGAAATTTTTCCATAAAAAGAGAAAAAGATGGCTAACGACAACCACCTTTCTCTCCGTTCCATGTTATAATGGAACTATGCAAAAACAAGATTCTTATAACGAATTTTTTGAAATAAGGCAACAGAAAATTAACTTTAGTTTCTTCGAATTGAGTTTACCCGACGACGATCCCGTCTATACCCTAAAAAAAGTGAGGATTTAGATTTTTCTGGCCTGTTGGCCTGTTGGCCAATTGTTCAGATAAGGGATTTTTGCGGTCAAAAATAAATTTCATCTTTCATAGAAAAAAGGATGGGGCTGTCGGTTAATACCGATTTTTAGCCCCTGACATGCAGGGAAGAGACAATCCCAGAAAATTCGGACTTTTTTAAGACCTGAATTCTCCAACGGCTTGTCTCTTCCCTTTTGTAATCCTTATTTCAGGGGGCAAAATCCCCTTGGCCGGATTTTTTGAAGCATTCCATCAGCTAAGCTGTTTTCTGCCCTTTTTTCCCTTCGTATTTCTCAATTTCATGATGTAAAAAACGATGGTATTTCATGAGATTTCTGCCTATCGCATACAGCATGAATTCTTTATACACTTTTTCCGCTGAACGGTAATTAAATCGCCGGAAGTTTTCGTTCTCTTTGATATCTCCAAAATGCCCTTCTGTCTGGATCGACCGTGTCTGACGTTTCAGGATTCCTTCTTCACTCTGGATATTCGCATTAGATTCTTCCTTTAGTTCTTCCCACCGTTCATTGATCTTCATGACTTTATTCCGGTCTGGGTTCTTTTCCTCATTGTATTTATAAAGACATTTGGATTTATGCTCGCAGCCGCTACAGTCCGCACACCCGTACACCTCCACTGTCTGGGTGTAGCCATCCTGCTCTTTGCTTTCCGTCCGGATATAGCGAAGTTCCCTTCCATCACGGCAGATGTAATAATGCTCATTCTCAAAAACCTCGTATGTCATGTTGTAATACTTCCCAATGTCCTCTTTGTAGGCCCGTGTCTTCCGCTTTTCATGATCCTGAAGCTTGATGAAGCTTTTGATTTCATTCTCTTTCAGATACAGCAGGTTCTTCTCACTGCAGTAGCCGCTGTCGGCAGTCACTGCCTCCAGTGTATCGCCAAACGCATTCCGGTGCTTTTCTAAAACCGGAATCAGCGTATTATAGTCTGTCCGGTCATTGCTCACATATCCGTGGATAATGAAGTAGTTCTCTACTGCGATCTGGACATTGTACGCCGGTTTTAACTGACCGTTCAGCATATGGTCCTCTTTCATCCGCATGAACGTTGCTTCCAGGTCTGTTTTGGAATAGCTGTTGCGGTCTTTCCCCATGATCTCAAAACATTCCTTATATTCCATCAGGCGGCTTCCGCATTCTTCCAGTTCCTCGTAAAGCTTCTGGATTTCCGGCTTATGCTTTCCTTTCCCATAAACGAACCCAATCCCTTCTCCTTCGGCTATCCGTATCAGGTTCTTCTGCAGCTTCAGGATCTCAAGCGGGGAGCAATGATCAATCTCAATGACGGTGTTATTGGAGATCTTCTTATGTTTTGTAAGTTTCCGGTTCCTGTTTTCTTCGATGACCTTCCTGACTTTATCCATTCCTTCAATCACAAACATCCGGGCATCCCCCAGGTCGTATTTAGGCCCATACCCGTTCTCGTGCAGAAACGTATTATACTTTTCATAAAGGGCATCTATAGTGTCCAGCAGGCCGGCAAGATGATAGTTGAGGCTGCCCCGCCAGACGAACGTATATCTGTTTGCGTTTGCTTCGATCTTTGTCCCATCGATGTAGAGTTCTTTCGGTGTGATAAGCCCTTCCTTCTCCAGGCGACGCATGAACTGGTAATTCAGTTCATCCAGGACTTCTCCCGTCAGCTTTTTCCCTTTAAAATCGTAAAAAGTATCCCTTTGGGGTTTCTGCCCTTTGGTCAGCCAGATAAAAGCAAGATCTCTCTGGCATAAATCTACAATACGGTCAACAGCCCTGACTCCTCGCATGTTAGCGTAGGTAACAACAGCATACAGCATGATTGGGTTATACCCGGTTCTTCCCTTATTCGAATAACAGGCCAGCAGGCCCGAAAAATCTAATTCCTCCATCACTTTTTTCAGGGTATAGACAGGATCGTCGTCGGGTAAACTCAATTCGAAGAAACTGAAGTTAATTTTCTGTTGCCCAATTTCAAAAAAGTCGTTATAATAATCTTGTTTTTGCATAGTTCCATTATAACATGGAACGGAGAGAAAGATGGTTGTCGTTAGCCATCTTTTTCTCTTTTTGAGAAATAAATTCAGGGGCAGACAAGACTCATACGAGTCATGTCTGCCCCTGTTTAGAACTGTCTATTTACCGACAGCCCCATCCTTTTAATTACTACTGCGGATGCCGAAATGTGGTATTACCGACATCCCCTTTTTTCTTTTCATCCTTGATTTTTCTTTCTCCTTGGTATAATATCTATATATACTACATATAGTTTTTAATACTACATATTAAAATATCAATATTCCAAGAAGGTATTCGTATGTCAGACACAATCAAAAAACATGTAAAAGATCCAGGAAGCGCAATCACACATTTTATAGGAATGCTCATGGCGGTATTTGCTGCCGTTCCACTAATTATCAAAGCCACACATGAGCCAAGTCCTATTTACGTTGTCTCTATTGCAATCTAAACAGCCGGAGGTATTATCTACGCATTAAAGCTTCCAATTTTCAACATGAAACATAAAGATTTCGGAAGTCATGAAATCTTCCATCTCTTCGTTATGGGCGGAAGCATATGTCATTTCGTGGTAATGTATGCATTTGTTTTATAATCCGATTAATTTAATCATTTTAATGAAAACGCAAGTGTCAAATGATACACATATTTTTATTCTCTATCAGCTTCTCTTTCTGTTTCCTTGTAAGCTGTTTTATTGAATACTCCCTTTTCATGGCTTCGGCTTTGGTTGCGTATTCTTCGTAATATACTAGTTCCACTGGACGACGGCTGCGGGTATACTTCGCACCCTCACCGTCATTATGTGCTTTCACACGATGCTCAAGATCCGTTGTCCAGCCAGTGTATAATGTTCCGTCACTGCATTTTACCATATAGGTATAATTCCGCTTCATGTTATCTCTCCGCTTTCTTCCCATTTGCCGGTCGTAAGCCATCTACATAGAATCCCCAATCTGATATGACTGATTGTTTTCTATCTTCTCTTTCTTCTGATAATCACCATGCTGACTGCTGCCGCTGCTGCGATCATAAGAACCAGATAAAGTACCATATGACTGTTGTCTCCGGTAGCCACTCTTCTGAGTGCTTTATTCGGCTTCTTTGGAGTATCGGTTGTTTTACCATCTTTTGGTACTTTGTAACTGTTAGTAAATACAATATCGTCACTGCCTGTTTCTGCCGAAAGGGTACCCTCGCCGTTATCACTCACCTTAACTGTAACTTTGAATTCTCTCTCGTCATATGTAATGCCTGTCTGCTTATCGTTTACTTCCGACACTGTATATTCATATGTACCTTCATCCTCGAATTTCAGATTTTCGAATTTGATTTTTCCAGATGCATCATTCTTAGCTTCAGCAATAACTTCACCGTTAACATCTTTTAACTGGAATGTAAACTCACCGTCTTTCAACTCTTTGCCGGTCAGCTTTTTAACCGCTTCGATCGTCACTGTTGTCGGTTCCGCCTTGTAAATGTTATTGAAAGTCACAGCGTTTCCTTCTGCAGGAACCAGTTCATCATTTTCCTCAGACGATACCGCCTGGTGTGTTACTTCGAGAGTTCCATCGCCTTTATCGGTTATCAGTGTATATACCAGATAGTTATGATCATCATATGTAACACCCGTTTCGCTGCCTTTTACTTCGCGAACCGTATAAACATGGCTGCCCGGCTGTGTATATGTAATACTGCTGAATACCACCTTGCTGTCTGCATCATTACTTCCTGTTGCCACAACATTACCATCTTCCACCAGTTCGAAATTAAATTCTCCTTCTTTCAGCTCTCTGCCTTCCAGCGTCTTATTCACTTTTACCTGATCGGTAATGCTGGATGGAAGGTCACTGACATGATATGTATTGGTAAATCTAAACAGCGGTCCATCTGCCGGATTTCTTGTTACGCTAAGATTACCGTTACCATCATCTGTCAGAGTAAGTTTGAATGTTTTGCCCGTTGATGCATTTGCATCATTGGTCACGCCTGCTGCACTGCCAGATTCTGTAACCTTATATTCAAACTCTTTGGTTCTCACTCCATTGTCAGTTGTTATTACATCCTGAAGAAGATCTGTTGTAAATGTGATTGTTCCAAAGTCCACATTTCCAACCGCGTCATTAACTGCTGTGGTCTGCGCCGGCATCGGTGCCCCCTCTGTCAACGCTTCCAGCGTAAATGTAAATTTGCCTGTAATATCAGCTGGTGTCAGACTGGTATCATGTGCCAGCGTCTTGCTTCCCTTAATTTCCACCGGTACAGGTTCTGTACCATACTGATTTACAAATTCAAATTGATTCTGTTGATTCTGTCCATTTGGATAATTGGTAACCGCCGTCAGGACACCATTACCATGATCTGTCACTGTTACGGTAAAATCATAAGTTCCTGTTTCTACACTTATCCCATTTGAATTTGTCCCGTTTTCGGTATCCTCATATATCCGATAGCTAAGTGTATATACCGTATTACCGTCAGCATCTGTGGATTTCACAGCATAACCTGCCTCAACTGCTTTATCAAGTACTACTGCACTTGCTCCGGCTGCTGTATCCGAGGTCTTATAGCTGATGGAGTCAAATGCAATGCTTCCATCCGCTCCATTCTGCTTTTCCTGCAATACTGTACCGTTGCTTCCATCTGCCGGTCTGGTCGTAAGTTTAAACTGAAATTCTCCAGCTCGCAGATTACGTCCATGCAATGTTTTCTTTGCAGAAATATCTGCTTTTGTTCCACCCGTAACTTCTGTGGAGGCATCATAGCGGTTGGCAAAAACCGCCCTGTCTGTTACATCAGAAGCAGCTCCATTATTATAAGTAACCTCTGCTTTAAGTTTTCCGATATTCTCAGTATCACGTGTCACAACTATCGTCACCTGTGCAGTATGACTATCGTATGTCATTCCACCTGCCTGTGTCTGAGGAACTGTTTCATTGATATTAAATGTATAGGTTCCCTCTTCTGTAAATGTCACATCACCAAACTGGAATGCCTTTGTAGCTCCGTCTTTTGCTCCCGCTACGATGGCTTTATCGCCATTTGCTGCTATCTTAACTTTCTCATTCTGTATCGCTGTTTTAGTATCGTCATCTGCCGCTGTCAGAGTGAATTCAAATGCTTCATTTGCCTTCATATCTCTTCCGATAAATGTTTTACTTCCCTTAAGAGCTGTATCTCCAGTCAATGTCACTGGCTCATCCGGAAGTCCGATTGTCAGACGGCCATTATTGCCAAGATATGTGGTAATATGTGCACCTTTGTAATTCTCGTCCCATACAGGATTGACGGACTTTGAAGCTGTATTAGTCTTATTAGCACCTTCCGCTTTGTCCTCTGCAAAATATGTCAGACTTGTAGTTCTCGGTGTTCCTGCCGGAATATAATACTCTCCACCAGTATTCTTTGTTGCATAATTTCCAAGCATCAGATTGCTGTTTCCAGGAATGGTTACAGTATTTGTGCTGCTGACTGCTTTCCCATCATCACCCAATACGTAATAATTCCTCTGATAATAATATGTCGTTGCTCCGGTAGTATCAATACTGTCTTTCGCCGGAGTCGTACATGCTTCATCCGTATAGAGCACCGTATCATTCTGGAAATAGTAAAAATCATTTGTTTCTGCAGGTTCAAACTTTGCATATGCGTCTACGCCACCGGATTCTGCACCTGCCTGATTCTGATCATATTTATTGCTGTAGAAATGTACTTGATGATTCTCATCTTTATTCGCATCAATATATGCTTTTAACTGCGCATCCGGATTTGCAAGCTTCTCTTCTACGCCTGCCTTAAGGCTCGCATCATAGAACAGACGCATCGGATACGTCTCATCTATAGTCATGCTTCCATCACTCTTAACTTCATAATATCTGAGTGGGATGAGATTGGCCGGAATCTTAACCGTAACAAGATCGCCTGTCTGCAGCTGGTCTTCACCGGCTGCCTTTTCTACCGTAATCTTAATATCTTCCAGATTGCCTTCCGGATATACATGGTTGGTATCCGGAATCTTATGATTAAAGGTATATGTCACAACAGTTTTACCGTCTTTAGTAGTTTCCGTCTTATCCGGATTTTTATACAATTGATTTGCGTACACCAGGGTATTGATGTCATCCACCTGCATATAATCGCCAAGCTGATCGGTAAGAGTAATGAATCCAGCATCACTTGGATCCTCACCCTGATCGACCTGGGTAGGTGACTGCGCAGAAGATATAATTTCATCTTCAATCTGAGTAAAGATATTTTTCAGTTCATCTGCTTTTGTTGCTACTTTGTAATATGCCGCATCCTGACCTTTACTATCCTTCGCACGGGTTCCCAGCTTCTTATATGTCTCCGCATCCGGATAATTGCTGGACAGACCATGCATAAATGCATTAAATTTTTCTTTAGCACTCCATGATCCACTTCCGGAATGTCCGGTAATGCTGACATCCGCACCGCTAAATATGCCAATGGTGTAAATATCTGCATCGGCTTTTTTTATCGTTTTTGCAGATGTGATCGCGCTATTTGCCACAGACTCATCAAAACCAGACTGGTGATTCGGCGCTCCATCTGTAAAAAATATAACAACTCTTTTGACATTCTTTCTATCAGCGTTATTATTCGCATCGGTTTTACTCTTCTCCACAAGTGTCTTTGTCCGATTCATCGCATAATCCGCTGCTGTACATCCTGCCGGCTTCAGAGCATTGACTTTTGCCTTTAAGTCTGATTTGTTCTTACTTGTATAAGCCCCATAGTTGCTGACAATCTGCGTGTAATTATAAGTATACTGTCCATCACGATATTTCTCATTTCCCTCTTTGTCGTACTCATTACCGGCAAACTTTACAACCGCGATACGATTCTGCTTATTCACATCCGCCCTTTGATCATTGACTGTTGCTGAACCGTCAATAAAACTGTTCACTGCAGCTTTAAGTGCATCTATTCTTTTGGTTCTGTCACCACTGCCCATCGGATCATCCATACTTCCCGATACATCAAGAACCAGTACGATATCCAGTGGCACTGTAGTCTGCCCTGTGATCTTGGCAGTCGAAGATAATGCAGACAATCCCACCAGAAAATCTGAACCCGCACCTTTCTCGATCGTTGCTGTGCCGGACTCTTTTTTCTGGCTGGTAAGAGTCACATTACCTGCAGATACGGACTTGTCCGTCCATATACGCCCCACATTCTTTGTACTGTCATCCAATGCATTTGCATCGTGCCAGTTATTTATAGTTACATTGTCTGCCGTTGCAGTCCTGGCAGCATTCTCTGCGGCATTCACCTGCTGTGGCCATAGACTAAATACCATGACAGCAGCAATGATAAATACCAATAACGACGTCTTCTTCATCTTCAGCTCTCCTTTCGTTTTCATGTTTTTATTGTATCATACTTTCTATTTTTAGACACATCTGTTTTGAAGAAAATTGTACAATTACATAAGAAATAACGGGACTGTCGGGAAATAGATAGTTCCAAAGCAGGGGACTATCGGGAAATAGATATTTTCAAACAGGGACAGGTGTGACTCGCATAAGTCACACCTGTCCCTGAAATTTTTCCATAAAAAGAGAAAAAGATGGCTAACGACAACCACCTTTCTCTCCGTTCCATGTTATAATGGAACTATGCAAAAACAAGATTCTTATAACGAATTTTTTGAAATAAGGCAACAGAAAATTAACTTTAGTTTCTTCGAATTGAGTTTACCCGACGACGATCCCGTCTATACCCTAAAAAAAGTGAGGATTTAGATTTTTCTGGCCTGTTGGCCTGTTGGCCAATTGTTCAGATAAGGGATTTTTGCGGTCAAAAATAAATTTCATCTTTCATAGAAAAAAGGATCCCAGCAAGGTAGAAGGCTAACAAGCCTCTTCCTTGCTGGGATCCTTTTAATTACTACTGCGGATGCCGAAATGTGGTATTAACCGACATCCCCTTTCACTTTATGATTATACAGTTTTCCCAACAGTTCTTCCTCATTGGGAAACCTTGCGGATATTAATTATCCAAGATACTTAGAGAATCATTTACACACACTTTTCTAAACCAGCTCAGCCTTAATCTTCTCAATCATCTCCGCATATTCTTCATCACTTAAGAATTTCTTACCCGGATTCATCTCAAATGTGCCACCCCACTCATACTCATCCGTATACTTTGGTACAAGATGGAAATGCAGATGATGTCCTGTATCTCCATATGCGCCATAGTTTACTTTTGCAGGTTTGAAGATTTTGTGGATTGCCTCAGATACCTTTGCAATCTCCTCTAAGTATGCTGCTCTCTCTTGTGGTGTCAGCTCCAGAATCTCACTGACATGTTTCTTATGAGCAACTACAACTCTTCCCGGATGACTCTGCTCTTTAAAAAGATATACTTTAGAATTCTCAAGTTCACAAATCTTAATTCCAAACTTTGCTAATAATTCTCCCTCTACACAATATGCACAATTCTGATCTACCATTTTATTTTCTCCTTTCACGTTGTGTTGGAAATATTTTTATTTCTAATTTAACTAAATCATTTCCTAAGTATTCTTTACATTTATGTAATGTTTTCAAACTTTCATTTATAATAAAAGCTTTCACCTTATAAATTATAAATTCTAAATGCCTATTACTATTACCTGCAAAGCATCACCACAAGCGGTATTGTTACCAGACTTGCCAGTGTAATAATAAATACACCCTGCGCCGCATAATCAGCTTCTGTTGAACCGAAGCTTTCTGCCATAATCGGAATACTCGCCATACTCGGAAGTGCAATAATCAGCGTCCAGATATTTCTCGCAAGATCATTCACACCAAGCCGCGTCATCACACGAAATATGACAACCGGCATAACTATCAGCTTAATGATTATGACAAATACAACTGGCCATGCTTTCTTTAATGATCCTGATTCCATCAGTGCAATCGTTCCTCCGATATACAAAAGTGCCAGTGGCTTTGCACAGCTTCCTATTGTATCAAAGCTTCGAAGAATCAGTAAATCTGATGGCACTTTCAAAATCATCAACACCAGCCCGATCAGCACTCCTACTATAACAGGATTAGACAGCTTCTTTATGATCAGCTTCAAGGATAATTCCTGTCCTCCTTCTGATTTAGAAGTGAGCAATACTCCTTCTGTCCAGAGGAACAGATTATCTATTACAACGCAGAAAGAAAATGCTACTACTGCAACCGGATCAAATATCTCTTTTACAAGAGGCAGCCCAAAGAACGCCATATTTCCGAAAAGACATTGGGCAGTAAAGATTTTTCTTTTATCTCCCCGGAAATGTAATAACGTTCCTGTCAGGAATCCAGCTCCTGTAAGCAACGGATATGTAATCAGTGCATAGGGAATTACAGATTTTGCAATATCCCATGCATTTTCCTCCTGCACTGCTGACGGAAATACTGCAATCAGCATCAACGGACAGATAACGCCCATAAGCAGACTGCTTAACCCATGAATGACTTCGGCTTTCAAAAGCCCTAATTTTGCTCCTACAAATCCACATCCGAGAATGACAAAAAACATAATCATTTGACTAATCAACGTATTCATATCTATAGACATTATTTTGTTTCCTCCATTCTCTCATTTCAATTTTATATCCATGATATGAAACTCTAATTCAATTCATGGTCTATATTTTCAAGCTGATATATATTTTTTAATTTGTATGTTTCATCAAAAATCCCACTACAACACTGTCATATGGCTCAGGATATTCCCACTGATGTACATGTCCGCCTTCCGGTGCAAGATAGAATTCTGCCTGTGAAATTCCATGTACTAATTCCATGGTCTTCTCTATATTCATGAACAAATCCTTCGCCCCTGCAGCAATCAGTACCGGCATTTTAAGCTCATGCAGCCTGCCTGCTGTATTGTGGCTGAGGCATGCCCCACACTGTGCCTTATAGGCATACACAGGCATTGGATAAGGGTACGCTGCATCTTCTTCAATAGATTTCTCAATCTTCTCTGGGTGATGTATCTGCGTGTATTGGCCATAGGTCATCCAAAGATTCAACTGCTTTAATACTGCCGGATCTGTATCTTCTTTCAGCTCACAGATTAGATTTAAAGCCTTTTTAAATGCCGGACTTACACTTGCAAATGTACTTGTCAAAATCAGACTCAGAACTCTGTCCGGAACTTTCAGTGCCACCTGCTGTGCAATGGCGCCTCCCATAGAGACCCCCATAACATGGGCTTTTTTGATATCTAATGCATCCATGATACCGATGATATCGTCTGCCATCTGCTCTGTTGTATAACTCTCTACTTCCGGTTTGTCGCTTAATCCTGCTCCTCTGTTATCCGGAACAATACACCAAAACCATTTACTTAATAGCTCATAGTTATGCTTCCATTTATCTCCCGGTGCTCCAAGTCCCATAATCATAATAATAGGGACACCGCTTCCAAATGTCTGTACATGAAATTTCAATCCATTTACATGGACATCCATACATTCTTTTTTCTGATTCATTTTATGAACCTGCACTTTCTGCTTTTTCTACTCTTAACCGACCTTTGAATATTCCTTTTGGCTAGTCGCGCTCCTTACGTGGTGTCTTGCCATCATAAATGTACATCTTACGGCTGTCGCACTCTGGAAGATCCTTTCTCATGCGGTCAAATACCGGCTCATAGTCCAGATCCTGAATCGGCAGGTCTACACGCACATTGTTCAGTGCTGACAGGCACATTCCTTCCAGAATTTCATATCCGTGATATGCTGTATCAATGTTGCAGCTGTGAACTTTTGAATCATCCTCCATCCACTCTGCAAACTCTGTATAGTAAGGTGTCTGAATCGGAATCTGCTGATGATTTCTCCAGCCTGGATCCTTTCCTTCTATCAGACGACCATTTGTAGCCTTTGTGCATGCTCCCCAGAACCCGTCTGTCTCAGCATATACATAACCTTCTTTACCATAAACAGTCAGACGATTATCACTGCTTCCATACTCCGGTGGGTTGTGAGCCTCTGCAAGATATCCACACTCTACATAAGCATGTACTCCATTTTCCAGTTCCATAGTACCAAGCAGGTAATCTGGTGCCGGATGGTTATCATCCAGACAAATCGGACCGTGTACATGTCCACATACCCATTTTGCACGATGTCCACCATTCGCCCAGAGAATATAGTCTACATAGTGTGTTCCAAGCTGGCTGAACCAGGCCTGACACTCTACATGTATCTTTGTGATCTCGCCAATTTCGCCGTCCTCAATACGTTTCTTTAGTGTCTGCATCTGGGACAGATATTTCTGCTGATGACAAACAACTGCTTTGATTCCGTTATCATGGCACAACTTTACAATTTTCTTTGCCTCCTGAAGACTCTCAGCCATCGGTTTTTCAAAGGAAATTCCTTTTACACCGTATTTTACTGCCAGTTGAATGACAGAAAGCCGGAGATCTGGATATGTAACAAATACAAATATTTCCGGTCTTGTCTCCTTTAACATCTCTTCTGCATCCGTAAAAAGTGGTACATCGTCCAGATGGTATTCCTCAGCAACTGCTTTCATCTTAGGCTCATCAATATCGCAAAGGCCTACTACTTTATAATAATCTGGATTTTCCAGAAGCCCGTGAAGATGAATCTTACCACGGACTCCGAGACCCATTACCGCAACTGTATGCATACTCATAGTCTCTTTTCCTCCTGAGAAAAAACTTTTTTGTATCTTTACTGAAATATCTCTTCTTCCAGCAAAGTCTGCTTCTGTCTGATTGCTTACCTGTGAATCTGCCGGCACATATATTTTCCGTCCTCAGCAACAACCCCGTCACTGTCTGTCTCTGCACGCGGGCTTTCATCTTCCACCATGATCCAGCCAAGGTATCCTGTCTCTGCCAGATATTTGATAATTGCAGGATAGTCAATCTTTCCTTCTCCCATAACAGCCCATTCATTCTGAGCAATACGGTCTTTAAAATGTACGTGGCGGATCAGATCTCTGTGTGCTTTCATCTGTTCAATTGCACTCATACCACCATTCTCAATATGTCCTACGTCCGGAGCCCAGCCAATAGCAGTCGGCTGAATCAACTCAAACATGGCTTCATAATCTTCTTCTGTACGAAACAACGAATTCTTTGCACTGTTCGGATGGAAACAACATACGATTCCTGCCTCTGCTGCCTCAGCCGCTACAGATGCCATGCAGTTGATCAGACATTTTCTTCTTTCTGCCAATGCTTCACCTTCGCCTCTAGGTACATTTCCTGCATGATGACTCAGCATAATCTTGGCATTTGGAAAATGTTTCACGAATTCAATTGCTTCACGGCTTAACGCTGCTTCTTCCACATTCTCCTCCATGCCATTCCAATCCTGATGAAGAACAAGTGCCGCAAATTCCATGTTATATTTCTCAAGCTGTTTTTTCACACCTTCCGGGTCATGGAACCATGTTCCAAGCATGTCAATTTCGCACTCAATGCTCTGAAATCCTGCCTCTGCTGCCACTTTAAGCATTCTCGGCAACTGACCAAAATGCTTTCCCATCTTCCATGGATAGGACTGACAGCCAAATTTTAAATTGTACACTTCTTCCGACCTCCTTTATAATTTTCTATAAATATCCGCATCAAGCTTATTGTATAAAATACCGATAAATGCATAAATATTCTTATTTATCGCAAAATTGTCTGGATTTTTTTACAAAAAAGGCTCTCAACACATAATCTCGCATAATTATGTCGTAGAGAGCCTGTTTTATTGTCGCGATGCAGCTAATGCATTACGTAAGATACTATACTAAAGCTTTGATAGCAGCAATCTGATCTTCCTTCAGATCTAAAATATCGCTGTTGTCCATGGATGTGTTGGAGTCCTCAATCAGGATCATCTTTGTATCCTTGCATGTTACTGTGTTATGCCACAGTGTAGCTGGGATATTGTAAACCTTGTTTGGCTCCATCTTAACTGCCTTGATATCAAGACCGCCTTCTACTTCATTTGCATAGATCAGTGTGCAAGATCCGGCAACAAGTACGAAAAGCTCATCAGTCTTGTTGTGACGCTCCAGATTGTTGATTCCTGTGATGTCGTTAGCTGGTTTCCAGTTTTTGATACCAACTGTCCATTTCTCGTTCTCGAATACTCTCTGCATTCCTTCCCCGTCAAATGAATAATTTAAAATTTCCATGATTCTTATCTCCCTTTTATATAATAAAATGAATTTGATCAGATTCTTATGCTAATGTTGCTTTGCATTTTTCAACGATGTTCTCAGCTGTAAGTCCATAAGCTGCAAACAGTTCATCTGGTTTACCGGATTTTCCGAATTTATCCTGGATACCAACTCTTTCGAATTTAGCTCCGTCATGTCCTGCAAGGACTTCTGCTACAGCAGATCCAAGTCCACCAATCACAGAATGCTCCTCAGCTGTTACGATACCTTTGCACTTCTCGTTCATAGCAAGGATTGTCTCAGCATCGATAGGTTTTACTGTGTGCATATTAACAACTGCTGCAGAAATTCCTTCTGCCTCAAGCATCTCAGCTGCTTTTAATGCGATTGGTACCATAAGTCCCATTGTGATGATGCAAACATCGTTACCATCTTTTAAGATGTTAGCTTTTCCCGGGATAAATGGTGTATCCTCTGTTGTGATATCCTCACAAACAGGTCTTGCAACACGGATGTAAACTGGTCCGTCAATCTCTGCTGCTGCAAATACCGCTTTCTCCATCTCTGTAGGATCACATGGTACAAATACTGTCATGTTCGGCATCTCTCTCATAAGGGCAATGTCCTCGATAGACTGATGACTTCCTCCGTCCTCTCCTACTGAAAGTCCTGAATGAGATAATCCAAATTTAACATTTGTGTTTGTGTATGCAATAGAGTTACGAATGATCTCATAAGCTCTTCCTGATCCGAAAAGAGCAAATGTGCTTGCAAATGGAATGTATCCTGTATGAGCAAATCCAGCTGCCATACCCATCATATTACACTCTGCAATTCCTGCGTTAAAGAAACGATCTGGAAATGCCTCAGCAAATGTAGCTGACATTGTTGCGTGTGCAAGGTCTGCATCTAATGCAACGATCTTATCGTTCTTCTGTCCTAATTTAACTAATGCTTCTCCGTAAGCAACTCTTAATGATTTTCCCATCTTCTTACGCCTCCAATTCTTTCATAGCTGTCTCGAACTCTTCTGGTTTCAACGGTCTTCCGTGCCATCCCACCTGGTTCTCCATGAAGGATACACCTTTACCTTTGATTGTGTGGCAGCAAATGAATTTTGGCTTGCCAGATACTGGAGCCTCAATTGCTTTGTCAATTTCTTCGATGTTATGTCCATCTACTTCAAAGCATTCGAAACCGAAGGCTTTAAACTTCTCAACGATGTTTCCAAGTCCCATAACCTGATCGTTAGTTCCATCAATCTGAAGTCCGTTATAGTCAAGTAAAACGCAAAGGTTATCAAGTTTGTAATGAGCTGCTGCCATAGCTGCCTCCCATACAATACCTTCCTGACACTCACCATCACCAACTACTGCATATACTTTGTAGTCAGCTTTTGCATGCTTAGCTGCAAGAGCAAGTCCTGTTGCCAGAGACATTCCCTGTCCAAGAGATCCTGTGTTCATATCAACACCTGGAGTCTTGTTGCAGTCCGGATGTCCCTGAAGATGGCTGTCAATCTGACGAAGGTGTGCCAGATCCTCTTTCGGGAAATATCCCAGATCTGCCAGGATTGCATATAATGTAGGGCAAGCATGTCCCTTACTTAATACGAGACGGTCTCTGTCTGCTTTCTTAGGATCCTTAGGATCAAGATTCTTCATCTCATCATAGTAGAGAGCCATAAGAATCTCAACACATGATAATGATCCGCCCGGATGACCTGACTGGCAGGCAAATAAACTCTTCAATATCTCTTGGCGCAATTCCTTTGCTTTTTTCTCGTAATTCATTTTTCTTCCTCCTTATATTAACCTTTAACAGCTCCTGCTGTTAATCCCTCAACTAATCTCTTCTGTGCAAAGAAGAACATGATACATACTGGAATGATTGTAATAATTCCACCTGCTGTTAACAGACCCCAGTCAACTCCAAGCTGACCGATCAGACTCTTCAGTGCTACAGGTATTGTTCTTGTCGCATTGTTCGTAAACATTACCGCAAATGTATACTCGTTCCATGATGTCATGAAGATATATACACCGGTGGCAACAAGGCAAGGACCTAATATAGGTAAAATGATCTTGAAAAATGCCATCCTTCTATTACATCCATCAACCAATGCTGCTTCTTCAAGTGATAGTGGCAAGTCGTTAAAAAATCCATTCAGCAACCATACAGAAAATGGAAGTGTGAACGTTGTATATGCGAGTACAAGAGCCCATGGAGTATAAAGTAACCCCAGATTTCTCATTATAGAGTATAATGGGATTAAAAGCAATACCGTAGGGAACATATTATTGCTTAAAAACAATGCCATCATCGCTCTACGTCCTGCAAATCTGTATCTTGAAAACGCATATGATGCTAATGTTGATGCTGTCAGAGAAACAACTGTTGTTACTGCCGCAACAATAAAGCTATTCTTCATGGCAGCCAGGAAATTTACTGTTGTAGTAAACAGTTTCGTGTAGTTCTCCCATTGAACTTGTCTTGGCCAGTATGTAACTGCTCCGTATAACTCTGTGTCCGGTTTTATAGATGTAATAAATGTCCAATAAAACGGGAACAGGATGAAAAGTAATATTACGATCAGTGGGAGATATACTGTTAAAAATCTCTTTAAGAATGATTCCCTCTTCATACTACTTATCCTCCTCTCTAAATGTAAAGATCAAATACGGAACTGCAACCAGGCAAAGTACAAGTGCAAGCAAGATTGCCATTGCTGATGAGTATCCTAAGTTCAATGCCTGAGCTTTATTAAACACATATACACTCAGTGTCTGTGTTGCATAAGCCGGTCCACCTTCCGTCATGTTGAAGATAACATCGACTGAGTTTGCAACCCAGATAATTCTCAGAAGTCCTGTGATAAAGATTGTATTCTTAATACTTGGAATTGTAATCTTAAATAACTTCTGGAATCCTGTCGCGCCATCCATGTCGGCTGCTTCATAAAGTTCTCCTGGAATTCCCTGCAGTCCTGCAAGAATCATCAGTGCAAAGAATGGAATTCCCTGCCAGATAATCGTTACTACAACTGCTGGAAATGCTGTATTCGTCTGTGCTAAAAATGGTATGCTCTTATTAATTATGTGTAATTTCTGAAGAATGTCATTGAGTACACCATAGTTACCGTCATACATCCATCTCCACATAAGACCGATCAAAATACCAGGTGTGACCCATGGAATCAGGCTGACTGCACGGACAACACCGCGGCCTCTGAACTTCTTGTTAAGAAGCAACGCCAGTATAAAACCAAATACAAACTGAAATCCAACGCCAAATACCACCCAGAGAATCGTCTTCCAAAGTGCTTTCCAGAACAGCGCATCTTTAAATGCCGCGATGTAATTTGCAAGTCCGACAAACGCAATGTCATTCGGTCTTCTCAAATCATAACTCTGGAAACTCATTCCAATCGCATTAATAACCGGAATGAATACTACGCACAAAATGATAATCAGAGCAGGTGCTACCAATAAATATGGATAGATACTTTTCTTTTTTACCATCGTGTTCTTTCCCTTTCAATCATACTGCCCTGCCAGTTGCCTGACAAGGCAGTTCCATAAATCAATTATTATCTAGTTGTTACAAAATCTAGTTTCTACTCGTTAAGAGCTTTGTCCAGCTTATCCATACACTCTTTAGCTGTAATCTCGCCTGTCAGAGCCTGAGAAATTGTTGCCGGCCAATTACTGATCCACTCAGTTGTTGTATCTTTTACCGGAACTGTACCCGCAATATCGACACCTTCCATAGATACTTTCATGAATTTGTCATTCTGGAAGTAATCTTCCTGCTGAACAGTCTGGCTTACTGGAACCTGTCCTGTTCCTTCACACCACATTTCCTGTCCTTCTTCTGTTGCAAGATATTTCATCCACTCAAATGCTGCTGCTTTGTTCTCGCAAGAATCGAACATTACAGTCTCTGTATCTCCCATGGATGTCCACTGTCCTTTTCCTTTTGGAATGATGAATGCATCAACATCATCACCAAGTTCTTCTACCATACCTTTAGAAGATCCAATATGATGTATGAACATAGCTGTCTTTCCAGACTTGAAGTTAGCAACTGTCTCGTTGAATCCATCGTTCGTAGCTGACTCCGGAACATATCCGTTCTTATACAGATCGATGAAGTCCTGCATACCCTGTACAGATGCATCAGATGTCAGATCATCAAAGCTTCCACCTTCACCATAGATGAAACTTCCCCATGGCTCCTGTCCACCGGAAGCACCACGCATACCAAATCCGTATACGTCTGTCTTTCCATCACCATTTGTATCCATTGTACATTTCTTAATGTCTTCAAGGAACTCATCGTATGTCTTAGGTGTCTCTGTGATACCAGCCTCTTTGAAGATTGATGGTCTGTAGTATACATAGAGTACCTGAATGTTCCATGGCATCAGATAGAGTGAATCGTCAGATCCGCCTGCCTTTTTCATTACGTCGTAGATGTTGTCAGAAATGTCATCTTTCTTATCCCATGCATCAACATAAGGTGTTAAGTCTGCAAGCAGGTTGTTGTTTGTGAACATCGGTGTTGCGGAAAGCTTAAAGGTTGCTACATCCGGTGCTCCACCACCCATAGCTGCGTTGAACAGTGTGTTGGAATATCCTCCACCATCCCAAGGAACTTCTTCACCTTCAACAGTGATTCCGTACTTATTCTCCTCGTTGAACTTCTTGATGATGTCCTGCATCAGGGATGAATAATCTGTGTTATCTGCCCAATACTGGAACTTGATTGTGCACTCTTTGATATCATCGGTTGACTGAGCTTCTTCTTTTTTGTCTGAGCTTCCGCTATTGGATTTAGATCCGCAAGCTGTCATTCCGAGTACCATAGCTGCTGTCAGTAATACTGCTAATAACCTCTTTTTCATTGCTTGTCCTCACTTTCTATATTTTGTTGTAACTAGGATCTCTGACTGATAACCTGTGCTTTCCTGATCCCTTGTTTCAGCCATCTTCCTAACGCAACGAAGAACTTTTCGAACTGAAATGCTTTACGAATTGTAAACGCTTACATTTTAAATTTAAAAAAAATCGTAAGGCATTTACCGTCCTTGTAAGCTCTTACATTTGATAATTCAATTATATCCTTTTGACACTTTCCCGTCAATAAAAGAATGTACCAAAATAGGGAAAGCTCTTTTGTTACATTTCACTAAGAGTGCATTGTATACTCCTACACTTCCTCACGAGTTTCACAAAAAGCACGCATAGAACTGACCACCATTCGATGGATAAAATCTGCTGCGAACTCTGGTGTACAAGACTTTTTATCGGCAAGCCAGGTCTTTACAAATCCAAGACAGCCATTCAGGCAATATGCATAAAAGTAATCCATCTGATCACTTTTTTCCGGAAACATCTGCTCTAACACTTCCCTGCTGTTTCTTGCCAGAATAACTTCCACTTTCTGAATGAATCGCATATCTCCGTAAGGTCCGACCAGAGCAGAAACAATCTCTCGATTGTTGTCTAACACTTGAAATATGTCCTGAAGAAAATAAAATCCATTGTCCTCTCGCTTTTCAATTGGATGCTCTCTGATCGCACGTTCCATCTCCTCTGCCAGATCATTCTCAATCTCATACAACAGCCCAGATATATCTGGATAATGCAAATAAAAAGTAGATCTGTTAATATCTACCTGATCTACCAATTCTTTTACTGTAATCTCACCTACACTTTTCTCCTTCATAAGCATGGCGAGCCCATTTCTAAGCTGGGTCTTTGTCTTGCGGACCCGACGGTCTGTCTTCTTCTGCATATGTTTCCTGCTCTTTCTTTCATTATAATGTTAAATTTTTATAACATATTGATATAATGCAACATTTTTAATATTTTCTGTCTATTAATCAGCACTTTTTAACCTTTTAACGGTTGTAAATCACTTTCTTCCTTAATATAATACTTTTTGATAAGATAATCAACATCGTATCTATTACTAGAAAAATATTTACACAAAAGGAGCATTTTACTTATGAGGAACGCATTTCGGATTTTCCGCCGGGACATGAAACGTCTGCTTCGCAGTCCTGCTGCCGTGCTGGTCATGATCGGCGTATGTATTATCCCCTCTCTGTATGCCTGGTTCAATATTGCAGCCAATATTGACCCATACAGCAACACCTCCGGCATTAAAGTAGCCGTTGCCAATAACGACAAAGATGCAACAAGCAATGATCTTACAATCAATGCCGGGAATGAAATTATTAAAAATTTAAAAGAAAATGATCAACTCGGATGGACTTTTACGAATGAAGAAAATGCTGTTGAAGGAGTCAAATCCGGAAAATATTACGCGGCAATCGTAATTCCGGAAGATTTTAGCAGTTCTCTTCTGAGTATCCTCTCCGGCAAGATGGAGACTCCGAAACTGGATTATTATCTTAATGAAAAAATCAATGCAATTGCACCAAAAATCACAGACAGTGGCGCCAGCACAATCCAGCTTCAAATCAACAATACCTTTTCATCCATTGCATCTGAATCGGTTTCAAATGTATTAAAGCAGTCTGTTACTGACCTGGCCGGTACTATCGATACTGTCAATTCTGATCTTGTGTCAATGCTTGACAAAGTAAATGATAATATTGCCGAGTACCAAAAGATTCTGGATTCCTTCAATTCCAGTGTCGGTGGTACACAGACTTTGATCGATAACGCAAAAAGTGCCACATCTGCTTTAGGCGACGCAGCAACTTCCGGTGCAAATGCACTTTCCGATGCAGACAGCGTATTAAAGGAGACACGAACAGCTACCGGAGACTTCACTTCCGCATTATCCCAGTCTATTTCAAATGGTCTGAGTATTATTGAACAGGCTTATGGCCAGGCTTCTGAAGGATTCGGCAAGCTGTCTGGCCAGGCTTCTGATATTAATCAGAAAGTGGGAAATGCTTTGAATAATGCCCAGGAAGTCAATACCAGAAACGGTGAAATTATTGCAACACTGCAACAGCTTGCTTCACAATTACCGGCACAGTCCGATACAATCAACTCTGCTCTCGCAAAACTTTCTGAGCAGAACCAGAGCAATCAACAGTTGATCAGCAGCCTGACTGCCGGAAACGATGGTATTAGCAACGCACTTTCCACAACAACCAATACACTCGCACAGTTGGAAACAATCAACAAAGCAAACTTAAGTGGTATTCAGAGTCTTCGTACCTCTCTTGATGAGAACGTATTTCCACAGTTGAATCAGACTATGGATATTTTTTCCAGTCTGACAGGTGAACTGAACGGAATACTGAACGGTGTACCTGCTACCACTGAGCAGTTAAACAGTATTCTGACACAGCTTGGCACAAGCCTCACAGAACTGAACAACGTACTGAATGGAACACAGTCCTCTCTGAATGCCGTAATCAACCGACTGGACAACGTCCGTACCGACATCAATGCGATTACAAGTTCTGAGACATTCCAGAAGCTTACCTCTTTGGAAGGCATTGATTCCGATACGATTGCTGAATTCGTATCATCTCCGGTAAATGTGGATACAGAAACTTACTATTCTGTTAAAAACTACGGTTCTTCCATGACACCATTCTATTCGAACCTGGCAATCTGGGTTGGAGGAATCGTCCTGATTGCTATCTTCAAAATGGAAGTGGACCGTGACAGATCCATGCGTTCTTACAGTGCCACAAATATGTATTTTGGGCGCTGGCTTTTATACATGCTGCTAGGTCTTGTCCAGGGACTGATCGTATGTGTCGGAGATGTATTTCTTCCAGGCGTTCAGTGCCGTCACCCATTTGCACTGGTACTGACCGGGCTTGTATGCTCCTTTGTATATGTCAACATTATTTATGCTCTGTCACTGACATTTAAGCATATTGGAAAAGCGTTATGTGTAATCTTTGTCATTCTTCAGATTCCAGGATCTTCCGGAACCTATCCGATTGAAATGACACCGGTATTTTTCCAGAAAATACACCCGCTTCTTCCATTCACTTATGGAGTTGCTGCTATGCGTGAAGCAATTGCAGGCATGTATGGAAGTGTTTATATCCACAACCTTTTAATCTTGCTCTGCTACGTTCCGATTGCACTTTTAATCGGACTGGGAATAAGACCTCTTCTGGCAGGACTGAACCGCCTGTTCGACCTGAAGCTGTCTGAAACAGAATTTATGGTCTGCGAAGAACCAGATGATCAATTAAGCAGGAGCGCTCAGTTGTCTATGCTTTTAAAAGCCTCTCTTTCACAAGACGACTTACGTACACAGACCGCTGAGAAAGCTCAGAATTTTGAACAGAATTATCGGAAAATGATTCGCTATGGTTTCCTTGCGATCATTATTATTCCGTTGATCTTCCTGATACTGATGTTCAGTCTGGAATCGAAAATTGTATTTTTGGTTCTTTGGATCATATCTATCATCGCCATCGCAACATGGCTTATTATTGTAGAATTCATTCACACAAGACTCGCCGAGCAACAACAGCTGGCTGGTATGTCTTTTGATGAGATGGTGAAAAAATTCCGTGGAAAGGAGGATGAATAATCATGAAAAATATTCTTCGCATTTTTAAGTATGATTTAAAGAAGATCCATAAAAATGTCATTGCCATGATCGTTATTATGGGAATCACTGTTATTCCGACTCTTTACGCGTGGTTCAATATCGCTGCAAGCTGGGATCCATACGGAAATACAGGAAACTTAAAAGTTGCTGTAGCAAGCTCTGATGAAGGTTATAGCGGTGAACTTCTCTCAGTAAACCTTAACCTTGGAGATCAGGTTCTAACAACTCTTAGAGGTAACTCGCAGCTTGACTGGACATTTACAAGTGCTAAGAAAGCGAAAGAAGGAGTAAAATCCGGAAAATATTATGCGGCAATCGTAATCCCAAAAGATTTCAGTAAAGACATGATGAGTATTTTCACATCCAATGTAACACATCCTGAAATCAAATATTATATCAATGAAAAGGAAAATGCAATTGCCCCGAAAGTCACCGTAAAAGGCGCAAATGCCGTACAGCAGCAAATTAATGATACATTTGTACAGACGGTATCCCAGACCGCATTAGAAGCCTTTCAGCTTGTTAATAACGTTGCTGACGAGACCGATGATCAGACAATCGCTGACAACCTCTCAGCCGCACTGGCGCAGATTTCAACAGACTTATCCTCTGCCGCCGGCACTGTACAGGCATTTTCCGATATGGCAAATTCTGCGGCAATTATGTTGAATACCACTACGGAATTCTTAAGTCAGTCCGGTTCCGGTACAAAAGCCAGTGTAAATGCTCTGGGCGTGGCTGGAAATGGTATTGATTCCCTGAATTCAGCTTTAACAGGAACAACCGATTCCATCAACCAGGCACTTTCACAGAACGCTTCCTTCTACAGTGCGGTATCCACCTGTGTCGGAAATGCACTGGATTCCTATAATTCAGACGCACAGGCTTGTGCAAATGCACTGAATACCGTAAGTGGACGTGTGCAGAATCTGATAGATGGCTACCAGTCACTGGAAAACTCGCTGAGCCAAATTGCTGACTCTATTACTGAGCCAAATTTAAAAGGTATGCTTATGCAGGCAATCGGCAATATTCAGAAAGCGAAAGCTTCTCAAGAAGCAATCCGTGATGCCATTAACGATGCAGCTACTGGTATTACTTCCGCAACTGCAAATGCAACCGAATTAAAGAACAATATTGACGGCTTGATCGCTCAGAGTAATTCTTCAATCAGTACTGTGAAAAAAGATTATGAAAACAATGTTAAGGGTAGTCTGGATGATCTGGCAAATGATCTGACTAGCACAGGCAGCTCTATTACTTCACTGCTTGGACAGTTAGATAACAGTCTGAAAGACATTTCCGGGGTGACAGGCTCTGCAGCCGGAAATCTCACAGAGGTACAGAAAGCTTTATCAGATTCCGCTTCTCTTTTAAATGAAGCATCCGGTAAAATGTCTAATGCAGCAACTGCAATGCTATCTTCCGATGACAACGGCATTCAATTATTGACCAGCCTTCTCTCTGAGGATCCGGAGGCAATTGGTTCATTCCTTGCATCACCGGTCAAGCTTAATGAGACACATATTTATCCTATCGAGAACTATGGATCTGCTATGGCTCCATTCTACTCAACACTCGCGATTTGGGTCGGCGCAGTTGTAATGGCTGCCATGTTAAAAGTAAATGTTTCAGACAACTTAAAACACAAATTAAATAATCCGAAAGAACACCAGTTATATATTGGACGCATTCTTCTTCTCCTTTGTATAGGATTTTTACAGAGCGCATTGATCTGTCTTGGCGATCTTTATTTCCTGGGCATCCAATGTGAACATCCTGTATTATTTGTACTGGCAGGATGCTTTAGCAGTCTTGTATATGTAAACATTATTTACGCTTTGACTGTTTCCTTTGGAGATATCGGTAAAGCAATCGCAGTTGTGCTGATGGTCATGCAGGTAGCCGGAAGTGGTGGAACTTTCCCAATTCAGTGTGCGCCGGAATTTTTCCGGAAAGTATATCCTTTACTTCCATTTGTACACAGCATGAACGCTATGCGTGAATGTATCGCCGGTTTCTATGGCATGAACTACTGGATTGAACTTGGAAAACTGGCACTCTTCCTGATTCCGGCATTGTTGCTCGGTCTGATCCTCAGGAAACCAGTCATCAAGTTAAATGATGCATTTACAGAAAAATTGGAAAGTACACACCTGATCTAAAAAGAATCTGGCTTTCTAGATTCTCCGCCTGCGGCGGGTCGCAGTATGCAACATACTTCTTATCCGCCGCAGTGCGATCATCAAGAATCGTTTTTTCTACTCTAACTCAATTTATTTACTTCACGGTCATATGTATAGATTCCATTAATCTCATCTTCTATATCACTCCATTGTGTATACACACATCCACATAATCCCTGTTCTTCTAATTTTTTTATTTTATATTCTAGTTGACGATAGACCTTCTGATACTCTGTCTTCGTTTTATACCCTCCATAACCATATTTCTTTTCTGATGCAGTATGTTCTTCTACTTCTAATGTAAAACCTCCGTATTCGCTCAATACGGCTGCTCTGACGTCTTCCGGTTTAACTTTTAAAGGGAAGAAATAATTATGTATACTTTGAAAATCTCCTGTTCCCTGATCAAACCAACCACTTGCTGAATCTATCAAATGTTCTGAATCTATCTTTCTCACCATATCCGTGATTCGTTGTGTAGCAAATTGTCCCCAGCCTTCATTAAAAATGACCCATGTGCATATACTCGGATGTTTTTTTAGCAACTGAATCGTTTCTTTTACTTCGTTGATAAATTCAATTCTTCCTTTCTGACTTCGTCTTGCAAATAATCTGGAATAATGATCTTTTACTGTAATCCCCAATCCGGACAGCACCGTTGCCAGATACGTGACGAACCAACTCTGATACTTTTCTCCTCCATTTACCATATCCTGCCACACAATCACTCCAAGTCGGTCACAATGATAATACCAGCGTTGCGGTTCTATTTTAATATGCTTTCTGACCATATTAAATCCTATTTTTTTCATTTCCAGAATATCAAAGATCCATGCTTCTTCTGAAGGTTCTGTATAAAGACCATCCGGCCAATAGCCTTGATCCAGAACTCCTTTCAAAAAGCACTTCTTCTTATTCAAATAAATGCGCGGAATATGGTCTTCATCCTGTTGAATTGTAAAATCACGAATCGCAAAATAACTTTCCACTTCATCTAAAACGTGCTTCTTATCTGTCTTATCTGTCTCATCCTCACATTCAATCAATGATACATGAAAATAATACAAATATGGAGTTTCACAAGACCAGTATTTTGCATTTTGAATTTCTACCTCTATCCATGTATTTGCTCTTCCTGATATTGATTTTTGCACATCAGTTATCGTGTGTGATAATGCAATAAAATCCGTTACATTATCTTCCGCATTCGCATATATCTTCGGGAATCTAATATCTATTTGTACAGTCAAATCTTTCTGTTCTGAGACTGTCTGAATATATATTTTTACCTTCTCCGATGCATTTACGCAATTATTTAAAGTTGACTTCTCTTTTTGTTTTTCAGTTTTTATATATTTAGTTTCTACATTTTTTATCCGGTCTTGCGGAACATATTCCATCCACACAGTCTGCCATATTCCACTTTGAGCAGTATAATACATCCCTCCACGTTTCAATTTTTGTTTGCCCTTTGCATGATACGATGTATCTGACAGATCCTGTACCATAATTACCAATTCATTCTCTCCACTATGAACATACTCCGAAATATCGCAGGAAAATGGCAGATAACCACCCACATGACTTACTACAAAGTGTCCATTCATCCAGATTTTACAACTTTGATCTACTGCTCCAAAATGTAATAATAGTCGTTCTTGTAATGCCTTATTATCCCATTCCTGACACTTTATCTTTGTTCTGTACCACAAATATTCATTCGGCATTAACTGCCTGGATACCCCTGATAAAACACTCTCTGGTGAAAACGGGACTAATATTTTCCCATCATATTGCTTTGGTTTCTTCTGATTCTGTGTAAAGGCATATTCCCACCAGCCATTTAAAATTTCATAATGCGTTTCTCTCATCATAATTGGTCTTGGATATTCCTGTAAAACATGTTCAGAATCTAGATTTCTTCCCCATTGTGTAAATAATTCTTTCATCTTTCCCTCACAGATATCATTTCTTTATTGTACAATCTTGCATAATCCCAGTATTATTTATATATGATGTTGGGGGCAAAAGCCCCAACTATGATGCCTACGGATTGTTCCGTGCGTTGCACTCCCACAAT
>OGCN01001757.1_pt1 | contig 26546 bp, 17 predicted proteins | sample 1570181 | NCBI WGS metagenome assembly OGCN01 (sample SAMEA4370584, study PRJEB24528) | human gut metagenome | reverse complement strand
ACAAGTTCTACGAACAGCGCGGCTACCGGCTCACTGACGAGGTCTATGAAGGCGGCCGTCACGGCTGGCTGGTCAAGGACTTGATTCTTGGCTCCGAGAATTAAGGGCCGCTGTCTGTCCCGCGCCGTGTTCAAATCGCTGCAATACAGCGAGTTCGAAGCATCCTGTATGAATTGCTGGACGACTACAGCGCGCAGACAATCAGATAAATCGCCACGACGTGGCAGGCGTACCCGATGACCGTGCCCAAGTGAAACACCTCGTGGAACTCGAACCAGCCGAGAACGGGGTTCGGCTTGCGCAGCGCAAAACACACGGCGCCGGCGATATACGCGGCGCCTCCGCATGCGATGAGTATGGTCGCAGCCGGACCCACTGCGGGAGCCGTCCATAGCTGCGGAATAAGCGTCACCGGCGCCAATCCCAGCACAACATACACAGTGGTGAACACCCAGTTCGGGGTGCGCAGCCAGACGATATGCAGTATCGTGCCGATCGCCGCGGTCACCCAAATCACCGTGAGATATGGCCGGCGAATCGCCGGGCTGAGCGCGAACAGCACGGGTGTGTTAGTGCCGGCGATGATGAGGAAGATGTTCGAATAATCGATGCCGCACAGTACGCGAGTCACCTTCGCGCTGCGCCACGGCACGACGTGCAGCAGCGCGCTGTTGCCGAACAGCAGCATGGCCGAGGCACCGTACACTGCGCAGGCCGCTTTGACCGAGCCGGCCGGCGCGATGCAGATGAGTACGATGGACGCCGCGATGCACAGCGGCAGGGTAGCGAGGTGAAGCCATCCGCGCAGTCGCGGCTTGCGATTGCCGAATGCATCCACGGGGACGATCTGGCGCTTGATCGCCTTCAGTGCGGCCTTGGCTTGGCGGTAGCGCGATTGCGCGGCCCTGTATCGGGCCGATGCACGGTCCAGTGCGGTGGGGTTGGCGCTTGCGCTGGATTTTTGACTCGCGGTTGCGGAAGGCGCAACTGTTGCGGCGGAAGCCATGGTTCGTCCAGATGGCGTGCTGATGGAAACGCTCATACTGATCACCTCGCTATGGCCGGCGACGCTCTCCCGGCCACTAACTTACGCTGCCGTAACCTAGTATAGGCCCGCGCAATAATCAAGGTTGATTTCGTAATGCTTACAGTTCTTCCGTGGTGTGGTATTCGGTGGTACGGTTGCGGAATGCATCGCTAAGTCTGTGAACTCGTATTATGCGTGTCTGCTGGGGTCCGACTTGTGCTGGTTCCTGATTTCGGATTGCTGCGAATGATGCTCCCGACACCGCCCTGCCAATTGTCGGATTCGTACGGCTCGGCCATTCGGTCGAGCTGGTCGTCGGTGACTCCAAATGCTTCGTTGATTTCGTCTCGGTTCATGATGCTATGTAATGCTAGTTTATGGCGGACGGAAAGTTGAGGAAAGTTAAATCTACTTCATGGGCTTCTCTCTGATCTGTATTTGTCCCGGTTCATATGTCAATCGTTTGACCTGTCGACCGGGGCAGAATCCGCTGTCCCGGTCGGCGATTTCGGCTTGTTTTCGTGAACCGGGACACTCCGGTTTCCTCAACTCATATCGTCTGGCAGACGGAATCGGCGGAATAAGGCCGATTCTGGAATTGGCACGTTGTCCCGGTTTTCGCATAAATCGATTGACATTTATACCGGGGCAACAAAAATTGTCCCGGTTTGCAAAGATCGCCCGAAATCGCGAACCGGGACAGCGGATTCTGGCCTGGCTTGAACGTCAAACGATTGATGCAGGTACCGGGACATTTTCCGCCACGAAAGTTGGGCCATAAGTCTCAAGTCCTAAGCCCCCCTCAAGGCCATCGCAACTTGAAAAACGGCGCTTGCCCGGACAAGGCAAAAGGGCTGGAACCTTCCGGCTCCAGCCCTTTAGTTGCTGGTGCGAGTGGGGGGAGTTGAACCCCCACGAGCATACACTCACTGCCACCTGAAGACAGCGCGTCTACCATTCCGCCACACTCGCAGACAATCGACTAACTTACACCCGGCTGGGTAATCATGCAATCTTCGGCGTGTCGCATGGGAGGCAGGGATATATCGCTTGTGGGTCTCCTGCGGGCGCCGTGATCTTTGAGGGTGGCGGCACTCCCCTCAGTCACTTCGTGACAGCTCGTCCGCAATTAAGGACGGGCCTTGCCTGCAACCTGCTGGTTCGACTATCGTCTCACCTTCGACTACAAACAGCCCACTGGGCTGTTTGCTTAACGTCTCAGCCTCAGCGGGGGGAGCAGAGAGAAGTTCGGCACAAGCCGCAACGAAGGAGAAAAACTCACAACCCTGGCCGGCGCTCGCCGTTGCCGTAGAAGTGGGCCAGCGCTTCGTCGCGGAACTCATCAAAGTATCCGCCGTCGATCGAGGCGCGGATGTCGTCTAGCAGCTTCACGAAGAAATGCTCGTTGTGGATCGTGGCCAACGTGAACCCGTTGAACTCGCGGGCGCGCAGCAGGTGGTCGACGTACGCGCGCGAATAATGCTGGCATGTGTAGCAGTCGCATCCCTCCTCCAGCGGCCCGAAATCGAACTTATGCTGGGCACGCTTGATGTTGTACCGGCCGGCGCGCGTGTAAATCGCGCCGTTTCGGGCGCAGCGTGCGGGGGCCACGCAGTCGAAGGTGTCGCCGCCGTTCTCCACGCAAGCGAAAATGTCGTCCACAGAGGCGATACCCAGCACGTGGCGTGGGCGGTTTTCCGGCATCGCGTCGCAGATCCATGCGCAGGTGTCGCCGATGATGCGCTTCTCGATCGCGCCGCCGATGCCCACGCCGTCGAAGTCCAGAGAGGCGATCTGCGAGGCCGCACGTCGGCGCAGATCCTCGTAATTCGCGCCCTGCACCACGCCATACAACGCCTGATACGGCTTCCCGACTCGATCAGCCGTCAGCCGCTGGTGCTCGTCCACGCATCGGCGGGCCCAGCGGAAGGTGCGCTCCACCGAGTCCTCCTGGTAGGAGCGGGTGTTCATCAGCGTGGTGAGTTCGTCGAACGCGAACATGATGTCTGCGCCGATTTTGTGCTGGATGCCCATCGAAATCTCAGCGGAGAAACGATGTGCGTCACCATTCAAAGGCGACTTGAACGTCACGCCGTCCTCATCCACCCAGGCCATGCGCTCCTTGCCCTTGGCGATGATGTCGTCCGACTTCATGCCGGTCACGTCCATCGCCAGCGTCTTCTTGAAGCCGACGCCCAGCGACATGACCTGGAAACCGCCGGAATCGGTGAACGTGGGCCCATCCCAGTTCATGAAACGCGCCAAGCCGCCGGCCGCGTCCAGCACGTCCTCGCCCGGGCGCTCGAACAGGTGGAAGGCGTTGGCCAGCAGGCACTGTGCGCCTAGATCCTTCATCTGCTCGGGCAACACGGCCTTCATCGCGGCTTGCGTGCCCACCGGCACGAAGGCAGGCGTGCGAATATCGCCGTGGGGCGTGTGAATGATGCCGGTGCGGCCGTATCGGGCACCGTCTCGCCCAAGCCCGCTGGCCGTGGATGGCAGGCGGGTGATCGTTTCGAAATGGAAGGCGCTGCGGTCGCCGGGCTGTCCGGGCTGTGCGCCCAACGGATGTTCAAGAAGGCTGATCGTCATATGTTCACTTTAGGCAGAAGGGCCAGAAAAGGGCCGGAAATTGTGAAGAACTCGGTTTCGAGGGGCGGATTTCGCCGCTCCCGAACGTCTACTTCCGCTTCAAGGGGCTCCCGGTCAAGTAGGCCGGCTGCAAAAATGGCGGAATGGCGTTAAATGAGGGCCCTTGATACTCGGAATTGACCGCGCGAACAGCCCCTTGAAGTGCAAGTAGATGTTCCCGAAACAGGAAATCAGCCCCTCGAAGCCGAGATGCCCATAAGACTCTGCGATGATTACGCATAGACTTTCAATCAACGTTCAGAAAACCTCCAGATTGACTGCCTTTACTACTGAGGTAGCACACGAGAAGTGGCAATGGGCAAGTGCCCGAATAGCCGCCGAACAGACGTGATAGGAATTTAGGAAAAGGAGCAGCAATGGCTGACGAATTTAACCCGCAGGGCGTCGACCAGACCCCGCGGAATAACGAAAACCCCAATAGTACTGCCGATACCGGCAACGCCGAGCCGAAGAACCCGTTTGTGGGTGGCGACTCGGTTGATGCCGGCAACGCCAGCGATTCCAGCGAGCAGCAAGCCCCGGTTTCCTCGGCCGCCCTCGCTGCCGATCAGCAGCCTACGCAAGCCGCTACCGACACTGCCGCCACCGAGCCCATCCCGGACTACGCCTCCGCCAAGGGCGAGAGCACGGTGGTCTCCTCCTCGCCGGCTTCTCCGGCAGCACCAGCCGCAGGCCAGACCTCGGCCACAACTCCGCTGTATCGTCCGGCCCCGGAATATGGCGCTTATGGTCCGACCCCGACTCAGGCACAGGGCCAGCAGGGCGGCCAGGCCGGCAGCAATGCCCAGCCCACGCAGCAATTCCCGTTCGGTCAGCCTGCACAGCAAACCCTACAGGGCCAGCAGGGCAACCGCAATCCCTACTACACCAATAACCCGCAGCCGCAGGGCAACGGCAATCCGTTCAATCCGCCCACGCAGCCGCAGCAGAACAACGGCAACCCGTTTGCCAGCCAGTCCGGTCAGAATGGCCAGAATGGCCAGCAGCCCCAGCAGGGCGGTCTGTTCGGTTTCGGCACTCCCGGTACCGGTACGCCGAACGGTCAAGGTCCGACCCAGCCGGGACAGCCCGGTCAGCCCGGCCCCGCCAAGCAGGGCATGTCCAAGACGGCGAGCAACATCCTCATCGCCGTGGTCGCCGCCGTTCTGGCTGCGGCCCTCTGCCTGGGCCTCGGCTACGGTGCCCTCACCAGCGGCCTGATCACCTTGCCGACCAGCAATTCGCTGTCCAACGTCAGCTCGAATAAGTCCGGCTCCGGGTCCGCCACCGCCAAGAGCGGCGAAGCCCCCGACTGGCAGACCGTCGCCAGCGATGTCTCCGGCTCCGTGGTCTCCATCCAGACCGCGTTGAGCAACGGCACCGCCAAGGGCTCCGGTGCCATCATCGACACCGAAGGCCACATCATCACCAACAACCACGTGATCTCCGGTGCCCAGCAGATTCAGGTGACGCTTGCCAACGGCAACATGTATTCCGCCACGCTCGTCGGCACTGACGCCACCACCGATCTTGCGGTCATCAAGCTCGACAACCCGCCGAGCGACCTCAAGGCCGTGGAATTCGCCGATTCCGACAAGCTCGCCGTCGGCGAGAACGTGATGGCCATCGGCAACCCGCTCGGCTACGACGACACCGCCACCACCGGTATCGTCTCCGCCCTGAACCGCCCGGTGACCGTGACCGACGACAACAACAACGAGATCGTCACCAACGCCGTCCAGATCGACGCGGCCATCAACCCCGGCAACTCCGGCGGCCCGACCTTCAACGCGGCCGGCCAGGTGATCGGCATCAACTCCTCGATCGCCTCCACCGCCACCTCCTCCGACTCCGCCGGCTCCATCGGCATCGGCTTCGCCATCCCGTCCAACCTCGTCAAGCGTGTGGCCGACGAAATCATCAAGGACGGCAAGGTCAAGCACGTTGCCCTCGGCGTGGTCATCAAGTCCGACACGGTTGAAGCCGACGGCGTGACCCGCGGCGGCGCGACCATCACCAAGTCCAGCGCCACCGGCAGCGCGGTCGTCTCCGGCGGCCCGGCCGACAAGGCCGGCCTTAAGGAGGGCGACACCATCGTGGCCTTCAACGGCAACGCCGTGAACAACAACTACTCGCTGCTTGGTTACGTTCGTGCCGCGGCTTTGGGAGACAAGGTGACGCTGACCATCGTGCGCGACGGCAAGACCATGAATGTGGACGTGACGCTCGATCAGGAGGAGTCGTCGGTGAACGGTTCGTCCGGCTCCGATTCCAACGGCAACAGCCAGAATAACCAGAACAACCAGAACGGCAATGGCCAGAACGGTTACGGTAATGGCAATGGCAACAGCGATGGCGGCACCGGTGACGGCGGCGGCTTCTCCGACCCGTTCGGCCTGTGGTAAAGCCGACTCGACAACGTCACACGGTGTTGAGCGGTAACCGCTGAACACCGTGTCGGACAAGCAAAGGCCCGTGACAGTGAGCAAACTCCTGCCACGGGCCTTTCGTATGCGCGATTGTGCCCCGCGCCCATGCCGCCAACGCAGTTTCGATATCCGGCATGTCGCGCAACGCTCGTTGATAGGGTAGGCCAAGCACTGAGTTCGGGCGACGTCCTGAACACAGCGCATAATTCAATACAAAACTGAATACATTTCTTTACGCCGTGTATCGGAAGGTTGCGCGGGAGCCGAGCAAAGCGAAGCCCCAGGCAAAGCCGCCGGTGGGTTAACAAGGCGTGACCGTAGCGCCGATTGCGCGGGCCACGCTTGCCGTACCGCAATCGACTCCGTATACGAGCGTAAGGAGCAATGATGAGCAGACTCATCAGATTCTTCACCAAAATTCTCGACATCTGCAAGCTTGTGCCGATGCTTCCGGTCGTCGTCATCGCCGCAATTCCGTTGGCTTTACTAGGCGATTGGCGTCCGTGGGGCAATGCGATGGCGATTCCGGTACTCGGCAATCCGGGCTTCGGCCAGTGGCTGGTTATCGCACTGGTGCTGATTATCGTGATTGACACTGTGCGCGGCATGATTGACGATTTGCGTCATGGGCAGGTTGGAGTCGATGTGCTGGCCGTGGTCGCGATCCTCTCCACCGTGGCCGTCGCCGAATACTGGGCAAGTTGGGCGGTGACGCTGATGATCACGTCCGGCGAGGCCATTGAGGAATACGCTCAAGCCAAGGCCGAGCGCAGCCTGACCGCGCTGATGGAGGCCGCGCCGCAAACCGCGCACGTCGTCAACCTGCCTGGCGTGGGGCGTGGGTTTGCTGCCGATAAGGGCGATTCGTCCGATGGCTTCCGGCGTGTGGGCTTGGCATCGGCTGCCGCCGCCGCGCACCGCTTCGACACGGTGCCGGTCGAGCAGGTGCAGCTGGGCGACGTACTCATGGTGTTGCCGGGCGAAACTGTGCCGGTTGACGGCGAGCTGCTGTCCGGCACGGCCACGCTCGACCTGAGCAATATCAACGGTGAGCCGGTGCCGCGTGAAGTGTTCGCCGGCGCCCGTGTGATGTCCGGGGCGGTGAACGGCTCGACTGCATTGACCATGCGTGCCACCCAGGTGGCCGCCGATTCGCAGTACCAGCGCATCCTCGAGCTCGTGGCCTCCGCGCAGGAGTCGCGCCCGGCCGTGGTAAAAACCGCTGACCGCTTGGCCGTGCCCTTTACCGTGCTTTCGTTGGTGATTGCCGGCGTCGCATGGGCGGTGTCCGGGGTACCGACGCGATTCGCCCAGGTGCTGGTGCTGGCCACGCCCTGCCCGCTGCTCATCGCCGCACCGGTGGCATACATCGCCGGAACCGGACGCCTCGCCGCAGCCGGCGTGCTTATCAAAGCACAGGACGTGCTGGAAAACCTTGGCCGCGTCACGCAGGTGTTCTTCGACAAAACCGGTACGCTCACCGTCAAGCAGCCGCAGGTGGTGCGCGTCGAGATGTTGCCCGGCGCTGCAACCCGTCTCAACGAAGACCATGTGCTGATGATGGCCGGCGCGGTGGAAAGCTACTCGGTGCACATCCTGTCCAAAGGCATTGCCAAGGCCGGCGCGGAGGCGCTGGCCCGACTGCGCCAGCGGTTCGAGGATGGCCAGCGCCTGTGCCCAGAGCCGGAGGCCAGCTGGCCTGGCCATGGCCGGGAGTATCCGGTCGTCAAGAACATCAATGAAGACGCCGGCAAGGGCGTTTCCGGCGAGGTGAACGGACACGCGGTGCGCGTTGGCCGGCTGTCTTTCGCGGCTGCTGGGGAGGATGGATTCCTGGCGGTCGGCGAGGCTGCCCCCCTCAGCCCGCGAAGCGGCCAGCTCCCCCTAAGAGGGGGAGCTCAGCAAAAAGATGACCTGCGCACTCGCTTTGGCCTGCTGCAGCCGGATGAGATGGCGTCCTACGTGTCCGTTGACGGCCGGCTGATCGCGCGCATCGTGCTGCGCGATGTGCCGCGTGCCAACGCCAAGGCAGTGCTCGCCAAACTGCATGAGTTGGGCGTCACCGAGCTCGCCATGCTTACCGGTGACAAGCGGGCTTCCGCCAATATCATTGCCAGCGAAGTCGGCATTGACGAGGTTCACGCCGAACTGTTCCCGGAGGATAAGGTAGCCGCAGTCAGGGCCGCTACAGGAGCCGGCAAAACCGTCACGATGATGGTTGGTGACGGTGTGAATGATGCCCCGGTGCTCGCTGTTGCCGATATCGGCGTGGCCATGACCGATGGCACGTCCACCGCCGCTTCCGAAAGCGCTCAGGTGGTCATTATGAATGACAATATCGCCGCCGTGCCGCGCGCCATCGCCATTGCACGCCGCACCAAGCGCGTGATGCTTCAAGCCGTAATCGCGGGCCTTGTGCTTGCCACCATCGGCATGATTGCCGCCGCGTTCAACCTTATCCCGGTCGTCGTCGGTGCCTTCCTCCAGGAGGCCATCGACGTGGTGAGCATCCTCTGGGCCCTCACTGCCCTAATTGATCGGGATTGATTAAGAATATGAGGCTTCTGCTGTTTTTGTAGGTCAGTTGACTGACCGGGATGGTCGTATGTCGAGTCCACCGCATCGAAACATAATCGGGGCGATACGGTTGGTGACGTGGCGGAAACGGAAATCCCACCCACGAAAGCAGCAATAGCATCGGAGTTATTCATTAGGTCGATTTGACGTTTATTAGGTCGGTCCTTGGTCGGAGCGGCCCTTGAAACCCCGCCGTTCCAAGGGATGGCTTCAGCACCCTCCGACCTAATGAACGAAGAAATGACCTAATGAATGCAATCGAGGTCGTAAAGAGCCGTTGGAGGTGACGTCTTCAGTGTCATCAAGGGATTCGCCGGTTGTGCAGTATTGTTATTGTTCTGCGGCGGCTCTTTACCGTCGGCCTTCTAGCCAATCGAGGGCGGAAGTGACGCGGATTCCTTGTGAGACATAACTATGTTCAACCCGACTGGTTACGTACTGTTGCTCACACGGTATACCGAGAACATTGCCAATTAAAGTGAGATGGCGGGCGAATCGGTCATGATAGGTTTGTCCGGATTTGATTTCTATGAGCATACGGTTGTTAGGATCGGTGAAATCCAACAAATCCACCTCGACCTTGCTGGCATCGCGGTAGAAGAATAATTGTGGCTCCTGATTGGCGTTCAAATGCTGTTTCATGGTTTCCGCAATGATGAGGTTTTCAAATATATCGCCGAACTTGGGGTGCGCAACCAGTGCTTCGACCGTCCGAATGCCCAAGAGATGGCACAGCAAGCCAGTGTCATAAAAATAGAGTTTCGGCGTTTTGACCACCTGTTTGCGTGCGTTCGTGTAGAACGGTATGAGATGGAATGCGATGTAACTTGATTCCAGAATCGACATCCATGCCTTTACGGTTCGCGGACTTACACCAAGTTCATTGGCGATGTTGGTGTAGTTTATGAGTGCTCCGGAACTGAGCGCGCAAAGAGTCAAGAATCGGCGGAATTCAGCCAAATTGCGTACATCAAGATATTCGGAAACATCACGTTCGATATAAGTGTCGATGTAGTTCGAGAAGAACAGATTGAGCGGCATTCTCGTGTCATAAATGCGTGGATAACCGCCTTGCAGCATAAACGTATCCGAAGTAAGGGCCTGATCCGCCTCGCATGTTTCTTGGAATGAGAACGGCAATACCTTGACCAATAGGGAAACCCATAATCTGACATTAGCAGTGCTCGTAGGTTTCCCAAACGCACAAACTATGGCCTAATACACAGAATTCCCACCACTCGCCCTCTGTTGCAACGGAAGGCTTTGCGCTAGGCTAGAGCGCGTGACTGAATCCGTGAATACTGAACTCCGCATTGCTGTAATCGGCGCCGGGCCGGCCGGCGTCTATTCCTCCGACATCTTCCTGCGTCAGTTGAAGAAGCTGGGCGAAGAACTCGGCCTCGGCACCGAAGCGCGCATCGACCTGTTCGAGAAGCTGCCGGTGCCGTTCGGCCTGGTGCGTTACGGTGTGGCCCCGGACCACCCGTCCATCAAGTTCATCGCCTCCGCGCTTGAGAAGACGCTCGACAACCCGAACATCCACCTCTACTGCGACGTGGAATTCGGCAAGGACGTGACTCTTGACGACCTGTTGGCCCGTTACGACGCCGTGCTGTTCGCCACCGGCGCGGTCAAGGACAAGCCGCTGAACCTGCCCGGTGCCGACCTTGAAGGCGTGTACGGCGCCGCCAAGTTCGTCGAATGGTATGACGGCTACCCCACCGGTGCCCGCGAATGGCCGCTTACGGCCGAGAACGTCGCCGTGATCGGCGGCGGCAACGTGGCCATGGACGTGGCCCGCGAACTCATGCGCAACGCCGACGACCTCAAGGCCAAGACCGACATTCCGGACAACGTGTACGAGGGCATCGGCCAGAACAAGGCCAAGGTGCTCCACCTGTTCATCCGCCGTGGCGTGGCCCAGGCCAAGTTCAGCGTGCAGGAACTGCGCGAGATGGAGAAGCTGCCCGGCGTGCAGCTCATCATCAACGAGGACGACTTCGATCTGGACGACGAGACCATCGAGGTGGCCGGCAAGGACAAGCTCACCCGCCAGATGGTCGAGGAGCTGTTCGCCGTCCGCGAGATGGCCGAAGACATGGAAGATGACGGCGACGTCGACTTCGAAGGCAACCCGGCCGACCGCAAGTACTACGTGCACTTCAACTCCGCCCCCACCGAGATCCTCGGCGAGGACGGCAAGGTCAAGGCCATCCGCGTGGAGCGCACCGAAACCGGTGCCGACGGCAAGATGCACCGCACCGGCGAGTTCATCGACTACCCGGTTGAGGCCGTCTACCACGCCATCGGTTACAAGCCCGCCGAAGCCCCCGGCATTGCCTACGACGAGCACGGCGCCCACCTGGCCAACGCCAACGGCGACGGCCGCATCACCACCGAGGCCGACGGCGGCGAAGTGCGCGACCGCCTGTACGCCACCGGTTGGGCCAAGCGCGGCCCGGTGGGCCTGATCGGCTCCACCAAGTCCGATGCGCTCGCCATCGTGACCAACATGCTCGAGGATCTGGCCAAGGCCGCTGAAGGTGGCCGTGTGGCAGCCGACCGCGACCCCGAATCCATCGACCGACTGCTGGCCGAGCGCGGCATTCGCCCGATCGACTTCGCCGGCTGGAAGAAGGTCGACGCCTTCGAGCGCGCCGAGGGCGCCAAGGAAGGTCGCGAGCACAAGAAGGTCATCGAGCCCGACCAGATGCGTGAGCTCGCCCTGGCCTGACGTTCGCCCACGCCCGTCCGGTATTCGTCCACCCGGCCGCGCCCCGTGCGGACGCGGCCGGGCTCGGGGCCGGACGGGCCGGGCGAATATGGGACATTGCGCGTGGCGCATATCCAGCAATCATTCAGCCTGCGATTTTAGTGTGTGCATTATGGATGCCAAAGTACGGGTGCACGGCCATTTCAACGGCCTGAAAACAACGCTGCTGTTTGCCCTGATGTGGGCCATCATCATGCTGATTTGGTGGGCCACGGGCGGCAGTCGGCAAACCCTGAGCATCTATATCGTCATCGGCCTGATTACCACGTTCGGCACCTACTGGTTCTCCGACAAACTCGCCATCGCCTCCATGGGCGCGCGGGAAGTCAGCGAGCAGGAAGCCCCGGAGATCTACCAGATTGTGCGTGAACTGAGCGCCAAGGCCGGCAAGCCGATGCCTCGCATCTACATCGCCCCCACCATGAGCCCGAACGCCTTCGCCACCGGGCGCAACGAACGGCACGCGGCCGTCTGCTGTACCCAAGGCATCCTGCAGATTCTCAACGCCCGTGAACTGCGTGGTGTGCTGGGCCACGAACTTATGCACGTGTACAACCACGACATCCTGACTTCCGCCATCGCCTCTGCCATGGCCACTGTCATCTCCTATCTGGGCTATTCGCTGATGTATTTCGGTGGCGGCTCGCGAGACGACCGCGATAGTTCCGGTGGCCTCGGCCTGATCGGCGCATTGCTGAGCGTGATTCTCGCGCCGATTGCCGCGTCTTTGATCCAGATGGCCATCTCCCGCACCCGCGAATACGACGCCGATGAAGACGGCAGCTTGCTCACCGGCGATCCCGAGGCCCTGGCTTCCGCGCTGAACAAGATTTCCTACGGCGCACAGACCGCGCCGATGCGCAAAACCGCCGGCACCCAGTCCGTCTCCGCAATGATGATCGCCAACCCGTTCTCCGCGGTCGGTTTCTCGCGCTTGTTCTCCACGCACCCGCCGACCGATGAGCGCATAGCGCGTCTCATGCAGATGGCCAACGAAATGAACGGCACGCCGATCGCTCCGCCCACCTACTCCACGCGCGTCGGCAGGTGACGTGCTAGGATAACTATTCGTGCCTCGTTTGGCTGAGCATGCTCGTCACGTGAGGTGCAGCAGCCGTAAGGCATGCGGACATAGTTCATCGGTAGAATGAAAGCTTCCCAAGCTTTAGAGGCGGGTTCGACTCCCGTTGTCCGCTCCATTGATTTTCAATGATTTTCATTATTTCCGGGAAAGTGTCGCGCACGATCGCAAAACTACGCGCTATTTGAGCGCTTTGCCCGCGGAACCCAGCTGCCGGCAAGCCTCGACCACGCGGGCGGACATGGAATCCTCAGCCTTACGGCCCCAAGAACGCGGATCGTAGAACTTCTTCTCGCCCACTTCGCCGTCGATTTTCAGCACCTTGTCGTAGTTCTCGAACACGTGGTCGGCGATTGGACGGGTGAAGGCGTACTGGGTATCGGTGTCGATGTTCATCTTGATTACGCCGTAGCTTACAGCTTCGGCGATTTCTTCCGGGCGTGAACCGGAGCCACCGTGGAACACCAGCTCAAACGGCTTGCCATTGGGGAAATAGACCATGCCGGCCGCGCTAGGCAGCTCGCCTTCGGCCACCGCGCGCGCCGCGCGCGCCTGAATGTCGCCGAGTAGCGACGGGCGCAGCTTGACCACGCCGGGCTTGTAGGCACCATGCACATTGCCGAATGTGAAAGCGGCCATGTACCGGCCACGTTCGCCCAAACCCAGTCGGCGGGCGACTTCGAGGCCATCTTCCGGAGTGGAATACAGCTTTTCATTGATTTCGGCGGAGTGGCCGTCTTCCTCACCGCCGACCGCGCCGATTTCGATTTCGAGCACGGTGTGCGCCTTCTGCGACTTGTCGAGCAGTTCCTCGGCGATGTCCAGATTTTCCTTGAGCGGCACGGTGGAGCCATCCCACATATGCGACTGGAATGTAGGCTCCTGGCCTCGTGCCACCTGATCGGCCTCATGCGCGAGCAGAGGACGCACCCACTCATCCAGATACTGCTTGGCGCAGTGGTCGGTGTGCAGGGCGATGGTGATGTTCGGGTATTTCGCAGCCACTTCATGTGCGAAAGCCGCCAGTGCCAGCGAGCCGGTAACGCGATCATTGACCCCTATGCCGGAGACGTAAGCCGCGCCTCCCACGGAAATCTGGATGATGCCGTCGGACTCGGCGTCTGCGAAGCCCTTCAATGCGGCATTCAGCGTCTGTGAGCTGGTTACGTTGATGGCTGGATAGGCGTAACCGCCTCGGCGGGCGGCATCGAGCATTTCGGCATAGCGTTCCGGTGTTGCGATCGTCATGGCTTCATTATCGCGCGAGGCATGCCCGCTAGGCCCCGTTCTTCAACCTGTGCGCTGTGCGATTGGTCACAGCATCGCCTCGTACGAGTAGAAATTCGTCACCCATTCCGGGTTGTCGCACCTCCAGCCTCGCCCTGCGTGAGACGAAACTTCGCAGAGTAGAGGGTGTAAGGTAGTCTGTTTCCGGCGGAATCGTGCGAATGCGGAGGTGCATCATGCCTGGAATTGTTCTTATCGGTGCTCAGTGGGGCGACGAGGGTAAAGGCAAGGCTACCGATCTGATCGGCACCAAGGTCGATTACGTCGCGCGCTTCAACGGCGGCAACAACGCGGGCCATAGCGTGGTGGTCGGCGACGAGTCGTACGCCCTGCACCTGCTGCCCTCCGGCATCATCAATCCGAACCTCACCCCGGTGATCGGCAACGGCGTGGTCGTGGACCCGGAAGTGCTCTTCGAGGAGATCGACGGCTTGGAATCCCGCGGCATCGATTGCTCCCACCTCAAGGTGAGCGAGGCCGCACACATCATCGCGCCCTACCACCGCACACTCGACAAGGTGACCGAACGCTTCCTTGGCAAGCACAAGATCGGCACCACCGGCCGTGGCATCGGCCCAGCCTACGCGGACAAGATCAACCGTGTCGGCATCCGCGTGCATGACCTGTTCAACGCCGACCATCTGCACGACAAGGTGGAGGCCAGCCTGCACCAGAAGAACCAGATGCTGGTCAAGCTCTACAACCGTCGTCCGATCGACGTGGACCAGACCACCGAGGAGCTGCTGAAGCTCGGCGAACGCCTCAAGCCGTACGTGGCCAACACCGGCCTGATTCTCAACAAGGCGCTTGACGAAGGCAAGACCGTACTGTTTGAAGGCGCTCAGGCCACCATGCTTGACGTGGACCACGGCACCTACCCGTTCGTCACCTCTTCCAACCCGACCGCCGGCGGCGCCTGCACCGGCACCGGCGTGGGCCCCACCAAGATCACCCGCGTAGTCGGCGTCTCCAAGGCCTACGTCACTCGCGTGGGCGAAGGCCCATTCCCCACCGAACTGCTGGACGAGTCCGGCGAATGGCTGCGTCAGCAGGGCCACGAATTCGGCGTGACCACCGGCCGCCCGCGTCGCTGTGGCTGGTTCGATGCAGTCGTCAACCGGTACGCCTCCCAGGTCAACGGCCTGACCGACATCGTGCTCACCAAGCTCGACGTGCTCGCCGGCCTGAAGGAGATTCCGATCTGCGTGGCTTACGACGTGGACGGCGAACGTCACGACGATATGCCGACTGATCAGGCCGCTTTCGCCGCAGCCAAGCCGATTTACGAGACCATGCCCGGCTGGGATGAAGACATCTCCAACTGCCACTCCTTCGACGAGCTGCCTGCCACCTGCCAGACCTACGTCAAGCGTTTGGAAGAGCTGAGCGGCTGCCGTATCTCCGCGATCGGCACCGGTCCGCAGCGCGATCATGTCATCCAGATCAATTCGCTGGTCGACTGACCGTCTGCAACGAATTTCCCGGCTTGACTGGTAACGACGCGGCACATGATATCCGCCGGCTGATTCCGCGATTCGACCACTTGAAGTGGAAGATGGCGGCGGCCGGCATAGTCATTGGTCTGGTTTCAGGATTGCTGGTTGTCGTATACCGTCTCGGCATCGAATACGGCACGGATGCGTCCCGTTGGATATATGCGCGGATTTGCGAGACCCCGTGGCTGATTGCGCCGTGGGCGGTTGCCGCGGTGGCGGCCGCGCTAGCAATCGCGTGGATGGTCGGCAAGGAGCCGATGGCTGGTGGCAGCGGCATCCCGCAGACCAACGGCGTGGTGATATGCGGCTTGAAGATGCGTTGGCAGACGATTCTGCCAGTCCGTTTCGTCGGTGGACTGTTGGGCGCGTTGTTTGGTCTGTCGCTCGGCCGTGAGGGGCCGTCCATTCAGATTGGTGCGTCGGGCGCGCAGTGTGTATCCCACCGTTTGCGCGGCCGCCGCCGTGAGGACATGCAGGAGCATTATCTGGTCACCGCCGGTGCCGCGGCCGGCTTGTCCGCCGCGTTCAGCGCGCCGCTGTCCGGCATGATGTTCGCTTTGGAAGGGGTGCATCGGAGTTTTTCCCCTGCGATTCTGATGGGCGCCACCGCCGCATCGCTGACCGCCGATTTCGTCTCAAAATACTGTTTCGGTCTGCGTCCGGTTTTGGATTTCGGTGATATCGGTCAGCTGTCGTTGGAAGAGTATGTGTGGCTGATTCCGTTGGGATTGGTGGCCGGTTTGGTTGGTTCGCTGATGAACCGCTCGTTGCTTGGCTTCCAGACGCTGTACGGCAAACTGCCGGCATGGAGCCGCCCGATGATTGCGATTGCGATCGCGTTGCCTGTCGGCATCTGGTTGCCCGATGTGCTCGGCGGCGGCTCGAATCTGATTGATACCGCCGAACATGCGCGCGTCGGCTTGGGAATGCTGTGTCTGCTGTTCGTGGCGAAGATGCTGTTCACATCCACGAGTTTCGGCTCAGGCGCGCCTGGCGGTATTTTCATGCCGATTCTTGCGGTCGGTTCGTTGGCCGGCGGCATCTGCGGTGAAGTGTTGCATCGATTCGGTGATCTGCCATCCGACGCAGTGGCGGTGTTCGCGGTGTGCGTGATGACGGGCACGCTCGCCGCGTCCGTGAAAACGCCGATCACGTCGATTCTGTTGGCTGTGGAGATGTCTGGAACGTTGACGCACATGCTGCCGGTCGCGGCCGTCGCTTTCATCGCGCTGTTGGTGTCCGATTTGCTGCGCACCAAACCGATTTATGGGGAGTTGCTGGAGCGGTACGTGCGCGCGCAAGGCATGCAGATGGCGATCGCAAGCCATGTGGGCAGCGGCATTATGGAACTGCCATTGGAAATGGGAGCGATTGCGGACGGCAAGCGGGTGCGTGACGTGCGTTGGCCGTCTGGGTGCCTGATCATCGGCCTGCGTCGCGGCGAAAGCGAGATCGTGCCGCGCGGCGATACACGGCTGCGTGCCGGCGACTATCTGGTGGTGCTGTTCAGTGGCGAGGAGGAGCGCGAGGTGCGACCTGCGATGCGGCGGCTGTGTGATGCCCGGCTTGACTGAGCCTGGCTGAATTCGGCTGGACTCTGGATGTACGAATCTGCGGAATCGGACATCCAGGGTGCATACGTTGGCGCTCCGTGTAAACTCATATGCGTTAGGAAGGCGGCAACCGCGGCCCAGCTCGTTGTTGCACGGCCTATGGGCGGAACAACGCTGTCCGCGGAAGGCCAGTACAGGGGGAGCGCAATGGAATCGCAAGAACAATCGCCGGGAGACGTGGTGACTGCGGGTGAGGACTCACATCCCATCACGCAGGCAATCGACACTGTTGAGGTGATGCATGCTGGTGCAACCGCGCCCGCCGCTAACACCATGGATCCGCCTACGATTCCCCTGGCGCCGATGAAACGTATGCAGGCGCGGTTCAATCCGCTCGCCGACGGACTGATGTATGTTGTGGTGTTCGTCGGTGGATTTGTTGGAGTCGGCTGTCGGCATGCGTTGGATATGCTCCTGCCGTCGGTCAGCGGGACGCCATTCGTTGTGGGCACGTTTGTGTCGAATATGGTCGCCTGCTTCCTGTTCGCGATGCTGACCGAATTCATGTCGACCGCTTCGTGGCTGCGTCGCCGGGTGCGGCAGGCTGTCAGCCGTGGTGTTGGGCTCGGCTTGCTCGGTGGGCTTTCGACGATGTCCGGCGTGATGCTGGAAACGATGGAAGGTCTGCACGAGCGGCATATCGCCAGTGCGCTTGGCTATCTTGCGGGAAATTTTGCAGGCGGTTTGCTCACTGCCGCCGCCGGCGTGGTTCTGATGCAGGCACTGCTGTCACGGAGTACTCGAAAGCGGGTTCGGGGTGCGTTTTCAGCTGTTTCCGTGTCCGATTCCGCCGAATCGGACACGCAGGGCGTACGCCATGTGAAAGTGGCCGACGTGGCGCGTTCTGCCGCGCAGGCCGCAATGGAAGCCGCGCAGACGGCCCAGCAGATTGCACAGACGGGACAGGTTCCGCGAGTCGAAACGCCAACCGTGCCGCCGACCGCCAGCCAGCCTATGCAGACAGGCCGCGTTCCGCAGATTCCTCCGCTGGCCGTTCCTCAGCTGACGCAGCCGGCGCATCCGTTGCTGCGCGAGCCGGATACTCCAGACTTGGGGCAGCTGCCCGAGATTCAGCAGTCGCAGCCGATCCAGCAGCCCCAGCAGCAGTCGCAGCCAATCCAGCAGCCGGCCAACCCGCTTCCACCCAGCTTCGAGCCCAAACCGATCACTGCGGAGATTTCGCTTGTCGCCGACCCGACTACCGGGGAGGTGCGCTGATGATGTGGATGATCTGTCTGTTCGGCGGTCTGGGAGCCATGGCCCGTTACGTGCTCGACGTGTCAATTCAACAAGGCTGGAACCGCGAGAATCGAAGAACGAATCGCAACTTCCCGCTATCCACGCTCGTCATCAACGGCGTCGCCTCGCTATGCGCGGGCATCGCCATGATGTCCTACTATTCGCAATCGGTGGATATGGACACGGTCATGATGTTCGTTGTCGGATTTCTCGGTGGTTTCTCAACATTCTCCACGGCGCTCAACGAAGTGGTTTCATTGATTCGCCAGCGTCGTTTTACGCTGGCTCTGGGCTATGGAATAGCAACCGTCGCGGTGCCTCTCATTTGTGTGGCCGCCGGTTTCGGCATTGCGCTGCTTGCCAATCCGGCGTAATTTTCACGTTACACGGACGGTCGCTGAGTAACGTGAAAGAAATCTGAGCGCAACCGCCATCAAGGCCGCCAGTCCGGATGCAACGCTGATGATTGCATTCGACCAGACCAAGCCGCTGCTGAAGGCCTTCGCCTCCGCGGGAGTCGACACTAAGAAGCTGTATTTCGTTGCCGGACTGTCGAACAGGTTCGAGAGAATGTAAATGAATGTAATATTTCGTGGTAAGCACGTGAGCATACAACGATAGAACAGTGATAACGGGGAAGGTGCGATCATGGTCGGCATGCGCGATGTGGCGAAGAAGGCCGGGGTGTCTCTGAGCACCGTCTCGCTGGTGGTGAACGGCAACGGGTACGTGTCTGATGACATGCGCGAACGTGTGCGCAAAGCCATGCAAGCCCTCAATTATGTGCCGAACGAGCTTGCCCGCAATCTGTATCATGATCGTACGAATCTGGTCGGCGTCATCGTGCCCACCATCCGCCACCCGTTCTTTGCAACGTTTACCGCACATCTGCAGCATGCGCTCGCCGCGCAAGGATTACGCACTATGTTGTGCTCTACCGCAGATGAGGCGGACGGCGAAATCCAGTATGTCGACATGTTGCGTCGGCACATGATGGACGGCATCGTCATGTGTGCGCACACTTCGCATCCCGGCGATTATTGGACGTCGATTCATCGCCCGATCGTCGCGTTCGACCGTGTGCTTGGAGACGGTATTTCGTCGATTGGATCCGACCACGAGCAGGGTGGGCGATTGATTGCGCAGATGCTGATCCGCAATGGTACCAAACATGTGGTGATGATTGGCGGTCCGCGAGATCAATTCTTCGATTTGGCTGCGCGCGGAGAAGTCGAGGAAGGACCGTTCGATTTGGGAAAGACCACGTTCCCGACGGTGCGCTACTACCTCACGTTGGAACAGGAATTGACCTCCGCAGGCGTGAAATACGAGTATGTTGAAGCTGGCGAAGTGATGGATTTTGCCGGCTATCATCGTGCGGTCAGCAATGCGCTCGACAAGGTGACGATCGACGGTGTCGATGCCGTGGTCAGTTCCGATATTGGCGCGTCGTTCTGCGTGCGCGAAGCGTTGGGCCGTGGAATTTCCATTCCTGACGAGCTGCAGATCGTTGCCTACGATGGTACGTATTTGACTGATTTGGCCGGCATGAAGCTGACCGCGGTCGCGCAGGATTTCTCGGCGATCGCACAGTCGGCGGCCGACCATATCGTGCAGGCGATTGCCAATGAGGAAGTGGCCGCGGCTAACGCTTCACGCAAGAACATCCCCAAGCCGTTCGAGCCGAACGTGCTTATTCCCATGACACTGGTGCCAGGCGATACCACGCGTTGATACTGTGCGTCTTCATGCGTGTGCCCGGTGTGGATCGCATCGATTTCAGCGGCGTCCACAACCGGCGAACGCCCGTCGATAGTCGTGCTCATCATCCGACTTGTGCACATGTGTCCGATTCTGCCGAATCGGACGTCTGAGTTCCGAAAAATGTGTTCTGTGTGTCCGATTCTGGAGAATCGGTCATGTGTGATGTGAATTGGGATGTTTGGATGTCCGTTTCTGCAGAATCATCTTTGCTCTGTACTCGTTGATTCGCAAATACGGCGCATGGCTCGTCATACCGGCCATGCTCGGCGGCGCGGCCTTCCTGGCGGACTCGGTGCTGACGCCGGCCGTGTCGATTTCGTCCGCCGTCGAAGGCCTGAAGACGCTGCCGGCGTTGGAGCATCTGTTCACCGAGAACAAGGATCTGACGATGATGATCACCGCGGTGATCATCGTGATCCTGTTCGCCGTGCAGTCGCGCGGCACCGAATCGATCGGCAAGGTCTTCGGCTCGGTGGTGATGGTCTGGTTCGCGTTCCTGGCGATCGTCGGCGTGGTAGCCATCGGCAACGACTGGTCCGTGCTCGCCGCACTCAACCCGTACTACGGCATCAAGTTCCTGTTCAGTCCGAATAACGCCACCGGTCTGGCGCTGATGGGCACCGTGTTCCTTTCGACCACCGGCGCCGAGGCGCTGTACTCGGATATGGGCCACGTGGGCCGCGGCAACATCTACTTCACCTGGCCGTTCATCAAGGTGGCGCTGGTGCTCAACTACTTCGGCCAGGGCGCGTGGATGCTGCGCAACCAGAACAACCCCGAACTGGCCGACGCCGAGGGGATCAACCCGTTCTTCCAGATGATGGATCCGAACGTGCGCTATGTGGCCGTCGTGCTGTCGGTCACCGCCGGCATCATCGCCTCCCAGGCGCTGATTACGGGCGCGTTCACCATGGTCTCCGAGGCCACCGGCCTCAACTGGATGCCGCATCTGCAGGTCCGTTACCCTGCCCGTACCCGCGGCCAGCTGTACATTCCGGTCGTCAACGTGGTGCTGTGCGTGGCCACGCTGGCCGTGCTGCTGCTGTTCCGCGATTCGGAACATATCTCGGCGGCCTACGGCTTGGCACTGACCATCACGATGATCACCACCACGATCCTGCTGGGCATCTACCTGTGGCACCGCAGCAACAAGTTCGGCGCCGTTGTGTTCACCGTCGTGTTCCTGGCGATCCAGGTCCTGTTCTTCGCCGCCTCGATGGCCAAGTTCCTGCACGGCGGCTGGGTCACGCTGCTGCTCACGCTGGCGATCCTCATGATCATGTACACGTGGAACGAGGGCACCAAACTGGAGCGCTCGCAGCGTCGGCACATGATGCCGAAGGACTTCCTCCCCGCGCTGGACAAGCTGCACGGCGATAGCCGCATCCACCGGTTCGCGGACAACATCGTCTACCTGACCAGCGATCCGGACCTGAAGCGTCTCGATACGGACATCTTCTTCTCGATCTTCGCCGACCACCCCAAGCGCGCCCGCGCATGGTGGGCGGTGGCCGTCGAGACCACCGACGAGCCGTTCACCCGTGAGTATTCGGTCGAGAGCTTCGGTACCGACTACCTGTTCCGTGTGCGCATCCGCCTCGGCTTCAAGGTCTCGCAGTCCATCCCGGCCTACCTGCATCAGATCATGCACGATCTGGAGAAGACCGGCGAGCTGCCGAACCAGCAGTCGATCTACCCGAAGCTTGACGCCGATCCCGGCATCGGCACCATCCGCTACGTGGTGATCCACAAGGCGCTGATGCCCGAGTCGAAGGTCTCCGGCCGTGGCGCCCTCTCGCTGCAGATCAAGTACGCGATCCGCCGCGTGGCCGGTTCCCCGGTCAAGTGGTTCGGCCTGGCGCCGTACAACCCGCTGGTCGAGGTGCAGCCGCTGTTCGTGTCCACGCGCCGCCCGCCGCGCCTGACCCGCGTGGCCAGCCAGGCGCCCAAGCGCGAGGGCTGAGCCGGCAGGCCGAACAGCCGGTGCGAGCCGGGTGGCCTAATGGCATGTCAGGGGGCCGCGAACCGTCATCGTACGGTTCGCGGCCTTTGCATATGCGAATGATGCAGAGTGGGCGGTACTGCTTGTGAATGTAGCGGGTGGACGGGTGACGTGGTTGATGCCTTTTGCCGTATGTTCACGGTGGCTATGCGTCGGATGGGACTGTAATTCGACTTCTTGGGATCTTTTTTGCTGCAGTGGTGCGCCAAAAGGTCTCAGCCGTCTCTGCAACACGCCTTCCGGCAGTCAGTACAAGGTTGTACTACACTGGTGGCTGCCACACGGATGTCCCCGGTCGCCCGCGCCTCCGCGGTACATCGTTGTATGGATACGTGTCACGTATGCAGAGTGCATGCAGATATGTAGAAAGGAATCCCATGCCCCAGCAGGACCATCTGACCGCACGTCTCGTCGTCGATGACGATTTTGAGGTCGCTCCGGTCAACAATCGTCTGTTCGGTTCGTTCGTCGAGCACCTTGGCCGTTGCGTGTACACCGGCATCTACGAGCCCGACCACCCGACCGCCGACGAGCACGGCTTCCGCAAGGACGTCATCGACCTGGTCAAGGAACTCGGCGCCACCACCATCCGCTACCCGGGCGGCAACTTCGTGTCCGGCTACCGCTGGGAGGACGGCATCGGCCCCAAGCAGGAACGTCCCCGTCGACTCGATCTGGCCTGGCATTCCACCGAAACCAACGAATTCGGCCTGCACGAGATGGCCGAATGGCTTGAGGCCACCGGCGGCAACGAGCTGATGGAGGCCGTCAACCTGGGCACGCGCGGCCTGCAGGAGGCCCTGGACCTGCTGGAGTACGCGAACGTGCCCGGCGGCACCGAGCTGTCGGAACGTCGCCGCGCCAACGGCGCCGACAAGCCGTTCGATATCCGCATGTGGTGCCTGGGCAACGAGATGGACGGCCCGTGGCAGCTCGGCCACAAGTCCGCCGAGGACTACGGCATGCTCGCCGCCTCCGTGGCCGCCGGCATGCGCCAGATCGATCCGGATGTGGAACTGGTGGTGTGCGGCTCCTCCGCCCATGGCATGCCGACCTTCGGCAAGTGGGAGCAGACCGTTCTTGAGAAGACCTACGAGAACGTGAACTTCGTCTCCTGCCACGCCTACTACCAGCCGTTCTTCAAGGAGGACGGCACGCGCGACATGGCCAGCTTCCTGGCCTCCGGCGTGGATATGGACGGCTTCATCAAGGACGTGGCCGCCACCATCGACGCCACCAAGGCCCATCTGAAGAGCGCGCACGACGTGTACATCTCGTTCGATGAATGGAATGTCTGGTACCAGGGTGAGGAGCCGAGCAAGACCCCCGAGGGCATCGGCAACTGGCCGGTGGCCCCGCGTCTGCTGGAGGACATCTACACCGCCGCCGACGCCGTGGTGTTCGGCGATCTGATGATCACGCTGCTCAAGAACGCCGACCGCGTGCGCGCCGCCAGCCTGGCGCAGCTGGTCAATGTCATCGCCCCGATCATGACGGAGCCGGGCGGCCCGGCCTGGCGCCAGACCACGTTCCACCCGTTCTCCGTGACCGCGCGCCTGGCCAAGGGCGGCACCGTGCTGGAGCCGAAGCTGTCCGCCGGCACCGTGGATACGCCGCGCTATGGCGAGGTCGACGGCGTGAACGCCGTGGCCGTGCGCTGCGCCGACGGCTCGCTCGCCGTGTTTGCGGTGAACCGTTCGCTCGAGGCGACCGCCGAGTTCGAGATCAGGCTGCAGGACGGCGCGCAGCCGGCATCCGTCGAGGCGCAGACGCTGCACGACGACGATCTGTTCGCCGCGAATACGCTCTACGACCAGAACCGTGTGACCCCGCACGCCAACGGGTCGGCCATGTACGATGCCGAGTCCGGCGTGGTCCGCGTCTCCCTGCCGCCGGTGAGTTGGACCGCCCTGCACATCAAGTGACGCGATGGGCCGCGCGGTCCGTTCCGGAGAAGGACGGATCGCACGGCCCTTGCTTCCCGGGCCGGGCGGAAGGGACCGGACCGGCCGGGGAAAACGCGTTATGCTGGAATCAGACGGGCGTTCCGCCTGAACCGTGCGGAACATGCCCGATGGTGCGACGAGAGGGGTGCTGTGGCGAAACGGGTGACCATCACCGACGTGGCGCGCGAGACGGGCGTCTCCATCAAAACGGTGTCGAATGTGCTGAACAACACCGGCAGTATGCGCCCGGAGACGCGCCAGCGTGTCCAGGATGCCATCGAACGCCTCGGATACCGCGTTAACGTGTCCGCCCGCGCCATGAAAACCGGCGGCACGAAGCTCATCGGACTGGCCATCACCGATTTCTGCCAGCCGTTCATGCCCTATCTCGCCGACAGCATCGTGGCGGCGGCACGTTCCCGCGGGTACGCGGTGATCACCGATACCTACAACAGCGCCGGCGGCTTGGCGCAGGCGATCCCGGAGACGAAGAAGCTGGCCGCGGACGGCTGGATTTTCTTCATGGGCTCGCCGATCACGGATCGCACGATACTGCACCAGCCGTATCCGTTGGTGATTGTGGGCGATTACGATACGCAGGGACTGGCCGATTGGGTCACGATGCCGAACGTGGAGGCCGTACGCACCGCGGTGGGGGCGCTGCTGGATTCGGGATGCCGTAGGATCGCGTTGATCGGCGGCACCGCGGAGAACGCATGCCCGGATGCCGACCGCGAGTCGCGGCCCGAAACCACCAGCACGATGCGTACCCGCGGCTATGTGTTGGCCCATGAGGAGCGTGGCCTGCAGGTCGATTGGCGGCTGGTCCGTAACGCGGATTGGGTGCAGTCCGGCGGCCGCGATGCGGTGGCGGGGCTGTTGGACGATCCGGATGCGCCGCGTCCGGATGCGGTCATGTGCCTGAACGACGCGCTCGCCATCGGGGTGATTCATGAGCTGCAGCGGCGCGGCGTGCGCGTGCCGCAGGATATGCAGGTCATTGGGTTCGACAACGTGCCGGATGCCGAGTACTGCATGCCCGGATTGACGACGATCGACCCGCATGTGGATGATTACGCGCGACATGCCGTGGATATGCTGATCGCGCGCATCGAGGGGTCGGCGGATCCGTTCCGCACGTATGTGACCTCCTACGATCTGGTGCGTCGTGCCTCGACGTGTTGACGGCCCGGCGTTCGCCTGGACATGGGTCTGTGACGGGCTGCTGTCGCCTCTCCCGTGGCGTATTCCGGGAGAGGCGACATGCGGGCTAGGATCGGAGCAGCACCTCCGTCAGTGCTTGACGGACGGCGCTCGGCATATGCGAATCGGAGCAATCTTCCATGTCCGGCCCGCTGACGTGCTCGAGTGAATCCATCGTGGCCAATGCGTCGATGCCGTTCTCCGCTATGGCGGCATAAGCCTGTTCCTTGGTCAGATATCGCATTTCGGCATGCCGAAGGATGTCGAAGACGTCTTCCATGCGGGGATCGGGGGCCATCGTCGTGTCGCCGATGGTGACACGTATCTCGCTGCGGGTGGATACGTCGGCGACCGTTACCTGCAATGTGAGGGTTTCGGCATCATACCGGCGATCCGAATCGACGGATGCGCCGTCGGCCTGTACGGATATGTCGCTGTCGGTAATGCCTCGGAACAGGAAATCCCATGTTCTCCGGGCCGGCAGAGCGTGAACGTCTCCCTGGGCTGGCGATACCGTGAGTGCGGATGTGGCGCCGTCCTTGCGCCATCGATAGGTGATCGCGGTGGTCGCCGGGGTGATCTGCCGAGAGTAATGTCCCGAATCCTCCATCAGCGTGAAGTCGCCGTCCGCTCCGGGGAAGACGATGATCTCCAGATGCTGCGGGTTGTCGACGGAGTTGATGGAATCCCCCTCGGACAGGGGCTGCATCGGCACGATGCCGCCGGCCTTCGCGAACACGGGAATTCCGTCGAGCGGACGCCAGACGGTCATGCGCCGTCCGTTGGGCGAAGACGCGCTATACCGGCGCCCGGTGAAGAAGTCGAACCAGTCGCCCTGCGGCAGCCATACGTCGGCCTTGCCCCGTCGGGAGGATTTATCCATCGGTTCCGTGATGGGCGCGGCCAGCAGTTCGGTGCCGAACATGTATTCGTTGGGAACGTGGTATGCGGCGTCGATGTCGGGCGATCCCCAATACATGGGCTCCACCAGGGGAAGGCCTGTCCGGGATGCGCGCCAGTTCATGGTGTGGAGGTACGGAATCATGCGATGGCGCAGGCGGAGCGCATCGTCCATGATCGCACGGAGGGGGTGCGGATGTTTTTTTGGACGGTCAGGCGGCCAGTCCAAGACTTCTGCGGTATTGCACGGGGCTCATCCAGTCCAGTGACTTCTTGATCCTGGTTTCATTGTAGTGGGTCAGGTAGGCGGCCAGGCGTTCGCGGAACTCCTCGTAGCCCACGCCCCTCCAGTCCCGCCCGTAGAATAACTCGTTCGAAGAACCCCTCGGCGGCCGCGTTGTCCGGGCTGCATCCCTTGGCGCTCATCGACCGGATCAGCCCGTGCTCCTCGCAGATGCGGATCCATTCGTCCCACCGGTAGTGGCAGCCGCGGTCGGAATTAAACCGACATCGGTTTAACTCGGATTAAGCCGGGTTTGTTGTTAAGCCGGGGAACGGTTCGGGGTCTTGGTGGCTGG
>OGCN01001756.1_pt1 | contig 26548 bp, 17 predicted proteins | sample 1570181 | NCBI WGS metagenome assembly OGCN01 (sample SAMEA4370584, study PRJEB24528) | human gut metagenome | reverse complement strand
CTTAGGCTCTTTCAACGTTTCCGGATCTTAAGCAGGAAGTACATACGTACATTTTCTTAGCTCCGCCTTCAGTTTTAACCTTAACGGATTTCACGTTTGATTTCCACATCTTATTGGATCTTCTATGGGAATGACTCACATTATTTCCGAAATGAGCACCTTTTTCACAAATTGCGCATTTAGCCATGATAGCACCTCCTTGACGCTTTTTTTCAACAGTTCATATTCTAACAGATGGAAAAACATTTTGCAAGCAAAAAAAGGAAAATTTTAAAACAATTTAAAATAAATTTGCTATTTGCGTGGATGCGTGCTAAAATTGGACATTGTGTTATGAATGAAAAAAGGGTATAATATGGTATATACATTTTGAAAATCAAATTAATGGAGGTAAACCATATGAAGGGACGTATAGATTCCGGCCTTGGCCAGATCATTATTGATACGGATGTAATCGCGACTTATGCAGGAAGCGTTGCAGTAGAATGTTTTGGTATTATCGGTATGGCCGCTGTCAGCATGAAGGACGGCCTTGTAAAGCTGCTCAGGAGAGATTCCTTACAGCATGGTATAAATGTTAAGATCACAGAAGATAATAAGATTCGCCTTGATTTTCATGTAATCGTGGCGTACGGTGTGAATATCAGCACTATTGCAGATAATCTTGTAAACAATGTGAAATATAAAGTCGAGGCTTTTACAGGAATGGAGATTGAGAAAATCAACATTTACGTAGAAGGTGTTCGTGCAATAGATTAGGATTAGAGGAGGAAACTTGTGGTGGATAGACAGACCATAGATGCCAAGATACTTTCCAGAATGTTTCTGGCAGGAGCCAAGAACCTGGAAGCGAAGAAAGAATGGATCAACGAGCTGAATGTATTCCCGGTTCCGGATGGAGATACCGGTACGAATATGACAATGACTATTATGTCAGCTGCATCAGAGGTAAGCAGTCTTACAGATCCTGATATGGAGACACTCGCCAAGGCTATTTCGTCCGGTTCCCTGCGTGGAGCCAGAGGTAACTCAGGCGTTATTCTTTCCCAGCTTCTCAGAGGCTTTACCAAGGGAACCAAGGGACATAAAGAAATGGATGCAGTTGTGATCGCAGCTGCTATGGAGAAGGCTGTAGAGACTGCATACAAAGCGGTTATGAAGCCGAAGGAAGGTACCATTCTTACAGTAGCACGTGAGGCTGCAGTAAAGGCTGCTGAGATTGCAGAGGAATCTGCGAATCTGGAGCTTTTCTTCCGTGCCATTTTCGAGCATGCTGAGAAGACACTTGCCCGCACACCGGAAATGCTTCCTGTCCTGAAAGAAGCAGGTGTAGTAGACTCAGGCGGACAGGGACTTCTGGAAGTTTTCCGTGGTGCATTTGATGGTTATCTTGGAAAAGAAATCGACTATTCTGCATTTGAGAAAGTATCTTCCGGTCCGGCAGTGACCAGGATTTCCCAGCAGGCAGAAGCAGATATCAAATTTGGATATTGCACGGAGTTCATCATTCTTTTGAACAAGCCTCTTCCGGACGAGGAGCTTCACAGCTTCAAGGAGTTCCTTACATCAATTGGTGATTCCATTGTACTGGTAGCAGATGATGAAATCGTGAAGGTACATGTACACACCAATCATCCTGGCCAGGCATTCGAGAAAGCGCTTACCTACGGTGCACTTTCCCGCATGAAGATTGATAACATGCGTGAGGAACACCAGGAGAAGCTGATCAAGGATGCCGAGAAGCTTGCACGGGAGCAGGAAGAACAGGAGAAGAAGGAAGCTGCTGTGAAAGCCGCCAAAGAGCATAAGAAATACGGATTTATCAGTGTTTCCGTCGGAGAAGGACTCTCCACCCTGTTTAAAGAGCTGAATGTAGATTATATCATCGAGGGCGGTCAGACCATGAACCCAAGTACAGAGGACATGCTCAATGCCATCGCTGAAGTAAATGCAGATACTATTTATATTTTCCCGAATAATAAGAATATTGTACTTGCTGCAAACCAGGCGAGAGACCTTACCGAGGACAAAGAGATCGTGGTAGTTCCTACCAAGACGATTCCGCAGGGAATCACAGCTCTGATCAGCTTCCAGCCGGAAATGAACGGAGAAGAGAATCTGGAAGCCATGATGGAGGCTGTATCCATGGTGAAGACCGGACAGGTAACATACGCAGTCCGCGACACCAGACTGGATGAGAAAGAAATCCACGAGGGCGATATTATGGGAATCGGTGATCACGGAATTCTTGCAGTAGGCAAGGGACGTGAGAATGTTGCCAAAGAGATGGTGGCAGCTATGGTAGACGAGGATTCTGAGGTGATCAGCATTTACTACGGTGCTGAGACCACAGAAGAGGATGCCGAGAGCCTTGCTGCAGAGCTGGAGGAAGCATATCCGGACTGCGAAGTAGAGGTAAATATGGGTGGACAGCCGATTTATTATTACATTATTTCTGTTGAGTAATGAATGTTACTGTTCACTGATAACGTTCCGCGAGGTGTTTTTTGTGAACAAAGTTCACAGAAAACCCGAGAATTAAGTTTGCGCAGCAAACGCTACTTCTTGTGCTTGTCACAAGAAGGTTCGTTTTTCTGTGCATCGCGAAGCGCGTTACTGGTCACGGAGTGAACAGTAACTAATGAATAGCTGCAGGGCGGCGAGTGATAAAGAGATGGAAGACAGGGTGGAAGATTTCCGCCCTGTCTTCTTTAACAATAAACATAGGCTCATTGGTAATATTAAGTTTTTTGCGCACCGTGAAGCTGTTATTGAGTTCGAAGTGGTTAGCATGTGCAAAGTGAAATAAGTATGGAAAATTGGCAGTCTTTGTTGTAAAATAATGAGAACGCTTTTCGGGCAAATGAAGAAAGACCCGGAAACAGAGATGAATGGTCAGAAAGAGGGGAAAAACAGTGGCAAAGCTTCTTCGGGAACTAAAAGGAGTAGGAGAAAAGACGGAAAAACTATTTCAGAAGATCGGTATCACCACAACAGATGACCTGCTCCATTACTATCCAAGAAATTACGACTCATATGAGGCACCGGAGGAAATTGGTTCTTTGAAGGAGAACTCCGTGGTGTCTGTTCGTGGAACTGTCACTGCCGGAGTCTATGTAAACAGGATTCGTAATCTCCAGGTGATCTCCGTCACTGTGGCAGATACCACCGGAAGACTTCCTGTGGTATGGTTTAATGCCCCCTACTTAAAAAATACCCTGAAAAAAGGCAGCTGCTTCATTTTCCGCGGCAAAATCTCCAGAAAAAAAGGTCACCTGGAGATGGAGCATCCGGAGATTTTTACTCCGGCGGCTTATGAGGAAATCCTTCACAGCATGCAGCCCATATACGGACTTACTGCAGGGCTTACAAACAAACTGATAATCAAGCTGATGCACCAGATCCTGGATGAACAGAGCCTGCAGACAGAATTTCTCCCAGATGAGATTAAGGAATTTTATCACCTGGCAGATGATAATTATGCCATCTCTACTGTCCATTTTCCAGGCAATATGCAGGAACTTCTGGCGGCGCGAAAACGCCTTGTGTTTGACGAATTTCTTTTGTTTATTCTGGCAGTACAGATCTTGAAGGGAAAAACAGAAGAAGCTCCCAATGCTTTTCCCATGAAGCCGGTATGGACCACAGAACAGGTTATGGAAGGTCTTCCTTATCATCTGACAAAGGCACAGCTAAACGCCTGGCATGAGATCGAAAGAGACCTTTGCGGGCATACCCTTATGTCCCGGCTGGTTCAGGGCGACGTTGGAAGCGGAAAAACGATTCTGGCTTTTCTGGCAATGATCCTTACTGTGGAAAATGGCTATCAGGCAGCATTGATGGTGCCCACAGAGGTACTTGCAAATCAGCATTTTGAAGCATTTACGAAATTGATGGAGGAACAGGAGATTTCATCCTGCCATCCGGTTCTTCTTACTGGCTCAACCACCCAGAAAGAGAAAAGAAGAATCTATGGAGAAATTGCATCCGGGGAGGCAAATGTGATCATTGGAACTCACGCCCTGATCCAGGAAAAAGTGGTGTACGAGAATCTTGGCCTTGTGATCACCGATGAGCAGCATCGCTTTGGCGTGAAGCAAAGAGAGGCGCTGACCACCAGGGGAAATGCACCGCATGTGCTGGTTATGAGTGCCACTCCCATCCCCAGAACTCTTGCAATCATTGTATACGGGGATCTGGATATTTCCATTATAGATGAGCTTCCTGCCATGCGTCTCCCGATTAAGAACTGTGTAGTTGGCACATCTTATCGCCCGAAAGCCTACTCCTTTATAGAAAGGCAGGTGCGGGAAGGGCGCCAGGCATATGTGATTTGCCCTATGGTAGAAGAAAGTGAGGGGGCAGACGGGGAAAACGTGACGGACTATACAGCACGGCTGAGGGAGATTTTCCCATCAGACATCACCATTGGAATGCTCCATGGAAAAATGAAGCCCAAGGAAAAGAACGGGATCATGGAACAGTTTGCAAGGGGAGAAATCCAGGTGCTGGTGTCTACTACAGTAGTGGAAGTAGGTGTAAATGTGCCAAATGCTACGGTGATGATGGTAGAAAATGCAGAGCGGTTCGGACTTGCACAGCTCCATCAGCTGAGAGGGCGTGTTGGACGTGGAGCGTATCAGTCTTACTGTATTTTTATGCAGGGAAATGAAGAGGAAGAGACCTCCAGAAGACTGGAGATTTTGAATAAATCGAATGATGGATTTTTTATAGCAGGGGAGGATCTGAAGCTTCGGGGACCGGGAGATCTGTTTGGAATCCGTCAGAGCGGACAGCTGGAGTTCCGGATCGGAGATATTTATCAGGATTCAGATGTACTGAAAGCTGCCAGTGACGCCGCAGGAGGAATTCTGGAGCTTGACAGGGAGCTGGAGCTGCCCCAGCACGAAAAATTGAAAGAAAGATTGAATGCTTATATGAAATATGACCTTGAGAACCTTGGTTTGTAAGGTTTTGCAGGGAAATAGATGACGAAAAAAATAAGAAAATCCATCCTTTTTTTGGTAATAACTGTGCAAGAAAACAAAAATTATCAGGATTTTAAGATTTGTACCCGAGGATTTCCTAAAATTAACAGGTTTTGTTTGTATACTTTTACCTATGAATTCAGAGAAATGGTTTGTCAAGGGGGATTTTATCAGAACTTGCAAAAAAAAATGATTCGTAGTATTCTATCATAGAAGCGAAAACGAAGATTATATTCACCGTCAAGGAGGCTATTATAATGGCTACGAAGAGAACTACAAAAAAGGCAGAAACAATGGCGGCCAAGAAGGCTGCTAAGACTGTAGCTGAGGTTAAAGCTACAGCTGCAGCAGAGGTAAAGGCTGAGCCAAGTAAGGCAGAGGCTGTTAAGACAGCTGTTGTTGAGACTGTGAAAGCGGCTACAGAGACTGTTAAGGCTGCTACTGAGAGTGTTAAAGAGACTGCGAAAGAGGCTGTTAAGGAGACTGCAAAGGCTCCGGCTAAGACAGCTGGGAAGGCAGAGGCTAAGAAGCCTGCTGTTAGAAGAACTGCTAAGAAGGCTGCTGTTGCAGCTGAGGAGATTTTTATTCAGTATGCAGGCAAGGAATTTACTACTAAGGATGTAGTAGCAAATGTGAAAAAGGCCTGGACAGAGATGACCGGAAAGAAAGAAGAAGATATCCAGGATATTAAAGTTTACGTTAAGACTGAAGAGAATAAGGCATATTATGTAGTAAACGGTGAAGCAGAGGGACATTACGTAGAACTGTAATTTTCCCTATATGAATGGCTTCAGGGAGTGTGTGAGTGCGTTCCCTGAAGCCTTTTTGATTTCGAGGGACGTGAGAGGAAGTGGGTGCCGTCTGGGGGCGGTGCCGAAATGGGGTGTCTGGCTCCGCCGCCTAGTGATCTATAAAATTGCAAACTCGCCCTTGCAGGGCTCAGACAGTGCAATTTTATAGATCGCTATGCTCGCCAGACGCCCCATTTCGGCAATGCCCCCAGACGGCACCCACTTCCTCTCACTGGTTACTGGGAAGGGACGGCGGCTGCAGGCAGCGCCTGGGGATAGGAAAAATTGTATAGGGTGGAGAAAAGTTGTGCAGGACAGTGCTTAGTGTGGGGAAATAAATTGCTGGACAAAAGGGGGTAAATAGGATAAAATATTTAGATATAGACAGGAGTAGCCCCTTGATTTGACAAGGGGTCTTTTTATGAAAGGAATAAAGTATGTTTAATGAGATTGATTTCAGTAAGATAGATACGGGTATTACACCGCCTCAGGATGATACAGAGCGTCAGTATTATTATATGGCGAAGCTGGCTGAGATGGTGGCTTTGAGGGAGCGGGAGCTGGGACGGCGGATTACTTATTGTCTGCAGACGTTTGGATGTCAGATGAATGAGAAGCAGTCTGAGGTTGTCGCAGGGATTATGGATGAGATTGGATTTAAGAGACAGGAAACAGAGGATGCGGATGTTGTGATTTATAATACCTGTACGGTTCGTGAGAATGCCAATCTTAAGGTGTATGGCCGTCTTGGTAAGCTGCATAGTCTGAAGAAGTCTAATCCGGATATGAAGATTGTTTTGTTTGGGTGTATGATGCAGGAGAAGCAGGTTGTGGATAAGATCCAGAAGGATTATCCATTTGTCAATCTGGTGTTTGGAACCCATAATATTTTTAAGTTTGCAGAGTTGTTTTATGAGATGGAGAATCTTGACAGCCAGCTGATCGATATCTGGGAGGGTACGGACAAGATTGTGGAGGAGTTGCCTACAGAGCGTAATTATTCTTTTAAATCTGGCGTGAATATTATGTTTGGATGCAATAATTTCTGCAGCTATTGCATTGTACCTTATGTAAGAGGGCGTGAGAGAAGCCGTGAGCCGGAGGCGATTGTGAAAGAGATAGAGGCTCTGGTGGCGGATGGCGTTACAGAGGTTATGCTTCTGGGACAGAATGTAAACTCTTATGGAAAGACTTTGAAGGATCCGGTGACGTTTGCACAGCTTCTTGAGAAGGTGGAGCAGATCGAGGGACTGAAGAGAATCCGGTTTATGACTTCTCATCCGAAGGATCTATCTGATGAGCTGATCGAATATATGAGTAAGAGCAGGAAGGTGTGCCATCATCTGCATTTGCCTATGCAGTCTGGCAGCAGCCGTATCCTGAAGATCATGAACCGGCATTATGATAAGGAGAAGTATCTGGGACTGGTGGAGAAAATCCGTACAGCGGTGCCGGATATTTCCCTGACTACAGATATTATTGTAGGTTTCCCGGGTGAAACTGAGGAGGATTTTCAGGAAACTCTGGATGTAGTGGAGAAATCTGATTTTGATACTGCATTTACCTTTATCTATTCCAAGAGAAGCGGCACTCCTGCGGCGAAGATGGAGGATCAGGTTCCGGAGGATGTGGTGAAGGATCGTTTTGACCGCCTTCTGAAGCTGGTTCAGGAGAAAGGAAGAGAAGTTTCTTCCAGATTCCAGGGCGAAGTTCAGGAAGTTCTTGTTGAGACGGAGAGCAAAGAGAAGGGGATTTTCACAGGAAGAACCCAGTACAACCTGCTGGTTCATTTTCCGGGAACCCCGGATCTTCTTGGCAAGTATGTGAAGGTGCGTCTGGATACCTGTAAAGGCTTCTATTACATGGGAACAAGAGTGGAGGATTAAAGCACCTGCCGAAGATTTATATATCAGATTTTTTGATTCTGTAATCCTGACTATGAATAAAAAGCAATATTTGGCAAAAAGGCTACTGTCACTCCGTGACCAGTAACACGCTTTGCGATGCGCAGAAATCATGTATTCGCATGATTTCGCGCTGAGATCCCCGGGTTTCCTGTGAACTTTGTTCACAAAAAACACCTCGCGGAACGTTACCATTGAACCGTAAAGTAAAAAGCGCAAATAATATAAATAATTACAAAAAAGGTTGCATTTTTGTGATAAATAGTGCAATATTATTATATTGAACACTCGTGGGAAAGGCGGCACCTGTAATGTTTAAAGGGCTGTGCAGGAAATTTTATGCATTGTTGAGGAAAGAAGCAGTTCATGAGAATGAGCCTCAGCGTATATTGTTCCTTCTCAGAATTATATTGTTGATTCTGGGACTTTATTTTCTGATCATTCCGTTAGTATTCTGCATTGTGGGACCGAAGACAGAGGTCTGGACAGGATATATTTTCGCAGCAATGGCGGTTGCTGCTTTTTATGCAACATACCGGTTGAAGGTACACACCAGTGTGCTTGTCTGCAGCAGTCTGCAGCTGGCATGGATAATTGTGTTTGTGATTCTCTATGGATGGGACTGCGGTATTCAGCATCTGATGTTTGAGATGCTGGTACTGGTATATTTTGCTGTCTACAATTCTCTTGTGTATAAGATCAGCTATACAGTAGTTCTGTTTGCAGTACGATTCAGTCTGTTTTTGTACTGCAGGGTAAATATTTCTGTTTTTGCCCTGACAGAAACGGCTACAGTTGTATTACAGATCATAAATACCATTGTGACGTTTGTGCTTATGGCTGTAGCGTGCAGTATGTTCAGCTCCAATGTGGAATCTGCGGAGAAGAAGCTGGTGCTGTATAATGAGCAGTTGAAGAAACAGGCAGGGACCGATCCGCTGACAGGTTTGTGGAACCGCCGTCAGATGATACAGTACATTACGGAGAAGCGCAGGAAAGAGCCTGTTATGGCGTTTACCATTGGTATGGGCGATATTGATTTCTTTAAGAGAATTAATGACCACTGGGGACATGACTGCGGAGATGCGGTACTGGTATGGATCACACAGCACATGAGCCGGGAACTGGGTGAGCATGCCAAATTGTGCCGCTGGGGAGGCGAAGAATTCATCTTCTTTTTCCCGGATATGAACGGAGACGAAGTATGCCTTATGCTCAACACTTTTCGCATGAAGCTGGGCAACGATCTGTTTGACTGGAGGGGAGAATGGATTCCGGTTACTATGACGTTTGGCGTGGAGGAGAATGATTTCAAGTCCAATATAGACACCTTGCTGAAAAATGTGGATGCGAAACTTTATATGGGCAAAGAACAGGGAAGAGACCGGGTGATCTATTAAACTCACCGGGTCTTTTGTCGAATTAACAACAGTAATAAGCAGGAGAATAAAACTTGTATGTATACAGTTGAAGAAATAAAAAATAAAGTAAAAACAGGAACCTGGACAAAAGAGGATGTGGCACGCTGTGTGGAGGAGCTGAAGCAGATATCGGATTTTACTGTTTATACAGAAGAAATCTATTATATAAGTTATGGGATTTTTGCCTATAATTTTCGGGAATATGCCTATCCTCTGATCGAAATCTGCCGGGAGGCCGGAGTTCACATGGAGCGTTCCAAGGAGAAATCCAGACTTTATCTTGCCCTGGTAAGACTTTATTTCTGCCTTGGTTTTCCCCCGAAGATTGTGGAATATGGCCTGAAATATGCCAATTCCGGATTTACCTTAAGATCCCCTCTGAAATCTGTTTATAACACTATCGTAGCCGCTTTTTCAGACTGTGGACTGTTTTTTGAGGCGGATTTTTATCTGGAGAAAATGATGGATATTTCCAGACTGGATCCCTGTGACAGCAGTGTGGATTTCTGGAATTCGGATACTTTAAATGAGCTGGTCTATTATGACAGCAAGGTTTACGTGAAGCTGGGCATGGGAGATGTTGCAGGCGCGGAGCAGGCGGCAGTGGATATGCAGGCGATTCTTACAGAACGGGAGATTCCTGAAGATGGCAGAGCCTTTTTCCTGCTTCAGAAGGAATTTACGGACTTGTATCTTCGCCTTTACCAGCAAAAAGACAAGGCGGTCATTGCGGAAGAATTTAACAGCTATATGAAGAAAATGGAAGCCGGGGAGGGTGCCAGGGATACCTTAAGCTTCTGCGTCTGCTATTTCGGAGAGTTCCTTCAGGTAATGGCGGAGGAAGAACGCTGGGACGATATTATACGTATTGGCAGCTACATTAAGAATGCCCGGAATTTCAGCGGAAGCTTCTGTCCGGTTTATAAGCTTATGCGCACGGCTGCATACGGAAGTGACCGGGAAGAGCTTCGGAGACAGATACCGGAATTCGAGAGAATGTATCTGGAGTCTCTGGAGCAGGAGAAGGAGAATTACGACCAGATGGTACGTCTCCTTACCCGTGAGGAGCTTCGGATTGAACGCCTGAAGGTGTCCATGGAGAAGGATGCCCTTACCGGCTGTCTGAACCGTGCGGCTTTTGACCACAACAGCAAGCGCTTTATGAAGAATCATAAGAAGGGCAGCCTTGTATTTATTGACCTGGATTATCTGAAGCTGATCAATGACTGCTATGGCCATGAAAACGGAGACCGTTACCTGGTGTGTTTTGCAGAGAATATGAAGTGTGCTATGGACAGGCAGGATCTTCTGTACCGGTATGCAGGAGATGAGTTCCTTATTTTGTCTGCACTGGAGCCGGAGCAGATCCAGGAACGGTTAAACGAAATTCTGGAAAAGAGCCCGATCCATTTTGATATTAACGGAGAAATCCGCAACATCAGCTTTTCCTATGGCATTGTGGCATTTGAGGAAAAAAAGGGAAAAATCGCAGATTTGGTGAAGGAAGCGGATCAAAGAATGTATCAGTGCAAGAGCCGGAATCATGAGCGTATTTCCAAAAGAGGTGCGGCGGAATGATCACGCGGGAAAATATTATTCATTTTTACACCAAATACAAAGAAAATCTGAAGACGGAAGATCAGATTCAGGAGAATCTGCTGAAGGCAGAAGACCAGGAGGCGTGGATCGAAAATCTGAAGAACAAATCCAGAATGATGCGCAGGCTTTACATTGAGAATGAGGCACTTCTGAATCTGTATATCCGCCCCTTCCTTGACGGGGAGGCGAGCCTGAACGAGGAACTGGCGAGAGAATTTCTGCATCAGATCCGCATGGCCGATGAGGAGGGCTATGAGGATAACCTTGCCATGCTGGAAATTCTGGAGCTTCTGGATGGATATTTTCAGAAAAGTGATGATCTGGACTCTTATATCTGGACCCTGAATCTTCTGGGAAATTTTTATAACCGTCCCTTCAGTGATGAAGATGGAAAGAAAGGAGCCATGTATTTTGACAGACTGCGGGCACTTTCTTCCAGATATTTTGAGATTGAGGATTTTGACGTAAGGAAGCGAATCCTTTTTTCCTATTATAATTTTCCGATCGTGTTGATGAACTTTAACCTGGACACGTCCAAGGAGCTTTTGCAGTACATTGATGAGGCACTGGAATTTTATAATGATGAGAAAGTCCGGGAATTAGACGGAGAGAGGTTTGATTTTGATGAACTGATCGAAGAACTGAATTATGATCTTCTTGGAAATTCAGTCCTGAGATTTACCGTGAGGGAGATTGATCCGGAGCTTCTTTCCAGAGCATCCCGGGTTCTGGAAGAATATTATCAGCGTGAGCTTGAGAAGAATCCGGAGCCCTACGAAATGCTGGATGAAATATACTGTAATTATAAGTCCTGTCTGTTCTATTAGGGTAAGATAACCTGCACAGAGCTTCTGGAGGATTACCGGAAATTCTGTGAACACAGTATGGAGCATGACGATCTGGACAGCCAGGAGGGAGTGTCTTTTTCTGACAGCCGCTATTTTCAGGTTGCGATCAACCATCTGCCGACGATTTTGGAATTGTTGGAGAAATATGCGGATGAATATCACGGAGCACCAGATCTCCGTGATTTTTGTGTATCCAATTATGTGCATGCTATTCGCAGGCTGTCCAGGACAGAAAACGATACCTTTGTGAATGATGTAGTATGGCGTTCTCTCAGGGATGTGTTGAAATATATTACCGGAGATGAAATAAACACCCTGGTTCTTATGCAGATCATGGTAAGCCGGGATGAAGGCACTGCCATGCACAGTGCAATGGTGGAGCAGATTGCCAGGCGAATTCTGAATGTAGTGATGAAAAAGCGGCCGGAGCTTCTGATTGGAACCTTTGGTTATGAGAATGTGGTGGAAGTGCTGGAAAATCAGGAGACGATTCTGGACTATGTTTCCCAGTCTGCACAGCTTCTGGATATTGGAATGATCAGACTTGCATCTATTGTGAACAAGCAGTCACGGCAGCTGACACAAAGGGAAAAGAATGGTATTCTCAGCCATCCCTGTGAAGGGGCTAAATTCGTCGAGGAGATTCCGGCTCTTCGCAAATATCGGGATGCTGTTCTGGGACATCACAAATCCTGGGATGGAAAAATAGGATATCCGGCAGATTTTGACAATACCAGGTCAAATGAGCGTATTCTTATTGAAATACTGCATATCAGCGATTGTCTGGATGCAGCCACTGACTTTGTGGGACGAAGCTATAAGAATGCCAAGAAGCTGGAACAGGTAGCGGAGGAGTTTTCCTGGGGAAAGGGTTCTGTTTATTGTCCGGAGCTGGTGGAGTTTCTGGAAGAGGACAAAGAACTGCAGGCAGATCTCAGATATCTGCTGGGAGCGGGACGCATCCGTACCTGTTATTCGGTATATGGCAAGGCAGTAGATCAAACTGAAATAGAAGAGAGCAGGTTGTTCACAGATATTGAAAACTGGGAAGCCAGCAGCCGGAAGCAAAGTGATGAAGAGGGAGATACGATTCTCGATTTCCTTCACAAAAGCGGAAACGAGAGCCGTCAGCTTCTTGGAGCACTGGCAAGGAATTCTCTGATCATTTTGTATGTGGATATGATGTCTGGCGAATACAAGGTATACTACCGCGGAAACCAGAGACTTCTGGATAAAAAGATTCCGGACGGTTATTATGGAGACTTCCTGAAAGAATATCTGGCGCCAAACTGCGAACCGGGTGATTGGGAAAAAGTACGGCTGAAAATCAGACTGTCAGAGCTTTCCCATATATTTCTGGAGCAGGAGGGCAGCTATGAGTGTGAAGCCCGGATCAGGGCAAAAGATGCTTACCGCTGGGTGCGGTTCCAGTTTATCTGTCTGGACGAGGAAAATGTTATGCCTGGCATGATGACTGTGATCGCGACAGATGTTCAGGAAAGCCACAGCAGAAATGAACAGCTGATGAACAGTCTGAAGGAGGCATATCAGTCTGCAGAAGAGGCAAACAAGGCAAAAAGCATTTTCCTCAGCAGTATGTCCCATGACATCCGCACTCCTATGAATGGAATACTTGGTATGACCCAGATCGCCATGAATCATCTGAACGATCCGGCACGTATTCTGGATTGTCTTCAGAAGATCGACGATTCTTCCAGACACCTTCTGGAGCTGATCAATGAGGTTCTGGATATGTCGAAAATTGAGAGTGGGGATACGACGCTTCATGAGGAACCACTGTACCTGAGCAAAACCATGAAAATTGTGGATGGAGTATGCCGTCAGGCAGCTGTTGATAAACAACAGATTTTCGATATGGATATAGAAGAAATCCGGGACGATCATGTGCTGGCAGATCCGGTAAGACTCAGGCAGGTTTTGATCAATCTGATTTCAAATGGAGTGAAGTACACGCCTGAGCATGGATGTGTGCAGGTAAAGGTAACCCAGGGCAATAGCTTTGCAGAGGGCAAAGCAAGATATTCTTTTGTGGTGAAGGATAATGGAATCGGAATGTCGGAAGAATTTCAGAAGAAGCTGTTTGAGCCTTTTTCCCGTGAAGATAACAGCATGACAAATGCTACCCAGGGAACAGGACTGGGACTTTCTATTGCCAAGTCTATTATTGCGCAGATGGGTGGAAGTATTGAGGTAAAGAGCATTCAGGGAAAAGGTACGACGTTTCTTGTGCGGCTGGATCTGAAGCTTGTGGGAGAAGAGAAGGAGGCTGACCAGGCCTTACTGGCAGCAGAGGCTGGTGAAGAGAAGGAAAAGGATCCGGGCTTTTTGAAGGGTCGCAGGATCATGCTGGTGGAGGACAATGAGCTGAACCGGGAGATTGCTTACGAGCTTTTGTCCGAATCCGGTCTGATCGTGGATGTGGCAGAGAATGGGCAGGAGGCGATCAAGCTTCTTGGAATCAGGCCGGAGAATTATTATGAACTGATCTTCATGGATATTCAGATGCCGGTGATGAATGGTTATGAGGCCACGGCAAATATCCGTGCAGGAAAGAGCGATTACTGGAAAAATATTCCGGTGATCGCCATGACCGCAAATGTGTTCCAGGAGGATGAGAGCCGGGCTGCAGAGTGTGGGATGAGTGATTATGTGACTAAGCCAATTGACATGAATGTGATTTATTCTGTCCTTGAAAAATGGCTTCGAGGACAGAAAGGATGATGTGAGCCAGTACCTGCCAGAGCTTTTTATATACTCTGGCGGCAGACCGGAAGGGACTTCCGGTGGTGCTGGCATATGGATGAGGGAGCGATAGAGTTGAGTAAGAATAAGTACGAAATTGATATGTGTAACGGAACCATTATGGACAAGCTGGTTTCTTTTGCCATTCCGCTGATGGTTTCCGGAATTCTGCAGCTGATGTTCAATGCTGTGGATATTATTGTGGTGGGACGGTTTTCCGGCAGTCAGGCCCTGGCAGCAGTTGGTTCTACTACCGCTTTGATCAATGTATTTACCAATCTTTTTATTGGTGTTTCACTGGGAGCTAATGTACTGGCTGCCAGGTTCTATGCGGCAGGTAAGGCGAAGGAGATGTCGGAAACGGTACATACGTCTGTTACACTGGCTTTGGTCAGTGGTGTGGCGATGGCTGCTGTAGGACTTGTTTTTTCAAGATGGGCACTGGAGATTATGGGAACCCCTGCTGATGTTATTGACCAGTCCACCCTGTATATGAGGATTTATTTCCTGGGAATGCCGTTTTTTATGCTTTATAACTATGGCGCAGCTATTCTGCGTGCGGTAGGGGATACCAGGCGTCCGCTGATGTTCCTGGTCGTGGCTGGTGTGACCAACGCGGTGCTGAATATGATTCTGGTGATCGTGTTTCATCTGGGTGTTGCAGGTGTTGCCATTGCGACCATTATTTCCCAGCTGATTTCCTGTATTCTGGTTCTTAGATGTCTGTATATGACGGACAGCAGTTATCAGCTTCGTTTTTCCAGATTGTGCATGAAGAAATTTTATCTGGTACAGATTTTCCAGGTGGGAATACCGGCAGGAGTGCAGAGTACGGTTATTAACATTTCCAATGCGCTTTTGCAGTCTTCTGTAAATTCCTTTGGTTCCACTGCTATGGCTGGTTATACGGCGGCGAATAATATTTTGGGATTTTTGTATGCGTCTGTAAATGCGGTCACGCAGGCCTGTATGAGCTTTACCAGCCAGAATTATGGCGTTGGGAAATATAAACGTATGGACAGAGTGCTGCTGGACTGCGGAATCCTGTCCTTTGTGATCGCCCTTGTGCTGGGATGCGGCTCTTACATGTGTGGCGGTGAGATCCTGAAGGTTTACACAGAGGATCCGGAGGTTATCCGATGCGGTGTGGAAATTCTTTCCATCACCACAGTGCCCTATTTCTTATGTGGAATCATGGATCTTTTTCCTGGCGCTCTCCGGGGAATGGGACATTCCGGTGTGCCTATGATCCTTTCTATTATCGGTACGGTTGGTACTAGAATTGTGTGGATCTTCTGGATATTCCCACAGCACAGAAGCCTGTACACCTTGTTTATTTCCTATCCGGCATCCTGGTTCATTACCATTGTGTTGCAGGTGATCTGCTTTGTGTTTGTGAGACGGACGGTGCATGGACAGCTGAAGGGTACCGGGAAAGCGGCGTGATGGAAAGAAAGAAGAGAAATGTTATAATATGTTTCTGAAACGGGTAAGAGCCAGGGAAAGCGAAACGCTTCCCTGGCTCATTTTTAGCTTCCGTTCCCTCTGAGCTTCACGAAAGATAATAATGGAAAATGACATAATTGGGTAAGTGTGAATGATTTAATAATTCGGCTGGGCTAACTTCCTCCCATTAAAGTTAGTGCAGGCGATTATTTGTGTGGGCATTTGGCGTAGGTGCGTGTGCCAACATAATCCATGATGACAAGGTGATTGCACTTTTGACAGATTTTTGCAGTGTAAGTTTTAACGACACAGCCACCGTTGCTTTGAGGATAATGTAAATCTGAATAACCTGATTTAAAATCGTGAGTGCATATAAGGGCACGTGGTTCTAAATCTGATTCATTAACTGAGATATTTTCATGGCTTTCTGTTTCGAAATAAATATTTGAATATTCGAATATGTTATCTTGAGATTCAGTATCAATAAATGAAGCATCTACAGGAATAATGACAGAATCAGCAACTTCCGTCGTCTGCATCGGCGCATATCCAAACACCGTAGTCCCACTCAAAAACACAGATGCCAATATTGCCGCAGCAGTACCAATTTTACTGGCTTTCCTATTCTTCATCATAATAAATTCCACTCTCCTTTTCATCGTATGTTTGGCCCCCAACAAGTTGTTTTTCCAGACTACAGGAACCTGTCTGTTTCTTGCGGAAAGATTCACGAGAGCGACTGCGTAGGCTTTTCTCTCCTCCGTGGTGAAACCTTCAGTGGCGGCTTGATCTGCAATATTTTCGGAAAAGCTGGTGTAAAGCAGAAGCGTAAGCAATGTTAACGGATTATAAAAATGAAGGCAAATGGCTAACAGGCAGAGCAGCTTTACAGCTGAGTCATGGCGGCGCAGGTGCGAGTATTCATGCCGCATAATCATTTCTGACAATCTGGAATCCTCAAGGCTCTCCGGCGCGACAATGAAAGGTTTCAGGAAACCTATAGTATAAGGAGAACCAATAAGGGGAGAAATACGGTATTCTACATCCCCGATTCCAGGTAAGAAACAAGTTCTTTTCTCAGTAATCTTTTTCAGCTTTCGCGTGAGCCGGTGATACTTTATGATTTCGTAGATACTGAAGCCTGATATAAAAAATAGCCAGCATAATCCAATCATAAGAATCCAGTCGGACATCCATAATGAGATTCCGTGATAAGAAATTGATCCTTTGTCATCAAAATTGATGTAATAAGAGATGTTTGCAAGAGCATCTGTTCTTCTCAAAACATCTGTTGGCATCAGATATTTAACCACCTGAAACGGTATCAAATACCCCGCCAGACTCAGAAACACCAGGTTCCAGCCAAGCCGGTATGAAAATTTTTTCCTTTGGAGAAGCAATAGCAGGAGACAGATGATCAGTGGCACTGTTCCTGCTATGCTCATACACATTAAAAGCATGCAAGTCCCTCACTTAAAATTTGTCAATAAAATCCAGCAAGTCCTTCTGATCCTCTTCGCTGAGATCGGAATCTTCTGCAAAGGCACAGAACAGACAGGTAAGTGAATTTTTAAAGCTCTGGAAATCAGAATCTCCAGAATCCCTGCAGCTGGTCTGGCGATTTTTTATCAGCTCCTTCATCGCATTCCGGAACAACAGGTTCTTCTTATCAAGCTTCTGTCTAAGCTGCAAACAGTGTACGAAGAGACCTAAGGTTACCAGAGGAAAGCTGAAGGATAACAGAATTGCTTTCGCCAGGTAAAAGGCAGCAGCCGGCTGATCCAAATTCGGAATTCCGTTCATCATGCAGATCAGCAGCGAGCATCCGGTGACGATCACAAAAAGAACGCCGGATAAGGTTAAAATTATTTTTTTCATTGAGTACCTCCTCATTCTACGTAGAAACGGGATTTCAGAAATAATTTTATTTCCTGCTCCCTTCACTATATATACGAAAACCAGAGAAAGAAATAACACGAAATCTGAAAAAATTTTTGGAAATTTTTCAGATAAGATAAATTTATGGTATACTTACAGAGAAACTGAGAGAAATCACAGGTCTGAAACCATATCAGATATTGAAAAGACACTTCCTAACAGTGTGTAAAAAATCAACGCTTTGTTAGGAAGCGCCAAATAATCATAGAAGGAGAACAATCATGCCCAAATTTCTGATCATCGACGGCTCCTCCATGCTGTCCACATCCTATTACGGAAATCTTCCCAAATCTATCCTTTTCGCAAAGACAGACGAGGAAAAAGAGAGACACTATCCGGAAATCCTGCACACCTCCGATGGAAAATACACAAATGCCATGTTCACCATGCTTCGCACCCTTCTGGCTGTCTATAAGAAGGTAAAGCCGGAATACGTGGCATTTACCTTTGACATGACAAGAGATACTTTCCGCCGCACCCAGCTTGGCGCCGATTTTTACAAAGCCAATCGCAAGGAGACTGCCCAGCCATTAAAAGAACAGTTTATCCAGATGGAAGAGCTTCTGAAAGCAATCGGCTGTCCGGTATTTATGAGCCAGGACTATGAGGCTGACGATTATGCGGCATCTCTTGTGGAGAAATTCCAGGGCCCGGATCTGCAGACTTATGTGCTTACCAAGGATCACGATTATTTTCAGCTGGTAAGCGAATATACCCGCATGTGGCGTGTTGTTACGAAGGATAAGCTGGAGAATTTAAAGGATGCATATGGCCTGTTTGGAAAAGAGGCTTACGAGGAACTCCCTTCTAATGTATTTGAATATACACCGGAAATTGTCTGTTCTGAGGAAGGGGTATATCCGGAACAGATTCCTGTGCTTCTGGCGATCACTGGAGATCCAGGCGATGGAATTCCAGGCTGTAAGGGCGTTTCCTCAGCAGCAGCGCCGCTTGTAGCAGAATATAAAACCCTGGACGCGATCTATGAAGCAATTGAGGACTGCGAAGACGTGGCAAAGAAAGAAAAGGAACTGAATACTTTCTGGAAAGAAAACCTTGGAATAGGCAGAAGCCCTCTGAAAGCACTGAAAACAAATAAAGAGATGGTATACTTAAGCGAACAGCTGGCAACTATGAAACATGACATTGAGATAAAAGAAAGCCTGGAAGATATGCGGCTTCATATTAATGCAGAAGAACTGATCAGACAGTTAAAGCGCTACGAAATGAACAGTATTTTGACGGAATATGAAAAAACACTAAAATTGTCAAAATATAAAGAAAACACTTAATTGTCAGAAAAAAGAGAAAATATCAGAAAAAATACAAATGAGTGTGGGTAATGTGTGCTTATTTGCACAAAATACATAAATTATTCACAAAACACTTGCCTAAAACGGAGTAATACGCTATAATTTCCCCATACTACTTATTGATCAATTTCAATAAATTTAATTCATGGAGGGAAATGTATGAAGAAAGATTTGAAAACACTCAATAAGTCTGTTGCCATTGCAATTGCAGCGGCAATGACCGCAACTTCCGCACCGACACCACTTCTGGCGTCAGATTTTACAGATGGAGGAGATTTCGTATCTGAGTCTCCGGCAGCGGAAGCGGACACCACAGAGGAAGCTGCTGTAGAGGCAGATGGCTTCGGAGATGAAGCCGCAGTGGCAGCTGTTACAGAGGATGGCTTCGGTGACAGTGAGGCAGTTGCAGACGCAGAAGAGAGCGGAAGCACCGACGAGGTTGCTGCTTTTGATGCAGAGGCACCTGGCAAGATCGGACATGTTGCATTTGATGAGGAGGATAAGAATGTTCTTACCTGGTATGCAGACCAGAAGGCAGATGAATACCAGATCCGTGTAACAGACGGAGAGTACACTTACCGCTACTATTATAATGCAAGCGAGCCAGAGACCGGTTATCCGTCCACAGTCAACTTAAGCTATAGTCTTACAAATCTTACCATGCAGCCGTTCAAGGTTGACGCAGAAGGAAACCTTGTATACAAACCAGATGGTAAAAACGGATATATTGCAGGTCTTGAGAATGGCAAGACATACAAGGTTTCCGTTCGCGCCGTAAACCGTAACAGCGCAGATGGAACTGTTGCATATGGTGAATGGTCTGACGCTGTAGATTATACCTACGCAAAGAAGGTCGCTGAGCCGAAGAGTGTGACAATTTATGCAGCTGAAAGAAAGAATCAGATTCAGGTATCCGGCGAGAACCAGAACCTCGAGGTTTCCATTAAGGATGAAGCTGGAAATGAATATTATTCTTATGCATACGGAGCAAAGGAACCCTCCTATGTAACTACTTCAGGTAACTGGCTCAATTTCTATGAGAATTACGGTTATCTGCTTAAAAAGAACGACACCACAGGTCTTTATGAAGTCGCTTCTGATGCAGACGGAAAATATATCGGTGCTTTCCAGAAAGGCAAGAAATATACCGTTAAAGTCCGTGCATATACAGGCTCCGGCGATGAGAAGAAGGTAGGCGACTGGTCCAATGAACTGGTTGTAGAAGCAGACGACAGCGGCAGTCTTGTACCAGAGAAGACCGGTAATTTCAAATACAACGATGAATATGAATATGTAAGCTGGAACCGTATCCAGAATACATATGTATCCCAGTACGAAGTTGAAGTAGATGGAAAAGTTGCCTTTACAACAGATTCCAATTATTCCTATCCAAACTTCTATTTAGGAAGAACCTACGGAGAGTTCAAATTTGAAAGAGGTAAAACCTATACCATCCGTGTCCGCGGAATTAATTACAGATATGAGAATGGTGCAAACAAGAAGCAGGAAGGTGAATGGTCTGACGCTTATACAGTAACTTATAAAGCTGTAGATACAAGCCTGAAGAAAATCTCCGGTGTAACAGCATCTTCTTATGTTCTCAGCTGGAATCCGGATAAGAATGCAGACAGCTATGAGATTAAGATTACAGACGAAGCTGGACGTGAGTACTTTGAGTCACTGGCATCCGATCGGAAGAGTGGCAGGTATACCAGAGTAAGCGGCACCAGATATTCCTTTGATGAGTCTGATTATAGAACTTATACAAGCGTAGACGGAGTTCTGGAACCTGTTATTTATCCGGCTACCGGTCAGCCTGTTTATGCATTTGAAGACGGAAAGACCTATAATCTTTCTGTTCGTGCCGTTAAGATCGGAGAGGATGGTAAGGAAGTATACGGAGACTGGTCCAATGCATTTGCATACAAAGTAACCGCTTCAGATGCAGGTACCAGTGAGAAGCCTGCAGCTGTTTCCGGTGTAAATGTAAACACAGAGGCTAGTGAGCCAACCTTGCGTTGGAACGCACTTGACAATGTAAACCGCTATGAAATCCTTGTAAAAGATTCTGCCGGCCGTGAATACGTGAGCTCAGCTTCTCTGAAGGATGACGGAACTGTTGATAAGACCTACTACAGCGTCGGACGCGGTAATTTCCCAAGTGTTTCCCTGTCAGAGCTTAAAGATGAAGATCTGTATACATATACAACAGATCCTAAGGTTTCATTTGACCGTGTAAGAGATGAGAATGGCGATCCGATCAAGGCAATGGCTCCTGGAGAATCCTATACTTTCCAGGTACGTGCAGTACGCACTTATACCGTTGATATAGACGGAAAGAAAGTCACAAAGACCGTAGAAGGCGACTGGTCAGCACCGTCCGCTGCATTTACAGTAGATGCTCTTCAGCCGATCACAGATCTTCAGTATGTGAAAGCTGACGACAATTACTATTATTTCACATACAGTGCAAAGGTTGATTTAGACAGCGTATGGTATCAGATCGCAACAGGCACAGAATTTACTACTGCAACTATGGTAAGTGACTGGAGCAGCTTCTATTATGATGGCTCAGCTGGTTCCGCGAAACTGAAGATCAGCAAAAACAACAGTAATCTGGAAGCAGGAAAAACCTATTATGTTCGTGCAGTGAGCAGTGCAGACAGACCGGAAGAGGAAGAGGTTGCAAAACTGAAACCTGCAGCAGTCTCCTTCACTACAGATGCAGAAAAGGCACCTAAGAATGTAACTGGCTTAGAGATGTATAAAGAATCTGAAAACAGCTTCGAATTCCGTTTTGATGCTGTTCTGGAAGATGGCGACTCTTATGAGCTCCAGTACACTGATAAGGCACAGCCTTCCGAAGAGGACTGGGTAACAGCTTCTTCCAGTGGTTACTATGATGAAGATGAAGATGAGTACTATGAGGATGATGATGCACTTACATTGAGAAAATCCTTATTAAAAGAAGGAGCAACCTATGTAAGAGTTGTCGCTTATGTAAAAGACAAGAGCGGAAACAAGAAATACGGTACTCCTTCCAATGTAGTAGCTGTCAATGTCTCCAAAGCCACTTCAGCGATCAGCAACCTGAAGCTGGTTGAGAAAACACCGGATGGTTATGTATTCTCCTATGACGGAACTGTAAGAAAAGAAGAAGATGTAGAATTCTGGTATTCCGAATCACCTGAATTTGTAAATGATTACAAGGTTACAGATTGTATTTCTGGTGAGAATAATAAGGCAACACTTTACTTTGAATCACTTACACCAGGCAAGACCTATTATGTGCGTGCCCGTGTAAAAAATGATAAGGCAGCTACACTTGCACAGAAATACAGTGCATACACAAATACAGCATCATTTAACGCTGGTATGCCGAATATATCTGTAACAAATGTTATCACAGCTAAGACCGTTACCTTAAAGATGAGCGCTGAAAGCGGATCAGAAAGCTGGCTTACCGGCTATCAGATCCAGAGAAAGAATGGCAAGAAATATAAAACAATTGCCAAAACTACAGACAGCGTTTATAAGAACACCAAACTGAAAGCAGATACTACCTATACTTACAGAGTAAGACCATATTATTATGATTCCGAAACAGGCAAGACCACTTATGGAGCATGGGCTTATAATAAGGTTACTACCTGGGGCGGTGCGCTGAAGCTGAAAGCAACACCTAAGAGCACAACTTCTGTAAAACTGTCCTGGACCAAGATCAAAGGTGCTAAGGGATATGAGATTTACAGATGTGAAGGATCTTCTATTGGAGATACTGTAGCAGCTGGCATGACCAACAATTTTGCTAAGTATAAACTGATCAAGACTACAAGTGCAAAGGCTTCCAGTTATACAGACAAGAAGCTTCAGAGCGGTATGGATTATTACTATCTTGTAAGAGCATACAAGACTGTAGGAAACAGCAAGTATTACATTGATGAAGGTGTATATGCAAATCTTAGCTTCGAGATGACTACCGTTAACAGAATTTCTTATGCAAACGGTAAGATGAAGTTAAGCTGGCAGCCGGTATATGCAGGAAAGGGTTATCTGGTTGAGAAGAGAAATGAAGAGACTGGTGCATGGGAAACCTATAAGACACTGAAAGCTTCCACATCTTCCATTACATTCCCGGCAGCAGATACGGAAACAACCTATCGTGTACGTGCATACAGAGGACAGGAATACAGCAATGAAATCAGAGCAACAGTTAATCCTGTTTTAGCAACTCCTGGCAATGTAAAAGCTGTTGCAAACAAAGCAGATGGAAGTATTACTGTAACATGGAATCCGGTAGCAGGTGCTGATTACTATCGTGTATACAGAACCACCTCTTCCTGGAACAGATATAACAAAGACAGCAATTCTTACAGCTATAGTTACGGTTCCAGTGCAACTGTCCCGAATTATGTTGCTGATTCCACAACAGTCAGCGGATACAAATTCGTTAGTGAACTGAAGGAAACGACTATTACAGATCGCGAGATCAAGTACACCTATAATGGTGCAACAAGCACAGAGTACAAAGGACCGAAAGCAGGAGTAAAATATTACTATTATGTAATTGCTTACAAGAATGGTAAGTCCTATGAGTACAAAGATTCTGCTGATGAAACATATACAAGTGGTGCAAGCAAATCTGCAAGTGCTATAGTTTCCACAGCAAAGATCGCGAAGCCAACCAGTCCAAAAGCGAAAGCAACAAAGGGCAAGATTACTGTCAGCTGGAAGAAAGTAACAGGAGCTACCGGATATCAGGTATACCGTTCCACTAAGAAAGGTTCCGGATACAAACTGGTAGGAACTATTACAAAAGGCTCCAAAGTGAAATATGTTGACAAGAGCTCCAAGAAAGCTGGAACCAAGTATTATTACAAAGTACGCGCCGTTGGAAACAACGAAGCAGGTGTTCCAATCTATTCTTCTTACAGCACACCAAAATATGCGAAAGCAAAATAAATAAAGTGTAATAAAATCCCCCTCCTGTCTGACAGGAGGGGGATTTTTGCATCACAGACCTTCTTTAATAAGCTTACCATCCTTTAAATGCAGAATCCGCTGATTGCTGCTTCCTCTGAATTGAAGAGAGAGGTTTTTCAATTCCTGAATAAACTCTCCATCTACCAGAATGTCGATGCAGGAGAGCATCCGGTCTGTAAAAGGAGTGTAGACCTTACCTCCTGGAACCATATCTTTGTCAAAAAGATATCCACTGTAACACCAGATGGATTTATCCGGAAAGGTACGTCTGATTTCTTCTAGAAGCTCTGCCAGCACAGGCTGGTTCTCTGGCTCAAATGGCTCGCCGCCGAGTAAGGAGAAGCCCTCTATATAAGACGGAGCAAGCAGCTCCAGGAGCTTATCCTGAGTCTCCCGGGTAAATGGCTTACCGTAGTTAAAATCCCACGTAGGTGCGTTAAAACAGCCCTTACAGTGGTGCCTGCAGCCGGATACGAACAGGCTTACACGCACGCCTGTGCCGTCTGCAATGTCGTAGGATTTAATGTTTCCGTAGTTCATAACTGATTCCTCTTTTCCTCCTGTGCCTGATAATCAAATACACACATCTTGCAGAAAACCCGGAAACCATTACTTATTACAGATGTAATACACGATCCTTGATCTCCTGGGTACGTCCCTGGTTCCAGAACTGGGTACCGATGTATCCACAGGTTCTTCTGGCAACGCTCATCTTATCCTGATTGCGGTTACCGCAGTTCGGGCATTCCCAGATCAGCTTGCCGTTCTCGTCTTCTTTGATCTGGATCTCTCCGTCATATCCGCAGACATCACAGAAATCACTCTTGGTATTCAGCTCTGCATACATGATGTTATCATAGATAAACTTCATAACAGAGAGAACTGCCGGAATATTCTGCTTCATATTCGGAACTTCCACGTAGCTGATGGCTCCTCCTGGAGAAAGCTTCTGAAATTCAGACTCGAATTTCAGCTTGGAGAATGCGTCGATCTCCTCAGTAACGTGAACGTGATAGCTGTTTGTAATATAATTCTTATCCGTAACTCCTGGAATGATGCCAAAACGCTTCTGGAGACATTTGGAAAACTTGTATGTGGTGGATTCCATCGGAGTGCCATATACAGAGTAGCTGATGTTCTCAGCTGCCTTCCACTGGGCACATTTGTCATTGAGGCGCTGCATAACCTTCAGCGCAAACGGACGAACCTCAGGGTCTGTATGAGGCTTGCCGTACATTCTCATGCACATCTCATGGAGACCTGCATATCCAAGTGAGATAGTAGAATAGCCGTCATAAAGAAGCTTGTCAATGGTCTCGCCCTTCTTAAGCCGTGCAAGAGCACCATACTGCCACAGGATCGGGGCAACATCGGAAACAGTGCCAAGAAGACGTTCATGTCTGCAGCGGAGTGCTCTGTGGCAAAGCTCCAGGCGCTCCTCCAGAATCTCCCAGAATTTATCAAAATCGCCGTCTGAGGAGCAGGCTACATCTACAAGGTTAATGGTAACAACACCCTGGTTAAAACGGCCGTAGAACTTGTAGGAACCGTCCGGGTTCTTCTGCTTCTCCTCAACAGTAAGGAAAGAACGGCATCCCATGCAGGTGTAAACATTGCCATTTTTTAACTGGCGCATGATCTTGGCTGAGATGTAATCCGGAACCATACGCTTGGCAGTGCATTTCGCTGCAAGCTCTGTGAGGTACCAGTATTTGGAATCCTCGTGGATGTTATCCTCATCCAGCACGTAGATCAGCTTCGGGAATGCAGGTGTGATCCACGCACCGCGCTCGTTCTTAACACCCTGCATACGCTGCTTCATAACTTCCTCGATGATCAGTGCAAGGTCATCACGGGTGCGTCCCTCCGGAACTTCATCAAGATACATGAAAATCGTTACAAATGGTGCCTGTCCGTTACAGGTCATAAGAGTGATCAGCTGGTACTGGATCGTCTGGATACCACTCTGGATCTCATCCTTCAGTCTGCGCTCCGATACCTTCTGGATGATCTCATCATCAAGAGGCTCACCGCAGGCCTTACGTTCCTCGATTACCTTGTTGCGGATCTTCTGGCGGCTGATGTCTACAAAAGGAGCCAGATGGGCGAGAGAGAAGGACTGTCCGCCGTACTGATTGCTGGCTACCTGTGCGACGATCTGTGTGGTAACGTTACATGCGGTAAAGAAGCTGTGAGGCTTCTCAATCAGTGTCTGGCTGATAACCGTGCCATTCTGGAGCATATCCTGCAGATTGATCAGGTCACAGTTATGCTCACGCTGTGCATAGTAATCGGAATCATGGAAATGAATGATTCCCTCGTCGTGAGCCTTTACGATCTCCTCAGGAAGTAGAACACGCATGGTCAGATCCTTGCTGACCTCGCCTGCCATGTAATCACGCTGGGTAGAGTTAATAGTAGGGTTCTTATTGGAGTTCTCCTGCTTGGCATTCTCATTAATCTGGTCAAGAAGAGCAAGGATGCTGTCGTCTGTGGTATTGGACTTGCGGGTAAGCTCTCTCTTGTAGCGATAGCGCACATACTTCTGTGCAAC